>PVMK01128154.1_pt1 | contig 64514 bp, 46 predicted proteins | sample 1853481 | NCBI WGS metagenome assembly PVMK01 (sample SAMN08533507, study PRJNA380276) | Marine sediment metagenome, whole genome shotgun sequencing project.
CGGGGAACTGCGGCACGATTCGCGCCGCTCCGCTCGGCGAGCGGGGAAGAAATGTTGCGCGGCCCTTTTCTCCGGAAGCCAGGTAGTCCGCGGCGCGCAAGGCGGCGGCGGTATCGTCGACCAGCAAGTACTCGAGCGCGCCACCGAGCGCAGCGCCCAACGCGCGTGTGTGCTCCGCCGCGCACTCCAAGCGGTCGGCAACCAGACCAACTAGCCCAGACCCACCAGACCCACCAGACCCAAACGCGTCACCCGATGTGCTGGCGTAGCCGGTCATCACCGCTTGTGCCCCAGCGCCCACGCCCTCGAAGCGTTCGTGGATTTCGTTGAGGGAGCGCAGCCTCGAGCTGGTCACCGCAAAGGTCTCGCGGAGCGCGTCGACCTCTGCGTCTGCCTGGTGCAGCGCGTCCTTGTTCATCGACAGCAATGTTTCGATCTCGGTTTGGCGCTCCGCAGTCGCGGACTTTCCGCTGCGCAACCCAACCATCCGCGCCTCGCACTCTCCGCGTTGCTGCGTGAACTCGACATCTCGTGTGGCAAGCGCCTGCAGCTCTTCCTGCAAGCGCTCGAGACGTGCACGAATGTCTTCGCGTCGCGCGTCGTACCCATGGAGGACCGCCTCTGCGCCCGCCACCCTGGTGCGCCCTTCCGCTAGCCGAGTGCGGGCGCTCTGAAGCGCAGTTTCGGCCTCTTCTGCTGTGTTTTTGCGGGTTTGAAGCTCCGCCTCCACCGCAGCAAGGAGCTCCCCGGCTTCGGCCTCAAGCGCCTCGAGCTCGCTGAGAGAAAGGCGAACCGTCGAGGCCTCTTGGTGCAAGTCGTCGCGCCGCTCTTCGAGTTGGCGAAGCTCGCGGGTCGCGAGCTCTTTGCGCTCGACCAACGCCGTTTGTCGATCCTGTTGTTGGCGAATCAAGCCTTCGAGCTGTCGAACCAAGTTGTCGAGCTCGTACGCGCGCCCTTGCCCGCGCTCGACGTCCGAGCCCAACTGCTGTAGCGAAACGCGCTCGGCCTCTACCGACGCTTCCTTGGCGACCAAGGCATGGCGGCTCGCTTGCACGTCCTCATTGGCCTTCGACAACAGCGCCGTGGACGAGCTGATCTGTCCGCGGAGCTCCAAGAAGCGGTGCGACGCGACCCACAGGTCGAGATCGCGCATCTCTTTTTTGTAGCGCTTGTAGCGCTCGGCCTTTTGCGCTTGCCGTTTGAGCGACGCGAGGCTGCGCTCGAGCTCGCCGATGATGTCGGTGACGCGCAAGAGATTCTGACGCGTCTGGTCCATCTTGCGTTCGGCGACGCGCTTGCTCAGCTTGAACTTGCTGATGCCGGCCGCCTCTTCAATCATCGAGCGGCGGTCCTCCGGTTTGGAGGTGACGACCAACCCGATGCGGCCCTGCTCGATGATCGAGTACGCACGCTTGCCAACGCCGGTGCCCAAGAACAAGTTGGTGATGTCGAGCAGCCGAACCGGAGTCCGATTCACGAGGTAGTCGCTGTTGCCCTGGCGATCGAGACGCCGCGTAACCTGAATCTCCGCGTAGTCGCTGTACTCGGGCGGGGCAAGGCCGTCTGTGTTGTCGAACGTCAGCGTGACCTCCGCGAAGCCATGCGGCCCACGCCCCTCCGCCCCGCTGAAGATCACGTCCTCCATCTGCTTGCCGCGGAGGCGCGCGGCCGACTGCTCACCCATGCACCACTTGATGGCGTCCACGATGTTGGATTTGCCGCACCCGTTCGGTCCGACGACGCAGGTGATGTCGTGGTCGAAACGGACCGTCGTCTGGTCGACGAAGGATTTAAAGCCAACGATTTGGAGCTTCTTGATCTTCACGCTGCCCCCCAAAGGAGTAGTTGGACGTGGCTATCACTGAACATACGGTATTGCAACGATTTACGCGACCAGAAGCGAAGGTCACCGGGTGACCTCCACTATATATAGTGGAGGGGTGATACGTCCCTGCCTAGGCTCAAACCAGTGGGGGGAGGTTCTTATTCGGATTCGGCCACCGGGGACGTCCCGGCCGAGGGTGGCTCGGAGGCCGCCAGGCTCGGCGCGGACGGAGCGTGGCGCCGGTCCCGAAGGAACTCCAGGAAGGTTGTGGCGGCCTCCATGTCTCGAGACGAAAGGGCATCGACTAGCTCGTGGAGCCTCTTCCGGTGGGCGTCACTCACCGCCACCCGGCTGACTCGCTCCTCCGATTCGGCCGGTTTCGCCGCTTCGGGCTCGACGTCTCCGACCTCCTGGGCCGTCGGAACGTGCCACGTCGGCCGCTCTACGGAATGGATCCCGTGGGCCATCAGCCACGACTCCATGCAGGAGCGCAGACGCTCGGACCGAAATGCGAACCACCGCTCGCGATCGACCGGATGACTCACCAGCGCGTCCTTGAAGCGCCTAAACGCGCCTTTTCCGTCGATCGAGATGTTGAGCTGCCGCCGCAGATCTTCGTCCTCGACGGTCGCGATGAAGCGCTCCATCCATCGATATTGCTCACGCGACGAAACCGGATCGATTCGGAGATACCGGATGTCGCCGATGATGCGCGTGTGCATCGAAGGGTCTGCAACCCCGTCGACGATCCGGATGACCTCGCCGGTGTCGAAGTGCAAGTAGCTATGCACCTCAGGTGCGTTGTTTTCAAATGCGTCTTCGAGTGCCTCCCAAGCTACCGGTACATCTGTGTGTTCTTTGTTGTCTTGCCCGACATCATTATCACTCATGTTATTCCTATCTAACTTCGCGCCCGCCGCACCGCGTCGCGCCATCGTCTTAGGTGCCCGTCTCGTTCGGGTTGGGTGACCTGAGACTCAAAGCTACGCTCGATACGGTAAGCATCTACAACAGAACTAAGACCGTCGAATACGCCAACGGCCATGCCAGCTAAGTAAGCAGCTCCTAAGGCAGTCGTTTCGACATTTTCGGGCCGGTCGATCGTCAGCCCGAGCATGTCGGCTTCAAATTGCATGAGTAAGTCATTGCGAGCCGCACCACCGTCGACCCTCAAACGCGTTATAGGACGATCGGCGTCCACTTGCATGGCGTCGACCAGGTCGACGATTTGGAACGCTATTCCCTCGAGGGTCGCCCGCGCGATGTGCGCGACCGTCGTATCCCTCGTGAGCCCGTAGATGAGCCCCCGCGCATGTGGGTCCCAATACGGTGCCCCAAGCCCCGCCAACGCGGGGACAAACACGACGTCACCCGTCGCATCGACTTCCCTCGCCTTGGCTTCGATTTCGTCGGAAGAGGCGATCACCCCGAGCCCATCACGCAGCCATTGGACCGCCGCGCCCGCGATGAACGCGCTGCCTTCGAGCGCATACACCGTCTGATCGCCGAGACGCCATGCGATTGTAGTGAGGAGGCCGTTGCTGGAGTGCACCAAGGCCGTCCCGGTGTTCATCAGCAGGAACGCACCCGTGCCGTACGTGCACTTGGCGTCGCCCACCTCGAAGCAGGTTTGACCAAACAAGGCCGCCTGCTGGTCGCCCGCCATGCCGGCAATCGGGATGCCATCGGGCAAACCTGGGACACCCGAGGTATGCCCATACACTTCGGAGCAGCTTCGAACCTCCGGCAACAAAGCCATCGGCACGTGCAGCTCGGCCGCGAGCTCCTCGTCCCAGTGTCCCTCGCCAATGTCATACAGCAGCGTCCGCGAGGCATTGCTCGCATCGGTGACGTGCGTCTTCCCGCCAGACAAGCGGTAGAGCAACCAGGAGTCGATCGTGCCAAAGGCCAGCTCGCCCTTCTCCGCCTGAGCACGCGCGCCGTCGACGTGGTCGAGAAGCCATTCGAGCTTGGTTCCGGCCAAGTAGGGATCGAGCACGAGCCCGGTCCGCTGGCGGAACATGGCTTCTTTGCCGGCATCTTTGAGCTCTTGGCAGCGGTCTGCGGTGCGCCGGTCCTGCCAGACGATGGCGTTGTGGACGGCTTGGCCGGTGTTCCGGTTCCAAAGAACCGTCGTCTCCCTCTGATTGGTGATGCCGATACCCAAGCAATCCGCCGGAGCGACGCCCGCACGCGCGATCGCGTCACGCACCGCGTCGCCGACGCTCTTCCAAATCTCCTCGAGGTCGTGCTCGACCCAGCCTGGCCTCGGGAAATGCTGCGGGAACTCGTGGTTCGCGCGCCCTAGAATCTGCCCGTCGGGAGACAAGAGCAACGCGGTGGAACCGGTGGTTCCCTGATCAATCGACAAAAGAAAGCCCGACATCCGAACCGATACGGTACGAAGCCTCGCGAGCAAAGTAAAGGGGCTACTCGGGGCCGCTCATCCAGGCCCTAAACCTCGGCCAGGCGTCTCCGAGACGCGTTCGCAACTCGGCGCCGACCGCTTCCAACTCGGCCGCCTCCGCGCCCAGCTCCCGCGCCCGCTCGTTGCACACCATCGCGGCCAAGGTCTGTTCGCGGGCACTCAGTGACCGCGCCAGAAGCGGCAACGCGTCGCTTTCCTCAGCACCGAGTCGAATCGCTCGACGGAGCAGCCCGATCGCCTCGCCGTGTTTCTCGCTCGCAACCGACGCTCGTCCTAGGGCGAGAAACAGCGCCTTTCCCGATTCACCGGCCCATTGAATCCCAAGTCGCAAGACTTCGTTGGCGGCGTCGAGCTCACCCAGATTCGCGTATGCCGTGCCCAGCAGATCGAGGCTGGTCGACAAACGCCCGCGGACCTCCTCGGTGAGGCCGTCCGCCTCCCCGGTTCGCAAGAGCATCGAAATTGGGGTTAGCCAGGGGTTGAGCATGGCGACCGTGGCCGCCCAATTGCCGTGGCCATTGGCCTCTTCCGCCTGGTCCACGATGGTCAGGTCGATCGCGACATCATCCTGCTGGTCGAGCCCGAGCTCGGAGCGCACGCGCTCGTCGAGCACGTCTCTGAAGTCGTCGAGCGCCAACACGTGCCGAAGCTCGTTGAATTGCAGTGCGACCTCCGAAAGGCCGAGGTCATGGCGAAGCTCGAGCGGCAGCACCTGGAACAACGAGGCCTCCAGCATGTAGCGCCCACCGATGTGCGCCTGCAGCGCCTCCGCGTCGGGGTCGTCGGAGAGACCCCAGCTCTGCAGGGGCGTCAGCAGGAACTGTCCCACGGTCTCCCGAAACTCCGAGAGCGGCACTTGCCGAACCGCCGGATCTTGACCGATGGAGAACTCAACCGTCGTCCGATCCTGCGAGTGCGGGTTCGCGGTCAGACTGAGAATGCGCGCGCCCGCGATGAGCGCGAGCCCGAGCGTGCTACGCCCGATAATCTCACACGCCTTTTCGAAATCCTTCGACTGCTCGAGCACTTCCTCGAACCAACCGTCGGGACGCGCGGCCGACAAGTCGTAGACCCGCGCAGAACCGCCGGACATTTCAGACCTCGCCGCTGAGCTTGCGACGATACCACTCGATCGTCTGGAGTAGCCCTTGCTCGAGCTCCACGCGCGCGCGGAAGCCCAGAATCTGCTCGGCCTTCTTCACGTCAGGAATACGAAGCTCGACGTCCGGAAATCCCACTCGATGAACTCGATCGAAGATTTGCTCTCGGCGAGACGGACGATCAACTGCGCAAGCTGATAAATCGTGATGGTGCTTCGCGCGTTTCCGATGTTGAAGCTCTCGCCGACGGCCCCGTCGCACTCCATCGCGAGCAGAATCGCGTCGACAATGTCGTCGATGTAGCACCACGAGCGAATCTGGTCGCCCTCGTTGTGAATGGTGAGCTTCTCGCCCTTGAGGGCTCGCACCACAAACGCATGCACCGCCCCTTCGCCGACCTGCCCCGGCCCGTAGATGTTGAAGGGGCGAATCGCGACCGTCGGGAGGTCGAACTGCTTCCAGTAGTTGTGCGCAAGGTGCTCCGTAGCAAGCTTGCTGACGGCGTAGGTCCAACGGGCCTCGCCGACCGCTCCAAGGCTGGTGACGTCGGCTTCCCGCACGCGAAATGCGTACGATCCAAAGACCTCACTAGTAGAAAAATCGATCACCCGCTTGACGCCTGTGCAGTCGTTGGTTGCACGAAGAATGTTCATCGTGCCTTCGAGCGAGATCTCCATGGTCGCGACGGGATTCTTCAAGACCGTGTCGACGCCGGCGATCGACGCCATGTGGATCACATGCTCGCAGCCAGTCACAGCCCGGCGAACCGCCGTCATGTCGCGAACGTCGCCGACAACGAGCTCGACGTTCGGGTGGCGATCGAGACCGGCCTCGGAAAGCGCGTTTCGGCGCAGGATATCAAGGATGCGGACGTGGTTGTCGTCGGCAAGACGCGCCACCAACGCGGTTCCAATGAACCCCGCGCCCCCGGTGATCAGGATGTGCTCCCCCTTCAACATGATCGTCAGCTAACACAAACGGAACTCGGAAGTCGAGAAAGCTCAGTCCCTTTACAGGGAGCTCTCCGCGTGGGATCGTGCCCCTACGAGGGGGACATGGGCATCTTTCAGACGGTAGCCGACATGACGTCGGCGCTCGAGCGCGTCTAGCCGTTCATCGCGATGGAACGTTTCGTCCTCTGGCACAGGATCCTGCCTCCCGCCTTCGAAGAGGAGGAAACCACCGCGGCCGCCGGGCAGTGGGCGCGGTACGTCACAAACGAAGTCCAGGGCGGCGGCGGCGAGGTCATTTCCTCCCTCGCGGGCACCGTCGTCGCTAACTTCGCGCTTCACGAACTGAAAACGGCGATCAACCTTGCCTTGCGCTTGCTCGCCGAAGCCGAGTCGCAACCTGTGCCCGCCGGTGGGCTTCCTATCGCGTTCGGCATCGCAAGCGGCGACATCGAGCGCGCCAAAGACGCCGCGGGCCATCTCACGAATAGCGGCAGCGCGATCGACCGAGCGCAGCTGTTGGCCAACCAGGCATGCGCGGGCGAGGTCGTTCTCGACGTCGAGTCGCGCGAAGCAGCGTCGAGGACCTATCTCTTCGGTCGTTCCGTCAGCACGAGCTCCTTTGCGTTGCACGGCGAAGCCATCGACCGAGGCAGGCCGCTTCTCGAGGAGTGCCGACAGTCGGTTGGCTTGCTTCATCCTGCTCCCATTCCGGCAAGCATTCGCCATGCGCTCGAGCCGATGAAGAAGGCCGCCGCCGGATCACAGACAATGGCGTTCTATTTGAAGGGGGAGCTCGGCGTCGGCGCACGCGCCGGAGTCTTCGCACTCCGTGATGAGCTACGACCCCCCGCCTTCCTGGAAATCGGCGCGGTGCCCGGCGGCTCGAGCCGCTCGGGGGACTTCGCCTCGCACTTCTGAAGGCTTGGCGAGGGCTGGAGCCGACACGGCAAGCGCTCAAACAGACGGAGCCTGGTGTAGCGAACGCGCTCAAAGCGATCGCCTGCGCAAACCCGCCGCCCCGCGAGGCGGCGATCCATGCCTTCAAGGCAATGTGCCGCGCGCTGCAGACGGAGCACGGCCTTCCGTGGATCTACGTCGATCGTATCGCAGCCGTCGACCCCGCGACGCTTGGGGTCCTCGGTAGCGCGCTATCCGACGACACCGTAGCCGCCTTGTTGTGCGTCCGGACGACGGAATCGAGCGTTCCAGCGGGCCTCCGCGGCCTACCCCGAGCCGCAAAGGTCGAGCTTCCCTCACTCGATCCCAATGAAGCGCTGCTCGTGGCCACCGGCATCCTCGGGCAAGACACCCACACGGAGATCGCCACCCAGCTGGTGATCACCGGTGGCACGACTGTGCTGGGAATCATGGAGGCCGCGCGAACCATGGTCGCCACCGGCGACATCGTGCACGATGGCAGCCGCTTCGTCTGGCGTGACGAGACCGCGGACCGGCGCCAACACTTGGGCCCACGTGCCCTCCTCGAAGAACGGTTCGCCACGCTCGATACATCGTCGATGCGTTTCCTGGAGATTGCATGCACCGCCCTCCCTGCTTCTTCCGTGCAGGTCGTCGACGCAGCGGTCGCGTTGGACGGAGTACCCAACGGCACACGGCGTAGGGCGCTCGAGGCGCTCGTCAACGACGGGCTGCTGACGCCGGAGGGCAAGCCGGACTCGGAGCTCCTCCGTCGGGCGGTCGTGCAACGCATGCCACCGGGCGCGCCGAACAGAGGCTTACCGATTCGTCGCGCACGCCCTTCACACCGCAGAACCACTGGTCGGCCCTTCGATGGCGGCCACGGTCGGCGCATACCTGTGCGAAGGCGGGGACCTCGCTCGCGGGGCGCACGCGATTCTCGAGGCAGGCTCTCTCGCTGCCGACAATGGGTACACCAGCACCGCGGTGCGATTGGCCGCCGCAGCGGTTCAATATCAACCTGACAGCGAGACCCGCGAGGGCGCATCGGAGATCAGCCGGGCGGTTCGGCTTCCGTCCGGGCCACCGCGAGAGGAGGAAGAGGAAAGGCCGACCATCCCCGTGCCCGGGCGCGGAGGTCGAGAACGCGGCTGATGAGCTCGTGCGGGTGCTCAAGGAGCAAGACCACGATCAGTTCGATGCCCTGATCGAATCCTCCATCGCCGCGGGCGGCGACCTCACTGGCGCTCACTGCCTGCGCGTCGTCTCATACGTGACCCGAGAAGACGTTCCGGCCGCCAAGCGCGCTCTAGCGGCCGCCAAGAAGAGCCCAAATCAAACCCCGGGGGCGGCGATCCGAATCGCCATCGCATCGGCGTGTCTGCAGCTGGCTCGCGGGCGCGCACGTGATGCGATGATCGACGCGCTCGAGGCGCTGGCCGCAGCGCGCGGCCAAGAGGACGGCCCGGGAGAAGCAGCCGCCCTGAAGATGGTTTCGGCAACCTGTCTGGCCGCTGGGCTGGAGACCGACGCGCATCGGCTCGCACACGTGGCAGAAGCAGTCGCCAGCTAGTGCGCGCTAGTTGACGCCTGCGCGACCGATCGGATACGAGCCAAGCACGTTGAGAAAGGTCGTTACCGCCTCGAGGTCGCGGAGCGCGGCCTGCGTTGTCTCGCGATCGACATTGCCCTCGAAATCGACGTAGAAGACATACTCGAACGGTGTGTGCGGCTTGGGCCGTGATTCGATTTTCGTGAGGTTCAGACCCCGGTCGGCGAAGATCGCGATGCACCGCGCCAGCGCTCCCTGCTCGTGAATCGTCGAAAAGATCAGCGATGTCTTGCAAGGCACGCCTTGTTCGTGGTGCGCCGGTTCCCGCGCGACGATCACCATCCGCGTGTAGTTCTCCGGATGGTCGGCGATATCCCGGCGCAGGATCGGCAAGCCGTGTAACGCCGCCGCTTCTTCGCTGGCGATGGCTGCCTCCGTCGGGTCGGCATCTCGCTTGACCTTCTCGACGGCCATGGCCGTGTCGACGAACGCTTCGACATGACAATCTTCGAGCGTCTCCAAGAACTCGCCGCACTGCGCCAGCGCCACGGGGTGCGAGTAGACGCGACGAATGTCGGTCACTGCCACGTCGGCTGCTCCGATCAGGCAATGCGCGATCGGCTGAAACTCCTCTCCGACGAGGGAGAGCCCTGTAGCGGCGAGCAGGTCGTAACTGTCGTTGATCGACCCGGCGATTGAGTTTTCGATCGGGAGCACCGCGTAGTCGGCGTCACCCACCTTCACGGCCTCGAGCATCTCGCGAAAGCTGTGATATCCGACACAGCGAAGCGCCTCCTCCGCGCCCGCAAAGTGATGCATCGCAGCGAGTTGGCTATACGCCCCCTCGGTGCCCTGATAGCCAACCACGAGCTCTTGTTGCGTCTGGGTCAAAGCGAACGGCCTTAGTCTCGAAAATTCACGTACTGGAGCGGCAGATCGAAGTCCTTCTCTTTGAGGAATGCGATGGTGTCCTGTAAATCGTCGCGCTTCTTGCCGGAAACCCGCACCGTATCCCCTTGGATCGAGGCTTGCACCTTGAGCTTGTTGTCCTTGATCGCCTTGACGATTTCCTTGGCCTTCTCCTTGGACACGCCCTCTTTGAGCTTGATGAGTTGCCGCCAGGTCTGACCGCCCGCCTGTTGCGCCTGCTGCGCATCGAGCGACTTCAGGGACACCTGCCGGCGGACCATCTTGCTTTCGAGCACGTCGCGCGCGGCGTCGAGGCGGCCTTCGCTGTTCGAGCGGATCACGATGCCTTCATCGGTTTGCTCGATCGTGCTGTCGGTGCCCTTGAAATCGTATCGCTGTGCGATTTCTTTGCTCGCCTGGTTGCGCGCGTTGTCGACTTCATGTTGGTCGATCTTGGAAACGACATCGAACGACGGCATATTGACCTCCGGGGCGCGACCATATCACGCCGTTGGCTTCCGGCGAGCCGGCTTCTGCACGTCCGCACCGGCGTCCCCGCTCACCAACGGCGAAAAGAAGTTGTCCTTCTTGGTGTACTCGTCGACTCGGAACGCGAACTTGTAGCTCGGAGCCGACCGCATGTTGCAGTCGGTGCGCTCGCAGAACCGGCACGTCGTCCCGACGGGCACCGCCATCTTCTTCGGGTCGGCGAACGGAAGGTCGTCCGCGTACGCGAAGTGCTTTGCGTTGTCCGCATGGGTGCCGAGGCCGATGCTGTGCGTCGTACCCTTCACGAGCGAGCCCTGCTGCGGCTCGCTGACGACCTTGGCGAAGCAGAAATACGTCGAGCCATCGGGAAAGGCCGAGTACTGCTTGGTAATCACGCTCGGGGTCAGAAACGCCAGATGCACCGCCATCTTGGGGCAGGAGCCGTCTTGGTACGCGAACCTGATTCCGTCACCCGAGTAGCGCTTGGAGATGTTGCCTGCGACGTCGACCCTCAGAAAGTGCATCGGAGCGCCGCGACGGCGCGGGTCCGACAGATTGCACATTCGGTGCGCAACCGTCTCATATGACGACTCGAAAAGTTGCGCGAGAAGCTCGACGTCGTACCGACTGCTCGTCACTTCCCGGTAGAACTCTGGATAGGGGAGCAGGAGCGCGCCAGCGAAGTAGTTGGCGAGGTGGATCTTGAGCAGCTTCCGAGTCTCGCCGTGCTGGCCCCTGTAGCCCTCGAGGATCGGCTTGTGCAGCTTTTCCTCGTCGAAAAGGCCGAGCGCGATGGTATGCGCGAGCTGGAACTTCAGCCGCTGCTCGAACAAATCCTCGGACACGGCGAGGATCCGTTCCTCGGCGTTCCAGGTACGGATGACGGAGCTCTCGGCACGCTCTGGGATTCGCTGCACGCGAACGCCCACCTGCGACAACAACCCGCGCTCCAGGTCGTCGCTCGTGACCCGGCGTCCAAAAGCGCAGTCGCGCCGAAACTGCTGGGCACGCTCCTCGAGCTGCCCGAACCAGTTGTGATGCTGCTCGAGAAAGTCGGTCACCTCGTCGTACGGGCTGTAGTCGAAGCGAACGGAGTCGTCGTCGGCCTGTCGTTCGCGTTGCGCCATACTTGCCATCACGTGATCGAGCTGACTGCGCGTGTTCTTGTAGAGGTTGAAGAGCGCCGTGATGGTGGCCACCATGCGCGGCTCGGCACTGATGCTGGCGAGGTCTTCCTCGCTGAGGTTGAGCGAGCGCAACAGGGGCTCATCCAGGAGTCGCGCGAGGCCATCGTCGACCCGATGCTCGCCGAGGCTCGCCATGAAGTCTTCGACGGGGACGCCGTAGACCTCGAGCGCCTGAAAGAGCAACGGCAACTGAACGACGCGTTTGCCCTTCTCGATGAGGCTCAAATATGCTGGCGAGATCTTGAGACGGCGGGCCACCTCGCTTTGCTGCAAGCCGCGCCGCAGCCGTAGCTCGCGCAGCCGCTGCCCCATCGCTGCGTTGGTCTCCGCCATCGGAGCCCTTTACCGCAAATTTACAAAATCCACCAGCGCCAACAACAGGAAAAAAGCCATGTTTCTCGGGCGCTTGACCCCCATCGGCCGTATGATAATTCAAAGGTCAGCAGGGCCAACCGTGTGAAGCTGTAAAGCGCACCGCAACGGTTACGAAGACCCACGACGCAAGCAATGCGAAAAACGATGTAGGCTTCTGCGCCCCCCGGGGCGGATAGCAGACGAAAGGACCGGTGGATGGCGGAGCACGGCAAGCAGGAGCGCGACAGACCGTGGATCATGCGTACCTACTCGGGCCACAGTACGGCGACCGCATCGAACGAGCTGTATCGAACGAATCTGGCCAAGGGCCAAACAGGCCTCAGCGTGGCGTTCGATTTGCCAACGCAGACCGGCTACGACGCGGACGACCCGCTCGCTCGCGGCGAGGTCGGTAAGGTCGGCGTTCCCGTCTCGCACATCGGCGACATGCGCGCGCTCTTCGACGGGTTGCCGCTCGACCAAATGAACACCTCGATGACGATCAACGCCACCGCGGTATGGCTGTTGTCCCTGTACGTCGCCGTCGCCCAGGAACAGGGGGTCGACCCGAGCGTCCTTCGAGGCACGACGCAAAACGACATCATCAAGGAATATCTGTCGCGCGGCACGCACATCTTCCCGCCCGCTCCGTCGATGCGGCTGATCACGGACTTGATCACCTACACGGTCGACGAAGTTCCCAAGTGGAACCCGATCAACATCTGCAGCTACCACTTACAGGAAGCCGGCGCGACGCCGACCCAGGAGCTCGCCTACGCGCTGGTCACCGCAATCGGCGTTCTCGACGCCGTGAAGGCAACGGGCCGCGTGCCCGAGAGTGAGTTCGACAAGGTCGTCGGCCGCATGAGCTTCTTTGTCAACGCCGGCATTCGCTTCGTCGAGGAGCTGTGCAAGATGCGTGCGTTCGTCGCGCTCTGGGACCGCGTCACCCAAGAACGCTACGGCGTCACGGACCCCAAGCACCGTCGCTTCCGATACGGAGTGCAGGTCAATTCACTAGGGCTGACGGAGCAACAGCCCGAAAACAACGTCATCCGAATCGTTCTCGAAATGCTGGCGGTCACTCTCAGCAAGGACGCGCGCGCCCGCGCGATTCAGCTTCCCACGTGGAACGAGGCTTTCGGCCTGCCGCGCCCCTGGGACCAGCAATGGTCGCTCCGTGCGCAGCAAATCCTCGCGTACGAGAGCGACCTCCTCGAGTACGCCGACCTGTTCAAGGGCAGCGAGGTCATCGAAGCGCAGACCCAACAACTCGTGGATTCCGCATGGGCCGAGGTCCAAGAGGTGTTGAAGCGCGGCGGTGCCGTCGACGCGGTCGAAAGCGGCTACATCAAACAGAAGCTCGTCGAGTCCAACGCCGCCCGACTTCGCGCGATCGAGAGCGGCGAACAGGTCGTCGTCGGCGTCAACAAGTACATCGAAGGCGCGCCCTCCCCGCTCACCGAGAACCTCGATGACGTGATCCTCACCGTCGACCCAGAGGTCGACGCCAACCAGCGCGAGGCGCTCGGGCGCTGGAAACTGGAGCGCGACGACGACGCGGTCGGCAAGGCGCTGGCAGAGCTGCAGCGTGCCGCCAAGGCCGACGGGAACATGATGACGGCGTCGATAGCCGCCGCTCACGCGGGCGTCACCACGGGCGAATGGGCCGGCACGCTTCGGCAAGTCTGGGGCGAGTACCGCGCACCGACGGGGGTGGCGGGCGCCACCGTGAAGACTTCGGGGTCCGGTGCCTCCGCGGACGTGGTCGATCGACTGCGCGCTCGGCTGAGCGACCTCGAAGCCCGGATGGGACGACGGGCGAAGCTGCTCGTGGGTAAGCCCGGCCTCGACGGCCACTCGAACGGCGCGGAGCAAATCGCCATCAAGGCCCGCGATGTCGGTTTCGATGTGGTGTACGAAGGGATTCGCGTCTCACCGGAGCAAATCGTGGCCTCCGCACTCGAGGAAGGCGTTCATCTCATCGGCCTGAGTATCCTGAGCGGCTCTCATCTCGCCCTCGTTCCAGAGGTGGCGGAGCGGCTTCGCGCTGCTGGGCTCGGGGACGTGCCCTTGGTCGTGGGCGGCATCATTCCGGACGCGGACGCCGAGCGGCTTCGCCGGGAGGGCATCGCGGCGGTCTACACGCCGAAGGACTTCGAGCTCGACAACATCATGAGCGATCTGATCGACCTCGTGGACCGCCAGCATGCCGCCGAGTGATTCCGCCGACGACGCACCGAACGTGATGTGCGCCGACAAGGCCGCCGTCTCCCGGGCGTTGAACCTCGTCGAGGATCGACGGCCCGAAGCGCACGCCCGCGTTGCCGCGCTGTTGGCTGCGCTCCAGGACGCACCGAGAACGGCCAACGGTCACCGCGTCGGCCTCACCGGTCCACCCGGCGTCGGGAAGAGCACATTGACGTCTGTACTCGCGCGCTCCGTTCGACATCGCGGTCGCACCGTCGGGGTCGTCGCGGTCGATCCATCGAGCATCCGCTCGGGGGGCTCGTTGCTTGGGGACCGCGCCCGGATGAGTTTCGATCCGTCTGATGCCGGCCTGTTCGTGCGCTCGCTCGCCACAGCTGGCGAAGTCGGCGGCCTTGCCTACGCGGCCAATTCCTCGGTACGGGTGCTGGCTGCCGCGTACGACATGGTCGTCATCGAGACGACGGGGGTGGGCCAGTCGGAAATCGACATCGTTCACGTGGCGGACACGGTCGTCCTCGTGATCCAGCCGGGAAGCGGAGACGTGCTTCAATTCTTGAAGGCCGGCATCATGGAGATCCCGGATATCCTGGTCGTCAACAAGGCCGATCACGAGGAGCTCGCGCAGCGCGCCGTGGCCGACTTGCGTGGGGCCCTCCTAACGGCCCACGCAGCCGGGGCGGCCGGCGAGCAGGACGCGGGTTGGGAAACGCCGATCATCGCGACGAGCGCCACGAAAGCCACCGGAATTGACGACCTCGTCGACGCCCTCGACGCACATCGGCAGCACCTCGATGCGACACTCTCCGCACGACGTCGCCGAGGTGAGATTCAGTGGACGCTCGACCTTTTTAGCCGCAAGCATGGCGAGCACGGGATGACGACCCTGGGTGGCGCACCGCTGCTCAAAGCCCGCGCCGAGCGAGACCTCGACAGCGGCCAAACGCCGCTGAGTCTTTGCGAACTTTTGAGCCGAGAGTATCTAGAAGTGCTTGGAAAAACTCCATAGAGGAACCCATGAGTGAACGTCCAGATATCGTACCCGTTGGCCAAGTCCCAGAGCTAGGCGCCGTGCCGGACAAGATGCACGCCTACGTGATTCGCCCAGAGCGTTTCGGAGAACCCAATCAATCGTTCCAGCCTGAAGAGGCGCCAGTTTGGGAGCTCGGTCCGGGCGAGGTGTTGGTGCAGGTCATGGCCGCGGGCGTCAACTTCAACGGCGTATGGGCCGGGCTCGGCAAGCCCGTCAACGTGCTCAAGGGTCACGGGCTCGACTACCACATCGCCGGCTCCGATGCGTCGGGTGTCGTGTGGGCGGTCGGCCCGGGAGTCAACGACCATGCGGTCGGCGACGAAGTCGTCGTGCACTGCAACCATCTCGTGAACCCAGGCACCAACGACCTACAGACCATCTGGGGTTATGAAACCCCCGACGGCTCATTCGCTCAGTTCACGAGGGTGCAGGCACAACAGGTGCTTCCAAAGCCCGGGCACCTCAGCTGGGAAGAGGCGTCGAGCTACGGCCTCACCTATTACACGGCGCACCGCATGCTGGTCGACCGCGCCAAGGTTGAGCCGGGCGAGGACGTACTCATCTGGGGCGCTGGGGGCGGTCTCGGGGTGTTTGCCGTTCAGCTGTGCAAGGTCATGGGTGCCCGCGCGATCGCGGTGGTGTCGAGCGACGACAAAGCCGAGCTCGTCATGCAGCTGGGCGCGCACGGGGTGATCAATCGCAAAGACTTCCCAGCACTTCAGTACAAAGACAACATGACGCCCGAGGAGCAAAAAGCGCATGGCGCCGACCTCAAGGGGTTCGGCAAGCGTATCTGGGAGATTCTCGGCGAGCGCAAAGGGCCGGATGTCGTGTTCGAGCACGTCGGCAAGGCGACCTTCCCTGCAAGCGTGTTCCTGGCCGCCAAATACGGGCGCATCGTGATCTGCGGCGCCACCACGGGCTACAATCTGAACTTCGACGTCCGGCACCTTTGGATGCGCCAAAAGAAGATCATCGGCTCGCACTTCGCGGACGCCGATTCCGCGAGCCGCGCCAACCGCCTGGTCATTCAGGACAAGATCAAGCCGGTCATGACGCGCCTCTTCACCTGGGAGGAAATTCCCGAAGCCCACCAGCTCATGTACGAGAACAAGCTTCACGGCACCGTCGCATGCTTGGTCGGAGCGCCTCGGCCTGGGCTCAAGAACCTCGAAGAAACCCGCGCCGCCATTGCAAACGGTTAGGAGCAGCCATGCAGCAAGTCATCGAAGCGCTCGAGAGCGTCTACCAGCGCGCTCATGACAACGTGAAATCCATCGTCACCGAAGGGGATCGGGTCAGCCCGAAAAAGCTGAACGAGAACCAGCTCGCCGCACACGCGGTCGCGTACCTGGCAACCGAGCTCGAAGCGTGCAGGCAGATGTCGTCGTGGGCGACACGGGTCGGTGGAGCCTACGAGGGCAAAGTCGCGCGGGCCTACATCGGTGAGGTCGCGCGCACGCTGGTCGGCGGCGTCGACCTCGGCGCTTGTGAGAACATCGGACTCGGCGAGCTCGGCATCACCAATGCGGACCTCCGCGAGACCGTCCTTCAGCCTGATGTCGTCGAGTTTTCCACCGAGCACGCCAGCGGCCGAGTTTATCTCGAGCTCGCGGCCCACGCGCGGGACCACGGGTTTCCGAATCCAGGATTCGAGGACGAGATGCTCGAGGAGGTTCGTGCGCAGTTCTCGAAGTTCGTCGACGCGGAGGTCATTCCCCAGGCTCAAGAGATTCACCGCAATGACGCCTTGATCCCGATGGATATCGTCAACCAGATGAGCGAGCTTGGCGTATTTGGGCTCACGATCCCCGAGGAATACGACGGGCTCGGGATGACCAAGGTCGCGATGTGCGTCGTCACCGAGGAGCTCTCTCGCGGCTACATCGGCGTTGGCTCACTAGGCACGCGCTCGGAAATCGCCGCGGAGCTAATCATGGGCGGCGGCACCGAGGAACAGAAGAAGAACTGGCTCCCGAGGCTCGCTGCAGGCGAGGTGCTTTCAACCGCAGTCTTCACCGAACCCAACATCGGCTCGGATCTCGCCCACCTCGGAACGCGCGCGGTCCGACAAGACGACGGCACCTACGTCATCAACGGACAGAAAACCTGGATCACCCATGCGGCCCGCGCGGACCTGATGACCATTCTGGCGCGCACCGATGCAAGCGAGCCGGGCTACCGTGGCCTGTCGATGTTCCTCGCCGAAAAAACGCGCCGGAGTCGCGATGACGGCGAATCGGAGTTCGTCGATGAAGGGCTCACCGGGACGGAGATCAAGGTACTCGGCTACCGTGGCATGGGGGAATACGAGCTGAGCTTCGAAGACTTCAAGCTCCCTGCGGACTCGCTGCTCGGCGGCGAGGAAGGGGCAGGCTTCAAACAACTCATGCGCACCTTCGAAAGCGCTCGCATTCAAACGGCCGCCCGCGGCGTGGGCGTGGCGCAAGCGGCTCTCGAAGATGCGATCCTCTACGCGACGGAGCGCGAGCAATTCGGTGGACCGATCTTTCAGTTCCCTCGCGTCGCTCGCAAGATCGGCCGCATGGTCGTCCGCATTCAAGCCGGACGGCAGATGACGTATTTCAGCGCCCGCGAGAAGGATCAGGAGAAGCGCTGCGACCTCCAAGCAGGTATGGCGAAGCTCTTGGCCACCCGCTCGGCATGGGAAGCGGCCGATGCGAACGTGCAGATTCACGGTGGAAACGGCTACGCGGAGGAATACACCGCATCCCGCCTATTGGTGGATGCGCGAGTCCTCAGCCTCTTCGAAGGCGCCAACGAGATTCAGGCCCACGTCGTCGCTCGCCGCCTTCTCGAAAGCTGACGCCCCTGGCCCGAGCGGCCATACTGCCCCGGATGGGCCCTGATCGCGTCGGCGGCACGCAGAGGCCGGCTCACATTGCCTTTGCCGTAGTGCTTGCCCTGCAGGTCTTCTTGGCCGTATGGGGCGTCGCGGATCAATGGACGCGCGGCCACAACGGCTGGAATGGTTCTGCCTATCAAAACGCCGCACGCAACACATTGCGCTGGGACGTCTTGTTCCCGCTTCAGTACGAGACCGCCAACGTCCCCCCCAAAAAGGAACAGCTCTACACGCACGCCCCGCTCGCACTCCACCTGCACAACGTCGTCAGCGTCAAGCTCTTCGGCGACCGGGAGCTGTCGATCCGTCTAGTCGCGGGCTTCTGGAGCGTGGCCGCCCTGTGCATGCTGTTCGCCGTCGTGAGACGCCTCTGGGACGACGCCCACGCGGTCGCCGCCTCCGCCGTCTATGTCGCTCTTCCGATCAACGCCATCTACACCAACATGGCCAACCACTCGGCCGGCTTCCTCTTCTGGTCCCTACTCACCCTCTACCTCTACATCCGATCCACCCGTGCCCCCCCGTGGCGCCGGGCAGACTTCGCCATCTTCCTCGCCAGCTTCGCCGTCACCGCCAGCTGGGACTGGCCCGCTTACTACATAGCCGCGTGCATCGCCCTCCACTGGACCTGGAGACTCTTCGGGCCACGGCGCTCGGAACCCGCAAGCGGCCCCGCCTCGCAGCTGGCCATCTTCTGCGCGTGTGTGGTCTTGTTGCTCGCGGGGCATTTCGCCTTGGTGGAGGCCGTAACTGGACAGGTCGCCGAGCTGAGGGGAGCCTTTAATGCGCGGCGGGCGCTTTCTTGGGTCCGCTTTCGGACGCATCTGCTGGTCGTGCCGGAGCTGATGTTCACGGCGCCTGTTCTTGGGCTTTGCGTCGCTTGGATGGGGGCATGCGCACTTCGTGTAGCCCGTGGAACGGCGCAGACGCGTGACCTGGTTCCCGTCGCGTTTCTGGTCGCTGGGTTGACTCACTATTGGACGTTTCGCTGGAGCGCGATCGTCCATTCGTACTGGGCGTGGCCCGTGCTTCCCGCAGTGGCCATCGTCGTTCCGGTGTCCCTCTTTGCGATGGCCCGGTGGATTCGCGAACGGGCGGGGACTCCCGCGAGCTTCACCGTCCTGCTCCTGCTCGTTCCGCTGGCGATCCGTATCGCTCAAATCGTCCCGGAGGGACGCTATGTCGGCGGGTCCATGTGGTTCTTCACGCCGGTGCGCGGCGCGACGGACACCTACGACTCGGGGAGGCCGGAGCTCCGCTTCGCCGAGCGCATCAAGGAATGGACCGACCGAGACACCGGAGTTCAGCTACACACCAGCCTGAAGGCCCTTCGCTTGGAGCCCCGGTTCGACATCACTCTCGACCGCGTGACGCATCGCTGGTCACAGAACCCGCGCATCGAGATCCCCAACAATCGGGGGGCCACGGGCTGGGTGTTCGTCGCGGCGCTCGATGCCTTTCCCGAAGAGCAGCGCGCGGTATTCGCGTCCCGCCATCCGTATCGCCAGTTCGGCAACTACTTCTTTCTGGACTTGCGAAAGGAGGTTCGCGACATCGAGGCATGGGGCTTGACCCCACTCGAGGTCAGTCCCCGTTGGTGGCTCTTCCACAATGCGTTCGAACCCCCTGTGAGAGCAACGCGGCTCATCCCCGCGGAGCAATCGCTCGATGCGAAGATAGAGGAGATCGATGCACCGTAGACTGTTCGCACCCCTGCTGACGTTGTGGTCGGCGGCGTATCTCGGATGCTTCCTGTTCTTGCTGGTAGGCCTCGGGCCGCGCACCGCGCTCTCGGTCGCCCTCCTCGGTCGGCTGTCATGGCTCGCCCTCATTGGCTCAATCCCGACAACACTGGCCTTGGGGACCGCATCTCGAGTGGCACGCGCGCCGCAAGCGGTGATCGTGGCGTCGACGCTGGCCATGATCCTATTCGGCGCTGCAATCGGCTGGGAACATCCCGACTTTCTGCTTTCGGGCCCAAGGTGGGCGCTCCACCCGCAGCGCGATTGGGTTCGCCTTGCGATGCTCTCGGCGCTCGGTCTGCTTGCCGCAGGCGGCTGGCTCTGGCTGATGCTGGGCGCGCGCACCACGAGTCGACGCTGGGCTGGGGCTTGGGTGGCGTTCACCGCTGCCGCAGTGGGGCTGCTGATCGCTGCCATCGTGCGCTACCGGGCGTACGACTACTCGATGGCACAGCTGGTCTTCCCGGCGAGCGTTCTGTCGGGCGCCATCGTCTACAGACTCGTTCGCGAATCGCGGCTCTGGCCTATCGTCGTAGGGGCCGCCGCTGCATGCCTAGTTTATGGGGTTGGGTCTCGCCTCGATGCCGCACTGGTCACAACCGGTCAACGCGAAGTGGTTGCACACAGCCGAGCGGGTGCCTTGGCGACCCTGTACGTGATCCCTCATTTCGGCCGTGAGGCGGACTGGTCCGCAACGGGGACCGCATGCCCTGAGACCAAACCGGTCGTGGAGCAGTCTCCGATCGGCATCGCTCCGAACGAGCGCCGCAACGTGATCATCGTCACGGTCGACGCGCTTCGAAAAGACGTCGTGGGCATGCAAGTGGATGGACGCCAGGTAACCCCGGAGCTGACGCGCCTCACGAAGGCCGGCGTGTTCTTCGCGAGCGCCACCTCGACCTATCCGGCGACCCTCTTCGCCCTCGGCAGCGCCTTCACAGGCTTGAGCCCTGCCGAGCTGTATCTCTCCCCCGCGATACCGGACACGATCTTCACGCGCTCCCGTGCCCACCTCGATCGCCAGCTGGTCGTTCTTCCCGACGTTCGCTGGTTTCGTCTTCCGATCGTCGAGCAGTTCCTCGCGCCGGGCGTGGAGACGGCGTTCGCGCCCACCGACGTAGCCGCCACCGATATCCTGATCACCCACCTCCGGGCCGCACGTGGCGACGACGCTTCGATGATGGCGTGGATTCACTACTACGCCCCCCACGACCGCTACCGCTCACACAGGGGGTTCCGCTTCGGCAAGGGAAAGAAGAACGCCTATCTGAGCGAAGTGGCGTACTTCGACCGAGAGCTCGGCCGCTTGATGCAGTACTTGGAAGACGACGGGTGGCTCGAGGACACGCTAGTCGTCTTCTTTTCAGACCACGGCGAGGCATTGGGCGAGAAGTCGTACTGGGGACACCACGTCTACTTGAACGGCTGGATGCTCGACATCCCGCTGGTGCTCAGACACGCGCGGCTGCCCCCTTCCACGCCGCACGTCGGCGCGAGTCTCGCAGACGTTGCGCCCACCGTCCTGCACTTCCTCGGGTTGCCCTCCCCGTCGGACACTGCCGCCCAGAGCCTTTTCACGCTGGACCCAAACCTGCCGAGCCGCCCGTCCTTCTCCGAAGCCTTCCCGGTACGCGGCCAGGCACTCTTCGACAGCTTCCGCCTCCCTGCGCTCGATGACGCCACGATTCGAGGCCGGCTCCGCAGCATTCGCGCAGCCAGCAAAGGGTACGAGCCCAAAGGCGCAATCACTCAGGGGTCGTATCGACTAATTCATCATCGCGGCGCCGACGCGACGCTGCTCTACGACCACGAAGCCGACCCGAAAGAAGAAGTCGATGTCGGCGCCTCGAGCCCGGAAACCAGTGCGCTCCTTCGAAGCAAGCTCGAGCGTTGGGAGCAGGAGCAGCTGCGGCGCATCCAGTGCCGGCTTCAACTCAGTGGGGGGCAACCGGCGACACCTCATCCTGAATGACCGTCACAGCGTGTGCAGTCACGGGAGCGGCCGTCATCGAGAGCCGAGCCTCGTGAAACTGGATGGTCGCCACGTCCCCCGACACGGTCGTCGCGTACAGCTGAATCACGAGCTGGCTCGCGGGTCGTGGAACCCCGAGCTCATAGCTCAGGTGCCATCGCTCCCCTGCTCGGACCTGAATGCCTTTGCGCAGAAACTTTTCGTAGCCGCCGAGAAAGACGTCTTGGTGAAACTCGATCGTCGCTTGGTCGCCGGAAACCTCGAGGTCGAGATCGATGCGCAGAATCGTGCCGGCCGGAACGCGTAGGTACTGTCCGCCGATCAGGAGCTTCTTTCCCCCTGTAGCAGGGACCGACACGGCGTCCTGGGTCAGCAGATCGATCCCCGCCGCCTCGGTCATATCGCCGCGCCCGGAGCGCGTCAGTCGAGCTACCTCGATCACGAGCTGTCGTTCACGGGGCGATGCCGGTCCACTCCGCCGTTTCGGACCGAAGAGCAGATCGTCCACCGGAACCGAGCGCACACAATTGCGAAACGACTCGCCGCAGACGACTGCGATGCCGGAAGGCTCCCACATGATCACCCTTCGAGCATAGGTGTTGCCCGCGAACAGGCGGCGCGGGGTCTCGTAGTCACGGAACCAACTTCGCCCGGTGAAACGCCTCGCCTGCGGCTCCAAGCCCAGGAGGTCCGCCACCGAAATGGCCGTGTCGACATGTGCGTAGAGCGTGTCGATCCGCTTTGCCTGTGGCTCAGGCATCAACACGACGACGAACGACCAGCTCTGTGACAGCAGCCTCTGCGTCGCACTGGCCGCCTTGACGAGCCCCGCAGACTCGTCCGAGGTGATGATCACCACCGTGTCGCGAAGCACCCCGCGTTGTTCGAGCTGCGTCAGGAACTTGGCGAGGGCGTCGTCGGCCCACCTGAAGGCGCGCTCGTGCCGGCTCCCCGCCCCTTCCAAGGTTGCGTCATCCGGGAACGTAAACGGATGGTGCGTGCCCACGGTCAACATCGTCGCGAAGAACGGCTGCTCTGCATCGTGCAGCTCGACCACACGCCCCAGCGACTGCTCGAAGAATGCCTTGTCGTCCACACCCCAGTCGGTGCGCGCATAGCTCCGTTCGAACCACGGGTCTCCCACCAACTCCTCGAACCCCGCCTTTTTCATGAACTGGTCTTTGAGCATGAATCCGAGGGGCGCCGACTGAATGTACGCCGTTGCGTATCCTTCATCGCGCAAGACCTCCGGAAGGCAACGGCGCGCCGCCCCATAGACTTGTTCGCTCATCTTGGACTGGTCGGTCAGGAGCTTCGGATAGTCCCCACACAAGATTCCGTACTCGCCCCGGTTGGTCTGCCGCTGGTGCGAGATGACGCGCGTAAAAAGGATGTGACGCTGAGCGAGCGCATCCAATCTCGGCATCGTGGTCGTGCTTTGGACCCCTTGCGCGGCGGCCACGGAAGGCAGGTACGCACCAGAAGCCCCTTCGATCATGATGAGGAGCACGTTGGGGCGATCGGGGAGCGGACCGACCCATCGCTCGCCATACAGGTTGCCTCGGAAGACGTCACGCACTTCGGAACGGATCGAAGCCGGCCCCACGCCGGCCGACGCCGGCAGGATCAACAGGTTGGCCTGCATCGCATGGCGCTGTCGCCATTCGTCGTGCGCGTGGGACATCGGAATGACCCACTGCCCGAGCACGCAAGCGGCCAACGCCACGCCCCACCCCCGCCACCAGAGTTTGCCGGGAGCGCGCGCCCACACCCCGGCCGCGGTGGCCGCGGCGGTGAGCAAGACCAGCAGGGCAGGATGCCGTGTGTGGCGGACCGAGCCGCCCACAAAGGTCGAGTCGGCGAGGAAACCTGCATGACTGAGCGCGTAGAGCGAATCGAAGACCGAGATGAACTCGTACATCGCAAAGCTCACCCACACGAGCGACAGGACGGCCCCGATCCCGACCACGCGGAGCCACCAACGACCGGTCGCGAGGCAGAAGCCTACCGCGCCGACGAGCAGCAACGCAACCGAGGCATCGGCGAGAAACCCGCGAAAATCGGCCGGGGCTAGAGCCATGTGCTTTTCGCCCAGGAGCAAGGCACGTGTTACCCACGGCGCCGCAAAGCATACGACGACCGTGAGCACCCAGCTCGCCCTTCCCCTCCAATCGCCGCGCGTTGCCTCGATGACGGGAAGTGTTGAGCTATGCAATCTCGATGGCAAAGGGTTTCGCACCTGCCGCCGAGCGCAATCGGCAACCAATCCTCGAGGTGCTTCGCCGAGTGCTCCCGCCCGCCGGCCTCGTGCTCGAAGTGGCAAGCGGAACCGGGCAACACGCCATCTTCTTTTCCGAACACCTCCCCGCGCTCCAATGGCAGCCGACCGACGCTTCCTCCGAAGCCCTGCAGAGCATCGGCGCGTGGGTCGGCGAAGCGGCTCGTGAGAACCTTCTCGCGCCCGTCGAGCTCGACGTACGATCGGCGCAATGGCCTGTCACCCATGCCGACGCCTTGTTGTGCATCAATATGATCCACATCTCAGCGTGGGAGGCGACTGAAGCCCTGTTTCGAGGAGCGAGCCAACTGCTGGCGGGCGGCTCCCCGCTGGTCACCTACGGCCCGTATCGGCTCCATGGCGAGCACACGGCGCCGAGCAACGCGGCATTCGACCAAAGCCTTCGATCACGCAACGCGCGTTGGGGCATTCGTGACATCGATGAGCTCCACGAGCTAGGCGGGCGAACCGGCTTTGCGCTCGAGGAGCGGGTGGGCATGCCGGCCAACAACATGATCCTCGTCTGGACGCGGGACAGCTAAGAAAGCGGTTCGGGCAGCGATGGATTCAAGAAGAGCATCACGAAGTAGATGATGAAGACGACGATGAGGGTGATCCCACGCTTGCGTCCAATGTGATTACGCTCGTTCAACGCCATCAGCAGGAGCAGAAGCGTCACGCCAAACATGATAGGGAAGTCACGCACGACGACGGAGCGGTCGACGGTCCCGGGCGCGATGATGCCGGGCAACGCGAGCACGCCGAGCAAGTTGAACATGTTGGACCCGACGACGTTCCCAACCGCGATGTCTGATTCCCCGTGGCGCGCGGCGGCTACCGAAGCTGCCAGCTCGGGAAGGCTCGTTCCCAGTGCAACCAGCGTGAGACCCACCACGAGTTCGGGAACCCCGAGGCCCCGCGCCAGACCCACCGCACCCCAGACCAGCACTCGGGAACCAACCAACAGAAACACAAGGCCCAGCAAGAACGTCGCGACGCCCTTGGCAGTTGGCAGGGAGTCGGGAATCTCCGCATCCTCGAAGCCACCGATGGGCGCCTCCAGATGTTCCCCCTGCATCTTGCGGCCCTGCATAGCGATCCAAGCGATGAGAACGAACATTCCGGCGAGCAGGATGATGCCTTCCACCCGCGTGAACTCTCCATCCCAGAGGAACAGCCAGCCGACCGCCATGCTCAGAAACAGAACGGGAATCTCGCGAATGAGCAGGCGGGAGTGAACGGTCAGCGGATGAACCAGCGCGGCTGCGCCAAGGACCAGTGTCACGTTGGTGATGTTCGAACCGACGGCATTTCCGATACCCATCTCGCGGCTGCCGGCCGCCGCGGCCATGCCGGAGACCAACATCTCCGGCGCCGACGTGCCGAACGCGACGATCGTGAGCCCGATGACGAGGCGGCTGACCCCGAAATTGCTGGCCAGCCCGGCCGCCCCGTACACGAAACGATCGGCTCCCCAGACCACGGCGATGAAACCCACGATGACGGCGGCGATGGCGTAGAACAGCGTCAGGGCGACCTCTCCGGCGAAACGAGGAACGGCTCAGTCTTGCGCAGGACACGACGCGCGCAAGCCCAGCGCAGATCGCGCTGGCAAAACCACCCCACGGAGCGCTATACGTGTCACTCCGGAGGAGGGGTCAGGATGGGTGAGCGCCTAAGGGACAAGGTCGCGATCGTCACAGGGGCAAGCCGTGGAATCGGCGCGGCGATCGCAGCCCATATGGCCGCTGAAGGGGCCAAGGTCGTTCTCGTCTCGCGAAAGATCGAGGGCCTGCAGGCGGTGGCCGACGAGATCCGGGGCAACGGCGGCGATGCGACACCCATCGCGTGCCATGCCGGCCACGCCGACCAGCGACAAGACATGCTCGACCAGGCGCTGAAGGCCTACGGCAAGGTCGACATCCTCGTGAACAACGCCGCGACCAACCCGCACTTCGGTCCGATGCTCACGATAGACGACCGCGCCTGGGACAAAACCTTCGAAGTCAACGTGAAGGGATACTTCGGAATGATCCAGCTCGTCGCGCAGCATTTGCAACAACGGAAAGCCAAAGGGTCGATCGTGAACATCGCGAGCGTCATGGGGATGATGGCGGCGCAGATGCAGGGAGTCTACGGCATGACCAAGGCCGCGGTAATTTCGATGACGAAGACGCTGGCGGTCGAGCTCGGTGGAGCGGGCATCCGGGTCAACGCGATCGCGCCAGGGTTGATCGAGACCAAGTTCGCGCAGCTGCTGGTCGACAACGACGTCATTCGATCGAGCATCGTGGACCGAACCGCGGCAGGCCGAGTCGGTCAGCCGCAAGACATTTCGGGAGGCGCAGTATTCTTGGCTTCGGACGAATCGGATTACCTGACGGGGGATGTCATGGTCATCGACGGTGGTTGGACACTCGCATAACCGGGGGCGGCCAATGATCGGAATACCGCCACCGCGCCTACCAGGGCCTTCACGAAAGATCGACTTGGTCGAGCTCCGGATCGCAAACCTGCGCCGCGAGCTCGAAGCGGAAACCGAGCCCACAACCCAGGCAGCGATCCTCTACCAAGTAGGGGCGCTGTACGAGCACGAGCTCGAACGCGTGTCCGATGCGGTTCACCACTACGGGCAAGCGCACACCGCCGCACCGGGCTTCCAACCCGCGCTGATCGCGCAGCTTCGCATCGCGGAACGCGCCCAGAACGGGCACGACGTCATGGGGCTTCGCTCCGAGCACGTGGCGACCGCGACGAGCCCCGCCGTCAGCAGCGCGGCGCTCTTGGATTTGGCGCTTCATTCGGAGGATTGGGCGTCGCTTCTGCGAGAGGCCATCGCGCGTTCCCCAGAGCCGGTCGTTCCTGCCCTCATCCTCGAGTGGCTCGCCGAAGCGCGGGGCGACGACGACTCCTTGCGCCACGCGTTGCGAACGCAGGCCGAGGTCGCCGCCGACGCTAGCCTGCAAGCCGCCCTCTGGATCGACGTCGCTTTGGGGGACATCGACGCGGGCGAGCCCGACGAAGCGATCGACGCGCTCGAGCGCGCTTGCGAATCTGACGTACTCGTCTGGCAGGCACGGTCGCTACAACGTCGAACGGCCAGAGAGCACGGTCGGTGGCAAGTGTTCCTTCGCGCGACGACTTCGATGGCGCGTCTCCTCGAAACCGCCGCCGAAGCAGACGAGCCTGTAGACCCCTTGAGCCTTTCGGTCCCCACGGAGGAACGTCTCCCCCTGGCGGCCTTCCTGTGGCAAGAGGCCGCAACGTGCTGCGCCACGCAGCTCGACGACGCCGATGCGGCAGCGGGGCACATCGAGTCGGCGTTGCGCCTGTTCCCCGACCAGCGGGCGACTCGCTTGCAAGCGTTGCAGATCCACGAGCGCCGCGGCGCCCAGCCCGCCGTGGAAGAGGCGTCCGGATGGTTCCTCACCGCGGCGCCGGACGATCCTGCCTTCGTGGCACACGAGGTGCGACGCGCGCTGTCGAACGAAGATGTTCATCGGGCGATGGACACGCTCCGCGACGCAGCAGCCCGGCACCCGGATTCCGACTACGCCCAGGCGGCGTTGGACGTGGCACTGATCCGCGGGGCGGCGCACGCCGAGCGAGCCAAACGCTTGCGCGAGCACGGAGAATCCGCCGAGGGAGAGCAGCTCGCTCGACTGGCGTGGCACGCGGCCCAACTGACGGCCCTGGACCCAGCCGCATCGAGCCAGGCGCAGTCGCTCTACAGCAAGGCAAGCAGCGCTGCCACTGTCTCGAAAGAATGGATCCTGCGCGAGGCTCTCGGCGTGGCGCTCGTCGCCAAGCAGCCCAGCGACATCCTCGCGCGTTGCGACGAGCTCATGCAGTGCGACATCGAGCCTACGGAACGGGCGCTCCTTGCCTTTTGTCGATACGACGTCATGCACGACGTCCAAGAAGCCGGTCAGGAAGCGGAGTTATTCCTGCGCGACAGCATCGAAGACCCGAACAGCTACACATGGGCTCCGCACGTCGCTCGAGCCCACGCCGCCTGGTCGGGCCGTACCGACTTGCTCGCCGAGGCCCACGAGGCGATCGCCGACCTAACCGCCGGAGACACACAACTGGGACACCTGTGCGCGGCAGGTCACGCCTATGCGCGGAGCCGCGACTGGAGCGCGGCGGAACGCGTCCTTCGGCAAGCGCTGTCCGCCGCTCCCGACGATCGCTACATCGTGGCCTTACTCGAGGGTGTCCTGCGCGAAGGCGGGCGTCCGGAAGACGTGGTGTCCTTGGCGCGCGAACGGTCCCAGGATGAGCCGAACGCCGCCCTTGGGGAGCTCTCGCTTCTTCTCGCCGGGGCAACCGCCGAGCGGAGCGGAAATCTGACCGCCGCCCAACACGCATACGAGCAGGCGCTCTTGGAAGCACCGGGCTCGCCCTCTGCCGCGCTCGCCTTGCTCGACGTCACCCGCCGGCAAGGCGACGCGCACGCAAGGCTGCGAGCCTACGCTCACCTCTCGGAGAGCCATCTCGGTGGCGGCGTAGCCGAGCTCTACGCCTTGCTTCGGGGCGACGCGCTGAGCGCGGGCGGCGACGCCGATGCGAGCGATGCCTATGAGCGAGCCCTCGACCACCCCGTCACAGCGCTTTATGCGGCGGTCGCTCTCCTGTCGACGCCCACGAACCTCACAACCGACGATCAACGCTCGGCCGCCGAAGAGATCCTTGCCGACGCCTCGCCTGCTGAACGCACCAACGGGTTCGGTGCGGCCTATGGACCGCTACGCGCGTCACTCGGTGAAGCAGGCGCTTCGGCGAGCGATGCTTGGCTTCAGCTCGCCGCGTTGGCGCCGACCGACGCGTTGCGGGCTGGGGCGCTCCTCCAGGGCCTGCGCGACGAGCGCGTCGCCCAGGGAGCCGGGGCTGGGGACGAGCTCTTCATGCTTGCCCAAGAGGCAGAAGGCCTAGCGGAGGCCCATGCGGACGCTGCAATCGCCATCGACGAAGCGCTTGCGCCTGGTGACGACGCCGAGTTTCGGGCCAATGCGCTCGAGAGGAAGGTGCATCACAGCGAAGCGGTCGGACGGATAGCGCTGGACGCCGCGTATTGGCGCGCACTCGTCGACGCCGATCGGGGCGCCGAAGCGGTTGCGCTGCTCACCAACGCGGTCGATGATCGACCGGACGACCTCGCGCTGTGGGAAACTCTGCGAGGCGCTGCACGCCAGGCCAGGCAATGGCCCTTGGTCGCTCAAGCTTGCGAGCGGCTCGCGCCCTTCGTCGAAGGCGCGCTCAAAGCCGATCTATTGGAGGAGGCCGGCGTCGTGCGGCTGCATTGCCTCGAGCAGTACCCGCAGGCGGAAGACCTCTTCCGGCGTGCGCTCGACGAAGACCCCACGCGCGACATCGCCTTCCGCCGCCTGCACGACCTGCTTGCGGAGCGCGAAGACGCCGAAGCCCTCGAAGCGCTCGTGTCCGACCGGCTCGCCCTCGGCGGCTCGACCGATCGACTCGATCTGCTCTACGAACGCGCCCGCCTGCTTCGCGGGTTCAGCGATCGGCCTGGGGCACTCGAAGTCCTCGATGAGCTGTTCACCACGGAACCGGAGCACGCGGGCGCGTTGGCGCTCGCTGCGGAGGTTCACGTGTCGCTCGAACAATGGGCGGAGGCGGTCGAATGCCTGCAGCGGCTATCCAGATCGAGTATCCCGGAAGCGCAACGCAGGGTGGCCCACCTCGGGGCAGCCGACTTCCTCGAGACACGCCTCGGTCAGATGGAGTCGGCGCTCGGGGAGTTGCGCGCGGTCGAAGCGCTCGGCCTCGCAGACGCACCGATATGGACACGCATCGGCGTGCTCGAGGCTGGCCTCGACAACCGCGGGGCTGCAATCGACGCCTACACCCGCGCCCTCGGCGCGGAACCGACCGACCCCGTCGCGGTCGCCAGTCTGGTCGAGCTCCTCGATGAAGTGGACAAGGGCGAGGTGCTGACGACATACGAACGCGCGATTTGGGAGCGCATCGACGGGGGCGATCTCGATGCGCTGCTTCTCGAAGGCTTGCGGAATGCTGCAACGTGGCGAGGACACACGAAGCGGGCCGCTGCGGCACGAGCGGTACAACACACTCTTGGGCTGTCGTCGTCGGCCAATGAAGGCGGCGCTTCGGATTTCGGAAACGTCTCGGTCGCCGTGGTGTGGGATCCCGAGGCCAACCCCGTCCTTCAGCAGGTCGTGCTTCGAGCGGGCCCTGCCCTATCGACGAATCCTCTACGCACCAAGAGGGTCACACCGAACGATCCCATCTACAGCGAGCTCGAGCGACTCTCTCAGCGCTTCGGCGCCCGGGTCGGGTCCGTCGGGTTGTCCGACGACCTGACGGTGGTGACCGCCCGCAGGGGGCGCGACGCCGAAATCGACTGGGTGGTCCCTCGCAGCGCTCAAAGCGGCCTCGACAACGCAGGGCGATTCGTGGCGGGTCGTCTCGCCTGGGCGGCGCCGCGCGGCGCTGCCGGGTTACTCGATGACTCGCCCAGGAAGGTGGCAGGCACGCTGGCGGCGGTCCTCCGCGCCGCGCGCTGCGACGTCGTCGCTGAAGATCCCGCCCGACGCGAGCCGGCTCTACCCGCCGCCGACGTCAAGCTACGCCGAGCGCTTCGCAAGGCGGTCCACGAGGCAGCCAGCGACACGAAGCTCGCGCCTTCCTCACTGCTCGCATTTGCGCGAAGCCTCCAGCGCAGCGCCGACCGAGCGGGGCTCTTGGCATCGGGCGACATCGTAGCCGGGATCACGACTTTGCTCAGCGACACGGTGAACCTGGACGCACTGGGGGCGTCCGCACGCGGCCTCGACCTTCTTCGATTCTGGCTCGACGCCGAATCCGCGCTGTGGGGGCACGATGGCTGAAGACGACCTGTCTCCGGCGAACCGCAAATCGGATGCCCTGTCGTTTGATTTCGACGAGGACGCGATCTCCTCATTGCTCGACGCCTTCGTCGAAACGCAAACGGGCCCGCAAGCAAAGCGCACCAGCCGCCCACCCGACCCGTCTGACTCCGGCGCGCAGGCGGCACAGCGTACGGTCTTTCACCACACGTCGCGCCATGAGGCCCTTCCGCTCGTCGGTGACACTCCGAAAGCGAAGAGTCGCCGCATCGAGCTGCTCGAGGGTCTGGCGAAGCGCGCCGTCGGTTCAGCACGCGCACGGCTGCTGACGTCGGCCGCGGAGCTCCACGAGCAACTCGGCCACAACGACGCCGCGACGCCACACTACGAACGCGCGTTGGCAGCCGACGCCCGAGACGTCGTGGTGCTTCGGGCGATGCGCCGGCACGCAATGCGGAAGGAAGACTGGGCGGCCGCAGCGGACGCCCTGCAGAAGGAGGCCGGCCTCGACCTGAGCGTGTCGGAACGGGGGTCGGCGCTCAAGTTGCTCGCGCGCATTCAGCTCTCCAAGCTTCGTAATCCCGCGGCGGCCGAACAAGCGGCCTCCCGCGCCGCTGGGCTTCAGGAAGAGGACTACGTGGCGCGGGTTCTGACGGCTTCGGCGCGACTGGCACGCGGCGACTCGGTAGGCGCCGCGGAGGCTCTCACAGACGCCGCGGAACGTTGGCAGGACGCCGATGCAAAGGCGGTCATGCTCTTGCACGCCGCGCAGCTGATGGAGAGCGCGGGCGCGCTCGAAGCGGCGATGGGTGCCTTCGGCCGCGTCCTCGAGGTTCAACCGGCACTGGTTGCGGGGCACCTCGGCGTGATTCGCGCGGCACGCAGCCTTGGCGACGATGAGGCCGCCCTCGAATCGCTGCACGCAATCGCGGAGCACGCCTCCCCGCCGGTCGCGGCCGCGGTCCGGCGAACGCTCCTCGACCAACCGGCGGACACCGCATCACTTTGGACCGTCGCCGAGGCCGCGGCGGTTTCCGGCGATGTGCAAAAAGCGATCGAAGCGCTAGAGAGTGATTCCAACCAAACGCCCGAAGCCCGGGTGGTGAGTGCCGCACGACGCGCACGCCTCTACGCAGAACGGGGCGATCTCGACGGCTACGAGCGCACGTCACAGGAGGCCCAGCACGAACCGAGCCTGCGCACCTACGTGCAGGCATCGCGGCGTTTGATCGCGGTGGACGCCGAGGACGGAGGCGAGGTCCAACGACTGCTCGAAACCATGACGGACGATGCAGAAGGCGTTTCGTCGGGCGTGATTCGCGCGGACGACGCTGCACGCGCTGGCCACGCTGCGTCTTTCGTGGCTTCGCTCGAACGTGAGCTCGAGGACGTCCCGGACGAGCTCGCCGCGGGCGCGGCGCTTGCAATCGCGGAGGTCGCGCAGGCGGCGAGTGGGACCGACCGCCTAACCGCTTTGCTTCACGCCGAGGAACGGGTTCCGGGCAATCCGATGATCGGCAGGGCGCTATTGCTCGACGACGACGATATCGAGCGTCGCGCGCGGCGATGGGCGAGCGAGGGCCGAGCGACCACCGGCGCGCGCAGTGCGTTTGCGTTCACGATGTGCGCACGGCTCGCGCCGCCGAGCACCGACGCGGCAGTGAACGCATGCGAGGATGCCTTGGCGCAGCAGGCGGACTACTGGCCCGCCCTGTGGGCGCTCGAGGACAACGTCGGCTCACCAGAAGCTCGAGCAGCCAGCGCTGCGACCCAGGCTGCGCTCGACCCGGCGGACCCGGTGCCCGGCCTATTGCGCGCGTCCATGTGGGCATCTTCGGTGGGGTGGGCACCTTCGGCCGGCGAACGAGGCGTGCACTTGGCTCAGGCCGAGGCCGCATTGGATCCGGACGCTCCCGATCCTCTCCTCGTCGAGCATCTGTTCGAAGCAGCCGGCAGCGCTACCGAGGCCGCTGGCGACCTCATGATGGCGGCCGCGCGCCAACTGGACCTGCTCCCGTACCTCGAACGCGCCGCGGCGTCGTATCGTGCGGCGGGCCTTCCGAGGCGAGCCGCAAAGGTGCTCCGGGAGGCCTCTGAGGGGCGCCCACACGACGTCGCAATCCGAGTGCAGCGAAAGGACGCGGAGCTTCAAGCTTCCGAGTTCGCGCGCCTGACCGACTCGGCGATGCACCGCGCACGCGAGGCCACGGACGATGCAGAACGGCTCGGCGCTCTTGCTGCAATGGCCGAAGTCGATCGCCTCTCCCGACGTGACATGCAGAGCGCGCGCCTATCGCTGCAATCGATTGCGGAGTTGCGCCCCGAGCACACCCCAACGGCCCGCGCTCTCGAGTGGGACGCCCTGCGAGAGGACGACCCCGAGCGCATCCGCTCGAGCGCCCGCCGGCTCTTGGCGGCGCTCCCCCCCGACTCCCCGGACCGCCTCGCGAGGCATAGGCTAATTCTCGAGCTGCTCAAAACCGACACGGACATCCTGCAGGCCGACATCGACCGGCTTGTGCGCGGCATCGACGATGCGCTCGAATCCGACCCGAGCTTGGCGAGGCAGGTGCTCGGCGCGGCGTACGCGAAGGGGGAATCGCTGCTCAGTCTTCAGGCCCTCCTAGCGCTCCAAGGCTCCGTCGACCGTGATCTCGAGCGGGGCGCGCTCGCACTCGACATCACACGGATACTGCAGCAGCTCGGGGACCCGGAGCGAGCGCTTGAAGTCTTGGACGCCGCCCAAGGCCATCCTCTGGCGCGCGAAGGCGAAGCGCGGCTGCTTCACGCCGCGAAACGCTGGGAAGACGCCGCAAACGTCTACCAAGACGCCGCAGCGCTCGCCAAGGACCGGCAGCGCGCCGCGTCGCTGTGGCGGGAGGCTGCGTGCATCTTCGAAGAGGAGCTCGATGATCAAGACCGCGCGGTCGACGCGTGGGTCGCCGCGGCCAGTTGCGACCTCACCTACCTCGATGTGTACCGCCGTCTCGCCGCTCTCTACCAAGGCCGGGGCCAGCTCGATTTACTGGCTGCGCTCATCGACGCGCGCATCGACGCCGGAGCCGACACCCCCGCCCTCGTCGGCCTCCTGCTCGAAAAGGCTCGCCAGCGTCGCGAGCGTGGCGACGTGGAGGGTGTCACCGACGCGCTGCACGAGTGTCTGGATCTGGACCCGAATCACTTCACGGCGCTTCAGGAGCTCGTGGACGCGCACCGCTCCGCCGAAGACTGGCAGGGCGCAGCCGAAGCCTTGATTCGCATCGCGCGTCTGAACCGCTCCACCGATGAGCAGGTTTGGGCATTCTCCCAGCTTGCGGAGATCTACGACCTGCATCTCCAAGACCTCCCGCGCGCAGAGGCCTCGCTGCGCCGCGTGGCCCAGCTCGCCCCGGCGCACATCGAAACCCTCGACCGCCTCGCGTCCGTGTTGAGCCGACAGGGCAAAGCAGAAGAGTCCGCGAGACTGCTCGAAGACCTCGTTCGTCGAGCGGGCAGCGACGCGCAGGGGCGCGATTATCGCATTCGTCTGGCGAGCGCCGTCGAGTCCGCGGGACAAGCCCGACAGGCCGAGCTCATGCTCGAGAATCTGCGAGCCGAACAACCGACCGAACCCGATGTGATCCTCGCGGTTGCCGACTACTACCAACGCCAGGGCGCCGGCCCCGCCGAAGCGATGCATCTGAACCGCGCCGTCAGCGACCTGCGGACGGCCATCGACGCGAACCCCGCGACCGAAAGTTTGTGGACCACGTTGGTGCGCGTGCTCGCGCGTCGGCACGGCCCCGGCCCTGCCTCTTGCGCAGCCAGCGCAGCGATCGCCATCGGCCATCCGGCGTCGCTCTTCGAGGGCGATGTCGCCACTCGGGACGAAGCCCTAGGCGAACCCACGGTGCCCATGTCGAGCGTCGTCGACAGCATCGTCGCACCGCCAGGCCTGCCGCAGACGGTTCGGCGCCTCTTCTCCTTGTGTGAGCACTCGTTCGACAAAGCGTTGCCGTTCGACGCCGCCGCATGGCGCTTGCGCAGGCCATCGGCGCCGCACCGAGGCCTCATCGAGGAAGCCGCGCGAGTCGCCGAGGCCTTGGGGATCAGCGAGCCGCGCCTGAAGGTGACCTACGTCGCACCTGCGGCATGCATGCCGATCGCGGGTGACCCGCCGACCCTCGTCATCGGGGGTAACCTCCACGACATGACCACCCCACGGGAACGGGTGTTCCTGTTCGCGCGCGCGCTGAAGGTTGCGAGCAACCATCTCGCCCCCGCACTGCGTGCGCGTCCCGAGGACCTCGACGTCGCGCTGCTCGCGCTGCTTCAAGGCCACGGGGGCAGCCGCGCACAGCAACCGGAGCCTCCACAGATGCAGTCCCTCCGGAAGAGGCTGCTCAAAGGCGTACCTCGCCGTTGGCGCGATGAGGTAGAAAGCCTGGTGCTCGAATTGCGGGGCAGTTCAGGATTCTCGACGCGAACCGTTCCCTTCGCCATCTCCGAGCTTGGGGACCGCGCGGCGCTGACCCTAACCGGGGACGTTCCTTCGGCAGTGAATGCCCTGCTCAAGATCGCCGGCCAAGACGTGCCTGCCAGCGATGCCGGCCGCCTCAGCGCGATCCGCGACATCCCGGAAGCTTGGGCTGTGGTTCGTTTCGCCATTAGCGACGCACATTTTGAAGCTCGGACCCAAGCTGGTGTAGATCCCTAGAACGATGCGACTGGGTTTCATCGGTCCTGCCGACACAGATGCGGCCGCTCTCGAGCGGGCCGCCAAGCTTCTCATTTGCGACTTGGAGGTCGATGCCCTCATCTACCTCGGAGAAGACGACGCCCTTCGGGAGTTCGTCGCGGCACACGACTCGGAGGATAGCGGCCACGCGGTCGAGCAGCGCGTCGCCGAAGTCGCAGCAACAGGCTCTACCGACGACATCGAGGAAGTCCTGCGAGAGCTCCGAGGCGCGCGGTACCTCAGCAAGATGCGCGTCGCGCCGCCATCGCCGAGACGAGCCATGGAAATGCTCGACGACCGCATCGTCCTCATCGTTCGCAACAAGTCGACGATCGGCGAGGAGGACGTGATCAACTCCAACGTCGTCATCTACGGGGACGCCGAGGAGCTCATGTTCAAGCGCTTCGGGCCTCGCTGCTTCTTCAGCCCTGGCCCGCTCGACGCGGGCCATGTCGGCCTGCTCGACGACCGCTCTGAAGCGGGCGGCGTCGTGTTGAAGGCGCTCGACCTCAGCGGAGAGGTCACGTGGAGCGAGCCGATCCAAGGCCGTGGCGCCAAGGTCATGGTGGCGCCGTGACGACGCGGAGGGTCGCCATCTACGGAGGAAGCTTCGATCCGCCGCACCTCGGGCACGTCCTCTCGGTGGCATGGGCTCTCTCGGCAGCCGAGGTCGACGCGGTGTGGATCATCCCCACCTGGAAGCACGCCTTCGACAAAGAGCACAGCGCGTCGTTCGAACAACGCATGTCGATGTGTGAGCTGGCTTTCGCGCTTTTCCCGGAGGTCGAGGTCTCCGACATCGAGCGACGGCTCGGTGGTGTCAGCAGGACACTCCACACCCTCGACGCGCTCGAGAGGGCCCACCCCGGCACGGTGTTTCGCCTTCTCATCGGTGCCGATGTCTTGCCGACGACCGATCGTTGGCACCAGTGGGACGAAGTCGTCAAGGTCGCGCCACCCCTCGTGATCGGTCGCCAGGGCTCTCCGGTTCCGGAAGGTTGCCCGATCTCGATTCCAAACATCAACTCGACCGACATCCGCTCCACAATCCTCCTCGCCGGCGACATCAACGGACTCGTGCCGACCACCGTCATCGAGCACATCCGATCGCACGGGCTGTACCAGGGCGAAGGATGAACATCCTCATCATCGGGCGAGGCCGAGTCGGGCGCGCGTTGCGCCGGTCGCTCGAGTCGAACGAGCAGCACGCCGTCGTCACAGCGGGACGCCGATGGACGCCATCGGTCGTGCAACGCGCCGAGGCGGTGGTGCTCGCCGTCTCCGACGACTCGATCGAAACGGTGGCCGGGAAAGTCGCGCCGGACCTGCAATCAGGTGCGACGGTGCTCCATTGTGCAGGCGCCCGAGGAGTCGACGAGCTGCGCTCCTGCGAAGCACAGGGTGCCGCGGTGGGCGTCCTGCACCCACTCGTCTCGTTTCCAAGCACCCGGAGCAACCCGACCCTCCGGGGAAGGACCTTCACCGTGAATGGATCCCCGCGCGCCATCACCACGGGTCGGCAGATCGCACGAGCGTGCGGCGCGCGCGCCGTCGTCGCTCAAACCGGCGACGCGAGGTACCACGCCGCCGCGGCTCTGGCCGCAAACGGTGCTGCCGCATTGGCGTTCGTCTCGGTCGGCATCCTCGAAGGCCTCGGGTTCGACAAACGCGCCGCCGAACGCGCAATCGGCGGCCTCCTACAGAGCGTGGGCGAGAACGTCCAGAGCCTCGGTGTTCCAGGGGCCCTCACGGGTCCAATCGCCAGGGGCGACGCCGGGACGGTCGCAGGTCACCGAAGGGCACTTCAGCGCGTCAGTCGCAACGCGCTGTCCGCATATGATGCGGTCGTTCCGATCATCGTGAAGTGCGCGCGAGCCGCGGGCCTCTCCCAATCCAAAGCATCGAAGATCATTCGCACGACGAGGGCCTGAAGGGTGATGTCACTCCGCGGCTTCGACCGAGCCTTCGAGCGGTTCGAAGCGAACGCCTTCTGCGTCACCCACCGCAAGGATCCGACCCCCTCGCTGGAAGTCCCCTCCCAAGATCGCAGCCGCCAATGGCGCCTCGACCATCCGCCCGATCGCGCGGCGCATCGGACGCGCACCGAGCTCGGCATCGTATCCACCGAGTGCGAGGAGCGAATCGATCGCGGTCGCGTCCACGCTGAGCTCGACACCCTGGCGATCGCGGAGTTGCCGGACAACGCCCACCATCATGCGACGCGCGATTTCGGCGACTTCGTCACGGCTGAGCGGACCGAAGAACAGCGGTTCGTCGATACGGTTCCAGAGCTCAGGCGGAAGCGCGCGCCGTGCGGCGGCCACTGCGGCAGAAAACCCATCGTCCGATCCAGCGGAGGCGCCCCGAAAACCAATCGAGCTCTGGCTGGGATTGGACTGCTGCGCACCGAGGTTCGAAGTCATGACGACGATCGTGTGCGTGCAATCGACGGTCCTGCCCTTCCCGTCAGTCAGGCGGCCGTCTTCTAAAAGCGGCAGGAGGGACCGGAGCACGTCCATGTGCGCCTTTTCGATCTCGTCGAGCAGGACGAGTTGGTAGGGCCGATGCCGAATCGCCTCGGTGAGTAGGCCACCGGTGTCGTGACCGATGTAGCCCGGCGGAGCCCCGACCAGCTTGGCCACGGCATGCGACTCGCTGAGCTCGCTCATGTCGATGCGAGTCATCGGGCAACCCATGAAGAAGACCTCGTTCAATGCACGCGCGGTTTCGGTCTTGCCAACACCTGTCGGGCCGAGGAACAAGAACGTCGCGAGCGGACGCTCTCCGTGAAACCCTGCAGCGCCCTTGCGGAGCGCATCCGAGACGCGAGTCATGACGTCGTCGTGACCGACCACGTGCTCGGCCAGGTGGTGTTCGAGATCGAGGAGCTTCTGCGAGTCCGTTACGAGAAGCCGCTCGACCGGGACGCGCACCTTCTCCGCGACCACCTGTGCCACCGCTTCCCGATCGACGACCGCCCCACCCCGCCGACGCGTACGGGCACCCGCAAGATCGAGAAGGCCAATCGCCTTATCGGGAAGCGTCTGTTCGGGCATGTAGCGCACGGAGAGCTCAACGGCGGACTCCACGGCCGACGGCTCGTACGCGATGCCGTGATGAACCTCATAGCGCGGCGCGATGCCCCGAAGAATCTCGATCGCGTCTTCGGGGTTCGGCTCGGCGACGTGAATCGGCGAGAAGCGGCGCGCCAGCGCGGCGTCTCGTTCGACGTATTTGCGGTACTCGACGTCGGTCGTCGCGCCGATGCACGGAAGCTCGCCCCGAGCAAGGGACGCCTTGAGCTCGTGCGCAAGATCGTCCGGAGACTCCCCTCCAATGAAGAGAGTGTGTACCTCATCGATGAAGAGCACGATCTTGCCGTTGGCGCGTTTCACCTCGAACTGGAGCCGGCGCATCCGCTCCGAAAGTGCGCCCCGCACGCCCGTACCGGAAACCAGCCCGCCAGCGGAAAGCTCAACGAGGATGGTGCCCTCGAGACCACGCACGCCTTCGCCACCTTGCGCTAGGCGTCGCGCGAGACCTTCGGCGATCGCGGTCTTGCCCACACCAGGCGGGCCCACGAGAATCGGATTGTTCGAGCGTCTGCGGGCCAACACATCGAGGAGCCGTTCGATTTCGTCGTCGCGGCCGATGACCTCGTCGATCTGCCCTAACGAAGCCATCTCCGTCAGGTTCCGTCCGAGCTTGGCGAGTGTTGGATACTTGCCGGCATCAAGGGCGAACGGCGACGACGAGGGAACGATCAGGTCATCCTCCAGCGCCTCGACAGGAGCCTCAGCGGGCGCGTCGATCATCGGTTCCTCTTCGGGCTCCTCGACGCGGAGCTCGATCAGTGGCGCACGCTCCGCCGTCCTACGCGCAGATGGACGGGATGGCTTCGCCTCCGGTTGAGCCGGGAACGACGCGGCTGGCCTGATGTGCGTGGAGCTTGGCGCGCTATGCGCCCCTTGCGGTTGAAGCGCGCTCTGCACCGCTTCCTGTACACGCCGGGAACCGGCGCCGATCACTTCGAGACTTCGATGCCCTGCGCTTCGTGTGTCGCGCGCGATCGCGAGAAGAAGGTGTGCTGGCAGCACCTCCGATGCGTCCGTCGACTTTGCGAGCCGGTACGCACTCTCGACCGCGCGCTCGAGCGCGCTCGTCGGCTCCATGTCGACGACGCGAATCGCGCTCAACAAATCGCTCTCCTTCACCCCAAGCTGCGACAGGAGCTTCCCCATCGCCCCCCCGGCTTGGAGCATGACCAGGAGCAGATAGGCCGTGCTTGGGCTGTGCGCGCGCCTCTGCGCCTCGCGCTGCGCGCGCGCGACCAGTCCTTTCACACCCCCACCGACCGTCGTCATCGAGCTCCGTTCCTGGGTCGGAGTTAGCGGTCACCGCCTTGGGGCACAACTTTTTGGCCGGCCTCGATTCGAACAGCGGGGCAAAACCTACATTCAACTACCCTATCACCCTGTCACTGTAAAGTTCTAGTTGTTAGCTTGAAGCTGGACCGCAACCCCAGGAGCAAGCTGTGAATCCACGTCTCGCACTCGTCACAACCGTTCTGGCCGCCGTCGTTTCCTCAGCCACCCCGTGGCAGGACGCCGAGGCTGCCCAAGGCCTCCGGGCGAGGATCTATCTCACGCAGAAGGGCGTGCCGCGCACTCTCTCGGAGTCGGGCGTCATTCGCTTCGCCCAATCGAACAAGGCCACACGGCTGCGCGAAACGACAGGCGCACCGATCGAGGACCGCCAGTGGAGAGCAACTCTCGTGGCCAACTTCAACGCTCCGGTGGGCGACTCGGAGTTCGAGGTCCTGTTCTATGACATTCAGACCGCCGAGCGGAGGTTCATCGCGCCCACCATGACGGTCTTCGTGAACGACCGAAACCAGCGCACAATCGTACACAAGCTTCGGCTCAATCGCCCTCAGTTTGAGCCCAACCGGCGGCTCGAGATGGTGGTGACGGTACGCCGGCAAGAGGTCGGTCGTTACCGCTTTCAAATTCTCGGAGACAGGGTACAACACAGCGGCGAAGTCACCTTCTCGGATGACGAAGCCCGCTGAGTAGTGCAAAGCCTCAATGACGTCACCAAGAGGGCCTCAACAGGCTCGCTCGACCCCGTGTACGTTCTGGTCGGAACGGAGCGTTTGCTCATCGAGCGTGCGGTCGATGCCGTGCGCAAAGCGGTCGACTCGATGGGAGCGCCCGGCTTCAACGTCGAGGTGTTCGATGGCAAGGGTCTAGAGGCCGCGCGCGTGATCTCGGCCGCCCGGACGCTCCCCATGATGGCCGACATGCGCTTCGTGCTGCTGCGCCACGTCGATGCGATGACACCCACCGAACAGACGAATCTCGTGGGATATCTGGACGATCCGAGCGACTCCACCTGTTTCCTCCTCACGGCAACCAAACTCGACGGGCGGGGCAAGCTCGCCAAGGCCGCCAAGAAGAGGGGCTATCTCATCGATGCCAAGCCGCTTCGTGGACGTGAGCTGCGGGAGTTCATCCGCGCGGAGGCGACGGCGCGAGAACACAAGATCGCGCCGCCAGCGATCGAAGCGCTACTCGACGCGGTAGGCGACGACCTCGCCGCAATCGACGACGCGATAGAGCGCCTGTCACTGTTCGTCGGCGCAGGTCAGCGCATCGACGCCGAAGCCGTGACGACGTGCGTGACGCGCATCCGGGTAGAGTCGATTTGGAGCTTGGTGGATGCCATCGGCCTCAAGGACCGCCGCAAGGGCATCGCAGCGGCGCAGTCACTCCTCGACGATCGCGAGCCACCACTCCGCCTGCTCGCCATGGTTTCACGACAGCTACGGATCGTCGCCCGCATGCGCGAAGCGCTGTCGGAGGGCCTACGCCCCCAGGAGGCGGCCAAGCGCGCGGGCGCCCCACCGTTCAAGGCCGGCGACCTCACCGAGTCAGCACGGCGATTCACCGCAGAAAGCCTCGGAGAAGCGTTCACCCTGATCGCAGAAACCGACCGGGCGCTCAAAGGCAGCAAGCGCCCGCCGGACGTCATCTTGCAGGATGCAGTCCTCGCGCTCTGCGCAGATCACCGCTGAGCGAACCACACCCGAGCGCACCACACCTGAGGGGGTTCTGCGGGCTCAGCTCTGAAGGCCGTTGACTTGGTGGGTCAGCCTGGAGATGTAGCGCGAGCCGGTCTTGCGATGGAAGATGCCCTTCGAGACCGCGCCATCGATTCGGCTCACAGCCTCGATGAGCGCTTTCTTCGCGGCTGCGTTATCACCTGACTCGACGGCGGCGTGCACACGCTTCACACACGTACGGACGTAGGTGCGGATTTGTCGGTTGCGCGCGGTTCGCTTGACCGTCTGACGGACTCGCTTTTTTGCTGAAGCGTGGTTGGCCACTAATATCCTCCCCGTAGGGACGCGGGTGGTAGCCCTGGCAGATAGGGCTGTCAAGCCGGTCGCCAAGCGGTTACCAGGCTGTTACCCAGCGGTTGCAAGAACCTTGCGAGCCGCGCTCCCACCAGGCATACAGGCTCGTGTCCCGACGCCAAGAAACGTTGAATTGGCTGGCGAAGCTCGTGACCGAGCGCCGGAAGCTCGTGGTTTGGGTCTCGGTTCTGGTCACCCTCGCATTCGCGACTCAGATTCCGAAACTGACCGCCGATCCGGCCCCCGAAAGCCTCCTTTCCTCGTTCGAAGGGGAGGAGTATGCGCTGATCCAGCAGCGCTTCCAGGAGTGGTTCGGCAAGCGGCGCGAGGCCGTTCTCATCCTGGTCGAGGCCGACGACGTCCTGTCCCGGGAGACCCTCCAGCAGATCCACGATCTCTCGCTCTACTTCGCGGACAAGCCCTGGGTCGAGAGGGTCGCCGGCATCACCACTCTGAACATCCCGCGTCGAATCAAAGAGGCCAGTGACGATGGGGGTGGCGATCTCGACGACCTGGACGGTCTCGAAGAAGTAGGGGGGCCCGAGGACGAAGGTGACCTCGATGACTTGGACGATCTGGATGACCTCGATTCTCTCGACGCGGAAGAGGGCCACGCGGACGCCCAGGGCGATCTCGAAGACGCGGCGTTCAACGCCCTCCTCGACATCGTCGAAAGCGATCCCGAACGCTTCCCGGGCGGCATCGCTCAGGTGGGCCCTGCGCTTTCCGCCGAGCTCCAAACCGACCCGATCGTCGAGGGCGTAGAGGTCACCGAAGAGGAGGCTGCCGAGCTCTCCGCAGCGATCGCTGGCAACCCGCTCTTGGTAGGCCGACTGATCGACGAGGACCACACCGTGGCCGGCATCGCCCTTCAGCTGCACGAGCTCGGCCCGAGCGAGATGAGCAACGCGATGGACGAGCTTCGCGAAGGCCTGCAACGGCCCGAGTTCCAGGACATCAAGCTACACGTCGGTGGCTTGCCCTACCTCCGCAGCGTCATCGTCAGCAAGATGCGCGCGGACAACCTTCGGCTGATCCCGCTGACCCTGTTGGTGTGCTTGGCCCTTCTGACGTTGTCGTTCCGCTGGGTGCCAGGTGTCCTACTCCCCTTCGGTGCGGTGGCCATCACTGCCGTGGTGACCGTTGGCGGCATGGCGCTCGTCGGCGAGCCCATGAACATCCTCAACAACGTCATCGTGCCCCTACTGATCATCATCGGCATCAGCGACGCCACGCATTTAATTCAAAGGTATCGTGACGAGGTGGACGCCGATGACGACTCCGACCGCCAGGCCGCGGGGCGTCGCACGGTGCGCGCGATCGCGGTGGCGTGCATGCTCACTTCGGCGACGACGGCAGTCGGTCTGGGATCTCTCGTCGTCTCCAAGACGGTGATGCTGCGGCACTTCGGAATCACCGCTGGCCTCGGCGTGATGGCCTCGTACGTCGTGATCATCACCTTCGTCCCCGCGATTCTCACCTGGGTCACACCGCCCAAACGCGAAGAAATGCGGAGGGAGCGCACCAGCATGTTCACCACTGTGACGAGCAGCCTGGTGGCGAAACTGCTGCGGTGGCGTTGGGCCGTGCTGGGCGCAACGGCGCTCTTCACAGTCGGGGCCGGCTACATCGCTAGCCAGATCACCGTCGACCACGCCCTGCTCGACCAGTTCGACGAGACCGACCCGGTCTACACGACGACGCTCTTGATCGAAGAAAAGCTGGCCGGCGTCCGGCCCCTCGAGGTCGTCCTCGTCAGCACCGAAGAAGACCACTTCATGGACCCGGAGATGGTGGAAACCATCCAGAGCATCAGGAACTGGGCGGCCCTTCGCCCCGAGATCATCCGCACCTTGAGCTACGGCGACATGCTGCGCGAGTCGTACGCTCTCATCGCCGACGATCCAAGCGTCCGGTCGGAGCACTTCAAGAGCGCCAAGCAGGTGAAGGGCCTCGTCACCATGATGAGCCAGCGCAAACCCAGCCCGCTCAGCGACTGGCTCACCGAAGACGGAAAGAAGGCGCGTATTCAGTTCAAGCTGCGTGATGTCGGCGCACAAGCCACCATGCGGTTCCTCGACAAGCTCGAGGAGGTCATCGAATCCGAAATCGGAGATGACGAAACGGTGAAGGTCTCGTTCACCGGGGAAGCCTATACCGGCTCGCGCGGGCAGGCCGCGGTCGTGAACGACTTGCTTAGCAGCTTGCTGGTCGCGGTCGTGGTGATCTTCCTACTGCTCGCCTTCTTCTTACGGAGCATTCGGCTCGGGCTGCTCAGCATCCCACCGAACTTGATCCCCTTGATCGCAACGATGGCCTACATGGTGTGGCGTGAGATCCCGCTCAACGTTTCAACGGTCATCATCTTCTCGATCAGCCTTGGCCTCGCCGTCAACGGCACCATTCACGTGCTCGCGCGTTTCCGCGAGGAAATGCACAGGGGCATCGGGCGCGAGGCCGCGTTGCTTCGTGCCGCACGCGGCACCGGCCGAGCCATCGTGATCTCGTGCGTGACGCTGATGGCCGGATTCAGCGTGCTGGGGTTCAGCTCGTTCGTCCCGGTTCGGAACTTCGGCGAATTGATCGCCGTCACGATCGGCGGCTGCCTCGTGGCAACCTTGATCGTGCTCCCCCCACTCCTTCGCGTCGGCGGCGGGGATGGCGGGGTCCGCGGGTCGAACGACTAGCTGCCGATCCGCTCGATGAGGGCAGAAGCGAACTCGTCCGTTCCAAGCTCCCCGCCGAGGTCCCGCGTCTTCTGCTCGTCGGACAACGCCCGGTTGTAGGCTTCTCGAACACGGCTGCCGGCGACACGGCAACTCTCGTCTCCGCGCGTATCGGCGATGTGATTCAACATCATCACCCCCGACATGAGGAGCGCGAGCGGGTTCGCCACGCCCTTGCCAGCGATGTCGGGTGCCGAGCCATGCACTGCTTCGAACACCGAGTATTCGTTGCCGATATTCGCACCAGGGACGACGCCGAGACCGCCGACGAAGCCCGCGCAGAGATCGCTGAGTACATCGCCGTAGAGATTTTCGAGTAGCAACACGTCGAACTGCGTCGGGTCCTGTACGAGCTTCATGCAGCCCGCGTCGATGATGACCTCCTCGTACTCGATGTCCGTGAAGCCCTCTGCCTCGCGAACGGCCCGTGCACATCGGATGAACATGCCGTCGGTCATCTTCATGATGTTGGCTTTGTGCATCACGGTAACCTTCTTGCGACCGCGATCGCGCGCGTACTGAAAGGCCGCTCGCGCGATCCGCGTGGACGCTGTCTCGGTCGCCACCTTGAGGCTCGTCACGACGCCCTTGGTCACCTCGTTTTCGATGCCGCTGTAGAGCCCTTCGGTGTTCTCCCGAATCACGACCAGATCGACATCTTCATACCGGGTAGGAATGCCCGGCAGGTTGCGAACCGGACGAACCGCGGCGTAGAGGTCGAGCCGCTTTCGGAGCTGCACGTTGACCGAAGAGAATCCCTCGCCCACCGGTGTCGTGCAGGGCCCTTTTAGGGCAAGGCCTCGCCCACGCACCGCGTCGAGGGTCCTCTCGGGAAGCACCTCGCCCCGCGTCTCGAGCGCGGTCACACCGGCATGATGCTCCACCCAGGAGACTGGCGCCTCGGCCGCTTCGAGGACACGAACGGTGGCCGCGGCGACTTCCGGGCCGATGCCGTCGCCCGGAATGAGAACTATCTGATGCGTTGTCATTTCGTACTCCGGGCCCAACAGTAGCGCTTGCCAACTGAACGCCAATGCGCTTCAAGAGGAAACATGCCGGAAAATGACTCGGTCATGCGAGCCATGACCAACGATGGGGCTTTTCGCGTCGTCGCCGCCAGGACAACGGACACGGTCCAGGGTGTGGTCGGCGCCCAGAATCTCTCTGGGGCCATCGCACACGACATGGCCGATCTGGTGACCACCGCCGTGCTCTACCGCGAGACGATGGCGCCGTCGCTGCGTGTGCAGTGCATCGTACGCTTCGAAGAGGCGGCCGGACAGCTCGTCGCCGACTCCCACCCGGACGGCTGGACACGTGGCCTGCTGCAGCCGGGCTCCGGTGACGCCCCGCCCGACGTCCGACAGACCCGCGCGACCCTTCAAATGATGCGCACCCTCCCGAACTCCGATCTGCACCGCGGCGTCGTCGAGGTGCCCGAGGGCGGGAATCTTTCGAAGGCCTTCATGCGTTACATGCAGTTATCGGAGCAAATCGTGTCGATGATATCGCTCGGCTCAGCGGTCGAGGGCGACAAACCTGCAGCCGGCGGCTTCGTCGTACAGCTTCTACCCGAAGCGGCCGAGGCCGATGCTGCCATGGCAACGATGACTCGGCGCCTCGAAGATTTCGTCGACATTCGCGAGCGCCTACAGAAGTCCAACAGCTCACCGTCTCAACTCATCGAGAGGCTCTTCGACGGCATGCCGTTCACCTGGCTGGACAGCAGCGACATCCGCTTCGGCTGCCACTGCAGCCAGGTTCGAGTGATGACGACGCTCACCGTCCTCGATCGTTCAGACATCCAAGAGCTCGCCGACGAAGGCAAACCGCTGAGCATCGACTGCGACTACTGCGGCACCTCCTACACCGTGGAAATCCCACAGCTTCAAGGTCTGTTGAGCTCCAGCTGATCGGTCCGGCTTTCTTGCCGGGATCGACGCCTCGGGCGCATCCTTCCGCCGATGTCCGACGTGGCAGCTAAAACCTCCGGCGGGGAGATCGTCCGCCGCGCGGGCGTGGTGGCGACGGGCACCCTCTCCTCTCGGGTTCTGGGCGCGGTGCGCGACGCCGTCGTCGCCGCAGTCTTCGCGTTGGGCGCCACCGATGCGTTTTGGCTCGCCTTCACGATCCCGAATGCGCTGCGTGTGTTGCTTGGAGAGGGTGCGGTCTCGGCCGCGTTCGTCCCCGTGTTCACCGAGGTGCGCGAACGCGACGGCATGGCGCGAGCGAAGGAGTTTTATCGGAGCTTGATCGGCGCGATGGCCGTCGTTCTGCTCGTCGTCAGCGTGGCGGGCGTCGTGCTCGCCCCGTGGATCGTCAAAGGGTACGCGTGGGGCTTTCAGCGTGACGAAGCCTTGTTCGAGACCACAGTCGCCCTGACTCGGCTACTCTTTCCGTACATCTTCTTGATGGGGATCTCCGCGCTGATGATGGGCGCGTTGTATGCGAGTAAGCGATTCGCGGCGCCTGCGTTCGCCCCTGCGCTCCTCAACATTTCCCTCATCGCCGCCGCGCTGCTCCTCGCGCCGCTCTTCCTCGAGTTTGGCTGGCCAGCGATCTTCGCCCTCGCGGTCGGCGCTCTGCTCGGCGGAGCTCTTCAGATCGTCGCACAGCTTCCGTCCTTGCGGAACGTGAACCTAATGGTTCGGCCGAGGATTGGGTTCAACGACATCTACGTGCGCAAGTGCGCGCGCCTGATGGTTCCGTTGTTGGCGGGCCTCGGGGTCTACCAGCTCAACGTGCTCCTCTCGCGGCTATTCGCGTCCTTCCTCCCGACCGGCAGCGTGAGCTACCTCTACTACGGTCAGCGCTTGGCGGAGATTCCACAGGGGATGTTCGCGCTCGCGATAGCCTCGGCCGCCCTTCCCTCGTTGAGCGATGCCGTCGCAAACGGAGACGAAGCGGAAGCCAAGCGCCTCTTTCGCCACGCGCTTCGGCTTTCTCTATTCGTCGCCGTGCCGGCGACTGTCGCGTTGGTGGTGCTCGCGGAGCCGGCGACGACGATGTTCTTCGGCCGCGGCCAATACGACGCAGCCGCCATCCACGAGACCACGCGCTCGCTGGTGTGGCAGGCCGGCGGCATCTGGGCTGTCGCGTCGGTGCGCACCATCGTTCCCATGTTCCACGCACACAACGATACGCGGACCCCGGTCATTGCGAGCGCGTTCAACCTCGTCGTCTTCGTCACTCTCAGCCTCGTCCTGATGGGTCCGATGCAGCACGCTGGCCTGGCGGCGGCAACGACCGCGGCGGCCGTCACCCAGCTCGTCGCGCTGCTCTGGCTCCTTCGCCGCAGGTCGGGTGACCTCGGTATGACGGAGGTCACCGCCAGCGCCCTGCGCGTCGTCGCTGCCAGCGCAGTGATGGGTGGGGTCGTCTGGGCGGGCGCCAGTCTCGGCCACTGGGACGCTGGCGGCAATGACCCACGCAACCTGGCTGTGTTCGTCGCAACCGTCATAGTCGGTCTGGCCGCGTACCTTGCGGCCGCCGCAGCCCTGGGCTCGCCGGAGCTTCGCGACCTGAGGGCCGCCGTCAAGCGCCGCGCACGTGCGTGAGGTGCCAACGGCGCTACAACCCCGCCATGGACGTGCTCGACGCAGAATTCGTCGCCGGGGCAACCGCGCTCGGGAAGTTGCCAGCGCCGACCTTCGCCGAGGTCGCGTTCGCGGGGCGCTCGAACGTCGGTAAGTCGAGCCTCATCAACAACCTCCTACGTCGAAAGAAGCTCGTGCGCACCAGCAGCGCGCCGGGATGCACGCGCGCGATCAACATTTTTCGCGTGCGCCTTCGGACCGACGGCAATGAGGCGCACCTCGACTTGGTCGACTTGCCTGGATACGGCTACGCGCAGCGGAGCAAGGCCGAGCGCAAGTCATGGGGCCCGCTGATCGAGGGCTTCCTGAGCGAGCGACCCGGGTTGCGAGGCGCCGTCGTGATCGTCGACATTCGCCGAGGCGTCCAGGCCGACGACCTGCAACTCCTCGAGTTCCTCGAAAGCGTCGGCGTCGTGCCGATTCTCGTCGCCACCAAGATCGACAAGTTGCCGGCAAACAAGCGCAAGCCTGCGGTCGCGAAGCTCCAGCGCGAGATCAGCCACCGCGTGATTCCCTACAGCTCGGTGACCGGCGACGGGTGGGACGCTCTGTGGAAGCGAGTCTTGGCCGTCAGTAGCATCGACCAGCCGGACGCGCCCGCCCAACCCTGACCTCTACTCGTTCAGGTCGAGCTCCAAGGTCTCGCCGGGATTGCGCAGACGCAGGTTCGACGGATCCGCGAGTATCAGTGCGGGATCTCCTGACGGCTCCTCTTCGGGCTGCGGTGTATCGCTCAGCGCGCCGGGCCCCATCATTCGCTCGACGAGCGCGCGAACGTCGGAGCGTTTGTCGGGCGGCACCAGCTGTAGAGCCGCGTCCACGTTCTCAATGGCAGCTGTGTCATCGCCCGCGCCCTGGAAGACGCGCGCCGCTTGAAGGCGGAGCTGCCAGTTGTCGGGATCCAGGTCCACCGCACGTCTCATCTTGGCTGCCGCCGCGACCGGATCACTTTGTGCAAGGTGGTACTGCGCCCATACCGCCCAAAGCAGCGGCGTATCGGGGCTGAGCGACTCCGCAAGCTCGAGCTCCAGCCGGGCCCGTTCCGGATCCCCTAGACCCATGTGGATCGTCGCCAACACGAGATGCGCGTGACCGTAGCGAGGCCACGTTTCGATGACCTCGTCCACAATGCGATTGGCTTTGCTGAACTGCGCCTCCGCTGCCGCCTTCTGGCCGTTCATTTCGAGCGTGCCCGCTTGACCGAGATAGAGTTGCGCCAAGTTGAGCTTGCGAGGCCCGTCAGCTCGAAGCTGCAGCGCCGCCTCGAACTCCGTCACGCCTTGGGCAATCCCGCCGAACTCGATGAGAATCGTCGCGTTCACCGCGCGCAACGCGGGTGACACCGGATCGAGTCGGAGCGCCGTCTCGATCAGTGGGAGCGCCTTCTTTGCATCCCCCGAACGCTTGAGGATGCGGATCGCCTCCGTTCCGAGCGCCGCCGCCAAGGCCTCGGTGTCGCGAAGCACGCGAACGGACGCACCCTTTACCGCCCCGTGCGCCCCCCAGGGATCGAGGTACGCGGACGGCTCCTCTGAGCCGCGCTCGTCGTAGACGGCCGTGACGAAGTACCCCAACACACCCGAGGGATCGGCAGGCGCGCTCGCTCCCTCGAACTCCCACACCTCGGCAACCATGGCGTGTACCCCGCGCTGGCGAAGCAAAGCCGTCATCGCCGTGGCCGACTCGATCGGATAGAGTTCCACGCGCTCCTCGTGCGCGTCCATCATCGCCAGGGTCTGGTCCGCCGTCATGACCTCGCGAGGCAGCGGGCGTTCGAGCGACCACGAGGAGGACTCTCTGTGCATCCGCGCGGCGATCTCGGTGGCCCCTTCGGGCCAGCCATCGACGGCATCGGGAAGCATCATCATCGGCTCGTACGGGCCAGCCTCAATCTGATCGCGCTCTAGGTAAGCCGAGAGCTCCCGCGCCTCGAGCGGCCGGAGCGGCGCGGTCTCCTCGAGCGCAACGGTCGTGAATGCGTGTACCCCGTACCCGATTCCCGCAGCGACGATCAGCAGCACAACGATGACCGCCCACCGACGGCTAGTGCCGCTCCCAGCTACGGCGTCCAGCACCGGAGCGACACCCCCCCTACGCATACACTGCGGGCAGCGCGGCTTGTCTCCCGCTTCTTCGGGAATGAACTCCTTGTCGCAGTGGGCACAGAAATACTTCGTGGACATGGCGCGCGAGCATACGGCTACGGTGGCGCCTCGTCGACCGGCGGATCGGGCACAAAGCCACTGCCGTGGAGCTGTGCAACCGCAAAACCGCACTCTCTCGCGCGACCTTTCCGCCACTCCCGATCCCAAAGCTCGATCTCGCACTGCACGTCGCCCAGATCGATCTCTAGCCGCGGCTTGGCCTCGCTCGGGCGGACGCGCTCTTTGGAAGTCGACTGCAGCGAACAGCAGTCCAGCGCGCGCAGTGTCCCCACGAGCTTCGCGTACTCGTCCTCCGAAACCGTGCGGTCGATACTCATCCGTGTGCCGCCGGGTGTCCTCTGCGTCACGTTGAGCTTCCGACTTGCGTCGAGCGCAATCTGGATGCTGTCGCGATCGTGGCTCCGACTGACGACGCTCCAGAAAACGACGACCGTGTCCGGCGCCACCTTCGGGAGCTCGACCTCTGGTGGTTTCGGCTCGCTCGGGGTGCAGCCCCAAAGCAGCACCGTCACGCAAGCCGCCCACTTCCACATCCGGCGCACTAGATCACGCTTGCGAACCAAAGTCCACCACGTGCACCCAGCACCCCCCGAGCCATACTCCCTATCGATGTCCGAGGAGCTCGACTGCCTAACATGCGGCGCCTGCTGCCGAACGGGAACCGACGGCCGGATTCTGATCCCGCCAGAGGACTTGGTGCGCTGGCGGAGAGCGGGCCGAGACGACATCGTCGAGGCGGTGCAGCCGGGACACTTCGGCATGGTGGGGTTTGCAACCCGGGAAGACGGGTCTTGCGTGCAGCTCGGAACCCCGGAGAGCCCGAACGCGTGCCAGATTTACGAGATTCGAGGAACGACCTGTCGGGAGTTCGAACGGGGTAGCCCGCAGTGCCTCGAATTTCGGAGCGACGCCGGTCACTGACACTGACGCTGACGCTGACGCTCGCCTTGCCGCTGCCGCTGCCGCTGCCGCTGCCGCCGTACCCTACTCGCTGAACAGGTTCTCGACGTCGGCCTTCGTCAAGCCCTTGAGGGGGCTGCCCTCGGTGGAGAGGACGTTGCTTACTAGGGCTCGCTTCTTTGCGGAGAGCTCTAGGATCTTTTCCTCTACTGTGCCGGCGGCGATGAGCTTGTAGACGTTGACGTTCTTCGTTTGGCCGATGCGGTGGGCTCGGTCTGTGGCCTGGTCTTCGACAGCGGGGTTCCACCAAGGGTCGAAGTGGACGACGGTGTCCGCGCCGGTGAGGTTGAGGCCGGTGCCGCCTGCTTTCAGTGAGATCAGGAAGACGGGGATGCTCGCGTCCTCGTTGAACCGGTCGACACGCTCGATGCGGTCCTTGGTGGAGCCGTCGAGGTATTCGTATTGGACGCCGTCGGTGTCGAGGGCGGCGCGGATGTGGTTGAGCATGGACACGAACTGGCTGAATACCAGCACGCGGTGGTTGCCGTCGACGGCCTCATCGATGATCTCGCGAAGCGCCCCGAGCTTGCCACTGTCGTCGGCGTCGAAGTCCGTATCGGGCAGCTTCATCAGCCTCGGGTCGCATGCGACCTGCCGCAAGCGGGTGAGCGCGACAAGAATTTGAATCTGCGCTTTGCTGACGCCGTTCTTTTCGACCTCGCTGAGGACACTCTTCCGCACCTGCCCAAGGATCTGCTTGTAGAGCTTGGCCTGCTCTTCGGCGAGCGGCACGATCATCTCCTGCTCGATCTTGTCCGGCAAATCCGCAGCGACATCGCGCTTCAGACGCCGCATGATGAAAGGTTTGATCGTCGCCCGTAATCGCTGGGCAGTTTCCATGTCGCCGCGATCAATCGGCCGCGCGATGCGCTCTTCGAACGCTTTGAGCTGCCCGAGCAAGCCCGGCGAGACGAAGTCGAAGATGCTCCACAGCTCGCTGAGGCGGTTCTCGATCGGCGTGCCCGTCAGCGCGAGCCTTCGCTCGCTGCTCAGCTTCTTGGCCGAGCGCGCGGTCTGGCTCATCGGGTTCTTGATGTGCTGCGCTTCGTCCAAAATCACATAGCGGAGATCGAGCGCCTGAAGCAGCTCTTCGTCGCGCCGAAGCAACGCATAGCTGGTGATCATTACGTCAGCCTTTTCGAGCTCGGCCGCACGCTGGCTGCGATTGGGGCCCTGCCACACGACCGTCTTGAGCCCCGGCGCAAACTTGCTGATCTCGCGCTCCCAGTTCGGAACGACCGACGTCGGCGCAACCACGAGGTTGAGCTTGCGCTTGTACTTGCTCTTCGCCCACAAGAGCAACGCAATGGCCTGAACGGTTTTGCCGAGGCCCATGTCGTCGGCAAGGATGCCGCCGCTGTTGAGCTCGTGGAGAAAAACGAGCCACGAGAATCCGTCCTTCTGGTACGGACGCAGATCGGCCTTGAGCGTCCGTGGCTTCGGGATGTTGGGAATCTCGTCGATGTCTTCGATCTTCGCGAACAGCGACTTGGCGGACGCCGAGACCTTGGCGTTGTCGACCATCTTCAAGAGGTCTTGCACGCGCCCCGCCTGAGACAGCGGAAGCTTGTCCTTCATGCCTGCGGTCGCATAAATCTCGGCCATCCGCGTGAGCACATCGCCCACCTGCTCGGGATCGATCGGCGCGTAGCTGCCATCTTCGAGCTGGACCAGCCGTCGCCCGTGCTCGAGGCAAGCCCGAAGCTCCTCTTCGCGCACGACCGCGCCGCCCGACTCGAACTTCATGTCGAGATTGAGCCAATCGACCCCGCTCGACACGCGCATCTGCGGGGTCACCGACTCGTCGCGGATCGTCACATCGACCAAGTCGTCCGGAACGAAGCGGTCCCAGTCCTCGGGGAGCTCGCCGATCCCGTTCGTCCAGAACGCGATGGCATCGTCGCCGGAGGCCACGAGCTCGTCGCCTGACTCCGACACCTCGAAATTCTGGCTGAGCAGGGCCTGGACGCCCGCCATCTCGGCGCCTACATCGCGCCGCACGACACGTGGCCGCCCCTTGCCACTCTTCGGAGGCAGGAACGCCAACGGCGACGGGAAGTCGTCGGGCGGAACGTCGAACTCCTGGTCTTCGTAGCGGACGTAAAGCCGAACGCGTGCATCGATGAGGTCGCCGTTGGCCTTGAGCTCGAACCGCGGCTTCTGATCGACTAGATCGGCCACCGAGCTCAAATCGGGGAGGTCCGCGCCAAGCATCGCAGCGACCCGCGGAATCGATTCGCCAAGCAACGTGGGAAGATCTTCGTGCGACTGCACGATCGCCGGAGAGCGATAGAGCCTTTGGAGCCAAGCCGGGGTCACCAGCTCACTCACGGGCCGCGCCACACCTTCGGTGGTGTCGATCTGCCAACCTGGCGTCCCCTCGAACCACGCACCGCTCGACAACGCGAATCGCCTCTTGTTGCTTTCGAGGTAGAACACGACCCGCACGCGGAGGCTGTCGCCGTTGGCCGGGTCGAGCTCGATCCGGGGCTTGAGCGCCTCGTTCGCAAAGCGCAGCTCCATGGACGCTGGCTCGAGCAGCACGCGCCGGTCGCTGAGCATCTCCAACACCTCGGCCGCATCTTCCCCGCGGAGCTCGGCCGTCGTGGCCTGCCCACGGTTCATGTTCCGGGCAAGCGCTCGAAAGAGGGGGCGCTCGTCGATCGACACCATGTTGAACGCGCCCAGCGCCTCGCTGATCGGCACGGCGCTCCGTGAACCGGCGAGCACGGGCGTCACAGCGATCGAAGCGGAACGAACCGTCATGCGGTATTCGAATTCGAGCGGCTTGGGCAACGCCTCGGCGGGCAGCCAAGCGTCCATGGGCCCCCGTGCCTCGCCGCGCTGGGCCTGAAGCTCGCGCGGAGAGAGGATCTCGAGAGCGCCGATGTCGGCACCACCCGCGCCTCGCCCGCGACGACGGCGAGACCGCCGCCTCTTGCCACCGGCAGAAACCGTCCCTGGAACGTGCACGGGCTCGGTCTTCTTCTTCTTTTTGCTTTGCTGCTGCTGCGGACCCTTGGCGCGAGGCGGCCGCACCTCGTCGCGCAGCGCCACCATCACGGCAGCCACATGCTTGCAGTGCCCCGTCGGCCCACGCCAACCCGGACACGTACAGCTCGACTCCCAGCTGTCGCCGTCCTCGAGGTACGTCACCTCCGTACGGTAGGGCTCGTCAGCCGTGCGTACGGAGATCTCCCCGCTGGCCGAATGCTCTTGCTCGTTGAGGCCCTCGACCGCCTTGCGCCGCGCATACAGGCGGCCACGCAAGAACGCGTTGCCACCCGTGACGCGTTGAATCGCCCGGTCACTCATCGAAGCGAGCTTCTTGGCCACCGAGGTGGTCGGTTCACGCCACGTGGGCGCCTCTTCCACCGACGCGCTCGGCGCGGCTTCTTCGTCTACCGTTTCTTGGAGAGCAGTTTCGGCCATTGAATGAGGGCTGTGATCAGCCTGAATGGTCTGTGCCTGAGGGTCTGTGCCTGAGGGTCTGTGCCTGAGGGTCTGTGATGGAAGGCTAACGGGACCTACACGGGACTACGCGCGTTGCGTCTTTCCGCTCGCGGCGTCGTTGCTCGTTCTACCGTGGAACCCCGGTGTAGGCCGCAACCGCCGCTAGATCGTGATCTTACACGCCCCACGGAAGACTGCAACTCCCTACTGCTCTCCGACCCGGGAAACCCGGTTAGTCGAAGGCGCGGACCAGGGTCTCAGGCAACAGAAGCGAGGGGTTCCCGGTCGAAAACACCCAGAGCTGATGGGCCGCGCGCGTGGCAGCGATGTGGAGCAGGTGCCGGGTCTCGTCGTCGGTCGGGAAGGTCGAGCGGTTGCACTCGACGACGACCACGTAGTCGAACTCGAGGCCTTTGACCTGACGCACGTCGGTCACGTCGACCCCCGGACGGAACGGAAAGTCCTGCTCCGCGATGCGGCGGAGGTTCGGCACCTCGCCGTGGCGGAGGCCTTTGTAATAGATGTCGGCCTGCTCGGGATAGCGGGCGATGATCGCGACCGAACAGAGCGGCTCCGAGGCCACGAGCATCCGAAGTGCCTCGGACAGGAAGCCCACAGCCTCACCGCTCCCCCCAAACTGGAAGAATTCGACCGGCGCGCCGTACCGGATGGCCTCCCCCGAGACTTCGTTGCGAAGCGGCCCGAGGACGTCGGTTGCGAAGTCGAGGATTTCGTGGGTCGAGCGGTAGCTCAACTTGAGCGGCTCGATCTCGATGTGGTCGAGCTTCAGCTCTTCGAGCACGTGACGCCAATCCGAGAAGCCGTTGTCGAGATGGAGCTTCTGAGCGATGTCGCCCGCAAGCGTCACGCTTTGCTGTTCGGCCGCCGTGTCGAGCACGACCGCCAGCTCGACGGGACTCATGTCCTGCGCCTCATCGACGAAAATATGCTCGTACTCGAGCGCCGCGCGCCGCCCCGAAAGCGGACCGCGGAGCGTTTGAAAAAGTCGAAGCAGAAGCGCGTCGTCCTCGCGGTCGAGCGCTGCCGGCTCGTCTTCATCGAGGCCGTCCACGCCCACGCTACGGGTGCGTGACTCGTCCTCTTCCTCGAGCGCCTCTTCGTACGCCATCAACGCGCGGGTCGAATGCCGGCTACACCAAGAATGGGCCCACTCGATCTGCTTGTCACTTAGAGCGTCGGGCGCCCAGCGAGCAAACGTGTCGATGAGACGCTTGTGATCGGTCACGAGATCCGCCCACGCCGTCACCACGTCTTTCGTTCGGGACGACCAACGGTTGCAAATGCGCTCCACCGCGTGCCGAATGCCGATCGGCACTTGCTGCCCATCACCGTCGCGGTCCCGGAGCCGCTGCGAAAGCACCTCGAGCCGCACGCCGAGGGGCTCCGCGGCCGTGCCTCGCCACATCCGCTCCACCGATGCGCCGCCCTCGTTTTGCTTGGTTTCTCGTAGGATCTCCGCCTCGACCCGGGCGGCCAGGTCAGCCACGTACTGATCGATCGCGCGCAACATCGCCGGATGCTTTTTCATCCGGACCACATGCGTGGGCGTGTCCTCCACGTAGCGTGTCGTCAGCTTCGGAATGTGGCGGCGGCGCTGCTGTTCGGCCCACCGCTGGAAGGTCTGGACGGGCATGTCACTGACGCCAAGAGCCGGCAGGACGCGTGAGATGTAGCGCACCAGCGCATCGTTGAAGACGATGACCAGCATCTGATCGGAACGGAAGCGCTGCGGGTCCTGGAACGCGAGGTACGCGAGGCGATGAAGTCCAATCGTGGTCTTGCCGCTACCCGCGCCGCCTTGAATGACAACGAGGCCCGACGTGGGCTGACTGATCAGCTCGAACTGCCGCGGGTCGATGAGCGCGGTGATCTCCGAGAGATGCTTGTCCTCACGCAGATCTTCGTCACCGATCCCGAGCTCGCCCGGCCGATGATGGGATTCGGGACGCATCGCGGCACCCTGCCCACCCGAAAGCTTCGTCGTCTGATCGGCCACGCGCCGCCAGAAGTCGTCGCGTGAGCGCCGGAAGGTGCCTTGGGGTGTGCCAATCCGGCGCAGCTTGCCTGTCGTGATCGACAGATTGCGGCGGACGAGCACTTCCCCCTCGACCTCGCGATCGCCAAAGATCTCGTCGTAGTCGTCGCCTTCTTCGTAGCGGTAGTAGACGCGGCTCACCGGCGCGTCCCGCCAATCGACGATGCGCACGCCGGTCTTGGGATCGAGGAACGTGCTGCGGCCGATCAAGATCTCGCGCTTCCGGCCCTCCTCTTCGAGGATCATCCGGCCGAAGTACGGCGACGCCGTATCGACGGCGCCCTCGGTCACCTGGGCTCGACGCTGCGCCACCTGCTGCAGCCGCTCCATCTCCTCGACCAGCGGCGGAATGTCCTCGAGCCTGGCCTCACCAATCTGGTCGCGGAGCGCGATCAGCTCGGCGTCGTAGTCGATGAGGTGGCCGCGGTGCGTCGGGCGCCTGGTTTTGGCGGTTCGATGCACGCGGGCGAGGACCTTCTCCTCCTGAGCGACGGTTTCCTCCATCTCCACATCTGCGGGGGGCACTTCCGCTCCAGGGCGTCGATTGAGCTCAGCCTGCTTCATTTTGCGTGTATCAAGGACGAATCAAGTCCCGTTTAGGCGAATTCGGGGACGAGTAGCACGATTCGCACGCCACTCCAAGCACGAACGGAAAGCGTAATGCTTTTGGGCAGATACGCTAGCCGAGGGACTTGAGAAGGATCTTGGACCGACGGCCCTGATCGTAGGCCGAGCGCCGCGCTTCGGGCAGGTCGCTCACCTCGCAATTCTCGAAACCGCGCTCCCGAAACCAGTGCGAAGTCTGCGTCGTGAGGACGAACAACCGGCGCAACCGCTGGGCATCACATTGCCGCTCGAGATAGTGCAGGAGCTGATCGCCGCGGCCGGATGTTCGGTAGTCCGGATGCACGACCAGACAGGCCAACTCGGCGACCAAGTCCTCGGGATACGGGTACAGCGCCGCGCACGCGACGACCATCCCGTCACGCTCGATGACCGTAAACCGATCGAAGTCGTTCTCCAGCATCTGTTGGGAGCGACGCACCAAGATTCCCTGCTCTTCGAGCGGCTCGATCAGCGCGAGGATGCCGCCAACGTCGCCAGGAGCGGCGGGTCGAACCCCTTCAAACGCCTCGGAGGTCACCATCGTGCCCATCCCATCACGGGTAAAAAGCTCGCGGAGGAGTGCGCCATCACTTTGCCGCGCGACCAGATGCGCACGCGGTACCCCACCTCGGCACGCCTCAACCGCGGCAGCCAAATGACGCTCCACATGGTGACCCAAGTCGCGGCCCGAGCGCAGGGTCTGCTCGGCCTCATGCGGGGTGAGCTGAGAGGGAGGCAGACCCTCGACATCGAGCACGCCCTCTCCTTCGAGCAGGCCGATCAACTTGTCGGCGCCCAGGGCGATCGCAGTTGCTGCCGCGACCTCGTGACTGCTGATGTTGAACGCCTCTCCTGTCGCGGAGTACCCAATCGGAGTCAGGACGACGATCGCGTCGTCATCGAGCCGCTGCCGGATCGCATCCGCGTCGACGCGACGTGGCTTGCCGGTGTGCTGGTAGTCGACCCCGTCGACGACGCCGAGCGGCTGCGCCATCACGAAGTTGCCCGTAGCCACCCGCAGCCGCGCGCCCGCCATCGGCGAGTTTGGCAACCCCATCGACAGAAGCGCCTCGAGCTCGACCCGAGTGGCACCAACTGCCTCTTTGACGCACTGAAGGGCCACGTCGTCGGTCACGCGTAAATCGCCCTCGAAGCGTGGCTCCACACCGCGCCGGGCCAACGCTTCGTCGATCTGAGGCCGCGCACCAGCCACCAACACCAGACGCACCCCAAGCGAGTGCAGCAGCGCCACATCATAGAGGAGCGTCCGCAGCTCCTTCGACGCCACGGCTTCTCCGCCAAACATGATCACAAACGTCCGCCCACGATGCGCGTAGATGTACGGCGCGCTCGCTCGGAAGTGTTGGACGAATGGGTCGACTTTGGGGCTCATGCGGACTCGATGCAGAAGCGTTGAATCAGGCTTGCGTACACGTCGGTGGCACGCTCGATAGCCGCAATGGTGACATATTCGTCGGGTTGGTGCGCAACCGCGATATCCCCGGCGCCAAGGACGAGCGTCTGCAGCCCCAATTGCGCGAGAAACGGCGCTTCGGTTCCGAACAGAGCGGTCTTCGCTGAACACCCGCACAAGGTCTCTACCGCACTGGAAAACTCGGCGTCCGAAGGTCCCTCGAACGCGTCCGCATAACCGCCGATCGGACCCACGTCGAATGTCCACGGCCCGCCGTCGAGCGCGTTCGCTACGACGTCGCGAAGCTCGGCGACCACCGCCGGCCGTTCCATCCCGGGCAGCAAACGGATGTCGACGGCGAGCTTGCACTCAGCGCAAATCCGATTGGGGCTATCGCCGCCGGTGATGCGTCCGAAGTTGAGGGTCGGCGTCGGCACCTCGAAGTCATCGTCGTGATAGCGCTCCCCGATCGTGTCGCGCCACGACTGCAAGGCCGCGAGCACCAACAGCAGGCCGTCGATGGCATTCACACCGAGCGCCGGGTTGCTCGCATGGCCGGCCTTGCCCCCGACCGTGACTTGCACGTAGAACACGCCCTTGTGCTTTCGAATCGGCTGCAGGCCAGTCGGCTCTCCAATGATCGCGTACCGGCCAAGGCTCTCGCCCTTGGCGGCCAAGGCTCTCGCCCCGTCCATCGTGCTCTCCTCGTCGGCGGTGCCCAGGAGCGTGATCGGCGCCCGAAGCTGCCCAGGCTCGAAGCGGGCGATCGCGTGAAGCGCCGCAGCAAAGAAGCCCTTCATGTCCGCGGTGCCGAGCCCGTGAAGCCGGCCATCTCGCTCGGTCAGCACGAACGGGTCGTCGGTCCACCGCTCCGCATTGTAGGGCACGGTGTCGGTGTGCCCCGACAGCACCAGACCATCCTCGCCCTCGCCCAGCGTGGCGATCAGGTTCGCCTTGCCCGAATCGCCAGGCAGCGCCTCGATCCGCGCCGCGAACCCCAGCCCGGCGGCCCACTCCGCCACCAGGTCGATGACCCCGCGGTTCGATTGGTCAAAACGATCGTCCGGAGAGCTCACGGACGGCGTGGCGATCAACTGGCGAACCATGTCGAGGGCGGGCGGTAGCATCCGTTCAACATAGCGCCGAACCCGGTCTGTCAAAATCCGGATTGCAGCTAGGCCCGGAGAGACTAGGTTGAACGCATGAGCGACGATTTTGCGACGCGCGCAATCACCATCATCGAAGAGACCCACCGCGGCGAGCGTGCCTGGGACATCTACAGCCGGCTCCTCAAAGACCGCATCATCTTCCTCGGGACGCCGATCGACGACTTCGTCGCCAACGCCGTCATCGCCCAGCTCCTATATCTGGAGAGCGAAGACGCCGACAAAGAGATCACGCTCTACGTCAACAGCCCCGGTGGCTTGGTATCCTCCGGCCTCGCGATTTACGACACGATGAGCTACGTGCGCTGCCCCGTCTCGACCGTATGCCTCGGGCAAGCCGCGTCCATGGGCGCGTTCCTGTTGGCGGCCGGCACCAAGGGCCTGCGCCGCGCGCTGCCCCACAGCCGCGTCATGATTCACCAGCCGCTCGGCGGGTACCAAGGGCAGGCCTCGGACATCGAAATCCACGCCAAAGAGATCCTCCACACCAAGAAGCGACTGAACGAAATCCTGGCGGAACACACCGGCCAAGACGTCGAGACGGTTCGCCACGACACCGAGCGCGACAAGTTCCTTTCAGCCCTCGAGGCCAAGGAATACGGCATCGTCGACGAGGTGATCATGCCGCGCAAAGAGCACGGGGTCGCCCCGGTGGCATGAGCACGCTCGAAGTCTGCTTCGTTCGGCACGGGCAGTCGGCGTCGAACGCCGCCGGCCTCTGGCAGGGTCAGGGGGACTCTCCGCTCAACGATGTCGGGCTGACTCAGGTGGAGCGGCTCAGAGCGGCAATCGCGGACAGCCGCTATGATCTGGTGCTCAGCTCGGACCTGCGCCGCGCCGCGGAGACCGCCACGGCCGCTGGCGTCGAGGCGGAACACGACCCCGCGTGGCGCGAAATCGACGTGGGCGAGTGGGAGGGCCTGACCATGGAGCAGGTCCTCGAACGCTTCCCAGAGCAAATCGAGGCCCTCAAGGCTCGGCAAACCTTCGCCATCGGCGGGGGCGAAAGCTGGCCGGAGGTGTTCGAACGGGCCGACGCATCGCTCGCCCGCCTGCGCCAACGGTTGCCGAGCGGAGGGCGGGCCATCGTCTTCACCCACGGTGGCATCATCGCGGCCCTCCTCTCCGGGCTGCTGGGCGCGCGGGACCAGTTCCCCTGGCCGCTCGGACGCATGAGGAACACCGGCCGGACGACGCTCCGGTTCTCAGGCGACCAGATCGAGCTCGTCTCCCACAACGACGACACCCACATTCCCACCGAGCTGCGGCAGAAGTACGAGCCCCTCGAGAGCCAAGTGGTCGTCCGGCTGACGTCTGTATCTGGCGATCGTACGCTACTTGATACAGGCACAGCGGATTTCAACTCTGCAATCAAATCTGCACGGAAGACAAGTGCAGGTGGGGCCGTGTCGGTATCAGGTACCCCACAGCAGATCGCCGACCTCGCGCAGGAGACCGCCGGCGCTTCAGTCAATGAATTCCGGTTTGTCGAGCATGACGAGGGCCGCTCGAGCGAGCTCCTGATCGCCAAGAACCATCGGATGCTGCTCGACTACGGCTTGCCAGCGATTCAGATCTGAAAAATCCATTGCAGAAGTGAAAAGTATGCTTCCTCACGTCTGCGCAGCTTAGATACACTTGTAACTCATCTGTAAGGGTGATTCCCGGCATGTGTCATTCGTGATCCGGCTCACATTCAAGCCTACCCCTTCGGTCGATCGGGTGCAATTTGCAGGCTAAACACACAGAACCTCAAAAATTTTTCAGATCTGAACAATGTTCAAGCTGTGGGATCGGACAACCCCTATGAGATCATTCATGATTCCAAGCGTTGCAGATTTGGCATGGTAATAGCATATAGAACACTCGACATAAGCGCTGCGGCGATGACGTACCCCCCACGTCCCCCGTGGTGCTGTTAGACTGGCGATTTGGCTTGTTTTCCCCCCACTTCATCCAAATCGCCATCTCTCTAACGGCCCGAAAGCCCCCCCTTTCGGGCCGTTACTTTTTAATTCGGGGCTGTGAGTCAGTGCCAGTGAGCGCTACTTCACGACTTTGAGATACGGGGGCCTGTCCCCCGGCTTCGGCGGCGTCGACGGTGTCGATTCGCCCTCCTCTACCGCCGGCAAGACCCTCAGCGAAGGCCGCTCCTCCACCACTGGCAGCGGCGGCTCTCTACCCGCTTCGCGCTCGATTTCCTCGGAAATCTCTTGTGGCATGGAGTCGGGCCAGACCATTCCACGGCCGTCGTCGCCGGCGAGGGCAAAGACTGCGTCCCATTGGACGTGGCAGGTGAAGGGGGAGCGGTTGAAGGAGAGCGTGCCGTAGATGCCGTCAGCGTCGACCTGCAAATCCCTAATAGGTACGGGCATATCGAAGCCAATCTGCAATACCAGCTGAGGTTCTGAGCGGTACCACTGCGGCACGACTACTGTGTCCACCCGCGGATCGAGGTGCACGAACAGGCTGCCCTGGGCCAGGAGGTACTGGGCGACATCGTGCTTGGGCGGAAGCGGCTTTTCTTCTGCGGCCACCCTTCAGCATTAGCGGATTCGGAAGGCCTTTGCCATCGCCGCTAGGCCAGAGCCAGCAGCGTCGTCCCGGCCACCATCAGGATCACAGCGGCCACCTTTCGACTGGTGATCGGCTCACCGAAGAAGAGCCGGCCGAAGACCACACTGCCAAAGACCCCGAAGGCCCGCTTGAGGGTCTCGACCACCGCCACCCAGAGCCACTGAAGAGCGAGCATCTGCAAGGCCAGGGCGGCCACAGCAAGGCCAATTAGCGCTGCGAGGAGGCCCTTGGGCGCCTTGGCAACCGCCCGGAGCTCGCCCTGCTTTCCCCTCGAGAGGACCCAGGCAAGCAGGATCGTGGCACTTCCCCCGGAAAGGAGGAAGGCGTGCGAGGCGGGGGATGCGTGGCCGAGGGCCCGCTTGTCGAGGGCCGTCGAGAGGGCCCACAGGAACGCCACGGCGATCATGTAGCGCGCGCCCTTCTCGTGCGAAATCGACTTCCACCACGAATCCGACAAGTCACTGTTGAGGACGAGGGCGCCGGCGACTACCAGCGAGATGCCGGCCCAGTGCATCGAGCCGGGCACCTCCCCAAGCAGTGGAATCGCCGCGACCGCGCTGATCACGGGCGTCAGCGAAAGGAAAGGAACCGTTCTGCTCAACGGCGAGAGCTGCACCGAACGCATGAAGAGGACGTTGGCAAGCGCGTTCATCGCCATCGAAGTGACGGCGGGAGGCCAGTACCCCGTATCGGTGATCCAGGTCTGATCGTACACAGCCCAAGCCCCGAGGAATGGCAGCTGCCCGAGCAGCAGAAACACGGCAAGCGCGGTCGGCGAAGCCTTCCCGGCAAGCGCCTTCCGAACCACATCGAGCCCCGCCCAACACAGAGCCGCCCCAACACCGAACGAGAAACCCATCATGACGCTACAAGCCGCCGCACCGTATCAGCCCGAACCGGCGAGCCCAACCAAATCGAGGGTTTTCGGCCAATGTTGCGCCGGTACTGGTACGACCCCATAGTGTTTAGGTCTTTGAAAATCTGGGGGCGACCGGTTTCGACGGGGATGTTGAAGGTTTGGTTGCGTGTCCGTCGGCCCAAGCACGACGTAAAAACGTTTGGGACGTACAACTGCCAACGATAACGCAGTTGCTCTCGCGGCCTAAGTAAAGCCAAGAGAGCCGTCGAACCTAGAAGCTTGCCTGTGCTTCTAGCGGAGGCGTCATTTGAACGGGCTGGTCATTGCGAGTCGGGTTTGGCGCAATGACGAGATGAAGAACCACTAGCGTTGGTGCGAGCCTGTTTGTGGGCGCAAGCCAAGGCGAATTTCAAAACACAAACTACGCACGTAGATGTCATTCTGGACCATTTCCGGACGTGGGTTCGATTCCCACCGCCTCCACCATTCTGGGATTGAAATCATTCAGCTTTCGACCTGGATCCAGTTCGGTGTCCAAAAAAGTGTCCCAAACTCGGTTCCCTAGGCGCGGAAAACCGATGAGCTTTCCGCGCTCGAGATCGACCTTCAGGCAGCTCACCGCCCGACAAAGGGTCGGCCATTCAAAGCTGGTGTAGACGTCGATGATCTCTCCGCGCCGGTTGTGCGTGAAGCGCTCGAGCACGTCCGGGCTTGCGCCGTCCGCACGGGCGTAGGTGATGAAGTAGCGCCGAAAGCCGTGGGTACCTTTGTCCGCGATGCCCACCGCAGCGCAGTCGTGGTCCGGCGCTTTGGTCACCTGCGAAGGCGTTCGGGCGCCCATGTTCCGACGGTCCGGAACGACATAATCCTCTTCGGTCGGCTGCCGGCCGTACACCGCCGCAAAGCCCTGCAGGCGCCATTGGGAAAGCGACCTGGCGAGCTGCGGGTGGACTGGCACCATTCGCGCTTTCGTGTCCGCGCCGCTCGCCGTGTTTGAAGGCGTGACGGACCGAAATCCGTGCGCGCAGATTCCTCGGGGCAAGCTGCCGAAGATCGGAAAGCAAAAGCGTCCCCTCTACAACCGTGAAGAAGCGCGGGCGCTGATGACCGCCGCGCGCATCCCATCCGATCGTCGC
>PVMK01120469.1_pt1 | contig 64492 bp, 56 predicted proteins | sample 1853481 | NCBI WGS metagenome assembly PVMK01 (sample SAMN08533507, study PRJNA380276) | Marine sediment metagenome, whole genome shotgun sequencing project.
TTGCAGCACGTCCTTCCGGTTGTTCGCAAGCGCGATAGGTCGCTCTTCGACCAGATTCACCGGGCGATGAATAGCGTCGTGCTCAATATCGCGGAAGCCGATGGGAACGACGCTATTCATCGCCCGGTGAATCTGGTCGAAGAGCGACCTATCGCGCTTGCGAACAACCGGAAGGACGTGCTGCAAGCCGCTCGCTGCCTGAAGCGCCCGTTGCTGAATGATGAGTCCCATGAGTGATCTCCTTTTTCCGAGTGAGTGGGGTCCCCAGAAGGGCGAAGCCCGCCCCCACTCCCCCGGCAAAAGGAGATCCCGATGACAAAGTACCATTAACACGGACACTGCCGCTGCCACTCCCCCTGTCGCTGCCCCTGACCCTGCCGCTGCCCCTGACACTGTCCCTGGCGCTGTCGCTGCCGCCGACGCTACGCTTCGCCGATACTCCGCACGTTCGGTGCGACTTCGAACACCCCGCGACGCTTCGCCTTCGCAAGAATACGCAACGCGTCCCTGTAGCCACTGCGCAGCATTTCTCTCGAGTGCAACCGCGAAGTAAACGGCAACCGCCCGAGATCCGGTGACACCACCAGCACTTGAATCTGCGGGTACATCTTGTGGATCAAATCGATGCCGCGCTTTTCCTTTTCGTCGAGAATGATGTTCAACGCCTGGCGAGCTACTGCGAAGCCGCCCTTGTGCACGAGTGAGGGACTGCCAGCGCGGCCCACGTATGGACGGTATACGTTCGAGGCGATGACTACGTCGGCGCCGGCTTCGACTGCCAGATCGATGCTCAGCGTGCGAACGACCTCGCCATCGATGTAGAAGCGGTCGCCGATGCGGTGCGGGCGGAAGAGCCCGGGCACGCATGTCGAAGCAGCCAAGGCCTTGCTGATGGGGACGTCGTCGCGGTATCCGCGGCCGAACACCACGCGGCCGCGACCGTCGATGTCGGCTGCCGTAACCAGCAGGTGCTTGTCGAGGTCGCGAAAATCGTCGGTCGGCAGCTGCTCGGCGACGAAACGCTCGAATCGGTCGATCGAGAGGAGACCGCTGGTCAGGTAGCCCCAGCTCCGCCGCTGCTCCTTATTCGGCAGGCCAAGGAAATAACGGGCTTTCAGGGGCGGCGCCTCGAGCCCGCGCTGCCAGAAGGGGCGAAACCAGTCGATCATTTGCGCTGGCGTATATCCCTGAGCGTAGAACGCGCCGGCAATCGCACCGGCGGAAGCGCCTACGCAGATATCGGCTTCGATATCGAGCTCTTGCATCGCCCGGAGCACACCGATGTGAGCAACGCCCTTTGCAGCGCCGCCGGAACCTACGAATGCAACACGCGGACGAGCCATCAATAGTAAACTTGGCACACGTTACTGGCGGCGTCGACACGCAATGCTTTCGCCCAGGCTCACTCGGGAGTGCTGACCGGCGCCACTGTAGCGGCCTTCTTCCCGAGGTACGCCTCGCGCGTCACCTCGCGAAGGAGCGGCCTCGCCTCGCGGGACAGTGCCGATCTCGGCCACTTCTTGATCAGAGTCTTGAGCGCGTCGCGCGCCGTGTCTAGATCGTCGAGGTCGCGTGCGCACAGAGCGACGAGCCACCAACCATCGGGCTGCAGCGCGCTGTTCGTCGCTTGGTCGGCCACCTGCTGCGCGAATACGAGCGCCTCCGCGGAACGCTTCTCCTTGCGCAGCGACAGCGCGAGGCTGTGCTTGACAGCAGGGATGTGTGAGCCGTTCGGGTGCAGCTCGATCGCCTCCTCGAAGCGCTTGATCGCCTCTGCGTGCTTTTTTCCCTCAGCCAGCCCGAGGCCCTTTTGATACGCCTCGAGCGAGAGGTCTTGTCGGAACTGTTGCTCGAAGTCTCGGAACACAGCGGCCTCGGCCGGCGACAATGCCTCTTTTGCCATCGCCGGGTACTCGCGAACGATTTCTACTCGCTTCCGGGCCCGAATCAGATCGTAGTACTTCGCAGCCTTGGCGGCCGCAGTGGTCCGGTCCGATGCTCGACGAACCTCGTCTCCCAGGTCGCTGCGGAGCTCTTCAACCGTGGTCTCGGCGGCAGTCATTTCGGCGCGCATCCCCCCGGTCTGGGCGTCGAAGTAGAGCTTGAGCCCGGCGAACGAGATAGCGCCGATGACCGCGATCGCGACTCCACTGTTCCAGTTCAGGCGTCGCTCGTACCCCGCCTGACGCTTGGCGATCGACTTGATGTCGGCGCCGAGAGCGTTGACCAGGTTGTTGGTCTTGATGATCAGGCCGCGGCTCTCGACGATCTCCTTCTTGATCTCGCGCACCTCGTCGTCGACATCTCGCATGAATCCAGGAGTACAACCGACCTGGACGCGAGGCAAGGGCAGGCGCTTGACGCGGCCAGACGCGCCGCCTAAAAGCCGAGCCATGGAGGACTCCGTGGGGCTGCGCATTATCTCGTTGGTCGTGGTTTCAATGATCGCGAGCTGCAATCCGCCCGCCGATTACGCGTTGGTTGGCAGCGCCCATGTGCCGGCGGCGGCCGGGGAAATCGACGTCGAGAAAATCGACCGCGAGGAAATCCTCATCACGGTGACACTGGACCATCTCGTCGCTCCCGAGAGGATCGAGCTCGGCCTGACCCACTACATCGTTTGGTTTGTCCCAGTCGGCGAACATCCGGTGCGTCAGCAAGCGCTCGACTATGACGCCGAGACCCAGGTCGGCCGGGCATCGATTCCAACCTCGTTGCGCGAGTTCGAGGTCCAGGTCACGGCCGAAAACAACGAGACTCCCAATCAACCGAGCGACCTTCTCGTCGCCTCTCAGAAAATCCGCGAGAACTGATCCAATGGCAGATACATCAGACATCAAAAAGGGCTTCAAGATGCTCATCGACGGCGTGCCCTTTGCCGTCGTAAGCCACCAGTTCGTGAAGCCGGGAAAAGGCCAAGCCTTCGTCCGCACCCGCATCAAGAACATGATGACTGGCGCGGTAATCGACCGGACGTTCAAGAGCGGTGAGAAGCTCGAGAAGGCGGACACCGACGAGCGCACGATGCAGTACCTCTACCCCGAGGGCGATGCGCGCGTGTTCATGGATACCCAAAGCTACGAGCAGCTCACCATGTCGAACGATCAACTCGGCGACAACGTGTACTATCTCCTGGATGGGACCGAGGTAGACGTCATGCTCTTCGAAGGCCGCCCCATTGGTGTCACGCCCCCGACGTTCGTCGAGCTCGTGGTCACCGAGACGGAGCCGGGGTTCAAAGGCGACTCCAGCGGCAACACGACGAAGCCCGCAACATGCGAGACGGGTCTGCAGGTCAACGTGCCACTCTTCGTCAACACCGGGGACAAGCTGAAGGTCGACACGCGCACTGGCACTTACGTGGAGCGCGTCAAAGGCTGAGTGGTCGCGTGGCGGCACCCGCTGATCCCGCTGTGCTGCAGGTCTTGGAGCTTCGCGCCGCCCTCCTCGGTGCAATTCGGCGCTTTTTCGATGAACGCGATTTCATCGAGGTAGAGACGCCGGCCATCGTGCCCTCTCCAGGACTCGACGTGCACCTCCGGGCGTTTGAGGTGCGGGACCCGAAGGGCGAGTCGGCCGGCTGGCTAGCCACGAGCCCCGAGTATCAGATGAAGCGCCTGCTGAGCTCAGGGGCGCAGCGCATCTTTCAGTTGTGCCGAAGCTACCGTGGCGAAGAGCACGGCCGACATCACGAGCGGGAATTCACCATGCTCGAGTGGTACCGTGCAGACGCGACCTCGGACGACGTGATCCGTGACACCGAAGATCTGATGGCGTTCGTTGCCAACGCGTTGGCGGAAAAAGGGGACCGTCCCCTTTTTTCTACACCTTGGCAGCGGCTAACGGTCGACGAAGCGCTCCAGGTGCATGCGAACGCCACGCTCGATATGTTAGTGAACGATGAGGAACGATTCTTTCGTGTGTGGGCCGAGGAGGTCCAGCCGCGTCTCGGCAACGAGCGGCCTATCGTGGTGACCGATTGGCCACCCTCGATGGCATCGCTCGCAAGGCTCAAGCCGAACGGAATGGCGGATCGATTCGAGGCGTTCTTCCGCGGCGTCGAGCTATGCAATGGCTTCGGCGAGCTGACCGACGCGAAGGAACAGCGTCGTCGATTCCAACGGGACCAAGCGGAGCGCCGAGCGGCCGGCGTCCCGGTCTACCCAATCGACGAACGGTTTCTGCAGGACCTGGAGCGGGGTATGCCAGAAAGCGGCGGCAACGCACTCGGGGTCGACCGGTTACTGATGCTGCTCGTCGGCGCCGACTCGATTCAGGCAGTGATGCCGTTTCCCGAGGAGCGGCTGTAGCCAGGACGTCCCTTGGCCCGTTCTACGGGCTACTGCGTTTCACGCCTTGGACCGTAAGACCGCCCTGCGCTACCGCTTGCGCTCGACGGACTTGGCGCGCTCCCACATCTCGTCGAGCTCGGGCTCGTCGTAGTCGCGGAGGCTCTTGCCCTCGGCTTGGGCCGCGAGCTCGCAATGTCGGAAGCGCGAGGAGAAGCGATTGAGTGAGCCCCGAAGCGCAGCTTCCGGGTCCAGTCCTTGCTTGCGGCCATAGGTTGCGAGAGCGAACAACAGGTCACCGAGCTCGTGCTCGAGGGCGGCCATGTCTCCGCTCTCGGCCGCCTCGTCGAGCTCTTTCAGCTCCTCGTCGACCTTGTGGCGCGGACCACCAGCATCCGGCCAGTCGTAGCCAACGGCACTGGCCTTTTCTCCGACGCGCACTGCCCGCAGAAGGCTCGGCAACGCGACCGGCACTCCGCTGAGCGCGCCATGCTCTTTCTTCTCCTTGGCCTTGATCGCTTCCCAGCTGTTGACGGCGCCACTCGCGTCGTCGACCTCTTCGTCTCCGAAAACCCATGGGTGTCGGCGAACGAGCTTCTCGCAAATCGCATCGACTACACCATCGATGTCGAACCAGCCCTTTTGCTCCGTGAGAGCAGCCTGGAAGACGACCTGCAGCAGAAGATCGCCAAGCTCTTCACGCAGCATCTCTGGCGTGCCATGGTCGATCGCGTCGACAACCTCGTGCGCCTCCTCGATCACGTACTGCCGAAGGGTCTCGAGGGTCTGCTCACGATCCCAGGGGCATCCGTTCGGAGCGAGTAGTGTGCGCATCAACTCGACGAGGCGCGTTAACGACTGACCTGAGTCACTCACCGGGCGGCTGTAGCACAAGCGGTTGACGAGCCCCAGGAGCAGGCGTCATTGTCCTCAATCAATGGCGTACGCAAAGAGCGCGGTCAGCTCCCAGCAGATCATCGACGCGGCGATCCGCGTCCTCGCACGCCAGGGCTACGCCAGGACTAGCCTGCTCGAAATCGCCAAAGAAGCAGGCATGAGCAAAGGCGCCCTACACTACCACTACCCGACCAAGGAGGCGCTGATTCACGCGGTGCTCGAGACTGCGTGTAACGCGGTCCAAGCGCGCACGATGCAGGCCTGGTCCCCGTCGGACAATCCATTCGAGGCGCTTCGGAAGTCGCTCAAGGAGCTCTGGAAGACGCGAGCGGAGCGCACAGACGAAGCGTTGGTCGTCGCAGACCTGCTCGCATTGAGCCTGTACGACGAATCGCTTCGGCCGAAGCTCGCGGAGTTTTATCAGCTCGGCGCCCAGCAGATCCGTGACTACCTCGAAAAGAATCTGATGTCGTTGGGTCTCGAGCCACGGATCTCGCTCGACATGTTGCCTCGCATCGTCATCGGGCTGCTCGACGGCCTCGTGATGCAGGCCTTCGTCGATCCCGATGCGTTCTCTCCGGACGAGGTGGTGGACGCCGTCCAAACGATCGCGATCTCTATCTTCGCTGGAGTCTCCGGCAAGTGACCGCCCTCGAGTCGGTGCGGGCTCAGGACGTCGCGGTTCGAGCGCTGTTGCGGGCGCGCGGGCAGGGCCGCGTGGCGTCGGCCTACTTGTTCGACGGGCCCAGCGGCGTAGGCAAGGAGCTCACCGCCCTTTCGTTCGCGAGCGACATCATCGCGGGAGACGATCCACACGTCGCCGACCGAATCAAAGCGGGGTCACATCCCGACGTACGCGTGTTCCGGCCGCGGGACGAAGGCAAGCGCAATATCCAAGTCGAAGTTCTTCGCACGGAGTCCTGCCCCTCGCGCAGTTCGCCCCGTTTGAAGCAGCTTCCACATTTTTCATCTTTCCACAGGCAGACGTCTCGTTCCCCGTCTTCCAGCCGGAGGCCGCCAACGCCTTGCTAAAAACACTGGAGGAACCGCGCCCCAACGTGCACTTCATTCTCACTTCGGAGCGCCCCGACTCGCTCCTGCCGACTATTCGGTCGCGGTGCCAACGGATTCGTTTCGCGCGCCTTCCCAACGCCGTGTTGCGCGACATCCTCGAATCCAAAAAAGTCCCCGAGGATTCCATCGCCCCAGCAATCGCGCTGAGCGCGGGCCGTGCGGACATCGCACTCGCCCTGGCGAGCGACGGCACGGTGGAGGCCCTCACCGAGCTGGTGATCTCGGTCGATGACGCGATTCGCGGCTCCGGCCCCGGGGCTCTGGTCGAGCTCTCCGAGCGGTTGGCACGGCGGGATGACCTCGAGCTCGCACTACTCACGCTCCAAACCTTCTACCGAAACCTCGCGGTGACCTCGCTCGATCTTCCTGCTGAGCAGCTCGGGTTCTCGGCGCGGGGAGAACAGCTCCAGGAACGGCTGGCCTCGCTCTCGACGAGTGCGGCGGCCGCCCGCGTCTCTCTCATTCACGATTGCGTGCGATCCATGCAGAGGAACGCCAATCGGCAGGTCGCGCTGGACTCACTGCTGTTCGGTCTTCGAAACCTGCGGTAGACTAGTCTAGGTGGCGTCTCAGCCGATTTTGGCTACTCTCGGGCGCAAAATGGCTCGTCCCTACTACGTCACCACGCCGATCTACTATGTGAACGATCGACCGCACATCGGACACGCGTACTCCACCGTGGCCGCCGACGTGGTGTCACGGTATGAGCGCCTTCGCGGGAAGCCCACGTACTTCCTGACCGGCCTCGACGAGCACGGACTGAAGATCGAGCGCCGGGCGAAGGAAGAAGGCCTTCCCCCACAAGACTTCGTCGACCAGATGGCCGCGGCGTTCCGCTCGGCCTGGGAAGAGCTCGGCTGCGCTCATGACGGCTTCATCCGCACGACGTCGACGCAGCATCGCGAGCGCGTTCAAGCGCTCTGGAAGCTCATCCAGGACAAGGGCGACATCTATCTCGACGACTACGAAGATTGGTACTGCGTCGGGTGCGAGTCGTTCAAGACCGACAAAGAGCTCCTCGACGGCAACGTCTGTCCGATTCACAAGACTCCGGTCGAGCGCATCAAGGAGCGCAGCTACTTCTTCCGGCTGAGCAACTACACGCAGCCGCTCCTCGACTTCTATGAGGCGCATCCCGATTTCGTGCGACCCGAAGCGCGCTTCAACGAGGTGAAGTCGTTCGTTAATGAAGGGCTACGCGACTTGTCGATCTCGCGGACGAGCTTCCGTTGGGGTGTCCCGGTGCCGGGGGACACCGAACACGTCATCTATGTGTGGCTCGACGCCCTGATGAACTACGTGAGCGCGCTCGGGGGACCGGCCGAGGAAGGTGATGCTCCGCTCTACGACGAGTTCTGGCAGTCTTCAGAGAAGATCACGCACATCGTCGGAAAAGACATTCTACGCTTTCACGCGATTTACTGGCCCGCATTCTTGATGAGCGCTGGAGTCCGACTTCCGACGCAGATATGGGCGCACGGCTGGCTCACCGTGAACGGCGAGAAGATGTCGAAGTCCCTCGGCAACTTCCTGCCACCGGGCCCGCTGGTTGAAGCGTTCGGTGCGGATGTATTGCGCTACTACTTCATGCGCGAGGTTGGCTTCGGTCAAGACGGCGACTTCAATCATCGCAACCTGCTCAATCGATACAACGGCGAGCTCGCCAATGGACTCGGCAATCTGATGAATCGGATCGTCGCAAGCATCGTGAAGAAGAACTTCGACGGCCGCGTGCCGAGCGTCGACCTCGATGCACTCGAGGAGGTCGACCTGCAGCTGATCGACAAGGCGAAGGCGACCGCACAACAGGCAGCGAAGCACTTCGAAGCGCTCGCCTTCCACCGCGCCCTCGACACCATCTGGGAGCTCGTCTCGGCGGCAAACAAGTACGTCGATTCGACCGAGCCCTGGAAGCTCGCCAAGCAAGACGCCAAGGCGCGCCTCGGGCAGGTCTGTTACACGGTTCTCGAAACGCTGCGATGGCTTTCGATCATGTTGTTCCCGGTGATGCCCGAGAAGTGCGGAGAGCTTCGCGAGCAGCTCGGGATGCCCCCGCTGCTACCGACGGAGCAGGTCGACATTTGGCCGAGCGCCTGGGGCGGGCTCCGATCGGGCACCCAAACGCAAACCGCCACCCCGCTCTTCCCGAGGTTCGACAAAAGTCAGGAACGTTCGATTTTGGAGCGACTCGGCGTCGATAAAGACGTCGAGCCGGGATCGCCTGCGAAGTGATCCCGCCGCTCGCACCGACGTTCGAGGCGGCTCTACGCGACGTGCAAGCTCAACAACCGCGTTTTCGGGGTGCTGCTGCCGCGCGGCTCGACGACCCCCCTCCCGAACGAAGAGACGAAGCGGTGCAAGGCTTGTTGAGTCTGGCGAAGGACGATGTTGGCTCAGTGCGTGAAGCTGCGTACGAGTCGCTCGGCACGCTCGCCGCAATTGAAGCATTGAACACCCTGCTCGACGCCTTCGAGGACGAGCACATGGGCGCCCGCCAAACGGCTGTCCTCGCGGTCGGCCGAATCGCGCCCGAAGAAGGCGCCGATGCGATTACGACTCTGCTCGACGATCCTCGTCCGGAAATGCGCTTCTCGGCGATTTGGGCGTTGTCGTACTTGGGCGCGGGACATTCCGATCGAATCGCGGAAGGCCTGACAGACGAAGATGAGGAAGTGCGCTTGCTCGCCGTGCAATGCCTGGGTGAGCTAGGCGCGACAGTCGGTGCGGATGCGATTGCGAGCTTGCTGCGGGACCCTTCGGACGGCGTCCGGTTCGCCGCCGCAACGGCGCTAGCCGCGTTGGGCGACGCGAGAGGCGCACCCGCGCTGCGCGCTGCCCTAAGCCGACCGGACCGGGCCTTCCCTGCCGCGATTGGCCTCGGCGACTTGGAAGACCGCGACTCCCTGGGTGAGCTCACGCGCTTGGCGAAACATCGGTGGCGTTCCCCCATTCTGCGTGCAGCCGCGGCGCGCGCTCTCGTGCGCCTTGGTGATCCGGCAGGGATCGAAGTAATTCGGAAGATCGTTCGCAGCTGGCGCATCGAAGCCAGGCAATACGCCGTGCAACTCGTCGGCGAGCTTGGCCTCACCCCGCTGGTACCCGACCTGGCTCGCGCGTTTCGCAGAAGCCGAGAGGCCGAACGGCGCGTCTACGAAACGACGCTCGAGCAACTTGCGCCGAAAAGTGCCGAGGCGAAGGCCTTGCTTGCTTCGCTCCGCCAACCGAATCAACCTGCGTAGCGCAAGCGAACGATGCTCTTCGATACCCATTGCCATTTGGATGACCCGCGCCTTTTCGAAGAGCTCGATGCCGTGCTCGATCGGGCGACGGAAGCAGGCGTGCGGCGAATCACCACCATCGGGTGTGCGAACGACGTCGCGTCGGTCATGTCGGCAGTCGAAATCGCGCGGAAGCACCCGGATCGGATCTCGGCAACAGTCGGTGTTCATCCGCACGACGCCAAACACCTCGACGATGAGCTCTGCGAGGCGATTCGCAATGCCGGCGCCGACCCGTCCGTGGTCGCCATCGGCGAGACTGGCCTCGACTTCCACTACGACCACTCGCCCCAGCAAGCCCAGAAAGAGGCGTTCCGAAGGCAGATCGCGATCGCCAAGGAGCTCGGGAAGCCCCTGATCATCCACACGCGGTCAGCACCCAAGGAGACGCTCCAGATCCTGCGCGAAGAGCGGGCCAAGGACGTGGGCGGCATCATGCACTGCTTCAGCGAGGACGCCCCATTCGCAGCCGCGGCGCTCGATCTGGGCTTCGTCGCCTCGTTCAGCGGGATCGTCACCTTCAAGAAGGCGATCGCAGTCCAGGAGGCCGCCCGCAAACAGCCCGCGGACGCCCTGCTGGTCGAGACCGACGCCCCCTACCTCGCACCGATCCCCAAGCGGGGAAAACCCAATGAACCCGCCTATGTAGCCTACACGGCCACCCGGATCGCGGAGCTCCGTGGCGAGGACCCGGAGGCCCTCGCCCGGACCAGCTATGAAAACGCGCTTCGAATCTTCGGAATCGATGAGTAATCGCGCCTTCGGAGGGCGGACCCTATCCGCCTTGACTCGCCCCTACGCATCACTATCTTTGCGGCCCTTTTCCCGGGGAGAAGACCTGTGAATACGAATCCCGGCCTCATCGGCACCAAGCTTGGCAATACCCAAATTTTCCTCGATGACGGGGAGGTCCGACGCGTCACTGCAATCAAGGCAGGGCCCTGCGTCGTCGTGGGGAAGCGTACCCCCGGCAAAGACGGCTACGCCGCCCTGCAACTCGGCTTCGGCGAGCGCCGCGAGAAGCTGGTCAGCAAGCCCGAGGCTGGCAACTTCAAGAAAGCCAAGGTCGCGGCACCGCGAGTCGTTCGCGAGTTCCGCGTCGACGCCGCGCTTCTCGATCGATTCGAGGTTGGCCAGACTCTCGGCGCGGCCGACATCTTCCAGGATGGTCAGTTCGTGGATGTCTCCGGCACGAGCAAGGGTCGCGGCTTCACCGGCGTCATGAAGCGTTACAACTTCGCCGGCGCGGGCACGGTCGGTCACGGCGCGCACGAGGCCAAGCGTCACGGTGGCTCGATCGGCATGAACATGACGCCCGGCCGCACGCATCGCGGCATGAAGATGCCCGGCCAACACGGCAACAAAAAGTGCACCATCCTAAACCTTCGCATCGTCAGGGTGCTGTCCGACGAGAACATCGTTCTCGTGGATGGTGGTGTTCCCGGTTCGCGCAACGGTTTCGTCACGGTCAAAGGCTCGATCAAGAAGGCACCCATGGCGCTTCCCGAGCCTCCGGCCAAAGAAGAGGCCGCTCAGGAAGCGCCGGAAGCCACCGAAGAGGGCTAACTGCCCCCCGGCCGCAAGCAGGATCACCACGGACGCCGCGCGCGGCGCGAGGGCTACCCTGCTCGCTCGGTTTACAAGCTTCAGGAAATCGATCGACGGGTTGGTCTGTTCAAGAAAGGCCAACGCGTTCTCGACCTAGGGGCGAGCCCCGGCTCCTGGACGCTCTATACGGCGGAGCGCGTCGGCCCGAGTGGCCGGGTCCTCGGCATCGACCTCAATGACCCCGGAGTCGCGTTACCACCACAGGCCGAGATTCGCACCCTCGACGCCTTCCAAGTCGACCCCGATACATTAGGCGGGCCGTTCGACCTGGTTATCAGTGACATGGCGCCGAAGACGAGCGGACAGCGCCATGCCGACCAGTACCGCAGCTACGAGCTCGTCATGCGCGCTCTCGAATTGACCAAGACAGTTCTCAAGCCGGGCGGCACCTTCGTCGCCAAGATCTTTCAGGGCGCCGAGTTCGAAGACGCGCGCAATGCTGTTCGCGAGGTGTTCGAAAAAGTGCGAATCATCCGTCCCAAAGCTACGCGGAGCGAGAGCTACGAAGTGTTCCTAGTCGGCTTGGGCTTTCGGCCCACTAGTTCTTGAGCGCCTCGAGTCGCGCGCGTGCCCTGTCCGCGTACGGCCCGTCGGGATCGAGCTTTGCTGCGCGCCTGAGGTGCGCCCGTGCCTTACCGAGCTGACCCTGTTTGGCAAGGATCGAGCCATAGGCATATTGCAGGGCTGGGTCGAGCTCGTCTTGTCCAATAGCGCGCTGCATGGTCGCCTCCGCGGCCTCGATATCTCCAGTGGCGTAGTAGGCTAAGGCGAGCTCGGCGAGAAGATCCGTGGGAGGCGGTTCGAACGCCTGCCTCAGGGCCGTGCGCAACACCGGCACGGCTTCGGCCGGCAAGCCAGCTCGCCGGAAGCCCTCCCCGACCGCAATGGATAGCAAGACGTCGCCACGCACCATCGGTCGAACGGTGCGAAGCTGCGCGCCAGCATCCTCCGATCGCCCCATCTCGAGAAGCATCATCGCGAGGTTGATCCGAGGGACCGGGTCCTCGGGGAGCTGATCGATCGTCGTGAGGTATTCGCCCTCAGCCTCGGCCAGCTTTCCCTGGTCTTCGTATGCCAGACCGAGGTTGAATCGGGCGGCCGTGAGCTGCGGGTCTAGAGCGACTGCGCGTTCAAGCATCGTCGTCGCTTCGGCAAGCTTGCCACCTTCGCGCAAGAGCACGCCCAGGTTGTTGAACGCTTCGGCAAAGTTGCGATCGATCTCGATCGCGCGGCGATAGGCCTTCCCGGCTGAGGTCCAGCCGCCGGCCGCCTCGTGCGCGAGCCCCAAGTCGAGCCAGGCGCGTGGGTCCTCCGGATCGTCGGCGAGCGCCTGCTGAAAGACACGCTTGGCTTCACCGGCTTTACCTTCAGCAAGCAGGCGCTCTCCACGCAATACGTCTGGGCTCGCCGCAGGACGGCTGACCATCTCGACCGGCTGAGGCCCAGCCGGCGTGCTCTGACTAGACCCGCACCCCGCGACGAGCACGATGAGGACCGCCCACCGAAAAAGGGGACCGTCCACCGTGTTCATGGCTCCTCGGCGCGAGCATGGAGAGCGAGAATGCGATCGTAAAGCACCCGCTGTAGGCGCTTGAGGCGATCTGTGTCCTGGACTTTCTTTCCGTCGGCGTCCGCCACGTAGAACACATCAACCACGCTCTGACCTTCTGTGTTCACCTTGGCCAGAGAAATCGTCAGGTCCAACTGATGGAGCGTGCGCGCTATTTCGTGTAGGAGGCCAATGCGGTCTCGCGTGAAGACATCGACGACGGTGTATCGCAACGACGCGTTGTTATCGACACTGATATGTGTGGGAACTTCGGGGCCGGGACGTATGGACCACGGGGGCGGCGTGCTCTGCCGCGCGATCAGGTCCTGGGCCGAGACGCGATTGGTGAGGCGCTCGACGATGTCTTCTTGGAGAGCTTCGGCGAGCCTCGCGGGCATCGGCGTGTTGTCTCCTACCTTGACCCAAAACACGTCAAATACTTCGTCTCCGAGCTTTCGTCGGCGCGTGTAGAGCTGTGCCGTAAGAATCCCGAGGTCGTGCGCGGCAAACACCGCAGTGAGGTCCGCGAGCAGGCCCGAGCGATCGGCCGATAGGACCACGATCTCTTCTACGTCTGTACTCGGGCCCGGGCCCACCCTCACCGTCGCAAGACCCTCCGTACGGTCACGCGAGATGCGCGCGTGGCGACGCACCACGTCCACGGGATTGGCGAGGAAGTAACGATCGGGCATTTCGTCGATGAAGCTCTGGAGCTCTTCCTGTCCGGCGTCTCCTGCAAACCCAACGACGGACTGCAGCTTCACCTCCAGCACGCGATTCTCGGTCTGCGCTGGAACGCTGCCCGACTCGAGCTGCGCGAGGGTCGCGAGGTAGAGATCCTCGAGCGCACGCGCTTTCCACGATGTCATCGCCTTTGGATTGACCGTCGAGATGATCGTTACGGTGCACAAGAACAAGTCGCGCAGGCGCTCGGGCGTTTCCACCATTCTCACGACCTCGGTCAGACCCTGCGGATCGTGAATGTCCCGCTGCGTCGCCCATCGGTAGAGCGACCTCTGCTCACGAACGAGCCACCCCACGTGCTGCGCGTCGAACCCGCTGAGGCCTAGACGGAGCGCCACGCTTTCCGCAACACGGGCGCCCGCTTCCTCTTGGTCGCGTCCGCGCGTCCGGCCGAGTGAATGCAACAGTACCGCCAAGAACAGCGGAAGGCGCCTCGGTGCCTCTGCAGCGAGGCGAGCGGACAGCGCGCGCCCACGGCTCTCTCCCCGGGTCAGCGCCTGCAGGTGCTCGAGCGCTTTGATCGCGTGAATGTCCGCGGTGTACACGTGAAAAACGTCGTGGTAGACGCGGCCGACCAGTGGCTCGAACTCGGGGATCATCGCGGAGACCAGCCCGACCTCGTGCAACTCGGCGATAGTCGACCCACTTCGGAATGGGGCCTCATCAACGTTATTGAGCAACTCCAAGAAGAGCTGCGTCGCCTCTTCGGAGCCCTGCAGGCGGAGGCGCCATCGCTGGTCTGGTGCAATGCGGGCGATGGCGTCCAGCGTGGAGTGTTCAGGCCGCTTCTGGTAACGCAACGCTTGACGATAGAACCGAAAGGCAAGCGCCGGATCGCCGTCGAGCCGTTGGGGGTTCTCCAACGTGATGCTGCCATCGGCCAGGGTGATTCCGTGTGCGAGCTTTCGGAAGGTGGTGGCCCGAGTCCGATCGCGCGGGCGTGCGCGGTCGAGCATGCGCTCCGCCGTTAGCGCCACGATGCGGGCGTGTCGGTAGTAGGCCTGCATGAACTGCTCGACGCCCAGGGTGACGCCGTCGACGAAGCCGAGATCCTGCGCGATGTCTTCCTGGTCTGCAACGGTCAGTCGATCCTGTTGGCGGCCGGCCCGCAAGTGGAGAAGATTGCGGACGCGCCAGAGCATCTCGCCAGCGTCTGCGAGCTCCTGCACCTCGCGTGCCAGAAGCGCCCCTGTGCGCACGTAATCCTGCTCGCTTCGTGCTCCCCAGCGTGCCCGCGCGGCCCACTCGGCCACGTCGAGATCCCTCAGTCCGCCACGGCCCTGCTTCACGTCGGGCTCGAGAAGGTAGAGGCTGCCTCCGAAGCGGCGGTGGCGCGTCTCGGTATCTTGCTCGAGCGCACCAAGGAACGGAACCAGGTGCGGCTCGAAGACCTGCTCGCGCGCGCCGCGCTCGAGATCGTCGAGAAGCGAGCCGCCGCCGGCGATGCGTCGGAAGTCGATCAGGGTCGTGGTGGTGCGGATGTCTTCACGAGCCAAGCTCAGCATTTCTTTGACGCTTCGAACCGCATGCCCGATGTCCACGCCGAGATCCCACAGCGGGTAGAGCAAGCCCTCGGCCAGCGCACCGACAAAGGGATCGTCCGAGTCGTCGCACAGGAACACGACGTCCACGTCGCTATTCAGGCCCAACGTCGACCGGCCATAGCCACCCACCGCGACCAACGCGACGCGCCCCCGAGGTTCGTGACCCAGGGCGCGAGTCGCCGCGTCCGAAGCACAGTACAAGGCGCTCAACAGACCATCGAGGGCTCGCGCGTGCGACCGCGCTGTGTCGATGCCCGGGTCTCCACGGCGCACCGCATCCTCGAACGCTCGGCGGTATCCACCGAGGTAGCCACTACAGGTCTTGCCGAGCGCAGGTGCAAGCCCACCCAGATCGACGACCGGACTGGATCCATCCGACAACGGTCATCGAGTATGACCGTCCGCCGCGGGCCGGGCAACCTATCCACCTACCGTGCCAGAAGGTACGAAGCGATGCCGGACGCGATGCCATCGGCCAGGGCCCGGCGGTAGTTGCTGCGGGTCAGCGCACGCGCCTCGGGCTCATACGTCAGAAAGGACGCCTCCACGAGAACCGAGGGCATCCGGGCGCCCACCAAGACATAGAACATCGCGCGCCGCACGCCGCGATTCGAGAGCTTCGGAAGAACCGAGCGGCCCCGTTTCAGCGTGTGCCGTTGGATCTTGCCAGCCAGGGTCAGTGAGCCCTCCGCTTGGCCCCGCCGATGATACTTCGCGAGTAGGCTCTGGATTCCGGTCACCTCCGCCACCCGCGTTCCGTTTTCGCGCGCGGCGAGTCGGAGTGCCTGCCGATCGTTCGTCGTGTCGAGCACGAAGGTCGTAACACCACCTTTTCGGATGGGATCTGAGCTCGCGTTCAAATGAATCGACACGAACGCGTCCGCTTCCATCGCGTTGGCCAGCGCACATCGTTCTTCGAGCGACAGATCGACGTTAGTCGACCGCGTGAGCATGACGCGCGTGCGCGGCATGATCGCACGCAACCGACTTGCCGTGAGCTCGGCCAAATCGAGCGCCACCTGCGACTCGACGAGTCCGTACCGGTCGTTCGCAGCGCCAGGCTCACGACCGCCGTGCCCAGGGTCCAACACGACGAGCGGCCTCCCCTTGTTGTGTGAGCGCCTCCTGGCGCTGACGTCGACGACGATGCGATACGGATCGGTGAGATAGAAGACTCGCCCGGTCGCGCCGGGTTGAAGGTCCAGCACGACGCGCGGGTTGGGGGTGGCGAGGCGTACGCGCCGCAAGCCACCTCGTTCGACGGACTGGGAGACGGGAACGGTGTCGTCCCACTCGGCATCTTCGAGCTCGATGGCGACGCGAGCTGGCAGAATGCCTTGCGCTGGGAGTTGTTTCTGATGAAACAGCGGAGCGCCCTCGAACAGAAGGACCACCCGGGCCCCGGCGGCATCCTCGGTTCCGGCGCCATACACGTCGATGCGCACCAAACGGGCTTTCTGGCGGTCTAGCTTAGCCGGATCGGGGAGCTTGGGCAGGGGCTCTGGAAGCACCCGGTCGGACCTTGGGGACGAGTCACCCTGGCAGCTCACGGCGACCAGCAGTAGCCCGAACAGACAGAGTTTCGATATGTACGTCCCACCCCGAATGCACGCGTATTTACGCGACCACGTCACGACGGTCAACGGACCGCCACTCGTTGACCCGCCCCAACCGATCGCCTAGCTTCCGCGGCATGGCGGGCTTGACCTATCGAGACGCGGGTGTCGACATCGAAGCCGGCGAGCAACTCGTCGAACGGATCAAACCGCTCGCACAATCGACTCGTTCCGAGCACGTGCTCGGTTCGCTTGGCGGCTTCGCGGGTCTGTGTTTGGTGCCGAACGATATCGAGGACCCGGTACTCGTCTCAGGGACAGACGGCGTCGGGACCAAGCTGAAGCTGGCGTTCGACCTCGACCGCCACGACACCATCGGCATCGACCTCGTCGCGATGTCCGTCAACGACATCATCACGATGGGCGCGCGGCCGTTGTTTTTCTTGGACTACTTCGCGACGTCGAAACTCGATGTGGATCAAGGTGAAGCCGTCGTGAAAGGCATCGCGGAGGGTTGTCGCGAAGCGGAATGCGCGCTTCTCGGAGGCGAAACGGCCGAGCTGCCGGGCTTCTACGCTTCAGGCGAATACGACTTGGCCGGTTTCGCGGTGGGGGTCGTGGGCCGCAAACGCATCATCGACGGCAAGGCGACCCAAGTCGGTGACCAAGTAGTCGGCGTCGCGTCTTCGGGATTGCATTCGAACGGATTCTCGTTGGCCAGGCGCTCGCTCTTGGCTGGCGATGCGCCGCTCTCGCTCCACGATCCCTTCGAGTCGGGAGGGACCCTCGGGGACGCCCTCCTCCGTCCCACGAGAATCTACGTAAAGGCGGCGCGAGTCGCGCTCGAGCACGACGTGCACGCGATGTGTCACATCACGGGCGGCGGCCTGCCTGAGAATCTCCCCCGGGTCACCCGCGAAGGTCTCGGAATTGCGATCGATCTCAGGTCTTGGACACCGGATCCCATCTTCGCTCTGATCCAAGAACGGGGCGGCGTCTCGGACGCGGAGATGCGACGCACGTTCAACATGGGCGTCGGCTTCACGATGGTCGTCGATCCCGAACGCACTGCCAGTCTGGTCGCCGAGCTCAACGCGAGTGGTGAACGCGCCTTCGTCATGGGTGAGGTCACTGGCCATGAGGGTGTTTCGTTCTCCGCGTAGTGCCCGTCATGGACGCAGTAGTTCTCGTTTCTGGTCGCGGCTCCAACTTGAGGGCGATCTGCGATGCGATCGATGAGGGCACGTGCGACGCGAACATCGTAGGTGTCGTTTCGGACCGGAAAAAGGCTGCCGCGTTGGAGTTCGCAGCAAAGCGGGGAATCCCCACCCGGGTAGTTGCGCTCCGCAAGGGCGATGACCGCGACTCATGGAACGACTCGCTGGCCGATGAGGTGGCTGCGCTAAACCCCGACATGATCGTCTTGGCCGGGTTCATGCGCGTGTTGGGCGCGCCATTGCTCGAGCGGTTCCCCGGTCGGATCATCAACGTGCATCCTGCTCTGCTCCCTTCATTCGCAGGACACAGCGGGCCGAAAGATGCGCTCGATGGAGGCGTCCGCATCAGCGGATGTACGGTGCACGTCGTCGACGCAGGCGTCGATACGGGTCCCATACTCGCTCAGGCTGCCGTCCCCGTACTCGCCGACGACACGACGGACAGCCTTCACGCCCGAATCCAGGTTCAGGAGCATCGACTCTTGCCACGCGTGATTCATCAGATCGCAATCGGCGCGATCACACTCGACCCCTTGACCGTGAGCCCTGCCGTCGCGGACCCGGCTCGATCGCTAACCGTGCCGGACATCTAGGCCCGTGCGGACCAGCTTCTACGACGTCGTCGTTCTGGGCACCCATCTCGAGCCTCTTCTGTGTGCAGCGCTGCTCGCGCGCCAAGGCCTTCGTGTGCTGGTGCTCGGCCAAGGGGCGCCCGAGCCTTCGTACACGGTGGCAAACGTCGAGGTCGAGCCGCACGGACTGACGATCACCGGCGCACAGAGCCCCATCGTTCAGAACACGTTGGATGAGCTGGCGCTCAGGCAGGACGTTCGCCAACGCATGGTCGACCGGCCCCACGTGTTTCAGCTGCTGCTTCCCGAGCATCGGGTCAACGTCTATCCCGAGTCCGACAAGTGGCTCGGGGAGCTCGGGCGGGAGTTCCCCAACGTGAGACGCCAGGCTGCGGATATCACCCGCACACTGGGCGAGGTACGAGGTGAGCTCGACGCGGTGGTGGGCCGCGGGCTGGTCTGGCCTCCAGAGACGTTCCTCGAACGCCAACAGTTCTCGCTGACGACGACGGCGCAACGCTACGACCGGCAGGGACAAGGTTGGACATCGTGGAATCAACTCGCGATGAGGCATCCGCTGCGCACCGCGTTCGAAGCGCTCCTTCCTCATGTCTCGGGTCTGCTCCCAGCACAGCACTCGGATGCCACCGGCGCGCGGTTGCACGGTCACGTTCTTTCCGGCGTCACGGAGCTCACCGGTGGCTGGACCTGGTTCCGTGAGGCGCTGTTTGCGCGGATTCGTTCTTGGGGGAGCGATGTCAGGCCGCGCGACCGAGCAGAATCCCTTCAGCACGAAGGCCGACGCGGTTACACGATTCGACTCTCGCGCACCGACGAGCAGATCGGTTGCTCGCAAATCGCCCACGGAACACCGATCAGCGAGCTCTCGCAGCTTCTGCCCGAACGCGCGCCGATGACAGCAATGTTCGAGCGGGTGGGCGAGCCTCGTGCTCGCGCGTATCGCTGCTCGGTCCACATCCTGGTCGACAAGCGGGGTATCCCGAAAGCTCTCGAGCCTCTCGCCTTGCTGTGCACCAGTGCGACCGCCTCCGAGGAGGCTTTCTTGCTACGGAGTCGCGATGTCGATGAAGACCGAGTCCTGCTCACGGCGAACCGCCTGATCGACGAGCATCTGATCGACACCGCGTCGTCGCCGCTTCGCTTCGTGCGCGAGGAAGCCTTGGATGCGATCCGCGGAATCGTTCCGTTCTTGGACGACCACGCGCTCTGGATCGACAGCCCCCACGACGGCTTGCCCCCGCACGCGCTCCGCGGTGACACCGAACTTCCGTGCAGTGACCCTTGGAACAGAGGTCCCTATACGATGAGAGCGGTGTACGAGTACCCCACCCGACGAGCGCTCGGCGTATGTGCGCTGCCCACACGCACCCCCGTCCGGGGAGTGTTTCTGTGCAATGAGCAGGTGGCGCCCGGCCTCGGTTTTGAGGGATCTTTTCTCACCGCAACCTCGGTCGCGAAGATCATCGGGTCGCAGTACCGCAGACAGGACTGGCTACGGCGGGGTCCATGGGCGCGCCGTAGCGTTTAGGGCGGATCGCCCACCGCTCTGATATGCTCTAGCCCATGGCAGCACCTCAGGAAGCACCGACACTCACCCTTCGCCAACTGCTTCGGCTCATGGTTGAGCGCGGCGCTTCCGATTTGCACATCACGACGGAATCGCCACCGCAATTGCGCATCGACGGCTCGCTCGTGCCTCTGCGCACGCCGCCTCTCAAACCGCGCGAAACCAAGGCGCTTTGCTACGAGGTCATGACCGAAGATCAGCGTTTGCGCTTTGAGAAGGGGCACGAAATCGACTTCTCTTTCGGCGTCAAGTCATTGTCGCGCTTCCGCTCCAACGTCTTCCTGCAGCGCGGTGCCGTATCGGGGGCGTTCCGCGCGATCCCCTTCGAGATTCGACCACTGTCCGACCTCGGCGTGCCGCCGGTCGTCAATGAGCTCTGCTCGCGACCACGCGGGTTGGTATTGGTCACCGGGCCGACGGGCTCCGGCAAGTCGACCACCCTTGCCTCGATGATCGACAAGATCAACAGCGAGAGCCGTCACCACATCGTGACGGTCGAGGATCCGATCGAGTTCCTACATTCGAACAAGCTTTGCATCGTGAACCAGCGAGAGGTTGGCTCCGACACCGCCGGCTTCAAGGACGCGCTGAAGTACGCTCTACGTCAGGATCCCGACGTCGTTCTCATCGGCGAGATGCGAGACCTAGAAACCATCGAAGCGGCGCTGACCATTTCTGAAACGGGTCACCTTGTGTTTGCGACACTTCACACCAACACCGCGGCGCAATCGATCAACCGTATCATCGACGTATTCCCTGCGGGACAGCAGAGTCAGATTCGCGCTCAGCTGTCGTTCGTTCTGCAAGGCGTGCTCAGTCAGATGCTGCTGCCGCGTGCCGATGGACCGGGCCGCGTAATGGCCTGTGAAGCCCTCGTTCCGAACGCCGCCCTCCGAAACCTCATTCGCGAGGACAAGGTCCATCAGATGTACGGCATCATGCAGACCGGCCAGGGCACGTCGGGCATGCAGACGATGAATCAGTCGCTTCTGCATCTGGTTGCCCACGGCGCCCTGGACCGAGAGCTCGCGGAGATCCGGTCTCCCGAGCCTGATGAATTTCGCCAAATGCTCATTCACTTAGACCAAAAGGGTTATCAGCAAGGCCTTCGCGGCGGTGCCTGATTCGGCTTCCTACCAGATCTTTACTATTGTTAGTGGCGGGATCTAGGTGATGGGAAGCACAACCAAACGTCAGCGCTGCATAGCGCCGTTCGCTTGCACAGTCTGCTTGCTATTTTCCGCTGCAGCCGCAGCCGAGGGGCCCCGCGCCGATGTGCAGAGCATCGCCGTCGACGATCGAGCAGAGGCCGCCGACGCGTACGACCAAGGCACCTCCGCATACCTATCGGAGCGCTACGAGCTCGCGGCGCATTGGTTCGAGCGTGCCTATCGATTGGTGCCAACGTCGACGGCGCTGCGTCAAGCAGTGCGCGCGCACGACAAGGCGGGCAACTCGATTCGAGCCGCGAACCTCGCACTGAGACTACGAGACGAGTACCCGTCGGATGAGCGCTCAGAAAAGGTCGCGGCGGCCGTGATCTCATCAGTGGAACCGATGAGCGTTCTCGTCAGAGCCGAATGCGAGATGGACTGTACACTCGAGATCGACGGCGCCCTGGTCCAACATCCAACGTTCTTCGTGACTCCCGATGTGGAGCACTCACTCAAGGCCACTTTCGACAACGGCGAAACGTCGACCTTCGTTCAAGGCGCAGCAGGGTCCATCAAGAAGGTGACACTGCTCGCGCCGGCGCCTCCGCCTGCCCCGCCGGTTCCGCGATGGGCGTTCTTCTCCTCGCTTGGCGCAACCGTGGCGTTGGGCGCGGTCACGGCCTGGTCGGGGGTCAATGCCAACAAGGGCGTGAGTGCCTTTGAATCAGCCGCGCGCAGCGCCAGCTCGCCAGGGATCAACAATGGTGGGTCCCCGACTCCGGAAGAGCAGGCACAATCGCTTCTCGAGGAGGGGAAAGCCAAGGAGCGGCGGACCAACATCCTCATCGGTGTCACGGCGGGCATGGCGGTGACCACTGCTGTTCTGGGTGTATTCACCAACTGGAAGGGAGAGTCTCGCGACGCCGCTTCCAAACGCATCGAACCCTCGATCGGAGTGAGCCGAAACGGCGGCGCCTTGACCATCAAGGGACGCTTCTAGTGAACGCACGCGCCAGCGCGTCACAAGGCCAGCGCATGTCCCGACCCATGGCAGGTCGACAACTCGGCCGCTACGAGATCCTGACGCAGCTAGCGTCCGGCGGAATGGCGTCAGTGTACATCGCGCGCGCACAAGGTGTCGCCGGGTTCGAGAGACTCGTCGCGATCAAAGTGTTGCATCCTCACCTCGCGTACGAGCAGGAGTTTATTTCCATGTTCCTGGACGAGGCGCGCCTCGCCGCAAGGATCCGTCACATGAACGTGGTGCCCACCCTCGACATCAGTGACAGTCCGGGCGACGGATACTTTCTCGTGATGGAGTACATCGAGGGCAATCACCTCGGCGCCCTTCTCGGTCGCGCGGCCCAGCAGGGCGAAAGACTTCCGCAACCGTTCGTATGTCGGGTGCTCGTCGACACGCTGCAAGGCCTCGGCGCTGCGCACCGCCTGACCGACGAGCATGGCAAGGCACTGAAGCTCGTCCACCGGGACGTCTCACCGCACAACGTCCTCGTCGGAACGGACGGCATCGCTCGACTCACCGACTTTGGCGTTGCCAAAGCCGACGTACGCATGGCATCGACGCGGGCGGGCCAGTTCAAAGGCAAGCTCTCGTATATGGCGCCCGAGCAGGCATCGTCGAATGAAACCGACCAGCGCTCCGACCTGTTCAGCGTAGGAATCATTCTCTGGGAGTCGCTGACCGGCAGGCGCCTATTCAAGGGCGAATCCAACGCCGCCACGCTCAACAAACTGCTGAACGCCACGATCGTCAAGCCGTCCGAGCTCTGGCCTGACCTCGAGCGATTCGACGACGTGGTGATGAAGGCCCTGAGCCGAGATCCCCAAAACCGATTTCAGAATGCCGACGAGTTCGGTGAAGCGCTCGACGACGCCGCCGGACGCGCCGGAGTCGCCAAGACGCGCGACGTCGCTGAAGTGGTCCGCACCCTAGACGCCGACAAGCTCCAAGATGAGCGCCAGCGCGTGCGTGACTCCATCAAGACACTCGGGCGCGCGGAAATCGCGGCATCGAAAATTCCCATGCCGCGTGGTGAAGGCACACCATCCGCAAGCCAGACCTACAATCGCAATGGCGGCACCGGGTCGTACGTGCATGGGAGCCTCTCAGGAGTCCTTGCTGACGGCACTCCGGTGATCAGACGGACCGCGTCGGAGTCCAATGCGTTGAAGTGGTTCGTGATGGTTCTTGCGGTCGTCGTCTTCTTGTATGCCGGCTTCTTGGTGTGGCAGCTCTTGTGGGCCCCCGCAGCGCGGGCGCCCGTCGAACGAATCCCAGCGGCGGAGGTCGAGCTGGCTCCGCCGGTCACGCCGGACAAGCCCGTAGCCGCCGATCCACCGGAGACGGAGACGGGAAATGGGGACGCCGCGACGAGCGCGCCCGGACCGGAACGCAAGAGCAGCACTGCATCGCCGCGGCCGCAACGCCGACGGACCCGCCCGAAGCGCCAACCTCGAGCAACACGTGCTCCGGAGGGCAAAAAGCCCGCAAAGAGGGTGGCTCCGCCTGCGTCCGCGCCGACGCCAGAAACGGATTCGGTCGACATTGACATCCAGAACCCATACCGAAACTAATCCAGCGCGTGGCAGCCACAGTGGAATTACGTCTCGCTTTTGACCAGGCGATCCTAGATCAGCTAGGATTTTGAAGAGCTCAGAGGGGATCGGGCGGAGATTTCATGGCCGAGTGGGTATACGAAGCGCGCACCCGCGCGGGAGAAGTCCAAACGGGGATCATCGAGGCGGACAGCAAGGAGGCCGTGCAGTCGAGGCTGCGCGCGCGACAGCTCAATCCGGTCAAGGTCAAGAAGAAGGGGCGGCAGCTCAGCCTGTCGTTAGGCACCGGTGTCACGCCCAAGGAGCTGGTCGTCTTCACACGTCAGTTCGCGACGATGATCGATGCAGGCCTGCCCCTCGTTCAGTGTCTGGACATCCTGTCCACACGAGGTGACAACAAGGCCCTCAACACGATCCTCAAAGACGTGAAAGACTACGTCGAGCAAGGGGGCACCTTTTCGGACGGTCTAGCGAGGCATCCCAAGCTTTTCGACGAGCTCTTCGTCAACCTGGTTCGCGCCGGTGAGATGGGCGGTATCCTCGATACGATTCTCAACCGTCTTGCTGGATACATCGAGAAGCGCGTCAAGCTCGCGCGTCAGGTCCGCGGCGCGATGGTTTACCCGACCGCGATTTTCTTCGTGGCGATCATCGTCGTGGTGGTCATGCTCGCGTGGGTCATTCCAAGCTTCAAGACGATGTTCGCGGAGTTCGGAGGCGAAGACGGTCTGCCAACGCTCACGAAGGTAGTCATCGCAGCGTCGGAAGGCTTCATGTCCAACGTTCACTGGATCGTCCTAGGAACGGCAGCATTCGTCTTCGCAATCACGTGGATCTATCGGCAGCCAGCGGGCAAGCATTTCTTCCACAGGACCTTGCTGGTCCTTCCGATTCTCGGCCCGGTAATGCGGAAGATCTCGGTTGCGCGCTTCACGCGTACGCTAGGCACGCTCCTCTCTGCCGGTGTTCCGATCCTCGACGCGCTCGACGTCGTCAAGAAGTCGGCCGGTAACGTGGTCATCGAAGCGGCCATTCAGGAGACGTCCAACAAGATCCGCGAGGGCCGCACGATGGCCGAGCCCCTCATGGAAACCAACGTATTTCCGCCGATGGTCGTGCAGATGATCGGCGTCGGTGAGCAGACGGGCGCCTTGGACACCATGCTCAATAAGATCGCAGACTTCTATGAAGACGAGGTCGACATAGCGGTCGCCGCCCTTACCTCTTTGCTCGAGCCGTTGATGATGGTGTTCATCGGCGGCATCGTGGGCGTGATCCTCATATCGATGTACCTACCGATCTTCTCGATCGCCGGTAAAGTCAGCGCGGATTGATTCAAGCGCCAAAGACCCAGACCGAACCGCGCGAGGATCCCAACCCGCACCGGCGGTTACAATGGGTCCTTGGTGGTCGGCTCCTCGTCGCGAGCGTTCTGCTGTTCGCCACGATGTACCTGGCGCTCGACGCGATTCGGTACGGCCGCTTCACACCCACCTTTCTGCTGATTCTGATCTCAGCCATCTATGGCTCGTCCATCCTGTTTGGCGTCTGGCTGCTCCGCGGCCGCCGCGAGAATCAGGTCGCTATCGCCATCACCACCTTGGACGTGCTTCTGATCACGGGTTTGGTATATCTGACTGGTGGGGCGGGGAGTATCTTCTCCTTCCTCTACGGTGCGCAGATCCTCACTGCCGCTCTGACCCTTGGCACGAACGCTGCTTACTACACCGCGGCTGCCAGCCTCGCTTGCTACTTCCTGCAGGGGCTCGCGCTCAACGTCGGGTGGCTGCCGCCGCCGCCGGATCAGCCGCTCAGTCAATACGTTCTCAGCTCGCGAGATTTCCAACTGGCCCTGGTCTCAAACATGGTGGGCATTACGGCCGTTGCGGTACTGGCAACCAACCTCGCGCGCCGCGCCCAGGTGGCAGGCGCTCGGCTCATCGCGGCGGAGCGAAGCACAGCCCGACTGGTGCGACTCAACGACGATATCGTTCGTTCGATCGCGTCTGGCCTCATCACCGCCGACGACGACGGTCGTATCCTAGGCGTCAACCGCGCAGCGCGGGAAATCCTGGGGGACCGCGCGGGGACGCTCCTTCATATGCCCCTTTCGAACGTGCTTCCTAACTACGCCACGCAACCCCTGCACGAGTCGCCAAGGCGGGCCGAGGCAGTCGGAAAGCGTGCCGACGGAAGCGAGTTCCCGATAGGCTATACGCTTAGCGCCCTGTTAGACGCGAACGGAAGCCCGTCCGGTCTGCTTTTGGCCTTCCAGGACCTGACCGAGATCAGAACACTCCGAGACCAAGCCGAGAGGGCCCGGCATCTTGCCGTTCTCGGACAGCTTGCAACCGGACTCGCGCACGAGATCCGAAACCCGCTGAGCTCGATTTCCGGGTCGGTGGAAATGGTACGTGAAGGCAACGCGCTCAGCTCTGAAGACACACGGCTGTTGGGCATCGTCATCTCCGAAGTCGAGCGGCTGAACTCCCTGGTGACGACCATGCTGCAAGTGGGACGCCCGAGTCAGATCGAAACGGAAGCGATCGACCTTCGCTCGATCGCAAGCGAGGTGGTTGCCGTCGCCCGCGGTGAAGCGACCGCCAGTAACGGCCTGCAAATCGACGAGCTCGGACCGGAGGATCCTCTCATCGTAACGGTCGATCCGGCTCGGATGCGGCAGGTCGTCTGGAACCTCGTCAAGAACGCAGTGCAGGCGTCGCCTCACCGCGGTAGGGTCGAGGTCCGCACAGGACGCGACCGAGCGGGACACGCCTTCCTGGAAGTGGCAGATGAGGGGCCTGGCATCAGCGCTGCGCACCGGGAGCGGCTCTTCGACATGTTCTATTCGGGCCGAAGTCACGGCGTGGGACTTGGGCTCGCGCTGGTGAAACAGATCGTCGACCAACACCGAGGGCGGATCGAAATCATCGATGGCAAGGGCGCAGGTACATGCTTCAGAGTGACGCTCCCGCGGGAGCACGAATCGGTCAGACCGAGCTCAAGAGCTCCGACAGGCGAGCGCCCGGATCCTCGGAGCGCATGAGCTCTTCGCCGATTAGGACGGCGTCTGCGCGTCCCTGAGCGGCATCGCGGAAGTCGTCGACTGCACGAACGCCGCTCATGAACACAGCCACACACTCGGGGGGGATGCGTTCAACGCAGGCCCGTGCCGCGTCCCTATCGACCCGGAAGGTGCTCAGGTCGCGCGCGTTGACCCCAACAATCGTCGACCCTGCCGCAACAGCCCGATCGACCTCGTCGAAATTGGCAGCCTCCACGACGGGCTCCATGCCGAGCGCGCCAATCTGCCGGATCAGAGCGCGGAGCGCTGAATCCTCGAGGACGCGGACGAGTAGCAGGACCAGCGACGCACCCACATCGTACGCCAGGTCGACCTGAACCGGATCGAGAACGAACCCCTTGTAGAGCACGGGAATGTTCACCGCTTGTACGACGCGCCGGACGAGAAGCGGCGAGCCCCCGAAGCCGGGACCATCGGCTAGGACGCTGACGACCGAAGCACCACCCGCTTCGTAGCCCTGGGCGATTCGAACGCCCTCACCCACGCTCCAGCGCCGAATCTCGCCGGCGCTCGGACTCCGAAACTTCACCTCTGCGATCACCGATGGAGGCTCGCCCGACGCGCGGCGAAGGGCTCGAATTCCTCGCTCGGACCGCTCGGATTGCTGCGGGCGCTCGACGGACTGCATCGCCGCAACGTGCCGGCGCCTTCGTGAATTTTCGTGTCGCTTGCGCGCGAGAATCGCCGAGAGATAGTCGGTCATGACTCTCGCGTGAACTGCGCCCAACGCTCGAGCGTTTCCTTGGCGGCGCCGCTGTCGATCGCCTCGGCTGCCAGCTCTGCGGCGGACCTTGGATCGCTGGCAAACCCGGTGACGCACAGTGCCGCGGCCGCGTTGAGCAGAACGGCGACGCGCGCCGGCCCCTGTTCGCCAGCCAAAACGCTGCAAATGATTTCTGCGTTACGACGCGCGTCTCCGCCTCGAAGCGCTTCGATGGGCACCTCCGGAAGGCCGAAGTCGTCGGGACTGACTTCAAACTTATCGACTTTGCCATCCGTCCACCGGGCGACCGCCGTTGGTCCGGACGGGGAAACCTCGTCGAGCCCACCCTCGCCGTGCACAACCCAAGCAGCGGTCAGGCCAAGAGACCCGAGAGCCTGTGCCAGTTGTTCGATCCGCGCGGAGTCGTAAACGCCCACCACTTGGTGGGTCGCGGACGCCGGATTCGACAGCGGCCCGAGCAAGTTGAAGAGGGTGCGAATGCCGAGCTCGCGCCGCACCGGCGCAGCGTGCCGCATAGCGGCGTGGTGACTCGGCGCGTACAGGAAGCCGATACCCACTTGCTCGATGCATTTCTGGACTCGTCGTGGTGCGAGGTCGATGCGAACGCCGAGCGCCTCCAGCACATCTGCGCTCCCCGCCTTCGATGAAACCGCGCGGTTGCCATGCTTCGCGACCGCAACGCCACAAGCCGCCGCCACCACGGCCGCGGCGGTCGAGATGTTGAACGTGTTCAAGCTATCGCCGCCCGTACCGCAGGTGTCGAGAAGCGGGCCATCGACCTTGGGTTGAATGGTTTCGCAATGCTTGCGAAGCGCGCGCGCTGCACCGGCGATTTCATCGGCAGACTCGCCTTTCATGCGAAGCGCCACGACGAACGCCGCGATCTGAGCGCTGGAGGCCTTTCCAGCGAGGATGGTATCCATCGCGGCCTCGATGTCGCTCGCGGACAAATCACGCCCTGCAACGACCTCTTTGATCGCGCCCGAGATCACGATGCGCTACCCGCCGGAAGCGAGGACAACCAGTTGCGAATCAGCTCGTGACCATGCTCGGTGAGAAAGGACTCGGGATGAAACTGAACGCCTTCGATGGGAAGCTCGCGGTGACGAATCCCCATGACTTCGTCTCGGTCGGTCCAAGCCGTGATCTCGAGCTCGTCGGGAATCGTGTCTCGCTTCACGATCAACGAGTGGTAGCGCGTCGCCGTGAGTGGACTTGGTAGGTTCTCGAAGACGCCAAGACCCTCGTGAATAATCTCGGACGTACGCCCGTGCATGAGACGCTGGGCCCGCACGACGGAGGCGCCGAAATGCTGTGCAATGCTCTGATGCCCGAGGCACACGCCGAAGATCGGGATCTCCCGGCCCAGCTTCGCGATCACTTCCAGGCTGACCCCCGCTTCCTCAGGCCTTCCCGGGCCGGGGCTGATCAACACGCCGCCAGCCCCGAGATCGCGGATGTCCTCCACGCTCACCGCATCGTTGCGCTTGACCACGACCTCTGCCCCGAGCTCACCCAAGTACTGGACGAGGTTGTAGGTAAAGGAGTCGTAGTTGTCGATCACCAGAATCATTGATTTCGATCGCTAGCGGCTTGCATGGAGCGCGTCAACCAGCCCCCGCTTGGCCGGCCTCATAGCCGCGCTCCCGAAAGAACTTCTCGAGCCTCAAGTTGACCATCTCGGGATACTCCAGCGCTGCGTAATGGGTCGCCCCAGGAAGCACCATGATCTCCGAACCACGCATGCGCCGTGCCATGCGCTCAGCGGCTGACCGTGGCGTAAACACGTCTCGCGATCCGGCGATGATCAGCGTAGGCACATCGATGAGCGGGAGGAGATCCCATCCATCATGCTCTCCCATGCCCTCGAGGAGACGGATGAACGTGTCCACGTCGAGCGTGCGGAGCTTCGCGACGAGCACGGCGACCACTTGCTCGTCCAGTGTGCTCGCCGCCAACCCGATCCGTTTCGCCCACTCACCAGGGTCGGGAAGGCGTGTCACCTGACGCACGATGGTCTCGATCGTTCGAGGCATCGAGCGCAGGCCACGCAGGAATGGCGGCAGCAGACGGCCAACCAGATTCAAATTGAAGACGTAGTCCCATGGCCGGCCGGCAAGGCCATTGAGCATCGCGAGAGAGGCCACCCGCTCGGGAGCAGCCCGGAACATTTCTAGACCGACTTGAACGCCCATCGACCATCCGACGATGGCAGCGCGGTCAGCCCCCTCTTCATCGAGAAGGCACAGGGCGTCTCGCGCGTGGTCGGTGATTCCCAGAGCATTGGGGTCCGCCGGGAGCAAGGAGCCGTAGAGGCCTCGATAGTCCCAAGACAACAGGCGGTACCGATCCCGAAAGTACTGAATCTGGTGGCTCCATGCCTCCCAACTGCCTCCCAGGCCATTACACAGCAGTATTGGGCGTCCCTGCCCCACTGCTTGATAGGCTATTTCAGTGCCATCAAATGACACAAAGCGGCGATCTTCGACGGGGGGTGGCATCATGGCGGAGGGCGAAGCCTATCAGGGGCGGCTTCTGGGCGCCCGCCTTGACAAGATCGGTCTTAGACGGATAAATTTGAGGAAGCTGAAATGTCAGATGAACTCCAAAAATCCAAGAAAGTCCGCGACATCCGCGAGCGACTCGGCCGAAACACGGCTCCGCCGCCGCCACAGAGCCTCGAAGAGGGAGGCGTTGCACCGCCGCCGCCGACGCTAGGGGGCATCGCGCCGCCGCCTGGCTTCGTCGGAGGTCAGGCCGCCAAGCGGTCCGGGCCGTTTGGCGGGGCGACGGCGCAAGCGACGGCGCAAGCGCCAGCGCAGCGGGAAGTTCGCATCGTCGTCGACGAGCAGGCCGTGGCAACTGCGCATGAAAGCAAGAGCCGTCGCGTTCGCAAACTGATGATGATGACCGGAGGCGGCGCGGCGCTGCTGGGTCTGTTCCTCGGCGTTCTTTCGACCACCGTGATGAGCAAGCGTAGCGAATACAACGTCGCGGTTCGCGATGGCAAGGCTGTCTACGAGGGGGTTCGCGCCGCGGCGGATCAGGTGACGGAAGCCAAGCGACTGCTCGACCGAGCGGCAGATGCAGCCAAGTCGAGGCCAGGACAGGGACCCTCCGTCGACTACGACGCGATCGAACAGCTTCGCGCATTGCCGACGCCATTTACGGCTGCTGACTTCACCGGCCTTCACTACACGAAATTCAATCGTGAGACGGTCAACTCTTTGTTCGTGTACGCGCGACAGGTGGGCGATCTTTGGGACAAGTTCGACAGCCTAGCAACAAGGACTCTGCCGGAGTCGCGCCGCAACGAGCTCGATGAGGCCGCTCAGGACGAAACCGCGATCACGACCAGCCCCACGGGTTGCGTCCCGACTCTCGGCGAAGGTGGCTTTCGCTGTGGTCTGGTGTACGTAGATATGCCCGACGCGGACGCCCCTTCGACGAAGCTGAAAGTCCGCGTAACGCGGGGCAGCAAGCCATTCGAGAAAGACCTCTACGTGGGCCAAGACTTGCGCCAGAACGCGAGCAACTACGTGATTCTCACGAACCCGGAGCAGTCCGCCGGAGTGCTCGGCCGGCGCCAGAACGCGTTTGCCTCCTACCGCCGGGATCTGGCGGAGCTATCGCGACTCATGGACTCGACCCTGGAGACGCAGGGTAGCCTGGAGAAGGGCCTCGGAGCCGTCGCCGGGCTCGAGGAGATCGCCAGCTTCTAACCTAAATTTCCGTTGAGGCATCGCTGGGGTCTGACACGCTTCTTTCGACGTGCGGGGCCTCCAACTGCTAAGATGGTGATTGGGGTGCCGCGCTACAGACTGCGATATCAGTCGACCAATCTCGAGATGCCTCTCGGGGAGTTTTCCATTGGTCGAAGCTCGTCATGCAACCTTGCGTTGGCGGACGGATTGGTCTCGCGAAAGCACGCGGTCCTTCACATTGGGCCCGAAGCGGCCGTGGTCGAAGACCTCGGTAGCCGCAATGGCGTCGCGGTCAATGGCGTGCGTATCAACGGCCCTCGGCAACTGGCGCACATGGACCGCGTGTACATCGGCTCGCAAGAGCTCGTGCTGATCGACGCAGAGAAGCTGAGGGATGGCGCGAAAGAAACCGCCGATTACGTCGTGTGCAAGTCCTGTGGCGCGATCAACGGCGCGGCCAAGCGCCGCTGCGGCGAATGCGGCAAGCGGCTCTCCTCGACCGCTGGTGAGACCCTTGCGAGCACGAGCAGCGGTGTGGACTCGTCGTCCCATGCTTGGGGCGCAGAGGACACCCGCACGGCGCGTGCGCTCGACGTGATCGCAGGTATCGCGAGCAAGTCGATCGCCATGGGCCGCTTCGAAGAAGCCGAACGCATCCTGATCCCTCATCTCGATACGCTCCTCGAGCGTGCGCTCTCGCATCAGCCCTTGAGCGACTCTGAAAAAGATGATCCCGATGCGCTGTTCGTGGGAGCAACCACTTACGCGTTACAGTTGGCCCAAGGGTTGCACGACACGAAATGGATCGACTGGGTCTTCCGGATTCACACCGCCTCCGGGCGGCTCATGGAAGCGGAAACCATCGAAACTCTGCACAGCGTCGTGCGCAGCAACAAATACTCCAAGCCTGGTTACCTTCGCGCGTACCTTCACGTCATCCAGAATCGCGCGGCGGACTATGGCGCGTCCGAACGCTTCCTCGTGGGGCGTCTCGAAGGGCTAGAGCAGGTCGTTTCGGCGTACTAGCCGGCTTGGCGAGTCTCGGGGCCTGTGTGGCGCAGCGCGCTCATGGCATCGCCAAGGCGAGCATCCGCCGGCAACTCGTCGACGAGGGCGAGTACCTCACGTGAAGGGGCTTTGCCCGCGCGCCCGTACAAGCGAGCGCCGATCTCGAGCCACCGCGCGCTACGCAACGCACATCCCAGGCGAGCGGCACACTCCGCGACGCCAAGGATGCGACTGGGCTCGACCTCGAAGCCCTCCTCCAGCTGCTCCTCGAGCTCCGACACGCCACGCGACATCATTCGTTCGGCGTCGGCCAGGCGGCCCTGGTCGATGGCGCGGTCCACGACTTGCGAAAGCAAATGGAACGTCCAGCCCGACGCCGCAACGTCGCGAACCGAGGTGCTCATGCCTTGCTCGGTCGAAACCGCACCGCAGTGCGGGCACTGCGCGCTCGAGCTCGGATACGGAACCGCACAACCGACACAAAACGTGAGCCCGCACGTGGTCCGGTGGTCCTTCTTTGCGGCATGGGGAACCAGGAATACCAGCTCCTGCGTCCCGATGCGGATTCGGTCTCCGTCCTTGAGCATGGCGCGGCCGACGAGAGGCCGTCCGTTGAGCTGAGTCCCGTTGCGGCTGTGGAGGTCTTCGAGCGCCGGCTCCGAGCCGGAGAGATCGATTCGAATGTGCCGGCGCGACAGCATCGGGTCGTCGATGGTCACCTGGCCCATCGAGCCCCGGCCGACGACGACCTCGTCGCCGATCAGGTCAACCTCTTGTAGATGAAACCGCAGACGATACCGCAAAGCTGGTCCCTCTCAGGCTTCATCAGATTACCCGGGGACGCGGGGCGGTGTAAATCCTACCCTTACCTACGTCGGTGCTATTTCTTTTCGTTGACGTCGGGGGTGTCGTGGCGCCGGATCTCACCGGTGATTCGATCGGCGATGTCGGCATGCTGGTCCTCATTGCTCTCGTCAGCAACCATGTCGACCAAGGTCCGGTTGGGCTCAGCCGACTCCGGCTTGTTCTTTCGAAGCTTATCAAGCCGTGCGACCGTCTTCGGATCCTCGAGGATCAGGCAGTAGAAGCCGTAGAACTCGTTGTTATCGACGGCGCGCGCCAACACCCGTGACTCTCTCCACTCGTACCATTGCGCAGGCCCACCACCGGGCTCGAGAGCCACGCTTTTCTTCTTGGCCTTGCCGTAGCGCTGCTGAAGTGCGCTCCCGAACTCCGCAAAGCTCGCTCCCTGAAATACGGAGGCGTTAAACGCACGGTATCGCTTCCAGAGACGATCGTTGATGAAGAAGAAGTAGTCTTGCGTGTTCTTCGTTCGGACCCGAAGCAACGATTCGCCATTTCTGTGAGTGAACTCACCTTTCAGGTAGCCAGAGTCGTACGCGCTCGGCGTACCGTCGAACTCGAAGTATGAGTCGCGAATCTGATGCGCCTCCTCGGCCATCTTGTGGCGGAGCCGATCCTCTTCAATGGCATCGGTCGTCTTCGAGATGGGCTCTTGATACGAGGCCTCGATGTTTTTCTTGAGATGGCGATACACCTGCTTCGGCGTCCAACCCCATTGAATCTCGCCCATGGACTGCTCGAGCGCACTGGGTGACCTGTTGCTGGCACTGCCCTTGTCGGCATAAACGCCCGCACCCAGCAGCAATCCGAAAGCCACCAAGCACACCCCATAAGATGAACGTCGCATAACCAAACCCCTTACCCGACAGGTTAGCACCCGCCGAATGGGCCCCCAAAAACCCGATCGGCGAACGTCCTTGATTCCGGACAACGTGCCCTTACCCTTGCCTCGGGCCTTGAGTCTCGGGTCTCGAGATTTGGGGCCCAGGACTCAGGGCCCGCGACTCGAGATTTCTCCGGGCACGGGCAAGTTCGCCTACTGTTGACTGCTTGCGTGGTCTTGGAGCGCCACGAACAACATAGTCCCCCCCGCCACCGCGGCGGGCATGAAGAAGAGGTTTATCAGGGGGATGAAAAGGAGGACCCAGACGCCGGTGCCGAAGCCCGCCACCGCGGGGAGCTGTTGGCGGGTAAAGGCTATTCTATCACTGACGGACCAATTGCGACGGGCAGCAGGCCAGTCGACGTAGTCGATGCCGAGGTAGATCGCGGTGAGCGCGAAGGCGAAGAGGGAGATCAGCTGGCCAAGCCCCGGGATGAAGAGCGACGCAAGGAACATCGGCCCGACGACGGCCAAGTAGACGAGCACTTTCAAGAGCTCGAGCCGAATCGTTCGCGCGATGTCTGCGACCATGCGGCTGAATGAAAACGGCGGCGCTGATTCACCGGTCAAGATGTGCTCCACCGCCTCGCTGAGAGCGTCGTTGAACGGAGCAGCGACCACGCTCGACAACACGAGGACCAACACCAAGCCGAGAAGCGTCAGCAGGATTCCGGCGATCAGCTCGATGAGCCAGCGTAGTGCACTCAGCAACCCCCCAAGCCAGCCAGTGGCTTCATTCCAGCTTTCCGGGAACACGGACCATAGCGCGCCAGCGAGGTCGTCGTAGTAGCTCCCGGCGCCGTAGAACACGGCGACCAACGCGAGCCCGGTGATCAGGATGGGAAACACCCAGTAGCGCGCAAGCTTGGGATGCTGGAAGTAGACGAACCGCATCCCACGAAGCGCGTAGGACAAGCCGCGAGCGAAACCGACAGGCGACTTCACCACGGCCCCTGCGCCTCGAGCCACGCCCCTCATAGGGCAACGGCGCCGAGCGGGATCAACGGCTTCAAGTCTTCGTCGTCGAAGCGCAACTGAAGGCCAAAGAAGTAGTCGCGGCTGCCGTTGATCAGATCGTCGATACCAGCCAGGAGCCAGAAACGGCGAATAATCTCGAACCCAGCGCGGATGCGCACTCGCGGCCAGATGCGCCTGCCGAACTCGAAGATGTCCGTGTTGATCTCGAGGCGGTCCTTGATGACCTTGATGTCCAGGCCGAGACCGCCGGTCGACTCGATGATGCCGAAGCGGAAGGTCGCGAAGGAAATCGATTTACCAAATTGCGCCGAGAACTTGAGTCGGTTGGTACGCGTGATCTCGGTTCGCTTGAACTCGTTCGGGTAGAAGAGCGGAGGCGGGCTCTGGCGGATGATACTCTCCTTCACGCTGATCGAGCCGCGTGGATCGTCGATGACCTGAACCAGGAAGTAGCGCCCTTCGCGCGGCTGCAGATAGATCGAGAAGTACGTCTTGAACGCGTTCGACAGGGCGTAGTACTCGCTCCGGAGCTCAACGATGGTGCGAAGCCTGTTCAGGCCACCCACGAAGTTGTTCAAGCCCTCGGCAATCCCCTCGACCTCGTCGATGAGCGCTTCGTCTTGAGTGAGGCGCCCGATGGTGCCCTCTCCTCGCGCCGTGCGGCCGGTCACCTCTTTGACGTCTGCGAGCACGGCGTTGAGTTGCTCGGCAGCGCGATGGATCGACGCGATGGTGTCGTCGACCTCCGCAACCCCGCGATCGATGTCGCCTTTGCGCTTGTGTATGATCTGACTGAGGTCACCTGTCGCGAGCTCGATGTTCTCCATGATGCGAACGATCCGCGGACCAGCCTCATCGGTGACCACCTTGATGTTCTCGAGCGCGTCACTGAGGTTGCGCAGTGCGCTCTGCATCCGGTCACCCGCCTCCTCGGTGCCAAACGCCCGCTCCATCTGCGCCGTGATCTTCTTGACGCTCTGGGCGATGTCGTTGACGGTCACCATGATGTCGTCGGTTTGAACGCCCTTGTCGGTAGCGAAGATCTGCCCCCCGTCCAGAATCTTGGGAAAGTCTGGGGTGCCGGGACGGAGCACCAGGGCCCGCTCTCCGAGGAGGGAGAGGCTCCGCATGGTGATGCGGGCATCTTCGTAGAGCGTCAGGTGCCCTGCAATGCGGAGGTCGACCCGCGCACGGTTGCCCTCCAGGCGGATCGACGAGATGTAGCCGACCGGAATGCCTGCCACCAGAACCCGAGACTTGGTGACCAGTCCCTGAACGTCGTCGAAGTACGCGTAAACCCCATACCCGGAGTCGGTGGACGATCGCTCGTCGACGTAGCGATAGACGGCAAACGTGACGATCAGTCCGAGAACCACCATCAGGCCGACTCGGGCCGCGTTCCAAGTCTCTCGCATACAGCCGGCCGAATCCTAGTCGAACCGGACCCAAACAGCCATCACTGCATGCGCCTGGCGTCGGCCTCAGCAGTCCTTGCAGGCACGCAGAACAACCGCTATGGCTCTGCAACTTGTCTGAGGGGATCGATGCGCTGACGGCGGCCGCACTGGGTGTATTGCAGGGGCTGACCGAATTTCTTCCAGTGTCGAGCAGCGGGCACGTCGCGATCGGCGCACACTTCTTCGACATCCGCGAGAACTCCCTGGCGCTGGTGATTCTCCTTCATTTGGGCACATTGCTCGCCACGGTCATTCTCTTCCGGCGGGACATCGCTGTCCTCGCCGCCGAAGGAATCGCCGCGCTGCGCGATCCAAGTCGCTTTCGCTCGACCCCGGAGGGACGAACCGTGGCCGCGATCGTGCTGGCGACCGTCATTACGGGTGCGCTCGGATTGCTTCTCCGAAATGTAGCCGAGGCCTTCGCCGAGGATCTCCGTCTGGTCGGCTATGGCTTCCTCGTGTCGGCAGCGTTCCTGCTCGCAAGCGGCGTGGCCCGCGGGACGAGCGCTGAAGTGTCCTGGCCGCAGGCGATCGGAATCGGCATCGCGCAAGGCGTGGCCGTCCTCCCGGGCGTCAGCCGGAGCGGGGTCACAATCGCCGTCGCCATGCTCCTCGGTGTCCAGAGCAGCGCGGCGTTTCGGTTCTCGTTTCTGGTCTCGCTTCCCGCGATCGCCGGGGCGGCCATGTACGAGGCGAGTGGCGCCGAAGGGATCGGTTCGCTGGGCCCGGAGGCCTGGGTCGGAGGCGCAACGGCCCTAGTGACGGGATACGTTGCGCTTGTTATTCTCCGCCACATCATTCTCGTCGGACGTATGTGGACGTTCGCGGTCTACCTCCTGCCTTTAGGATTTTTCCTCATTACTCGCTGAGACCGCGATAGGCTCATGACGAACACCGACAAAGCATATGCAGTGATCATGGCCGGCGGCTCCGGCACTCGCTTCTGGCCGCTGTCGCGCAGCACGCGGCCTAAGCAACTCCTCGCCCTCGGCCCCGATGATCGATCTCTCCTTCGCGCGACCGCCGAGCGTGTGTGGAACATGCTCCCCGCGGATCGCACCTTCGTGGTCACCTCCGAACAACTGCGCGAGCAGGTCGAGAAGGAGCTTCCCGAGCTCCAGGCTCATCAGATCCTCGCCGAGCCGGTCGGGCGCAATACGGCCCCGTGTATCGGTTGGGCCGCGACCCACCTGAAGCGGCTCGACGAAGACGCGATCATGGCCGTGCTGCCCGCCGACCACTACATTAGCGAAACCCAATCGTACGTGGACGCGCTCCGGCGTGGGCTCGAAGCCGCCACACACGGCGACTACGTGACGATTGGGATTCGCCCTAGCCGAGCCGAAACCGGCTACGGGTACATCGAGGTTGGTTCCGAGCTCGACCCTGGAGTCTTCCGCGCGCGGCGTTTCGTCGAAAAGCCGAATCGCCAACGCGCCGAGCAGTTCGTTGCCAGCGGTTGCTATCTTTGGAACAGCGGGATGTTCTTTTTCCTCGCCTCACGAATTCTGGAAGCGATCGACCAGCACCTGCCTGGTCTCGGGAAAGAGCTTAAGCGCTACGACGAAGCAGCCCGAGCCGGCAAAGAAACCGCGCTGGTCAAAGAGACGTATGCCACGCTGCCCGCCGTAAGCATCGACCACGGCATCATGGAGAAAGTAAGCGCGGTCAGCGTGGTGCCCGGCTCGTTCGAGTGGTCCGACCTCGGGAGCTGGACGTCAGCATGGGAGCTCGCCCCGCAGGACGAGCACGCCAACGTATTGCCCGAGGACGGCATCGCGGTCGACGCCAGTGGCAACTACGTCGCAGCGCCGGACGGCAAGCTCGTGGTCTTGGTCGGCGTCGACGACCTGGTCGTGGTGGACTCGGGCGATGCGCTTCTCGTCGTGCCAAAGGATCGCGCTCAGGACGTCCGCGAAGTCGTAGCGGTGCTTCGCGAACGGGGCGACCCCCGAAAATGATGTCATGAACCCACACGTTTTTCGCCAATACGACATTCGAGGACACGCCGAACGCGACTTTGGCGACGACTTCGTGCGAGCGCTGGGGCTGAGCCTGGGCACGTTCTACTCGAAGCGCGGCTTGCGTCGGGTCGCCCTGGGGCGCGATTGCCGCTTGAGCTCGCCGCGGCTGTACGAGGCCCTCTGCGCGGGGCTGGTCGAGACGGGCCTGCACGTGGTCGACATCGGCGTCGGCCCTACGCCCCTCTTGTACTTCGCTGTACACGACCTCGATCTCGACGGCGGGATTCAAATCACCGGCAGTCACAACCCTCCCGACGAGAACGGCTTCAAGATGATGGTGGGCAAGGACTCGCTCTACGGCAGCGACATCATCGAGCTCCGCACCGTCATGGAGAACGAGAGCTTCCACCGTGCCCCAGGGGGGACGAGCGAGACAGTCGACCCGACGCCGGCATACGTGAAAAACGCTCAGAGCGACATCCAACTCGGCCGGCGCGACATTCGCTTCGCGATTGACGCGGGCAACGGGGCGGGCGGTCCGCTGGCTCTCGAAACGATGAGCGCCTTGGGGCTAAACCCCGTTGCGATGCTTTGTGAGATGGACGGGACGTTCCCGGTCCACCACGCCGACCCGACTGAGCCCGAAACGCTCGAGATGCTCAAAGAGCGTGTCCTCGAAGACGGGCTGGAGCTCGGGTTCGCGTACGACGGCGATGCCGATCGCGTCGGGGTGATCGACGCTCGCGGGGAGGTCATTTGGGGTGACAAGCTCATGATCATCCTGTCGCGCGCGCTGCTTGCGAAGCACCCAGGCGCGACCATCATCGGTGAAGTGAAGTGCTCCCAAACGATGTACGACGACATCGAGGCCCACGGGGGGCGTGGCGTGCTTTGGAAGACCGGCCACTCGTTGATCAAGACCAAGATGAAAGAAGAGCACGCGCTGCTCGCCGGCGAGATGAGCGGACACATCTTCTTCGCCGATCGGTACTACGGCTTCGACGACGCGATCTATGCAACGCTTCGAATTCTCGAGATCATTTCGCACAGTGACATTCCGCTCCACGAGATGCTCAGCGATGTGGCCGAAACATTTGCGACCCCAGAGATTCGAGTGAAGTGTGATGATGCCAGCAAATTTGGATTGGTTCAGCAGGTGGTTGACCACTATCGGCCTACGCACGACCTGATCGACATCGACGGGGCGCGCATTCAGTTCGATGGAGGCTGGGCGCTGGTCCGTGCCTCCAATACGCAACCGGTGTTGGTCCTGCGCTTCGAGGCGGACTCCGAACGGCAGCTCGAGTCGATTCGAAGCGAGGTGGAGTCAGTTCTCGAGCGTTTCCGGAACAGTTGAAGTTGACCCCGGAAGCAGAGGCAGCTGGACTTCCAAGCTCGCGCTGTAGGTCCCTTGGCCCTCTCCGGCCTGCCAATCGCTCGGTCCGATCACGGCGCGCCTCGTCTCGTGTGCTGGGTGATAGACCAGAACCTCCTGACCCTCGTGAATCGAAGCGGCAGGGATCTGCACCGTCGGCCCGACGCCGATGAAGCGATAGACCTTCGCGCCCTGAGGATTCGTGATGATGCGAATCGTTCCCGAGTCACCGGCCTCAGCGGAAGCCGGCTTGGCCTGCGGGCTACCAAAATCGAGCGCGTCCGAAGGGGCCGCCACCGCCCGAGCCTGCACTGCGAGCTCGTAGAGCGACCCGCTTTCGGTCGTCATCCACGTGGCGCCCTTGGGCACGATAGCTCTCGATGGCCGTAGTCCGCGATCGAAGACGATGAACTCGTGGGCGCTGTCGACGGGCAGACCTGAGGCAAGCGCAGGACCACGTCCGACGAAAATGAAGATCTGCGCATCGGCCGGTGTGACTGCCACGTCGATGAGGCCACTTGGCGCGGGCGTAGCCGGGGGCGCGGCGGGCCGAAGCAGGGCATCCAGGGTACCCGTAGCGATGAGCGCATATGCGCCCAGGCCCAAGGCCGAGGCAAGGAGCCAAATCCCCCATCCACCGCGGCGCTTTGGAGGCTGAGGCGTCGGCAGTGACTGTCGATCGTACACAGGCTCCGGCGCGGGCACCGACACCGACGCTCGCGCTAACGCCGACTCTGCCACCGTCCCTGCCACTGTCCCTGCCGCTGCCACTGTCCCTGCCGCTGCCACTGTCCCTGCCTCTGTCGCTGTCCCTGCCACTGACGCTGTCCCTGCCTCTGCCGCTGCCACTGTCCCTGCCTCTGTCACTGTCGCTGCCTCTGTCGCTGCCACTGCCTCTGTCGCTGCCACTGCCTCTATCGCCGCCACTGACTCCTCCTCCGCGGGGAGCTGCCACTTTCTTATCGTCGCCGTAATCGGCTCCGGCGGCGGCCTGAGATCGGGGACAGGAACGGAGGCGCTCGCAAGCGCAGGCTCTGAAGGTGGAACGCGGACGGTCTCGGGCTGGGGATCGAGATCGGCCTCCTGAGTCGCCGCTCTTGGCATCCGAATTCGCTCTGTGACCGGCCCTTCGTCTTCCTGCAACGGCAGCTTCACCTGCGCGGGCTCCAGTGACCGCGACACGGGGTCACGTAGTAGCTCGTCCAGCTCCGCATCGAGCTCGTGCGGGTCCACTTGAGGCACCTCGAGCGCCGGTGGACGATCGCTTTCGCGGACGAGGCGGGCGAGAACGCGGCGGGACGCTCCGCGGTTGATCGGGATGAGCGACGCCTCGATGGCATCGTGAAGGTGACGAAGGTCGCGCGGGTTCTGCCCGGTCTTGCTCTCGCTGACAAGCTGCAGGAGGTGGGGGGGGACGCCAGGGCCCGCAGCGACCAGCAGCCGCGCAAGAACCGACACTAGAGAGCGCGCCGCCTCATCGGGCTGAGCCCGCTCCGCCGACTCCGCCACGATGACCGAACCTTCCAGGGTCACCCGGACGTCGTCCGCTCCGATCTTTACGGACTCCTGAAGGAGCCCCTCACAGGCCTCGAGGGCCACGAAGGCACCAATCTCGAACGGGAGCCGATCGCCGCGCTGCTCCAGCTCCTCCACCAGTTGGCCCACACCGACGTCTCTGCTCATCGCTTCCCCTCAATCCCGCTCTGGCGGCCGGACACACACCCCTTGGTCGAGCAGGTACTCCTTGACCTCGGCCACAGTGTAGTGACCGTCGTGAAAGATAGAAGCCGCAAGCGCTGCATCCGCCCCTCCGGCCGCAAGACCTTCGTGCACGTGCGCGAGGGTCCCCACTCCTCCAGAAGCTACAACCGGAATCGAGATTGCGTCCACAACTGTGCGAGTTAACACCAGATCATAGCCGTCCTGGGTCCCGTCGCGGTCCATGCTCGTCAGGAGAATCTCGCCAGCGCCATAATCGGCCATCTGCTTGGCCCAGGCGATCGCGTCGAGCCCCGTGTCACGCCTACCGCCATGGGTAAAGACCGTCCACTTGTCGGTCTCGCCAGGCACCCGCTTGGCGTCGATGGCCACCACAATGGCCTGCGAGCCGTAGGCCTCGGCCATGTCTTTGATGAAGCTCGGGTTAGCGACCGCGGCGCTATTGATCGATACCTTGTCGGCCCCGGCGTGCAGAAGCTCACTCACGTCCCGCCGCTCCCGCACACCGCCGCCCACGGTCAGGGGGACCGCGATGGTCGATGCCGTGCAGTCGACGAGGTCGAACAGGGTTCGGCGGTTCTCGTGCGATGCGGTGATGTCGAGGAAGGTGATTTCATCCGCCCCGCCCGCGCTGTAACGCTGGGCGGACTCCACAGGATCACCCGCATCGCGGAGCCCGACGAAGTTGATACCCTTCACGACGCGTCCGTCTTTGACGTCGAGACAGGGGATGATTCGCTTGGCCAGCATCAGGCCTCTCCTAGCGCCGCGAACGCTTCCGACAATGTGAAGACGCCCGAGTACAGCGCGCGCCCACACACTGCCGAACGAATTCCCGCGGCCGCCAGCGCTCGAAGGTCGTCTAGTGCGCCAATCCCGCCCGAGGCGATCACGGTCGTGTCGACATGGGACTGCAAGCCCGCGGTTCCCTCGACGTCCGGCCCCTCTCGAGTGCCGTCTTTGTGGATGTTGGTGAAGAGGATGGCGCCGATGTTCCAGCTGTCGACTTCTTGGGCGAGCTCGATGACGTCTTGTTCGCTCTGCTCTTGCCAGCCCTCGACTGCGACCTTCCCGTCGCGCGCGTCGAGCGCCATGACGACAGCCTTCGGGTATCGGGTGCAGATCGCCTGGGCGACATCAGGCGCTTTCACGACTACGGTGCCGAGCACGACGCGAGCTGCGCCCGCGTCCATCCATTGCGCCGCGATGTCCTCGTTGCGCACACCTCCGCCGATCTGCACCTGGAGGTTCGTCTCCCGAAGGATGCCTCGAATGATCGGAACGTGGACGGGTCGGCCACTGCGCGCGCCCTCGAGGTCCACCACGTGAAGCCGCTCGGCCCCCTGGTCCTCGAAGCGTTTTGCCATGCCGACCGGATCGCTGTCGTAGACGGTGACCTCGTCGTATTTCCCCTGGTGCAGCCGCACGACCTTGCCGTCGAGCAGATCGATCGCTGGAATCAGCTCCACGAAACATCTCCTAGGAAGTGCGCGATCACACGCGCTCCAGCGTGCTGGCTCTTTTCGGGGTGGAACTGGCATGCCAGGACGTTGTCCCTAGCGATGGCCGAGCAGAACGTCCCACCGTAGTTGGTCTTGGCCACGACGAGACTCTCATCATCGGGAACGCAGTAGTAGCTGTGCACGAAGTAGTACCATTCCCCGTTTTCGAACACGGGGTGCGTGCTCTCGATTTGGTTCCATCCGATGTGCGGCACCTTGAGCCGGCGTCCTTCCGCATCGCGTAAGTCGGCGCTGAAACGCTTCACGGTCCCCGGAAAGATACCGAGTCCCTTTTCGCCGGGCGCCTCTTCGCTCGACCCGAACAATGCTTGCATGCCGAGGCAGATCCCGAGATACGGACGACCGCTGTCGATCCAGGTCCGCACCGCCTCCCCGATCTCTCCGCCCAGCGCATGCGCGCACTCCTTAAAAGCGCCTTGCCCGGGCATGACCAAGCGGTCCGCGCGCAACAAGACATCGGGATCCGAGCTGAGCTCGGGCTTGGCCCCCGCGCGCTCGAATGCCTTGGCCACACTGTGCAAGTTCCCGAGGCCCAGATCGACAATCGCCACCCGGCCCGTAGTCATTCGGTCAGCGTGCCCTTGGTCGAAGGCACGCCCACGACGCGGGGGTCGACCTCGGTCGCTTCCCGAAGCGCACGCGCGAATGCCTTGAAGCTGATTTCGATCACGTGGTGGAGATTGTCCCCGCCGTGTTGACGCATGTGCAGGTTGCACTGGCAGCCGCGCGCGAAGCCTTCGAAGAATACTTCCGCGAGCTCCGAATCGAAGTCGCCAATCTTGGCCTTCTCCAGCGTCACCGCCCAGACGAAGTAAGGACGCCCGGACAAATCTAGCGCACAGGTCACGCACGCCTCATCCATCGGCAACGTCGCAGAGCCGTAGCGGCGGATACCGGCCTTGTCGCCCAGAGCCTCGGCGAAGGCCTGCCCCAGCGCTATCGCCAGGTCCTCCGTCGTGTGGTGTCCATCGATGTGCGTATCGCCGAGAGCACGCACTTTGAGGTCGAACAGCCCATGCTTGCCGAGCTGTTCCACCATGTGCGTGAGAAACCCGATCGGGGTCTCCACTTGGTATTGGCCGCTCCCATCGAGATCGAGCTCCACCTGGATCTCGGTCTCTTTGGTTCGGCGTTCTATCGCCGCTGTTCGTCCCATGACGCCGCTACCATAGCCCGGAAATCCCTCCGGGCTACCACCCTAGGCGATAGTGTGGGGGCGGTGGGGCGGGACAAACTGGAGCCGCAGGCCACCTAGCGCGACTTCATCCGTTGGAGGACTTCTTCGAGCTTGGCCTTGAGGTCCTCGTTGTTGGGCTCGTTCTGGATCGCCATCTGGAGGTTGAGCTTCGCTTGAGGCCAGTCCTCAGACTTCATCGCTCGGTGCGCGCGTGTGAAGAACACCCGGGCCTTGCTGGAGCGCAGCACGACGCCGCCTGGCGGCCGCATCGACCGGCGCTTCTCCTTGGCACGATCCTCCGAGTAGCGGACGACCCCCTCGGCGAGACCTTCGTCGTAGAGCTTGCGCTTCATGGGATCGAGGAGAACGCGATACGCCTCACTGCCGTGCTGATAGAGTTCCGTATGTCGCTCACTCTCCTCCGGCAAGCCGACGAAGTTGTCCGGGTGGTGCTCGCGCGCGAAGCGATGGAACGCGGAGCGAATCTGATCTACGTTCGCAGTGCGGATGATCCCTAGAAGCTCGTAGTAGTCGGGGACTTCCTCTGTGTTGGACATCGCTTAGCTTCCGAGCTTCGCCTCGTGGCGTTGACGGAGCTGTTCGATTTGCTCCTCGGGCAGCTCACCGATGAGCTTGATTGCGATTTGCTGTTCTTGACCGGTACCCACGTCCTGCGCTCTTACCTGGAGGGTGCCATCGGCGTCGATCATGAAACGAACCGCGATCTGGACCTTGCCGCGAGCGGCCGGACGCAGCCCTTCGAGGACCACCTCTCCAAGGAGCTGATTGCCGGCAATCTGACGATCCTCGCCCTGGCAGATCCGAACGACGACCGCGTCTTGCTGGTCATGCGCCGTGGTGAACATTTTGGTTTGCCCAGCGGGAATCGCGGAGTTGCGGCGGATGATGTGCTCGCAGTAGCCGCTGACGGTTTCAACGCCGAGCGAGAGCGGGGTCACATCGAGGAGCAGAGGGGCTTGGGGCCCGTCCGGCACCGCAATCGCGCCTGTCACCGTGTCGACATCTTCGTCGAGCGCAGCCCTGAGCTGCGCCGGAGCTGAGCTCGCGAGGTCGAGCGGGGGGGGGAGAGGCGGGGTGCCTTCGTCGACAGGCACGACCGACTGGTGGCCAAACGCATGATCGCCGAGCTCCACCATCAACGCCGACGGCTCATCTTCGAGCTCCTCGGGCTGATCGATCGCCTCACGCCCGATCTGCATCAAGAGACCCGACGCGTCCGCCACCCGCGTGGGCTGGAAATCGAGTGGGTCGACCGCCTCCGCAACGCGGGTTGGTTCGTGTTCCAACGGTTCCTCACGCGAGCGCGTCGGGGTATCGGCGAGGCCGTCGTCGAGCTGCAAATCGTCCGCCTTCTTGAGGTGGACCGGAGGCGGCGGTGGCGCCTGCCCGGGCAGCGTCGCTTTGCGCGCGGCTCGCGCGACCGGAGGTGGGGGAAGCGGTGGCTGGTCACCGACGTTGGTGACCTCATCCTCGAAGCTCTCTTCGATGCCGATGCCGTGATTTCCAGTACCTGGCTGCACCATTTTCTTGAGCGATACTTTGCCGAGCGCAGCCTTTCGCGACGGAACCGCCAACGACTGCGCGTGAAGCGCCGCGCCCTGGGCGACGACCAAATCCGGATCGATGTTCACGAGCGGCTTACGCCCGAAGTACTCGGCGACCATTCGCTGAAGCAACGGGATTCGCGTGGAGCCGCCGACCAGGATCACGTTATCGAGCTGAGTCGGGCGCAGGCCAGCGGCCTTCATCGCGTCCTCACAGACGTCGAAGCTCCGAGCCACCAGTGGTTGACACATGCTCTCGAGCTGCTGGCGCGTGAGCGCGTAGTTCAAGTTGAGCGTCACACCGCCATCACCATAGGCGAGCTCCTCGATGCAGAGTTTCACGTCGGGCTTGTCCGAGAGCTGGATCTTCGCCCACTCTGCAGCGGCGCGCAGTCGCTCGTAGGCCTGGCGATCTTGGCGCGCATCGTAGCGATTCTGCTCGAGGAATTGCGCGGCCATCCTGTCCGCGATGGTCGTGTCGATGTCATCGCCGCCGAGGAACGTATCACCCGCGGTCGCAAGCACCTCGAACACGTCACCGGCAAGCTGCAGGATCGTGACGTCAAACGTACCGCCGCCGAGGTCGTAGACGGCGATGCGCTCCGTCGACGTCTTGTTGTAACCATACGCGAGCGCCGCGGCGGTCGGCTCGTTGAGGATGCGCAGCACGTCGATGCCGGCAACGCGTCCGGCCGCTTTGGTCGCACTTCGCTGAAGCTCGTTGAAGTTGGCGGGCACGGTCACGACCGCCCGGCTGCACTCCGAGCCGAGGGCTTCCTCAGCCACTTTCCGGACATGCCGAAGCACGAAAGCGCTGATCTCGCTGAGCGTGTACGTCTCGCCCCGCGCGGTGACCAGCACGCCTCCGCTCGGGCCTTCGGAGAGCTCGAACGCAAACCGCTCTTGGGCCTGCTTGACCTCGTAGCTAGTGTAGGGCCGGCCGATGAGCCGCTTGACCGAGTACACGGTGTTCTGCGCGTCGAGCAGACGCCGCTCTTTCGCCGTGCCGCCAACCAAGACATCACCACTCGGATGGAATGAAACGACTGAGGGGATCAGCTTTGCACCATCACTGCCTGCTAGAATCCGCCCTCCGGGCTGGTCGGCGACAGCGACCACGGAATTCGTCGTACCTAGGTCGATCCCAATGACGGGTCCGTTACTCACACTCCCCTACCCCCGAGAAAAGACTCCCCAAATTGCCTTTCTAAGGATAACCCGTTGTTCTCCGGATTACACATTTCCAGACGCGTAAGGCCTAATTGTCTTGGGGTTCTTGGGATTCCGCGATCTCGTCCTCGTCGCCTTCTTCGCCCTCCGCCACCGGCTCGACATCGACGACCTGTTCCCCCTCGCGGAGACGAATGACCCGCACGCCCTGGGTGTTGCGGCCTGTCTTGCGAATCTCGTTCACTCGGGTCCGAATGACCTGACCGCCGTTGGTGATCACCATCAGTTGGTCGTCGGGGGAGACAAGGCACAGCTTCACCAGGGCGCCATTGCGGTCGGAGGTGTCCATCCCGATGATGCCCTTGCCCCCTCGGTTCTGCGTGCGCCAGTCCGAAACTTTGGTGCGCTTGCCATAGCCGTTGGCGCTGATGGCGAGCACCTGCTGCTCGCTTTCGTTCTCGATAATGTCCATGCCAATGACAAAGTCGCCTTCGCGAAGGTCGATGCCCTTCACGCCCATCGAGTCGCGGCCCATCGCCCGCACGTCTTCGATCGGGAAGCGGATGCTCATCCCGTGCGACGTCCCGATCAGCACGTGTTGGCCTGGCGTGACGATGCAGGCGGTCAAAAGCCCGTCTCCCTCGCCGATCGCAACGCCGATGATTCCCGTCTGCCGGATGTTCTCGTACGCGCTCAGGTTCGTGCGCTTCACGCGACCTCGCCGGGTGCACGTCAAGAGATACCCATCCTCGACAAACTCGCGGATCGGGAGAATCGCCGCAACGCGCTCGTCCGGTTCCATGCCGACGAGGTTCACGACCGCCCTGCCCCTCGCCGCGCGACCGGTTTCGGGGATCTGATAGACCTTCTTGAGGTACACCTTGCCCTTGTCGCTGAGGAACAAGACATGCGCGTGGGCGTTGACCACGAAGACCCAGCTCACGAAGTCCTGGTCACGGGTATCCATGGCCCTGAGGCCCTTTCCGCCGCGGCCCTGCGCACGGTATTCGCTGAGCGGCACTCGTTTCACGTAGCCGGCGTGCGACACGGTCACGACCACCTCCTCGTCGGGCACGAGATCCTCGATAGAGATGTCTCCCTCTGCTTCGACGATTTCGGTGCGACGCGTGTCGCCGTAGCGCTCGCGGATGTCGTCAAGCTCTTTGACGATGATTTCGTCGAGGAGCTCCGGGCTCGCGAGGATGGCCTCGAGCTCGCCGATCAAGTCACAAAGACCCCCATACTCGGTTGCTAGCTTCTCGCGCTCGAGACCGGTCAGACGAGACAATCGCATCTCGAGGATGGCTTTGGCCTGGCGCTCTGAGAGGTAGTAATCGCCACGCTCTTTGGCGACCTTGATCTCTGCTTCAGATCGGCCGGCGCGCTTCACGAACTCTTCGAGCCCGGTGAGCGCAAGCTTCATCAGGCGCCCGCGCGCCTCGTCGGGATCTTTCGACGATCGAATCGTGCTCACCACCAGATCGACGTCGGTGACCGCCATCCCAAGCCCTTCGACGAGCTCACGCTGCGCTTGGGCCTGACGAAGGTCATAGCGGGTTCGTCGGACGACGACCTCGCGCCGATGCTCGATGAACCGAAGAAGCACGGACCGGAGGTCGAGCACCTCGGGGCGCTGCCCGACGATGGCCAGGCAGTTGTAGCCAAACGTGCTTTGCAGTGCGGTCATTTGGTAGAGCTTGTTCAGGACGATTTCGCCGTGAGCGTCGCGCTTGAGCTCGACGACGACCCGCAGGCCGTCCCGGTCGGACTCGTCGCGGATGTCGCTGATGCCCTCGAGCCGCTTGTCGCGGACCAGGTCGGCGATTTTCTTCAGGAGCTCGGACTTGTTCACCTGGTAGGGGATCTCGGTGATCACGATCATCTCGCGGTCACCCTTGCCGGGGAGCTGCTCGATGGTCGCCCGGGCCCGCATCACGATACGGCCGCGGCCGGTTCGGTAGCCGAGGTGGATGCCCGCACGGCCATAAATGTAGCCCGCGGTCGGGAAGTCGGGGCCCGTCACCCCCAGGCGGCCCGTTTCGTCGTCGTCCTGCATGAGGTCATCGACGGTTAGCTCCGGATTGTCCATCAGACGCACGGTGGCGTCGACCACTTCACGCAGGTTGTGGGGTGGAATGTTGGTGGCCATGCCAACGGCGATGCCGCCCGAGCCGTTGATCAACAGGTTCGGAATTCGGCTCGGCAGAACGAGGGGCTCGCGTTCGGAGTCGTCGAAGTTTGGACCGAAGTCGACCGTTTCCTTTTCGATATCGGCGAGGAGTTCCGAGGCGAGCCGGTGCATCCGGACCTCGGTGTAGCGCATCGCCGCGGCGGGGTCGCCATCGACCGAGCCGAAGTTGCCCTGCCCGTCAACGAGGGGGTATCGCATGGAGAAATCCTGCGCCATGCGAACCAGCGCATCGTAAACCGCGGTGTCGCCGTGCGGGTGGTACTTACCGAGCACATCTCCGACGATACGGGCGCTCTTCCTGTACGAACCGTTCCAATGCACCTTCTGCTCGTGCATCGAATAGAGAATGCGCCGGTGAACCGGCTTGAGCCCGTCCCGCACGTCGGGAATCGCTCGCCCGATGATGACGCTCATCGCGTAATCGAGGTACGAGCGCCTCATCTCGTCTTCGAGTGCGACCGGCTGCTTCTGTTGAGATTCCGCCATTAACTACTGCTCCCAGGCGTCATTCCCCAGAGCTGTGACGCCGGCGCGAAGCTACCACGTGCACACCCCCCCTGCACGCGCTCTCAGCGCTTCTGAACTGCTGTTTTTTGGCTGGTTCCAAGGAAGTTTCGTAAACCTCAAAGGAGGGCCGGAGCGGAACGGGAAATGGACACTGCAATGCGCGATCTGGAGCGGATCGAAGAGCGATCGTCCGACGAGGGACGAGGTGTGCTGGTGCTATCGGGCGTCGGCCTGGTAACGGCGATCGGCATCGTGGTCGCGGCGGTCGCAGCCCTCCCCGACGGCAGCGAATCCCAAGGAGAAGACCCGCTGCAGATGTTGGCGATTGCGGGCGAGCTCAAAGTGGCAGATGGGACCGAAGAGCCCGCCGCGGACCTCGTCGTCGACCCCGAAACCCTGAGCTTCCCCACCACCCTAATAACCGAAACACGTCCCGAGGTCGCCGCCGCGATGGCTGCTGCTGCCGCCGAGCTCGCACACCTCGACCCGCTGACTAGGCCTCCGCCGCGCGCCGACATCGCTGCGGGTCTACCCGCTGCTGTGATGGCGGGCCCCGACCGCAAGATCGTCGAGATGGCTGCGGTGCGCGACCCGCTCGTTGCCGCGACCGTGCGCGCAACAACGACCGCTGGACCGGCGGGTCACGAAGGGCGCTACACGTTGCAGGTCATCAGTTATCGCGAGCCGCAGGAAGCCCAGGTGTTCGCCAGGGCGCTACGCAAACGCGGCCACGCGGCGTACGTAACAACCGGCACGGTTGAAGACCGCGGCACCCATTGGCGAGTCCGCATCGGCCCGTTCGAAACGCGGCAAGAAGCGCAGAGCTACCGAACGACGTTCGAACGAGAAGAAGGAATGAACACCTTCATCGTCCGCAAGAAAAACTAAGCCCCCTTGCGACTCGTCAACTGAGTCACCGGAGAACGGCCGTCCCGGGCCGTTCTCCGGTGATCTAGTTGCCGTTACGGGAGCTCTTCGAGCCAGCTTGGATCCTCGAACCACTTCTGCCGCAGCGCCGAGAGAATCCCGGTGGCCTCGATCGCTTCGATGTAGTTGTCGATCAAGTTGTAGAACCTCGGGTCCTTTGCGGATACCGCGATTCCCATGGGCTCCACGGAGAGAGGCTCTGCGAGGGTGACGAGGCCGGAGTCGGGGTTTCGCAGGACCGCAAGTGCGCACGCGGGCATGTCGGCGATCATCGCGCTGGCCTTGCCGTCGATGACCATGGCCACACCCTTCTCGTAGTTGTCCACGAGGATCAGCTTAGCCTTCGACAGGTTCTTCTTGACGAAGGCCTGGCTCGTCGAGTTCTTCAGCGTGACGAAAATCACGTCCGATGTGTTGATGTCGTCCACTGTATCGGCGCCCGCAAGCGCCTTGGACGTGGTCACGAGCGACTTGCCGGACAACAGATAAGGACCGACGAAGAGAAAGTCCCTGGTGCGCGCGGCCGTGATATCCATTCCCGACATCACCATGTCGACCTTGCCCTTCTTGAGCGCGCCGAGTAGCTGGCCAAATGGCTTCTGCACGATCTCGAGCTCCAGGCCGAGCGCATAGGCAAGCCCGTTGGCGAGGTCGACCTCCAGCCCGATCATCTGACCGGTCTTGCTCTTCACGTTGAGCGGCGGCTGATTGGCCGACATCCCAACTCGAAGCGTGCCAGTCTTGACGACACGATTGAGCACCGGCGCCTGCGCGGTCACGGCGGACGAGACGAGCAGCGAGATGGCGGTCATCGCGGCGAGCGCCATGAGTCGAATGCTGTGGAACATTGAGCTTCCCTTTCTTGGATGATGAAGCGGGCCGGAGCCTAGTCAGAGGCACCGCGACCCGCAACGCGTCAGCACTCCCATCCCCAGCCTGCCACGCCAACATCGACACCGGCACTGCCACTGACCCTGCCGCTGACCCTGCGGCTGACCCTGCCACTGCCGCTGACCTAGTCAGCGCACCAGGTATTCGCGCAGCGCCTCGCGCGCCACATAGCTCGCTTTGATCCGCCACTTCGGCTCGTTCACGACGAGCGCGGCCACCGCGATCTTCGGATCGTCGACCGGCGCGTAACCCACCCACCAGTTGTAAGTGCGATGCGGATTGTAGCGACTCAGTGTGCCCGTCTTCCCCGCGACGCGAATACCGGGAAGGAAGGGTCGGCCCTTCGAGTCCCAGAACGCCTTCTTTGAGGTCCCGTGTGTGACGGTCCGAGTCATCATTTCACCTGCTAGGCGCGCGGTGTGCCGCGGCAACACCTGGCGAAAAGTGCGCGGCGTATGTTCATACAAGGTCTCGCCGGAGCGGCTTTCGATGCGCTCGACGATGGCCGCGTATGGCATCTGGCCGTCGTTGGCGATGGTCGAGGCCAGCAGCGCGCCGTGCAGCGGCGAGAGTTGACTGTGCCAGAAGCCTGCAGCCATTCGAGCGCGCTCCAGCCTACTCTCAGGCACGTCCACCGGGCTCGGAGTCACAGGGAGATCGAAGGGCAAGCGCTGGCCGAACCCAAACGCCGAAACGTATTGCGTCATGCGCGCCTCGTCGATGTGTCGGTCGGCCAGCTTCGCGAAGACCGCGTTGATCGAGTAGCCGAGCGCATCACCGAACGTCGCGCACCATCGGTCGCGCTTGGGGTTGTCGATCAGATCGACCTTCTCCAAACCTCGCATGCCGCCACCGTAGCAAACCGAAGTCGAGCTCTTCACGCCAGCATCCAACAAGGCCGACGCGGTGACGATCTTGAAGACGGAGGCTGCCGGGGGCGCCGGATCCGTCAACACCCGTGTGCTGTCGCCCTTCCCAGCCTCGTAACCGACGTAGGCAAGCACGCGTCCGGTCTTTGGATTGATCGCGACCAAGCCGCCAACCGGTACGTCGTAGCGACCGAACAAACTTCGAATGTGCGACTGGAGGTCTTGGTCGACGGTCAGCACCGCGCGCGTCCCGTCACGCCGCGGCACAACCCATCCATCGTCGCCGGGCTGGGCTCGCGCAATGTCGATATCCGCAAACGGGGGTGTCACCACTCGCGCGACGTTGGTAGATGTCCGATGAGCAGAAGGCGGACTCGCCATCAAAGCGACCGGAGTTCCGAGAACAAGAGCGAGGCTCGCCAGACCCCATAGCCAGGAGTGAGAAATTACGTCGCGCACGCGCCCACGCTAGAGAACCATATTCTAGCGGTCAATAAAGTTATCCGTCCGCTGCGACTGCAACCGCCTGCCGGTGATTTAACGCGAGCCCCCGGACCGCTGTATATTGGAGGGGTGCCATTCAAGGACCAGACGACGAGCGCCAGCCGAACCGTCCTCACGGAGGTCGCAGAGGCTCGTGCCCCCAGCTCAGCCAGCGAGAACGGATGCCTGATCGTCATCTACGGACACGAGATGGGCCGCCGCGTGCACGTCACCACTGAACCGTTGATCATCGGACGCTCACCCAAGTGCGAAATCCAAGTCGACCAAGAAAGCGTCTCGCGCAATCACTGCCGGATTCGCTTCGAAGGTGGCGAGTTTCTGGTCCGCGATCTCGGCTCGACGAACGGGACCTACGTGAACGACAATCTCGTCCAAGAGGAGGGGCGCCTTCGCCACGGCGACCAACTCAAGGTCGGCCGCACCATTTTGAAATTCATAGTCGGCGACGACGTGGAAGTGGAGTACCACGAAGAGATCTATCGGCTGATGACGACCGATGGTCTCACACAACTTCACAACAAGAGGTACTTCGACGAAATGCTCGACCGGGAGGTCGCACGCGCCAAGCGATACAAGCGTAGTTTCTCATTGCTCGTCTTCGATATCGATCTTTTCAAGAACGTCAACGATCGCTTCGGCCACTTGGCCGGCGACGCCATCCTGCGACAGCTCGGCGCCGTCCTTTTAGGAAGGCTGCGGGTCAACGATGTGTTGGCCCGAATTGGCGGCGAGGAGTTCGCACTCATCACGCCGGAAGTTGGCCTCGACGGCGCGACGGATCTCGCGAGGAAAATCAACCGCTTGATTGGAGACACCCGGTTCGAGTTCGAGGGCACGCGGGTCGCAGTCACGGTGAGCGTAGGGGTGGCCGAATGGCAGACCCACTACGATGACCCTTCGGATCTATTCAAGGCCGCGGACGACAAGATGTACGAAGCGAAACGCAACGGCCGAAACCAAGTCCGCTCCTAGTTGAACCTCGGCGGCACTCCTTCCGATCGCCGTCGGTCGGGAAAACGTCGTCCACCCCGACCCGATGGAGCACCGAACCTACGGTTGCCCCATATCCGCCGTTCTCAGGGCGCGCGACGATCCGCAGCCGAGAGACGCATCGTGCCGGGCCCAATTCGGGAACCCCCCGGCGTCGATCGACTAAGTGACCGTATGTCCTTGACGTCCCCCCAAAGCGTCTGATGTGAGACCCTTGCCAGGGAAATGGTGCGTGGCTATGTTCCCTTAGTTACTGGAAAAACTTGGGTTCTGACGGAGTTGGAGTAGAACATCAGCATGAGCGACGAAGAGGAAACAAGCACATCGATCCCGCCCCCTGATGCGGGCGAAATCGACTTCGGCGACGAGCTGCCGGTCCTTCCGATCCGCAATGCGGTGCTGTTCCCAGCGGCTGTTGCACCCTTTGATGTGGGCCGCCAGAAGTCCGTCGCACTCGTCGAGGACATCGAGAACCTCGATCAGCCGATCATCGCGATCATCGCCCAGCGGGATCCATCGACCGACGACCCGGACCAGAATGACCTCTATCCGGTTGGCGTTGCGGCGCGCGTCCTCAAGGCGCTCAAGCACAGCTCCGGAAACTACAGTCTCATTCTGCAGGGCCTGGTGCGAATCCGCCTCGAGCAGGTGGTGACATCCGAGCCTTACATCCGCGCTCGCGTATCGCGTCTGGAGGAACCGCCCGCTGACGACGTCGAGAGCGAGGCGCTCGCGATGAGCCTTCGCGACACCGCCAAGCAAGTCATCCAGCTCATGCCGGAGCTGCCTCGCGAGGCAGGCTCGCTCATCGACTCCATTCAGGAGCGTGGTCAGCTCGCCGACCTGGTAGCGGCGAACCTCGACGCCCCGGTGGATGAGAAATCACAGCTCCTCGAGACACTCGATCCGAAGGAACGCATTCGCAAGGTTTTGCGCCTGCTCACGCGTCAGCTCGAAATCCTCAAGATGCGAGAGCGCATCAACTCCCAAATCAAAGAGGAGATGGGCAAGAATCAGCGCGAGTACGTCCTGCGCCAACAGCTCAAAGCCATCAAAGAAGAGCTGGGCGAGGAGGAAGGCGATCAGGGCGACCTCGAGGTCCTCGAGGAGCAACTCGCTAAGGCGAACCTGCCGGGCGAGGCCGACGAGGTCGCGCATAAGCAGCTCAAGCGCCTGCGGCAGATGCAAGTCGGCTCGGCGGAATACACGGTCGTTCGCACCTATATCGAGTGGATTCTCGACGTTCCTTGGAGCAAGCAGACCATCGACAACATGGAGATCGCAGCCGTGCGCAAGGTGCTCGACGAGGACCACTCCGGCCTCGATAAGGTCAAAAAGCGCATCGTCGAGTACCTGGCCGTCCGCAAGATCAAGGCCGACAAGAAGGGTCCGATTCTGTGTCTCATCGGGCCACCCGGTGTCGGTAAGACGTCGCTCGGCCGGTCGGTCGCGCGCGCACTGGGGCGCAAGTTCCACCGCATCAGCCTCGGTGGCGTCCACGACGAGGCCGCGATTCGCGGCCACCGGCGCACGTACGTCGGTGCCCTCCCCGGCCAGGTCATCCAAGGAATGAAGAAGGCCGCGACGATCAACCCGGTCTTCATGCTGGACGAGATCGACAAGATCGGGCACGATTTCCGCGGCGATCCGGCGGCGGCGCTGCTCGAAGTGCTCGACCCCGAGCAGAACGACACCTTCAGCGATCACTGCCTTGAGATTCCGTACGACCTCTCGAAGGTGATGTTCATCGCCACGGGCAACGTGGGCGACACCATCCCGGCGGCGCTTCGGGACCGCATGGAGATCATCGAGATTCCAAGTTACACGCGCCGCGAGAAGGCTGACATCGCGCGCGTGCATCTCGTGCCGAAGCAACTCGAGGAGCATGGTATCAAGCCCGAGCAGGTCACCCTCGAGGACGCAGCCATCGAGTCGATCATCGATCACTACACCCGCGAGGCCGGCGTTCGTAACCTAGAGCGTCAAATCGCAAGCGTCATTCGTGGCGTTGCCGTGAAGGTCGCGGAAGGCGAGGAGGGGCCGTGGACGATCTCCGACGAGGAGTCGCTGCGGCCTTACCTGGGAGCGCCTCGGTTCATCTCGGAGGTCGCGGAGCGCACCGCAGAAACCGGCGTGGCGACTGGCCTTGCCTGGACCTCCGTGGGCGGGGAGATCCTCTTCATCGAATGCACCAAGATGCATGGCACGGGCAAGCTTCAGCTCACGGGCCAGCTCGGTGACGTCATGAAGGAGTCCGCGCAAACCGCGATGAGCTATGTCCGAACGCACGCCAAGTCGTTCGGCATTGCCGAGGACTTCCTCGAGAAGAGCGACATCCATATCCACATCCCTGCCGGGGCAATGCCGAAGGACGGCCCGAGTGCCGGAGTCACGATGATGACGGCGATCGTCTCCTTGCTGACGGGTATTCGTGTGCGCCACGACGTCGCCATGACGGGCGAGATCACGTTGCGTGGCCGCGTGCTTCCGGTCGGTGGCGTCAAAGAAAAGGTGCTCGCGGCGCACCGCGCGGGCATCAAGCGGCTCATTCTTCCCGAGCGGAACATCGCCGACCTCGACGAGGTTCCGGAGGAGGTTCGTGAGACGCTCGAGTTCGTGCCGGTGTCCAAGATGGACGCCGTGCTGGCGAACGCTCTCCTCGACCCGGATCGCCTGAAACTCGACCTCAGTGAACCGCGCCCCGATAAGGGCGAGGCCGAGGCCGTGCAAGCCTCCCCGTAACATGCCTTTGGCACCACGGGGCTAGGCCCGGTAAAGGGTGGTCGATGCGATGAAGCGTTGATACTCTCCGTGCATGGGCGAGATCAAGACTACGGTCCTCGGTGCCGGTTCGTGGGGCACGGCGCTGGCGAAACTACTTGCCGACCAGGGATATCCGACTCGGCTTTGGGCCCGCCGCAAGGTGATGGCGGACGCGATTCAGAAGGACCGCGAGAATCAGGCCTACTTGCCTGGGTTCCCGCTGCCCGACGTGCTCGAGGCCACCTCCAACTTGCAGTACGCACTCGACGGTAGCGACCTCGTCGTGTGCGTGGTGCCAACCCACGGGCTTAGGGAAGTACTCAAAGACGCGGCTCCCCTCATTGGCATGAACGCTCCAATCGTGAGCGCCACAAAGGGGATCGAGGTCGACACCCTCATGCTGGTTTCGGAGATCTTCGAAGACATACTTCCCGAGTCCCAACACCGGCAGCTCGCCTACTTGGGGGGGCCGAGCTTTGCGAAGGAAGTCGCCGCTTGCCTTCCCACGGCCGTGTCGGTCGCGGGGCACGACGCCGAAGTGGTCGCGGTAGCACAAAAGGCCCTCACCACGGACCACTTCCGCGTCTACAGCACAGATGACGTGGTGGGCGTCGAGCTCGGGGGCGCGCTCAAGAACGTCGTGGCCATCGCGGCGGGCATCGCTGACGGTCTCGGCTTCGGACACAACACCCGAGCCGGGCTAATCACGCGCGGGCTCGCCGAGATCTCGCGCCTCGCGATTGCAAAAGGGGCAAACCCGCTGACGCTGGCAGGCCTCAGCGGCATGGGGGACCTCGTGCTCACCTGCACGGGTGACCTCTCACGAAACCGCAACGTCGGCCTTCAAATCGGGCAAGGGAAGTCGCTCAAGGAGATCCTGGGCGCCATGCAGATGGTCGCCGAAGGTGTGCGCACCACCAAGAGCGCCAAGGCGCTTTCCGAGGCCGCAGGTGTTGACATGCCGATCACGCAAGAGGTCTACGCGGCACTCTACGAAGACAAGCCGCCCCTGAAGGCCGTGGTCGACCTAATGACCCGCCCGATGCGGGCTGAGCGCGAGTAATGGAAGGCGGACGCTTTCGCCCGGTTTATCTGATCCTGGTTCCTGCGATTCTCATCGCTGCCGGAATCCTCGGGTACTACACTTTCCGCTCCGCGCGTCAGCACACCGAGCTCGGCGAGCAAACGATCGCTCAGTCGTTGCTGTCGGTAGCCCAACAACGCGTCGAGCGAATCGAGCGCTACATCACCGTCGCAGACCACACGGTCTTTCGCCTCATCGATCCGAATGACTCCAGCACGATCGACACGGTCTGGCTCCCACAGGCCGAGACGCAGACCCCAAGTGTCAGCTCGGTCCTGTTGGTCGACCAGGACGGCAAGGTGATCCAGTGGGCGAGCCGGCAGGACAAAAAGACGCGAAGGGCCTTTCTTCGGGTCTTTCGGCAACGGCTCGTGAAATCCCTCGAGCTCGACTCCCCCGAACCGAACCTGCTTCGGCACGTCCACGAACAAATCGGCGACAAGAGCTATCTGCTGTCGTACAAGGCCTATTCAACGCTCGCCGGCCAGCTTACGTACATCGTCGCTCATCACGACACGCGATACTTGGTCGACCAAGTCTTCCCAGCGATGTTCGTTTCCGACGAGACGACTCCGCTCTACGACATCGTCGATGAAAACAACCAACTGGTATTCGGGCCCGATCTCACCGAAGCCGGCGTCTATACGGTCGACCACCGTTTCCCGACGACGCTCAACAGATGGCGCCTCCAGGTAGCGCCGCGTCAGGGTGCGCTCCTGCAAGCTCAGGGACGCTCTCGCATGCGGGGCGAACGCGCGCTGCCCCTGATGTCGTTCGCGATCATCCTGCTCAGCGCCATTTTCTTCATCTACGCCGCGGAGAAAGAACGGCGCCTCAATCAGCTCAAGAGCGAGCTGATGGCCAACGTGTCCCACGAGCTCAAGACTCCCCTCTCCGTCGTCCGCATGTTCGCCGATATGCTTCGTTCCGGTCGTGTGCCGAGCGAGGAACGCAGGCTCGAATACCTGGACATCATCTGCCGAGAGTCCGAGCGCCTGACGTCACTGATTGAGAACATGCTCGACTTCTCGGCGCTCGAGAGCGGCAAAGGGGCGTATCGGCTGAAGCGGGGAGACCTCGGAGAGGCGGTCGGTCGCGCGCTCGACGCGTTCCGCTACCGTGGTGAGCAAGACGGCGTTGAAATTCAGCTCGAGATGTCAGAGGAGCTCCCACCGGTGCTAATCGACCAAGAAGCGATCGCTCTCGCGCTGATCAACTTGCTCGACAATGCGGTGAAGTACGGTGGGCAAACCCCGGTCGAGCTCGAGCTGACCGTCAAACGGTTTTCGGTGGACATCGAGGTGCGTGACCACGGACCTGGGATCCCTCGCGACGCGCTTCGCCACGTGTTCGAGCGATTCTACCGAGGGCCACACAGCAATCCGACTCGCGGCTCGGGCATAGGGCTGTCCCTGGTCAAGCACATCGCCCAAGCCCACGGAGGACGGGCGTGGGCGAGAAACGCCCCCGAAGGCGGCGCCGTCGTCGGCTTTTCGATTCCCGTTGCCACGGAAAGCCCCTCGGGCTGAGTCACCCACCTTTGCCGCTCCGCTGGCTTGCGGCTATCTTCGCCACGATGTCAGAAGACCAACGCGGAATTCTGCTGGTCGAGGATGATCCGGCTCTCGCACTCGGCCTCTCCGATAGCCTACGGTTCGAGGGCTACCGGGTCGTTCACACGGCCAAGGGCGAAGAGGCGATCGAGCTCGCAGCTTCCGAGAACATCGGCTGCGTGATCCTCGACCTGATGCTGCCCGACATCAACGGCTATCAAGTCTGCGAAACCATCCGCAAGACGGACCCTATCTTGCCGATTCTCATGCTCACCGCTCGGGGACAGGAGGCGGACAAGATCCGCGGCCTCGAAGCAGGCGCCGACGACTATGTCACCAAGCCTTTTGCGATCGGTGAGCTGGTCGCCCGCATTCGAGCACTGTTCCGGCGCGCGGGACGCTCGGTGCGGCCTTCTTCCGCGGAGATTCGTATCGGCGACATCAACATCGAAACCGCCTCGCAGATCCTGACCCATGGCTCCGACACGATGCATTTGTCGTTTTACGAGGTGGAGCTGTTGAAGTTCCTGTGGGAGCGCCACGGGGAGCCGGTGTCGCGAGACGAGATCCTGGAAAAGATCTGGGGTCTCGAAGCCGGCCCGAACAATCGCACAGTCGACAACTTCATCGTCAAGCTGAGGCGCAAAATCGAACCCAAGCCCGACCGTCCTGTGCACATCCTGACCGTGTACGGCGTCGGGTATAAGCTGGTCTGCTGATCGGATGGGAACCGGAGTCACCACCCTACTGTGGTATGGGCTGTGCGGCGGTGTCGTCGCACTCACCATCGTCGTAGGCCTCGGCCTTTTCATGTGGGGAACCCACCGTGAACAGCGGAATCGTCGAAATCGACCGCCGTCTTGACCTCGTGCAAGCCGCTCGTTACAACCAAGCCGCTTGTGCGCGAACAGTGGGGGACGAGGAGAGTCTTTGCCGCGAAAAGAACAACGAGGCGGACTCGGACGCCGGCTGGCGATAGGCATCTACTCGATTGCCCTGTGCTACTTGGTCATCGTGGGCTTCGCCTCGGTCATTCCTGAGGTTTTCTGGCCTGACAGCGACGATTCGTTCGACCTGGAGTGCGCCGATGGCCTGCAGCTGCTCCGCCATGAGGTCGATGCGGTGAGGCTCGCGTACCTGGAGACCAACGAAACCGACCCGACCGAGCTCCGAAACGCCCTCGAATCTTGGGATCTTCGCCTAAACGCGCTGGCCAAGCGATGCGAAGAGGACCAAGTACACTTGCTCAATCAATACCGATACCGTGTCGAGCTCGGCCTCGAGAGGTACATGCGTGAAGACGCGCCTCTCGCGAATCGCGTCAGTGAGGCGCTGGGCTCGGAACCGGATACCCCATCACCCCAAAACCCGGAGCCCACTCCATGACCGAGCCGCCCGAAGAGGAAGGCCCCCAAACGTTCGCAGATCTTGGCATACACGAGGATGTCCTCGAAGCTATCAAAGAGATGGGTTGGGAGACCCCAACCCCCGTACAGCGCGACTCTTACCCGCTGACGATCGCAGGACGCGACATTATCGTTCAATCCCGAACGGGCACCGGCAAGACCGGCGCTTTTGGGATTCCGCTCGTCGACGGATTGCTCTCGGACGAGGGAAACGAGCAAGCACTCGTGCTCGCGCCAACGAGAGAGCTCGCTCTTCAGAGCGCGCGCGAAATCGCCAAGCTCGGCGCCCATCGAGGCATCGATACGGTTGCCGTCTATGGCGGCGCCTCGATGGAGCAGCAGATCCGCGCGCTCGACAAGGGCGCCCGCGTCATCAGCGGAACGCCTGGACGTGTCCTCGATCACCTCAAACGCGGCACGATCGACGCATCGCGGTTGCGAGTCTTGGTGCTCGACGAAGCGGACGAGATGCTGTCGATGGGGTTTGCCAAGGAGCTCCACGCCATCATCGAAAGGCTCCCCAAGGAGCGTCAAACTTTGCTGTTTTCGGCTACGGTCGACCGGGCCATCAAGCGTGTCGCTGAGAGGCATATGCGCGACCCACACTTCCTGGGGCTCTCGGGCGACCACGTGGGCGCCCTCGGCATCGAGCATTTCGTCTACATGGTGAGCGGCGTTGGACGCGTGGCGAACCTGATCACCATTCTCGAAACCGAAGACCCGGAAAGCGCGCTCATTTTCTGCAATACAAAAGCCGAAACCGAACAGGTCTCGGCTGCGTTGCAGCGTGCGGGGTTCAACGCCGAGTGGCTGAACGGCGACCGCCCCCAACGCGAACGCGAGGAAGTACTTGGCCGTGTGCGCCGCGAGGAGATTCGGTACCTGGTTGCAACCGACGTCGCTGCGCGCGGTATCGACGTGTCTCACCTCACGCACGTCATCAACTTCTCGCTACCATCAAACGTGGAACAATACGTGCACCGCACCGGGCGAACCGGGCGCGCCGGACGAACCGGCACGGCAATCACGCTCGTCGGCCCGACCGAGCTCGGGATCCTCTATTACCTCCGACTGCAGTACAGGATCTTCCCCGTCGAGCGAACGCTCCCGAGTGAGGGCGAGCAACGGACCCGGCAAGAGGCCGACTTGATCGCGATGATCGACGCGGCCTACCCCGACGCTCCGAGTGAACGCGACCTAGCTTTGGTGCGGCGCTTCATGACGCACGTGGACGCGGAGCGGATGCTCGCGGGCCTACTGAGCACATTCTTCGGCACGGAGACCGAAGACATCGACAAAGTCGCCGCGTCCCAACGACGGCGCGGCAAGGAGCACGTCGACGCCCACAGTAACGGCGATCCACAGAACAATGGCGATGCCCAGAAGCCGGCGCGCGACGAAGCTGAACAGTTGGCAACTGCGACGTTGTATGTGAACGTAGGCCGGCGCGACGAGCTCAAAGCGTCGGAGCTAGGCCGCCTGCTGCGAGACCGGACCGGCCTGAAACGCAGGGAAATCGGCCGCATACGGGTGCGCGACGAGCACTCGCTAGTCGAGGTTCCACAGGATCGAGCCCAAGACGTCATCGAATCGATGGCAGGCGCGGTGCTGCGGGACCGAGAGCTCGCGCTCGAGCTCGACAGCGGCGACTGACCCCGAAAAATGCCTGCGGCATCACGGGACTGTGGCCTCCAAATTTGGGGACCTGTGCCCAGGTCGTCTATCTTGATGTCGGAAGATGCCAGAGGGGATTGCGTCGACGAGGCCAGAGCCGTCAGGGTTACACCCGGGGGCCGTGGTTGGGGGGAGATTCGAGGTCATCGATCAGATCGACGAGGACCCTCAGGCGGTCGTCTGGTCCGCGAAAGATCAACAGACCAAGCGCGCGATTCTCGTTCGCGTGATCCGACCTGAGCTGGTTCCCTCCGAAGCGGCCCCAGACTTTCGAGATGCCTGTCGGACCGCGGCAACTCTTTCACACCGCAACATTGCGCGGGTCTTTGGTGTCGGCCGGACCCCCAAGGGCGAGCATTTCATTGCCGGGGAATGGATCGACGGAACTCGCCTCTCGGATTTCATCCGGAAACGCGACCGCGATGGCGATCCGATCTCGCTGCGGGGGATCTACAACGTCGTCGCGCACCTCTGCAGCGCTCTCAGCTATGCGCACGAAAAAGGTCCGCACGGGACGCTTCGTCCCAGCATCATTTGGATCACGCGCGGAGGACGAGTCAAAGTCCGTGACTTCGGCGTGGGCCAAGTGCTCCTCGGCTCGGCGGGTCCGGCCGCCTTTACGGACGCAGACCACGCGTGCTTGGCACCCGAGGTGAAGCGCGGCGAGTCTGCAACAACACGGAGCGACGTGTTCGGGATCGGGGCCATACTCTACGAGCTCCTCACGATGCGCTCCCCGGCGTCCGACTTCGTCGCGCCCTCGCACGTTCGGGACGACATTCCGCCCGAGATGGATGGCATCTTGTTCGAGTGCTTGGCGCCAGATCCCGCGGATCGTTTCGATTCGCCCGAAGCGGTACGCAATGCCCTACTGCCTTTTGTCACACAGGCCAACTCGCTGCCCCCGCCCGCGGACGCCGGCATGAGCATCGACATCGACCTAGGTTCGGTGTTGCCGCCACCTGATCTCGATATCCCCGGGCTCATCAGCTCGCCGCAACCACCTCTGGCGCCGCCATCGCCGCCCAAGCGCGGCCTCATGAGCCTGATCGACGATCTCTCAGCCGATACGAAGCAGCGGTGGATGGTTGCGCGGGACAAGATGGACCACGGGCCATTCAACGCCCGCGAGCTCATCGAACGACTCAATGTAGGCGGCTTCACCGGCGAAGACCTCACGTTCAACATCGACAACGGCGAGCGCAAGCCGCTCCGCGAGTGGTCGGAGTTCCGCGAATTTATCCTTCAACGCGAGCATCAAGACACGGCCGAAGCCGAACAAGCGGCCAGCCTGAACGCGCACCGCTCCGAGAAACGCTCTTCGGCGCTGAAGTGGCTCGTCGCAGTTTCGCTCATTGGCATCGCCCTGTTCTCCGTAGGCGGCTTCCTGTTGTCTCGTTCGAGCGACATTCGCGAGGCGGCGTCAACCGAGCTCGACGACCTCTTCAAGCTCGGCAAGATCACGACCGGCGAAGCCGGCCTGCTCCCAGACCGCCCCGTGCGAACACGCCGACGCGGCTCGAAGGCCGCGCCTGTGACACGCAGCGGCGGTTTTGCAAGCTATGACGAGGCGATGAACCAGGCCGTCGAGATCGGCGACGCATCTCAGGGCGGCGGCGAAGGCCGGCTCACCGGCGGCCAAGTAGCGAGCGTCATGAACCGCAACCTCAATCGCTTTTACGGCACGTGCGTGGTTCCTGAGGTGAAGAGGGGCGGCAAGCCAGGTAACGTCAAAGTCGACCTGGCCATCGCGGGCAACGGCTCGATCATGGGCGCGACCGTGCACGGCGGAAGCGCCAGCTTCCAAGGCTGCATGGGCCAACAGATCAAGAACGTCCGCTTCCCAACGTTCGGAGCGCCACGAATGGGCGCGCGCTACAGCTTCACGGTCAACTAGAAAGACGTACCGGGGCACGGCGGAGCGTGACGCGCGGGTTCGGCGGACGGGGCGCCTTGCAATCGTGGGCGGATGGACCTGGTAAGTGGGCCCACGCAAGGCGCCCCTCGGAGCTCGCGCCAATCGCCGATGGTTGCTGTCGTGGCGATTGGCACTCACACGCCGCCGAACCCCCACATCACGCTCCGCCGTGCCCCTCCATACGTGGACTTCTACGGTGACTTGGTTCTCCATACGTCGACGTGTACGGAGGAGAACGGCTCGGGATGGGCAGCACAGCGATTGGGCGGGAGCCTAGTCGTATGTCGTCTTAGGGAGACGGGCGAGCGGGCCCCGATCGCGAGCACGCCCGTCCCGAGCCGTTCTCCTCCGTACACGTCGACGTATGGAGAA
>PVMK01128863.1_pt1 | contig 64486 bp, 61 predicted proteins | sample 1853481 | NCBI WGS metagenome assembly PVMK01 (sample SAMN08533507, study PRJNA380276) | Marine sediment metagenome, whole genome shotgun sequencing project.
CACATTGACTGTCAACGTATAGTCTGAAGCGCTAAAATCACTGCCATCTCCAACTTCAAAGTCAAAACTGTCGTAAGGACTGGCGCTCTGGTTGGCTACCGGCACAAATGTTAATAACCCGCTACCAATATCACCGGCAGTGATTATTTGATTAAGGATAACCGGGGTACCACTAAGCTCTAAACTTCCCACAGACTCCAGGCTGGTTACCCGGATCTGAGCAAAAGCGTCTCCCTCAGTATCATTATAGTTGACGGTAAAGTCTGCTACCGCAAACACATAGGTGATGTCTTCTGGGGTGGATACAGTGTTATTATCTCCTGCGGGCGGGTCATTGACCGGGGTAACATTGATAGTGAGGGTGTAATCAGCTAAGCTATAATTAAGCCCGTCACCAACTTCGAAATCAAAACTATCATAAGGGCTGCCGCTCTGGTTGGCCACAGGAACGAATGTTAGTAACCCACTGCCAATATCAGCAGCGGTGATCACCTGATTTAGGATTACCGGGGTGCCGCTAAGCTCTAAACTGCCCACAGATTCCAAACCGGTTACCCGGATTTCTGCAAAGGCATCCCCATTTGCATCATTATAGTTGACCGTGAAATCCGCAACCGCAAATACATATGAGTTATCTTCTGGAGTGGAGACCGTATTATTATCACCTGTAGGAGGTGTATTGACAGTAATGGTAACGTCCGCAGAAGAACAGAAACTAGACTGATTAGTCACAAAATAAGTGAAGTTATCCACGCCGTTAAACCCGTTTGCAGGAGTATAGTCTATGAAATCGTCTGTAGGATCAGCCGCAGTTCCATTGTCATTTACCGATACCGTTCCGCCTTGGGTGGTAGTACCAGACAATAGAGAAATAGTCAGATCTTCAGCATTTGGGTCGGTGTCGTTAGCTAATACATCAAGAGGGTTATTTGAAGAGTTCCTGGCAACTGTGAAGTTATCATCCGCGGGTGTTGGATGTGCATCGGGGTCACTGGTGTCGGTATTTAGTACCTGTAGCGTTTGATTTGCTAAAGCTGAGGGAGTTACATATTTTTCCACCACAGTTCTTACTCCCCCATTGGGTCTGACAAAACTCACTGTTACCTTGTATAACTGATTGGGCCCCGACGGTAATCCAAAATGTAATCGGTTGTCATTTTGTGAGCCATGACCAACACCTCCACTAACTTCCTGAATGAAGCGCAAAGCCGTACATCCTTGCTGATCTATCACCACTGTGGCGCCAATTGCGGATCGGGTTAATCCACCGCCTAAGTCAATCAGCGGTTCAATTTTTAAATAATCTGTGCTTCCTCCAAGGTCGTTTTCCCAAAGTTGGTTATTTCCACTCCGAATATTAACATATAGGTCCAGATCACCATCATTATCATAATCACCAAATGCACAGCCTTCGCCATCACCTGCCAGATTAATCCCCGAATTTTGATGGTTAAAACTAAATGAACCACCAGTGGTAGTATTTATCAACAGATAGTTAGGTGCGTTGTCTGAAGCTAAAAAGATATCGATTTTGCCATCATTGTTGACATCTCCCATGGCTATGCCTTCAATTTGTTGCCCGGTCCAGGAAGGAGCCGGAGTGATGGTAACCGTTGCTAATGTAAATACACCACTATTAAGGCCGGTTTGTTCGGCAATTACATGGGTGACATTTGCCGAAGCCGTACCATTATTAGTCCAGAAATAGTCAAAATCCCCATCGTTATCAAAATCTGCTACTGCCACTCCACCTTTAAAACTGTTTCTGGTATCCAGGTTTAATGAATTATTCGGGCTGAATGTTCCGTCGTTATTATTGGTAAATATATCCACTTCTCTTAGTGCTGCGGTAGTTCCTTCCCGGCGGGCCACAATGTCCACATCCCCATTATCATCCAGGTCAGCGGTTACAGAATAGTCTCCTGAAGCTCCTGTGGTAGGAAAACCTTTCGGACTACTGTCTGGAGTATAGTGGGTGAAGAATCCTGATCCGTCGTTCTGAAGAATGTCCTGTCCATATTGATGATCTTCCATATAGACATCCAGATCTCCATCTCCATCAAAATCCATCCAGGCAAGTCCTTCATTGTTCATTCCTGATTGGGTACCAGGTATGGTAAAGGAAGTAGGAATGAATATTTGTTTTATAACAAAGCTATAGGCCGGAACTGAGCCCGAACCCAGATTTTCATAAATCTCCAACCGGGATGATGTACTTCTCATAAAATCGATATCGCCATCATTGTCGAAATCTCCCGCTAATACAGAACGTTCACAGGTGTTTAGCAGGAGCTGCGGCGCATTGGTGGCAGTTACATCATCGTATTGATTGGTGCCGCTATTCCAAAAAAGTAAACGGGAACGTCCGGTAGTATTGTTGGTATTAACCACTAAGTCTAGGAAACCGTCCTGGTTAAGATCTGCCCAAGCTTGTCCGCCATCTGAGATTCCGGCATCTACCTGTGCGTTTCTGGCGGCGGCTACTTCAGTAAAGTTTTGCCCACTAGAAGACAAGCTTACTATAAATGTCATAAAGGCTAGCGCCCTGAGTTTACGATCATTGATCCACTTCATTGAACGTATTGTGTGTTTATGAATAACTCGCAAGTCGTTTCCCGTGATATACGGGATTTGGACTGGGGTAAAATTATAGGGAATAAATATTTATAATTCAGGAAGTAGTTGGCATAAGCCAGCAGTGTAAGTTTTTGGATTAAAATGGTTAAAAATGGGTTCTGGGAGCTTTAATCTGGGCGAATGTGCGATATTTGGTTATCCACAATCAAGTTCCCATGCGCGATGGACCTTAGAAGCTACCTAGATCAGGCGGACTGCCATATGAATATTTGTACTAATAATGTTTAGAACTATAAACTGCATTAAGCAATGGGAAAATTGTTCTAAACTTAGAATAGATAACAGAATTTGGGAGTATTAGTCCATATACTTATCCCGCAAGAAGTTAACCAGTTTTGTCTTATCCCGGCCATTTACCACCGAATCCTTACCTACACTTTTGTATTGAAATTGCTCTTTTGTCAAATATCGGATTATGTAATTGTTCAAAATGTTCTTGCCGTCATAGATATATTTGTGCCTCATAGAAGTTAATTTAGCCATGTCCGGGTTTCTGAATTTTTCGTGCTCATTTCCTATGATAAGGCCATCGATCTCATTTGAGAACATTTCGTATTGATCATGGTGTAAGGTGAATCTGTCGGAATACTTGGTGTTTTCTTGTTTAAAATTGTTCAATGCCCCTGGAACCGTATCATAAACATGAATATGGGCGCCATTATCCATTAATCTTCTAGCAATTTCCACCGGTTTACTTTCCCTAAGATCATCTGTACGGGCCTTGAAGCCTATACCCCATATAATAAAATTGGTGTTCTCCAGATTCCCCTGAAAATCCTCCGCAATTTTATTATAGAAGTAATCCGTAGTGTGATTATTTATTTTGATAGTTGATTCAATGATGGAAAGTGGCACTTCCTGCAATACGGCATATTCTGCTATTGCCAGGGTGTCCTTTGGGAAACAACTACCCCCGTAACCCATACTGGCATTCAGAAATTTGCTTCCAATGCGCTGATCCCTGCCAATTCCTTCTTGCACTTCCCTTACGTTTGCTCCTATGGTATCGCATAAAAGAGCCAGAGAGTTCATAAAGGAAATTTTTGTTGCCAACATAGCGTTTGCAGCATATTTCGTCAGTTCAGAACTTAAAGTGGTCATAGGACACAAAGAGTCCCTACGCTGCAAATAGGTAAAAAAGTGAGTGATTTTGTCTAGGGCTTCGGAATCGTCACATCCGTAAACGATGCGATCCGGCGTCCTTAAATCTTCTACAGCTGTTCCTTCTGCCAGAAATTCCGGACATGACCCCACAGCAACTTTTACATCCTTCTTTAACCCGTTAGAAATAATGTCTTGTACCAGGTAGGCTGTACCGGGGGGAACGGTACTTTTATTCAATACAATGCAGTCATTAGTGAGATGTTCAGCTATTTGTTCAGCTACCTCACACACGTATTTTAAATTAGCCCGGCCTTTTTCATTTGGAGGAGTACCTACTGCAATAAATATAAACTCAGGATTTTTTAATGCTTTTTCTAGACTGTTGGTTAAAAGGATGTTTTCATTATTCTCCCGAAGCAGCTCTATCAAATCTTTTTCGTGAATGTGCAATTCATCGGATCGATTTTCTATTACTTGCCTAATTGTACTAATTTTCTCAGCATCCGGGTCGTAAACCGTTACTTTATGCGTTCTAGCAAAGTGTGCAGCGGTAGGAACCCCCACATAACCTGCACCAAAAATCGTTACTCTTGACATTGAATGTTTTTTAACTAAAAAATAACCAATTGCAAAAGTAGAAATATTTATTGAAATATTTAAATAAAATATTGATTTATTACAAAATAAATGGCTTTTAATTGGGCTGAATCAGCGATGTGGATAACTTGATGGCTTTCTCGGAGCCTAGGTAACTAATCTTGCCAGCATCAGTTTAGGTTATCCTCAACCTTAATAGGATTCTCCTTGAAATCACCTCTTAATGCCCGATATCTTTTACGGGCTTCTGCGCTATAAATACTTCCAGGAAAACGGATAAGAAAGTCGTTGTAAATACGCATGGCTTCATTGGTGTCTTGGAGTTGATCTTCATAAATGCTGCCCATTAAGAAATATGCATCATCACTAAGAATATCGTATTCAAAGTCTTGCACTACTTGAGACAACAAATCAATCGCTTGTTTGAAATCTCCTAATTCCAGCAAGATATTAGCCCTGAGCCATAAGATCTCATCTGTTAGGCTATGTCCGGGATACTGTTGTGTCATGATTTCAAGCTGCTTCAAAGCTAATTCATACTTATTTTGAAAAAGATCTAATTCAACCTGAGCATAAGCTTGCATAGCTTGGTCTGTGCTATCAAATACTGTATTGTCTTGAATCAACAAACTTAAGGCCATGGCATTATTGGCGATCTCCCTGGATGTGGCCAATTTCAATATGTCCAAATGTCCTTGAGCCAATTCAAACTCGCCCTTGTAATAAGAGAGTTTTGCGTTGCGCAGTTTGGCTTCGTAACCTAACGATTGATCTTTCTGTAATTTTTCTACCTGAGAATATAACAAAGTGGATTCCCAAGGCTCACCGTTTAGTAAGTATATATCTCCCAAATCTAGCTTAGCTTGGGATTTTAAGACTAAATTTATTCCTGGTGTATCGATGATTTTGATAAGAATTTGTATTGCAGAATCTCTTCTGTTTAAATAAAAAGCATAAAGCAGAGCCTGGCTTCTCAACGCCTCCAGGGTTCGCTCGTTAATTCCGATCTCTGCTACCATACTCCGGTAATCTTCTATTAAATGGCTTATTTCTGTGGTATCAACGGGAAAAGTAGTTTTAACCAACTCCTCTCTGGATTTAATCAGGTACCGCTTGGCTAACTCATAGTTAATTCCTCGGTGGTATTGCTTAATTAGATAGTTGAATATCCTGATAGCATTTTTATAGTCCTTATTGTCCAATGCGATCTTACCAATCTCTAGCACCCTTTTCCCTTCTCCCTTTTCTCTTTTGTCCAATGCCTTTGCCTGTACAAACGCTCCATAAAAATTTTGTTGCTGCAGATTGACCCATATTAATAATGAAGCATCCAGGCTAGCATTAGGATGCTTTTGGATACGTTCGTAAAGTAGTTCTTCTAAACTAATTAGGTCTTCCTCCTCTGTTAATAAGTTTTGCAAAACATTTTTCACGTAGTTAATGTTGTTTGGATTGCTGCTGGCAAAGTTTAGATACTCACGAATCGTTTCCTCTTTCCTGTTGAGCCTGCGATAAATCTCAGCCATTTCCAAAGCATATAAGTGTGGATCCCGTTCTTGCTCTCGGCTTAGTTGATATCCAGATAATGCATGTTCAACTTCGTGTTTATTAAATAGATATTGGCTTGCGGAAATAATTTGAAATTTATGCGGTTTGATCCTTTGTAATGTCTGTGTAATATATTTATCCGCAAGTTGGTCATCTCCCGCCTTCCGGTAAAGAATTCCCAGATCCAGTTGATATTGAATTACCTCTGGATATTGCTTGATAAGATGCGAAAGATATTTCTCTCCCTCCTTAAATTCTCCTAGTTGGTTTAATACCTGTAAATAACGTGAATGGATTTGAGGAATATTCTTTGGCTTTTTGGAAAGATCCTGAAACATTGCCCGTGCTTTTTCCAGTTCTCCTTGTTCATAATACTGATTTGCAAGTCCAATTTTCTGTAATTCCTGTGCTTGTGCTGCCTGTAAAAAACAGCAGTACATTAAAGTACAACACACACAAGTCAGTAGGTTATCCATGCTCTATATTATAATATATATATATAATATTACTTACTATTAATTATTATGTTGTGGAAATAGTGGATAATAATTCTATTTAGTTCTAGCTATATTATTTTGTTCATTACATAGGGATAAATTTAATAATATTAACATATTGTTAACACGTAACAGCTTTAGTTACAGATAATTAATAAAATACAAGTCTATGTTGCCAAGTTGTGGATAAAGGGATTTCAAAGAAATGCTGTTCATTAAGATGTTGGTAACTTACTGTCATGTGCAGATTCAACCAGGCAGTTCTAGTTGGACTTGGGGTACAAAATTTATACATAGTTATCCACAACATCTGTTTACAGATAGACTTGTTTATCCACGTAAGTGTAATGATTCCCTAAAACACCAAATCAAGCCCGGATTGTTCCCAATTGGCCCTTAAATTAATTTCCTGAGAGGTAACGTTGTTATGAAAGAATAGCAAATTTTTTTCTGGAAGAGTGTTAAGTTTAATGTTGCCAGGATCCCAAATGCCATTATTATTTTCATCAACAAAAACTCTGATACTATATTTGCCCGGTGCAATGTTTCGGAATACGTAGGATTTGGTTTCTGTACTATTGATCAGTATTTCATCAATTATCTCAAATTTTTTATCGACCAATTGAATATTAAAGGAACTAAAATCAGTGGTTATGGTTCCACCAACAATTCCAAAATCCTCAGGATCTTTAAAAGAATATTCTCTTTTTATAACTGATGAGGTGTCATTTTCAATACTAATAAAACTACCTTTTGCTATAATGAGTTCAAATGGTTCGACCCAATTGCTGTGCACCGAATCATTTTCTAGAATGTCATCAAAATCAAGCGCAATGATGTACTCATCGTTGCTATAGTTCGTGCTTAGCATTGATGGGTTTATTGGAATGGAAAACAAACTGTCAAATCGAAAGTACATACTATCATAATTGACTAAGGTTATGGGTTTATTAAATTTTATGGAGGCACTCCAGGACTTATTTACCGGACCAGCTTTTAGATTGAAATTGGTACTAAACTTATCTGGCTTCCTAATGGATTCTTCAAACTTAACATATACTAGCGAGTCTAAGGTTTGTTGTAAGCTATCGCTAGTTATAAAGCCAATACCCAGGCTATCGACAATGGCTTTATTATAGTAAATACGCAATGTTTGGTGGTTATTAATCAAATTAGAAACTATTGATTGTTCCTCTGTAATTAGTTGATAATGGGCAAGTGCCTTGTTAAATTTAAGTTCATAATTTGTTCCAACAGGTCGACTATTTTGCAAGACAATAGGACGGGTATCCAAATTGAATATAAAGAGTTCCAGGCCCGGCAACGAATCGTTTAAGATTAAAGATTGTTCTAGAAATCCGTAACCTTCTGATCTAGATTCAAGTTTTAGATTTCGGTTTTGATCATCAAGTGAATAAATAAAATAGCTGCCATTTTTAATATTCTCAATGGTAAACTCTCCTTGTTCATTTGTAAGTGTGCTATACCTGGGGGGACCATCAAAAATAGTCATGGTATCAGGATCATTATAAAGCGATACGGTAATATCTTCAAGCACCTCTTTGGTCATTAAAGACCGTACTGCACCGTGTACGGAAGCTGAATCCAAAAAATTCCCGGTGCTGAAAACAAATTTTAAGTTAGGAGGAACGTTCCCTTCTGTTATATCCTTGATTCCCTCGCGAAAGTTAAGGGTATAAGTAGTAGCACTATCAAAGGGTTGCTCAAAACTTAAAACGATTCGAGTTCTATTTATACGATAGCTATATGGACCACTTAGATTCGGTGTAATCATTAACTGCGTCAATAAATTTTCCTCTTTTATATATTCATCAAACTCCATAGTGATTTCAGAACCACTAAAATTTAGAGATTTGTTTTCCGGAATAGTATTAATCAAAATTGGCGGATCAAGATCTTTTGGGCCCCCGGTAGGAGGGATGGGATTAGCACAGGCATAAATAAGGATGATCAAGAACCAGGATTGCTTCATTTTCTTAAGACATACACCAGGCTTGAATAATTCAAGTGGTTCCTTTTGGCACGATAATTAGATTTGACAGCTTGGGAGAATGCTTTAAAAATGGATCCATTGCGATATTTTTCACTCAGCATACAGATATAGAAAGCGTCAAGCTTTAAGGGAATTAATTTTATCAGGTGCAATCTATGTTTCTTAATCAATAGTTTCATGCTTTCAGGAGTAAAATGAGAAAGATGACGTGGTACATCAAAACCAGCCCAATATTCTGCATAATATTGGGCATCATAACTGGCGCAATTGGGAACGGCAATGACTAAATGCCCAGATTCTGTAAGGCGAGATATCAATGCATTAACCATTTGCTCAAGATCAGTAAAATGTTCTAAAACATGCCACAGGGTAATTGCGTCAAATTGATTTTCAGGCAATGCTTTAAGACTGTCAAAAACTCGAAGAGCGTCATTGTTATTAGCAATGGACCGGGCCTGGTGATTAGGTTCTACTCCCCAGATATCCCAGTTTTTTTTAAGAGCTAAGGACACAAATGAACCGGTACCACAACCGTAATCTAAAAGACGTCCCTTATGTCCAAGTACCTCATGTACCCAGTTTAGTTTTTTCCGAAGCATTAAATACCTGGTTAGATAGTAGATTCTATCAATTATATTACGACTTTTTTTAGAATGGGATATGTAATTATTGGATTCATAGTAACGATCAATATTTTGTTTAAAAGGGCGGGGATTGGTATATATAAAGGAGCAACTACGGCATTTTACCAAAGAAAAAGCCTCTTTGGTAACCGCGAAATCTTTTATCCTGTAGTAAGGCTCCGAGGTAATATTTGCGCATAGAGGACATGCCTCGATCTTATTATACATGGTATTATTTACCCAAAAATACCATTAATATGGAGATGTCGGCTGGCGATACACCACTAATTCTCGAGGCTTGACCGATGGTAGATGGCTTCACCTTTTTCAGCTTTTCTCTAGCTTCAGTTGAAAGCGCTGTTATTTTGTGGTAATCAAATTCAGAATTTATTTTGTACTGATCAAGACTTTGAATTTTGTCGGCAAGTTTCTTCTCCTTGTCAATATAGGTTTCATATTTTATTTGGATTTCGGCTTGTTCTGTAGTAGCAGTAGAATAATTGCTTATTGAATTAGATAGTCCAGAATTCATATTAATCAATTGACATACAGATAGTTCAGGTCTTTTCAACAACTGATATACTGATGTTTTTTCTTTAATGGGTGCAGTACTAAGTTCTTGCAATCCATGGTTGATCTCTTGAGGTTGAAGTTTGAATTGCCTAAAGTCTTGCATTAATCTACTAAGTGCTTGTTCATTCTCTACTACCTTTTTCATGCGAGTTTCTGATGCCAATCCCAATTTGTACCCCAATGGAGTCAAGCGTAAATCTGCATTATCCTGTCTTAGTAATATTCTGAATTCAGCTCTTGAAGTAAACATCCGGTAAGGTTCGTTTGTACCTTTGTTTATTAGATCATCAATAAGCACACCGATATAGGCCTGTGATCGTGAAAGTACCAAAGGTTCTTCTTGTTTTAATTGCCTGTGTGCATTGATTCCAGCGATAAGTCCCTGTGATGCAGCTTCTTCATAACCGGTAGTGCCATTTATTTGTCCGGCAAAATATAAATTGTGGATAAGCTTGGTTTCCAGTGATGTTTGTAGTTGCGTAGGAGGGAAGAAGTCATATTCAATGGCATAACCTGGCCTAAACATTTTCGCACGCTCAAACCCGGGTATCTTTTTAATTGCCTGATACTGAACATCTTCTGGCAAAGAAGTTGAGAATCCATTAACATATATTTCTACGGTGTTCCAACCTTCTGGTTCAACAAAGATCTGATGACGATCCCTATCAGCAAACCTATTGATTTTGTCCTCAATTGAAGGGCAATAACGTGGTCCAATCCCTTGAATACGACCATTAAACATGGGAGAGCGGGAAAATCCAGTTTTCAATTGTTCATGAACCTTCGAATTGGTATATGTAATGTAGCAGCTTCTTTGTTGAGACAAAACCTGCGTATCCGTAAAGGAGAATTTACCTGGTGGTTCATCTCCGAACTGTTCCTCCATCTGCGAATAATCCAAGGTTCTGCCATCGATACGGGGTGGTGTGCCTGTTTTCATTCTTCCGGATTCAAAACCTAATTCACGTAATTGCTCGGTTATACCGGAGGCAGCTCTTTCGCCGGTACGACCGCCAGCAAATTTCTTTTCTCCAATGTGGATAACTCCATTCAAGAAAGTTCCATTGGTAAGAATTACCGATTTCGCATTTATTTCAAGACCCATGCCGGTTCTTACTCCTATGACCTGGTCACCTTTAACTATTATTCCTGTAATCATTTCCTGCCAAAAATCTACATTTGACCTCTCTTCTAACACCAGGCGCCATTTTTGAGCGAACATATGCCGATCATTTTGGGTTCGTGGGCTCCACATAGCCGGTCCCTTAGATTTGTTTAGCATTCGAAATTGGATCATGGAATGGTCGGATACAATACCTGATTGACCTCCCAGTGCATCAATTTCCCGGATAATTTGCCCTTTGGCAACACCTCCCATGGCAGGATTACAAGACATTTGAGCAATAGTATTCATGTTCATAGTGATCAATAGCACTTTAGAGCCCATTTGTCCGGCAGCAGCCGCTGCTTCACAACCAGCATGGCCGGCACCTACAACTATGATATCATATTGGGGAAACATAAGGTTATAATTTAGTATGTTCCACGTGGAACACCAATTGGTAATTGTATAAGATGTTTCACGTGGAACATTAACATCACAAAGATAAGTAAGCTTCTTCTTTTTTGCTCATTTCCTGCTGTTCTTCTACAGACTTGTCATTGTAGCCTAGCAGATGAAGCACTCCGTGGACCATTACCCGTTTAAGTTCCACTCTAAAAGGCTCCTGATACTTAATCGAATTACTTCTTACCTGATCGATGCTAATGAAAATATCACCAGCAATAGTGTCTGGATTGGTACTTTGATCAAAAGTAATGATGTCTGTGAAAGTTTGAAGATTTAAATAGGTTTTATTAATGTTCAAGAGAAAGGGATCAGAGCAATAGATGAAATTGATGTCTCCGACGATATGATCTTCGTTTTCAACTACCCTATCTATCCATTCTCTGAGTGTTTGTGGTGCAGGGAGCGAGAAGTCAATGTCTTCACAAAAAAACTCAACCACACCTATTTATTTACATAGAAACGCAATTCCACTAATCGACCGCTGTCCTTAAACTTTACTTCGTCAGCTAGATGTTTCATTAAAAAAATACCTCTTCCTCCCGGTTTATCTAGATTTTCTGGTGAGGTTGGGTCTGGTAGGTTCTGAAAGTCAAATCCAGCTCCCTGATCCTGAACGGTAAAGGTGATGATGTCTTGTTCCAGGTTAAGATGAATGGTTACATTTTTATTATTCTGCAGCCCATTGCCATGCCTGATGGCATTGTTGACAGACTCCGTTACTGCAATCATGATATTTCCATAGATATCATCATCGATATTGTATTTGTCTTTAGCATTATCTATGAAGCTCTCTATAATTCTAATATTTTCCGTGAGTGATGGGATTTCAAGTTTAATAGAGTTCATTTATAAGCCGCTTTTAATTGTCTAATCTTTTGAAGTAATCGTTTACTTCTTGTTTATAGTAGGGGTTGAGTTTAGGAGGAACTGTTCTCAACAATTCGATTTCCTTTTCCTTAGCTTTCAGGTATTCTTCGAATTCAGGAGGTATAGAGATTTCCTTTTTACTTGCTTGCTGTGCTTCACGTGCTTTATCAAGTTCCCGTTCTCTAATAGAATTTTCAGCCTCCAGTAATCTTGTTAATATTTCCTGTTGCCGTTTTATGGTTTCACTAGTAATCTGCTTGTTTACCAAATCAGTTTCCGTTTGTTCCATTTTCTCAATAATATCTCCATTAGTGCCCTTGCCATCTTCACCAAGTTCTTTGATTCCTTTTTGAGCTTCTTCAAGAGCCCGACGAATCATTTCCTGCTGCGCTGCAAGTTTAGCCAATTCCTCACTTAAAGCCCTCCCGCTCTTTCCGCTTTTTTTCAAATTCTCAATCTGCTTATTTAATTGTTGCTGCAATTGACTCATCCCAGGAGTGTTTTTCTGCCCCTTTTTTGGCTTACCCCCCTGAGCCATGGCCATTTGTTGTTGCATTTGTTGCAAGACATCTCCCAAAAGCAGGGCCAGATTGTTGACAGAAGTCATTGTAAGTTGCTGATTACTAATGGATTGAGATTGATTCCGTTTCTTTAAACCCTCAAGGCTCTGGTCCATGTGCTCATTCATCTCCTTTACTTCCCTGGTAACGAATGATTTGATTTGATAAACCCGGTTGGCTAAAGAAATCAAGCTGTCCTCAATTATCTTGGCATCATCTTTAAGCTTCAGCTGTTCCTGAGATAGTTCAATAAACCTGGGGTCGCTTTGATTGAGGCTTTGGAACTCTTTCATTAGAGCCTCCTGATCGAAAGATAATTTGATCAAATTGTCTTCAATGTCTCTCAGGTTGTCCAAATTTTCCTGCATCATTTCCATTTCCATGCCACTCTGCATTTGCTGCAATTTATTATTTAACTGCTGCATGTTTTCGATGGATTGCTGTTGGGCTTTTTGAGCAGGCTTACGTTTGTTGTTATCGAGTCGGTCCTGACTCTCGTCCATGCCTTCATCAATCTTTTGCTCTTCATCAGAAGTATCATCGAACATTTGTGAATGCTCCAAATTCTGGTTCTTTTCCCGGAGGTCATCAATTGCATCCTTTAGTTGTTCAAACTCTTTCTTGAGTTCTGACTGGTTTTCTGAAAGTTGATCCATTTCATAGGCCTTGTCGCCGGTTTCATCCATGAGCTGTTTCTGTTCTTCCTGTAATTCCTGTAAATCTTTAACAGTTTCTTCCAGTTTTTGTTCAAACTGCATTCGTTTAAACAGTTCTAGGGTTCGTTCTAATTCTTGTTCCAGGTTAAGCTCTTTATAATCCAGCTGCTCAAGGAGATCTTGAAATGAATCAGAGTTTTGTTGTTCATCGAGCAACTTGCGTAACTCTTCATAAAGTTTCCTGGTTTCTTCATCCAGCAGCTCATCCATTAATTCCTGGAGTTGATCGATTTTAGTCTTTAAACTTTCACTGTATTCGTTGAATCGTTGTTTTTGAGCATTGTTATGCTGGTTCAGCTCTTTAAGTCGATTAATATCCTTACTTAAAGCCTCCTTTTTGTCAAGAATCTCTTGCAGCAACTTTTTATCCTGCCAATCCAGAGTCTTTTTGCTTTTTAATCGATTTTCAGCTTCTTTAATTTTCTCACTCAATTCTTTGGCCTCCTCAAGGTTTTTATCTATTTGTTCCTCCGTTTTTCGGGAACTTTCATCCAAAGTTTCATTAATCTGTTGACGAGAAGGGAGTTTGAATAGATGTTGTGCGGTTTTGGCTGATTTTGGCCCATTTACTCCATCGTTGTCCCACACCTTTAAATAGTATTCCACCTGGTCTCCATGTTCCATGTTCAAAGTGTCGACATTCCATTGAAAGTAATAGTTTTGATTGTTGTTGGTTTTAATAGAGATTGGAATCTGTCTAAATTTCTGGCCGTCTTTTACTTTTCTGTTCACTGCGTAGAACAAAGAGAGCCTTGAAAGACCGTAGTCATCAGAAATACTACCCCCAAATATCATATAACTGAACATAGTAGTATCTCTAAATTGATCAAGTGTAATTTCCGGATACTTGTCCTTAATGACATTTATCTGATACTGGATCTCTTCTTTATTCCGACTATACTTATTTTTCAGATCAAGGGTATAGCTGTCGGAGAACATTACTTGTTTTTGAAATGTAAATAATTGATTATCTGTATTTTGTAGTTCATGCCGCTCATTATTCTCCAGGAAATTCAATAAAATACCGTCAGTTTCCAAAGCCCGGAAAGACCACTTTACGGTTGTTCCCTCTGGAATCAATAGATTACCAGTATTTTGTAAAGACTCATTTTGTTTTTGAAGATATTTTGGAAACTTCAGATCGATATCAAAACTTTTCAAATTTGGTCGGCTGTGTACCTCCAGAAAGTAAGAATTTGAATGAAATCCCGCTGCTTCGAAAACGAAATCAAGACCGGATTGTACTTTAGAAAAAGTGAACTCGAAAACACCACCCTCATTTTGCAGCATTTTGATCCGACGGTCTTTGGTCTTTAAGTAAACCGTGTTTGGGATTATGTTACCTGTAAATCCAAGTTTGAGCTTAAAATCTTCATTCTTGAAGGCCGTTAATTCCTCATTTAATACCTCAAACTGAAATGGTGCTACTGCAGCATAGGCTTTGTTGAAGTTAATAATTCGCGGAGTGCTTTCAGTGAACAGCTGAGGTGCCGCCAAAAGCACTAGTAATACAATCCCCAGGGGGAACCCCATGTACTTAATGTATTTTCTATTTTCTTTAAAATTGACTGCATCCACAAATGGGACCAAAGAAATTTCACTGGTTTTTTGCGATATGCTTGCCTGAATCAAGGCATTAGAATCTCCACTCAGTTGATACAACTGCAGTGTGTTCAGCAATTTGTCCTTAACATTGGGGAAATATCTTCCTATTTGCGCAGCAGCTTCTTCGTTACTGATTTGACGGTTAATGGTGAAGAGTTTCCAGACCGGGTTAATGATCCAACGAAAAACAGCCCAAGCCATCACTACCAGGAATCCAAAAAGTAAAACAGCCCTGGCAGGTGATCCAAATCGCACGGTATACTCGAGAGAATTAATTAAAAGATAAGAGCTAAGAAGGATGCCTAATGCCAGCAGACCACCCTTGATTAACTTGTTTTGATAGTATTTGCGTTTGTAGGCCTGTAATTTGCCTATAAGTTGGCTATATCCCGAAGTATGTGCCATAGCTTAAATAACGATGTACTTTGGAGTTCTGTTGCAATCTGCGGTTTTTCCTGATTTATTTAGTTTTCCATTGGCAACTCTTTTCCAAAGTATTCCAATAGATGCATCTTCAATAACTTCTCTTGCTCAAGTAAATCAAAATGTGGAAGCTCCTTCATTAATCTCCAGTGAGGCCACCCTGATTCATCCAGTCCCTCTAATCTGTAAATCCCTGATTGACTTAATAATCTGCAAATTGCAATATGCATAAGGTCTTGTTTTTCTTCTTTGGTGAAAGCCCTGGCCCCCTGTCCAAGCTCATTCACACCAACCAGGAACAGCACTGCTTCCATACTGTCGGGTTTTTTGTCAAAAGTACTCCTTAGCCGTTCCAGTAAAGAGTGCCATTGTCGTTCCAAATCAAGGTCTTTTTTATACATAAATGAGACCGTATTAAAGGATCTTAGTATTACCAAATATAATGGAAATTACCTTTAAACAGTTGTACCTGGATTTTTTGACCATGCTTTTCCCCGGCGAATGTAGTCTTTGTGGGGGGACCAGAATTCCAACGGAGTCCTTTATTTGCAGTTCATGTCTGATACAACTTCCCAGAGAACGAAACTACAATGGGGTAGACAATGACACCGCTAATCGTTTAAGGGGAATGTTACCTTTCAGTGAAGCATATTCATTTCTCAGATTTTCTAAAAAAGGTCAGGTAAGAAAATTAATACATAAGGTCAAATACATGCACCAACAAAGGCTTGCCTTTCAACTTGGTGTTTGGTTTGCCTCAGAAGTTCTTTTCCATATTCGGGACCACTTCGGAACCATAGTCCCTGTTCCCCTTCATCCAGGTAAACTAAAATCCAGAGGATATAACCAAAGTCTTGAAATCGCCGCTGGAGTGTCTCATGTTACGGGGTGTCCCATCGTGGAAGCATTACAACGAATCCACAAGACAGAAACACAGACTCAATTGAGTCGTTGGGAGCGATTTGAGAATACATCCAATGAGTTTAGTATAGTTAATCCTCTTCAAATTGAAGGAAGGTCGGTGTTATTAATCGATGATATAATTACTACTGGCGCAACTATGGCAGGTTCGGCAGTACCACTTTGGGAAAACGGAGCAGAGAGAATTATAGTTGCCGCTATTGGCCTTACTCAAAGGTTATAAAAAAACCCCGCCTAGGCGGGGTAAATAAGGTAAATTAAAACGTATCCTTTAATAGTTGCTTCCAGCTCTGATCATCGCGCACCGGAATCCAATAGTAGCAGTAGCTGAATCTTCATCCAGAAATCTACGTGTTCCGGGAGATAGCCAATAGGCTACATCTTTCCAGGAACCACCTTTGAAAACCCTAACGTTATCAGTAATCAACGATTCGCCGCCTTCACTATCATAGTAACTGGCAGGATCCAGAAGACCATCTCTACGGATGGGGTTTAAATCGTCAACATCCTGGAAGGACAGAGGTCTATATATATCTTGCACCCACTCATTTACATTACCGGCCATATTATAAAGTCCGAAATCATTAGGAGGGTATTCGTAAATTCCAGAAGTGATCATTGCGCCATCGTTCAGTTTTCCGGCTATACCAGCATAGTCTCCTCGACCACGCTTAAAGTTTGCCAGGAAGAACCCCATTTCTTTACCGTAAGGGTTTCGAAGGGCATGTCCATCCCAGGGATAAATTCTTTGATGCGTTTGGTTTTCATCCAGCCACTGAGTTCCTACCAGGGCTTGAGCAGCGTATTCCCATTCAGCTTCTGTAGGCAATCTGTAATCGGGAAGTACTACACCAGATTCTAATGGAATTCGGCCTCCTTGTTCTGCAGGCAGGTCTTCCAAACCCGACTCTTCCGCTAGTTTTAGGTTAACCATTGAAGTTCTCCACTTGCAATAATCGTTTGCCTGTAACCAGCTAACACCAACTACCGGATAGAAACGGAAACCAGGATACCTCAAGTAATGGTCAACATAGCTATCATTAAAAGCCAGCTGTCCTTTCCATACTGAAGTATCAGGTAAGGCAGACTCATAAAATTCTCTGGTAGAGTCCAATTTCACATAATAGAGATATTCCAGCCAATGTATGTTGGCAACCTCAGTTTCGTCCATGTAGAATGATGCTACTGTAACAGTTCTTTCCAGATTGTCTCTGGTAGTGAGGAGATCTTCTTCAAATGAGCCTAAGGTCATTCGACCACCTTCAATAAATACCAGATTGGGGCCATCGGGCTGTCCGCTAAAATCGTTTACCGGGAATCCCCCATCCTCATTATAAGCAAGACCTGTGGCGGTACTTGCGTCTCCTGGGTTCTCCGCAGTCGGTTGCTTCTGAAAGAATTTATTACAGGAAGTAGATAAAATCATGCTTAGGACCAGAACTAGGGGTCCACGCAATCTGCTTGCCATTTTCATAACCTGTTAAAATTTACCTTTGTGTAAAAACTTATTCAATTCATATTTATAACGCATGCAATTTGGAGTATTGCAAAGTAAAATTAAATTAAATACATCCTAAAATTCTATGGATGTAAGATAATTCTCCAAAATGCCAACCGCATAACACCATGCAATATAAATAATTGCAAAACTCCTTTTTTATTGTGTTTTGGGAATATTTATTTCTCCTTGATTTATCTTTGACAGAATATCTTTTGTTTTTCTAATCCCCTCAACTTCTGAAATCACTAATAATAGTCGCTTTCGGGTTTCTTTTAGTTGACATCTCTGCGAATGACTGGAGACAAAAGCCAATATCTTTCCAAACACTTCTGACTGGTAATAGGTTTCATTGTCGGACGGAAACAAATAACATTTAACCGTTTCGTTTTTGATCACAAGCTTTTCACATCCAAGCTCTTGGGCTAGCCAACGAAGTCTTACAGTTTCAATAAGATCAAGCACCTCAATTGGCAATGGCCCAAATCGATCGGCCATGGCTTCACAAAACCCGCTTATTTGACTTTCACCTGAAAGGTTATCCAAACGACTATATAACTGTAATCGTTCAGAAACGCTGGTGACATAGTCATCAGGGATTAACAATTCAAGGTCGGTTTCAATGTTGCAGTCTTTGGCTTTAATTACTTCCAATTTGGGAAGCTCAGACTTAAATATCTCTTTAAATTCATCTTCTTTTAACTCCATAACCGCTTCATCTAGTATCTTATGATACATTTCAAACCCCAGATCGGAGATAAACCCACTTTGCTCTTTGCCCAATAGATTTCCGGCACCTCTGATATCAAGGTCTTTTAAGGCAATCTTAATTCCCCCTCCAAGATCAGAGAACTCTTCCAAAGTGCTAAGTCTTTTTCGTGCATCTGAGCTGAGTTGGGCAGGTGGTGGAGTTAACAAATAGCAAAACGCCTTTCTGTTTGATCGCCCAACCCTTCCACGCATCTGGTGCAGATCAGAAAGACCAAACATATGTGCATGGTTAATAATTATGGTATTGGCATTAGGTATGTCCAGACCCGACTCGATTATATTAGTCGACACCAATACATCAAACATGCCGTTGATGAAATTCACCATAACTTTTTCAAGTTTGGTCCCGTCCATCTGCCCATGAGCGATCGCCAAACGGGCATCTGGCACCAACCGGTGAACAATGTTTGAGACTTCCTCAATATTTGCCACTCTATTGTGAACAAAGAATACTTGCCCTCCTCTTTTTAGTTCATAACTAATGGAGTCTCTGATCACCGCCTCATTGAAAGTATGGATTTCTGTGGTCACAGGTTGCCTGTTGGGTGGAGGAGTTGAGATAAGACTGAGATCGCGTGCTCCCATTAGTGAAAAGTGCAAGGTTCTGGGTATTGGTGTGGCGGTAAGGGTTAACGTGTCCACATTCACTTTCATCTCTTTGAGACGTTCCTTAACAGTGACCCCAAACTTTTGCTCTTCATCGACCACCAGCAATCCCAGGTCTTTGAATTTAACGTCTTTTGAAACCATGCGGTGCGTTCCTATCAGAATATTAGTTTCTCCGGCAGCCACTCGTAACAGGGTTGCTTTTATCTCCTTTGGAGTTTTAAACCGATTGATGTACTCTATTTTTACCGGGAAATCAACCAGGCGATCTGTAAAGGTCCGGTAGTGTTGCATGGCTAAAATGGTGGTAGGAACAAGAATGGCTGCTTGTTTTCCATTGACGACACACTTAAACGCAGCCCTGATAGCTATCTCCGTTTTGCCAAATCCCACATCACCGCAAATCAAACGATCCATAGGGTGGGCCATCATCATGTCGTTTTTTACTTCTTCTGTAGCCTTGGCCTGATCTGGAGTGTCTTCGTAAATGAATGACGATTCTAATTCAGCTTGCAGGAATCCATCTTCATCAAAGGCAAACCCTGAGGTAGATTTTCGTTTAGCGTATAATTCGATAAGATCCCGGGCAATTTCCTTTACTTTACGTTTAGCCCTTTTTTTCTTCTGTTCCCATTCCTGACTACCCAACTTGTTGACCACGGGAACCATGCCCTCCTTACCGCTATATTTTGAAATCTTGTGAAGGGAATGTATACCCACATATAGCAGATCGTCGTCTTTGTAAACCAAACGCAACGCTTCCTGTTCTTTTTCACCCACTTGCACTTTCTCCATACCGACAAAGCGGCCGATACCGTGGTCAATGTGAACCACAAAATCACCGGTACTAAGCGTTCTCAACTCCTTAAGGGTAAGGGCTTTTGACTTAGTATACCGATTGCGTGTCTTAAACTTATGGAACCGGTCAAACAATTGATGGTCTGTAAAGCAAACCAATCGTAATTGATGATCTATAAACCCTCCCCTCAAACTAATATGCAGCTCATCCAATTGAAGGTTGGGGTCCAGTTCTGTGAATATCGATTTTAGACGATCTAATTGAGCGGGGGCATCAGCGATTAATGCGCAGCGGTAATGCTGGTTATTATAACTACGTAGCTGCTCAACAATCAAATCAAAATTCTTATGAAAAGAAGGTTGAGGTAGTGCTTCAAAGATCGATTCATGGTCACTCTGCCCATAAAATCGGTTTCCAAACTGAATAGTAGTGAATTGGCTAAGATTCTGCTTGATAGTAGAATCTGTCTCAAACAGTGTCGATGGCTCAGATAATACACTGGTCCCATCGGCAATCTTCAACCTTTCCTGAAAGATCTCAGAAACTTTCTGATAAATGTCCTGACAGGTTTCCAGAAGATGTCCCTGGTCCTTTAGCCATATTTTGGTGTTTGGCCATAGAAAATCAAAAAATGACTGACGGTGTTCGGTTTTTAGGGTGGTTTCAACATTGGGGATAATACTAATTTTTTGTAGTTGGTCAACGGATAACTGGCCTACAGGATCAAAGGTCCGGATACTTTCAAGCTCAGATCCAAAAAACTCCATTCTGAAAGGCAATTCATTGGCGTAAGAGTAGATGTCAACTATTCCTCCTCGAATAGAAAACTGTCCAGCTTCATATACAAAATCGGTCTTTTCAAATCCATAATCCTGCAACTGTTCATTTATGGAGCCTAGCTCCCAAGTTGTGCCAATCTCTAATTTCAGAGTATGGGAAACCAACGATTTTTTGTTAATTACTTTTTCAGATAGGGCTTCCGGATAGGTTACTATACTTAATGCCTTACCGTCTGATTGTACTACCCTGTTCAATATCTCCGCCCTCATCAGAACATTGGCATTCTCTATTTCTTCGTATTGATAAGGTCTTTTATAGGATGTAGGATAAAAAAGAACCTCTTCTTCTGACAGGTTCTGGAGGTCGTTTTGAAAATAGGCAGCTTGTTCTTTGTCGGATAATATGTACAAGTGAGAATTTCCAGCCAATTTGAAAATAGTTGTTGCTATTACTGCATCCATACTTCCTTTTAGTCCTTTGAGCATCAATGTTGAAGCCTGGGAGGCTTGTACCCTTTTTGCCAAGGTCTGCACAAGGCTATCTTGAAGGTAGTTTTCTAAGAAAGTTGAAATATCCAAGCCAGCTAAATTTTAGAGCAACAAAGGTAAAAAAATAAAAAATCCTGTAGCGTGAATGACACTATAATTACTTTGTTTTGTTTATATTTATGATTACCGCTTCTTTAATATCCAAGTACCTCTCAATGCGGGAGTGTGGCCAGAAGCCCTGAGACAGGATTGAAATAGCTATAACAGTAGTAGTGCAGCCTAAAAAGAACATACAAGCCAAGCACCGGGAAAGCAGTTTTCAACAAATTGAAAAGATGCATCCCTACAAAATGTTAATGGTGCTGGGTATGGTGGGAATTGCAATGATTTTCGTATTTCTGGTAATTGCCTATACTGTCGGTAATTCCAATTTCGCTCAGATATCAGAGGTTCGACTTCCAAAGATCTTCACATTGGGAACGATTATTTTATTGGGGTCCAGTTTTGCCTTGAATTTGGCCATAAAGGCGTTTCATGAAGATAATATGCGACAGCTGAACTTCATGATTTTTTTGGTACTGGTTATGGGAACGATTTTTACAGGCTGTCAATTTTTGGGATGGCTTGATTTGAAAGAAAATGGAGTTTTTCTGGCAACACAGCCTTCAGGGACCTTCCTTTATGTTATCAGTGGTCTTCATTTGATGCATTTAACCGGAGGGATGCTTTTCCTAACGCTGGCACTGGTTAAAACTTATAAGGTAAGACACGACCCGGTAAAGGCTTTAATTATGGTTACTAACCCTTACGATCGACTTAGATTGGAGTTAATAACTGTTTATTGGCATTTTCTCAGCGCTCTTTGGTTACTTCTTTTTTTCTTTTTCCTGTATACATTTTAATCCTGTAACCAGGGTGCTCTTCTATCAAAAAGTACTATAAGATTAATGACTGCAGAGCCTTAATCAAGGTGGATGAAACAGCTCTGATCTGTTCGCCAGAAGTACTATTCAATATCAAGCTGAATGCATTGTTGTCAACCAGGGTATCGGCGGAATGAAAAAACGATCCAAAGATCAGGAGTAGAGCAAACAATATACCGATCCAAAGTGTGATGGTCTTAATTTTATTTCTACTAAAATGTTTCACGATCTTCTTGTTTACAGTATTTCCCTTGCCAAGGTCGTGCCAAAAGCAAAAACTCCTATTAAGACCATAAGAGAGGGTAAAGGTTTAAACGTAATATACAAACATGTTCAAAATCGTACATCTCTGTGCTCAATAGTGAACGCATTTAAATCAAATTTTTGAGTAATCTAACCCCCAGATCCCGTAGGTCGGTGTCTCGGTTTTCTAACAGGTGATAAATAAACACCATTTCATCAAAAAAAAACGGGGCTAGAGTCAGCCGATTCAAAAGCTCATTTTCTTGATATGGTCCATATGATGATTCACCTTGGTCATTGGCGTAATACACTAACCAATAGCTATTTGCTGCTTCTTCAAGGGCCATTTCAAAGTAGTCCATTGGAAAGATGGAGTCAAAGTCGAAATAGGAATCGAGAAATAGAGGCTTTTTCTTCATGAGCGTCAAATACTATCAGAGCCAGTATATTTATCGCCCTTTCCTGGAGCTGTAATTCAAAAAGAAACCACTAAAACTCCAAAATTCCCACGATGTCTTCTTGTAGAAATTTTCCACCGGGTGCTCGACCTGTGTAGTCAAAATTCAACCAAATCACACCGCTTTGATCGACATGTTGGTAAATACTCTTGCCTTTAGATTCATTTACGAACAGTTTGTGCCGGATTAAAAAGATGGCTTTATTTAATTGATCTTTAGAACCTATTCTTAATTCAGGGTAAATATGATGGGTTGTTCGTACTAATCGAACCTCCGATCCTACGAACTTTAAGCACGCAGCCATTAAAATTGCATGATCGTCACAATCTCCATTAAATTTGCCATCATATTGCTGTTGATTAATGGTTTCGCCTGCGGAAGCGAAATACTCTTCTCCAACTGGATCTGAAACGTAAACCCAATTACTATTGATCTCTTTAAACACCGAAAAACCTTGGACTAAAGTACGATTATGCTTATTTGTAAACTCACTAAAGTGTTTGGTGCCAATTTTTACCGCGAAGTTTCTTACCTCTGCGCTTTTGAAATTAACCGCTTCTGCAACTTTATATGCATCCTGAAATGGCTCATAATCCTCCGCCATCAAAGGGACTGCTATCGGATTGTTCTGCAAATTGTAAAGAGAAACTACATAGTCCTGGAAAGCATCTTGAAAACTAAATCCTGCTCTGGCACTGCTGACACTAATAGAGATTATGCCTATACCTAGAATGATCAGGACCAAATGTTTCAACCGGATCACCACATAAATTGATAATCCAACTACCAAAACGGAAAAAAGTAAATGTTCAAGATGGATGCCAACCCCCAGAGGAACAGATATGATAGGCAGGTGAGGGCTCATTAGAAAAAAGAGCGGCAGGGCCACAACAACTGCTACCAGGTAAAGCAGGATATTAATTAAAAAAGAAAAATTCCTTGCCTTAATTCTTTTATAGACCCTTCTAATCATGCCCAATATGATATCCTTGAAACTTACAGTTTAGCTCGGCTCCTCTTTCAACCGCATCATTAATGACAATTTTGAAGCATTTTGTCTTAACAAGTAACTACGCAGATCTTCAGATTTTTCGTATGTCCAGTCCATAATGTCGGTTGCCTCTGGTTGTTGGAATAGCAGTTGGTCTTTGGCAAATCGGATATGCATTCCATAGAACCAACCAGTATTCACCTCTCCGTTTAATTTAAAGGATAGATAAAACTTATGTATTTGAATACCCTCTTGGTGTCCCTCCATTTTGGACTATGAGCAGACTAGATTGATATCACCATTTACTGTCCAAATAAATCGAATTTTACCCATCATTCCAAAAAGAAATATCAAGAATTCTATTTCTTGCTAACAAAAAAGTCAAATGACTGATACTCCCATCGAAATTGAACTTTCCCTTTATTGTCAACGTCAAACATCAATTGTTCTTGTACCTGGTCGAGTTTTTTTGATTTCACGGTAATTCTCAATACGTCTTCAGCTTTGTCATAGTCATAGGCGCCCCATTGATCGGCATTTTTATTAAAAATTACCGTCCAATCTCCTTTTTCAGGAATGGTAAATAGTGCATATTTTCCCGCGGGCAGTGTTTTCCCATCAATGGTCACGTCTTTGTTAACAGTAAAAGTAGTAGCTTCATTAGCTCCGGTTCTCCAAACTTTCCCATAGGCTTCCAGTTTGCCAAAAACAGTTCGGCCTTTTACATACGGCGCACCGTAGTCAATAACAATTTCTAAGTCACCAACCGCTCCACTAGCTGATCGAGGGGGGCTAGGCCGTTTGGATTTATCATCTTGAGCAAACCCATTGGAAACAAATCCAGTAATTAATAAACTGAAAATCAAAAAATAGTTAATCCTTTTCATAGAAGTTTATGTTTGTATAATTGGTAAAATGTTTCACGAAATAACACTGTTAATGGTTACAATAAAACACAATTAGTGAGTCATTTAATTTTAGACCCTAACCAATAGTCAAAATCCAGGTAGTCCAATTGTGAGTCGGTCATTAGTGCTGGGCTCGCAAACAACGTATTATAAGCTTTACTAAAAAGTGAACGGTGTTGGCTTTCAGGACGGGTACTGATATTGGAAAACAGCTTTAGCAACACTTTTTCGAATTCCATCAAACTTCCTCTCTTCTTCAAAAATCTTCTGCTGGCATCCACAGAATATTTTAAAACCGTAATATTGCCCAGCTCGTAATGAACAATCAGGTTAAGAAATTGTGCATATCCCACAATATCGCTCCTTTCGGAGCTGTATCGATGATTAAGCACCGCATTTACGTCCTTTAGGGCTTTGCTGAAATTCCCATCCATAAAGTGTAAATAAGCAAACTGATAGTAAAATAATATCTTATATTCCCTGGGAACAAAGTCTTTGTTTTCATCCAAAAATGAACGGACTTTAGGTATCATTTGTAATCCCTTGACAACTTGCCCTGAATCTCGATAAGTTTCCAATTCAACATTGTATGTTCGGATCATTAATTTCAGGGAAATAGGCCCACTGCTTTTAAGTTTAAGTTTTCCGGGAATAGACCTGATCTTGTCCAGTAATTGAGGAACTTCATCTAGTTGTTTATTATTCAGGTAAAGACCAATTTTGTTATTTAACGCGGTGATATAAGGGCTGGGGTCATCGCGAAGTTGGAATGTATCGATTTCCAAAAAGTCAACTAACTCATCGATCGACCCTTCCGCTTTTTTGAGATTTCCAGACACGGTATGTGTCACATACAGTAGATGGTAATACAGGATCTTGGCTCTGCGGGTTTGAGCAAGAGAGGCTTCCTTTAGATAGGGGTGTTCGAGATACTTTGATAAATCATTTTCATCCTGGTCACTCATATTGATGGTCAACGACCAGTATTGACTCTCATCACTGAGGTATTTGAGCGCTTGTCGCTCTTCCGTGATTATGGTATTTAGCATTAGTTGGCTATCACTTATTCCTTTCATATTAAGAATTACTCTCCGTTTCCAATTCAGAACCTCTAGAAAAGTCAACTGATCATCCACACGCTTTGCCAGCTTTTCAGCTTTACTGATAACTTTGTAGCACAAACTCAGTAAGTCTTTCTTAAATAGAATCTCTATGTCCAGCAGATGTGACTTCAATCTGGCATTAACTGAATCATTCAGGTGATAGCTCCGTAAGCTTTTCATGATCAATCCGGTCAAGTAGTTCTTGGTGACGTGCAATTGTTTTATGAAAGGTTCACTGAAAAACTTGCTTTTGACCTTCAGTTCATCATATTTCTCCATTTGATCCATGGTTTCAAACAAGGCCAGATAGTTGTGCTTCCGTCCCTGCAATTTGGTAAACAACTTGAAATATCGCTTCTCACTCTTGGTGAGGGATCTGATCAAGGAAAATAGCGCATCAGTTTTAGCCATAGAATATTAAATAAATATGTCGAATATACCCTATTGCAATTAATAACGTTGAATTATAGTTAATTAGAAACCTACGTTTTAGAGTTATTTGACAAAAACTTTAAAGATAAACGCCGTATAATTCGTTACAAGCAGACAACTATTGTTACACTAAAAATTTTCAATTATGGCAAATGCAATAAACTGGTTTGAGATCCCAGCGAAAGATCTTGATCGTGCCTGCAGCTTTTACAGCTCTGTGCTAAGTGGCGATATCCATAGAGAAGAAATTATGGGATTACGAATGGGGTTTTTGCCCCATGATCAACAGGGAGTAGGTGGCGCCCTGGTGGAGGGAGAGGGATATGAACCCTCGCAAAGCGGCTCCCTGGTTTATCTAAATGGCGGATCCGATCTTGCAGGGCCTTTGAGTAGAGTTGAAGATGCTGGTGGTGCTGTGGTGGTTCCCAAAACCAAGATATCAGATGAGATTGGCTATTTTGCCATAATTAAAGATACTGAAGGGAATAAGATTGCTTTCCATTCAATGCAATAGTTTTTATATTTAACAATCGGATTGCAAAAATCCGGTTGTTACTTCAACTCTCAGATTATGACCTATATCACCAAATATTTCATGAAGTATTTCCGTGAATTGGGAAAGGACAATAATGAAGATGCGGAAACATTTTGAACAAATTCAAAAAGAAATGGAAGCAGCTTTTGCTGGCGTGGCTGCTGGTAATATGATGGGTTCGCCTGCTTTGACTTGCCGTTCAAAAGTATTTGCGTTTTTCCATGAGAACGAGATGATCTTTAAGCTTGGTCAAACAACAGCCGATTATATGGGAAAATATCCAGGATCCAGATTTCTGAATCCCTTTAAGAAGAAACCACCAATGAAGGGATGGCTGGTGGTACCCTGCGAGTATCACAATGAATGGGCATCTCTAGCTGTTGCAGCTTATGAAAATATGGTTGAAAAATAATTTTTGAATAAGATGTCTATACCTGATACTCAGATAAGTTATATATTAGACCAACTGGAACCGGCAGGAGGTGTCTCTCATAAAAGAATGTTTGGTGGGGTAGGATTCTTTAAAGAAGGAAAGATGTTTGGGATGCTAAATAGCAAAGGGACACTTCTGTTAAAAGTAGATGAATCAAATATTCAAGACTATCAGGATCGGGGGATGTCACCGTTTTCACACAAGAACACAACCGCTAAAATGCCCTATTATGAAGTGCCTTTAGATATTATTGAAAACAGACAACAGTTAAAACAATGGGCGAATAAATCATATGATATAGCGCTTACATCCAAATAAAAAAATCATGAAACCTTTGATTTCAGTAATTTTCTTTTTCTCTGCCATTACACTTTGGGGTCAGGAAGGTGGCAGATTATCCATTGAAGAAAAATCCGAAATTTCCGCCCACTTACAGAATAGCTGGGAAAACCTTGAGCGCTTGGTAATAAGTCTTACCATGGAACAGTGGAGCTACAAAACTGTAGATTCGGTTTGGTCGATAGCTGAGATTTCAGAGCATCTGGAAAAAGCGGAAAAGGAATTATTCAATCTGGTGACTGACCAGCTAAAAATGTCCCAGACACAACCTGAAAAGGTTGATGAGATTAGTGGAAAAACACAAGATATCATGGATGCCATAACATCCAGGGATCATAAAGTAAAGACCAAGCCTGAGCTTGAACCAATGGGAGGCTATGATTCCCCGGATCAGTTTCTAAAGAGTTTCGCAAAACTAAGAACAGAAACTATAACCTACGCTCAATCAACAGAAGACCAGCTAAGGCATCACTTTATTCCATTCGGGCCTCTGGGGGAGTTGGATGGATACCAGATATTGATGTTTATATCGGGGCACACGGAGCGGCACATACAGCAAATTGAGGAAGTAATGGAGGATCCAAGTTATCCATCGGCCTGATCCATTCAAGGCCTGCTTTGTCCAACATATTGTTATATATTGCGTTTACAGTGGATAAAGCGAACAAATGAAATTAATATTTACAGGTTTCCTGACTGCATTTGCAATGGGAGTAATGGCACAAAATGGCCATGATGTTACCTTTGAGGAGTATAATCCTCCTTCTACATTAGTGGTCCCGGAGCACCCTCTAACCCGATCAAAATACCCTTTTATTGATGTCCACAATCATCAGTTTGGGATGCCTAATCAAAATCTGAATAAGCTGATTATTGATATGGATGACATAAACATGGGGATAATGGTGAATCTCAGTGGACGTGGCAGAGGTGAGACCAGCCACCTGGACGGCGCCATAAGCAATATCAAGCAATCAGACCTGGATTCAAGATTGGTTGTTTTCACCAATATCAGTTTTGAAGGCATTGACAACCCTGATTGGAGTGAGAATACCGCAAAGCAATTGGAGCAGGACGTACAAAAAGGTGCCAGGGGCTTGAAGATATACAAGAGCCTTGGTCTTAGAAACACAGATACAAACGGGGCAAGGATTGCTATTGACGATCCAAGAATTGATCCTGTTTGGGCAAAATGTGGCGCATTGGGTATTCCAGTGTTAATTCACTCCGCTGACCCCGCTCCGTTTTGGCAGGATCATGACGGCAACAATGAGCGGTGGCTGGAGCTAAAATTGAGACCTAACCGGAAAAGGTCTGATGACGATCCTGCGCCATGGGAAAAAATAATACAGGAGCAGCACAATGTGTTTAGAAAACACCCTGAAACCACTTTCATAAATGCCCATTTTGGCTGGTATGCCAATGATTTATCACAGTTGAGCTCCTTTTTAGATCAATATCCAAATATGATGATCGAATTTGGTGCGGTTATAGCTGAACTGGGAAGACAACCCAGACAAGCCCGAGATTTTTTTATTAAGTACCAGGACCGTATTATGTTTGGAAAGGACTCATGGCACCCGGAAGAATATCATACCTATTTTCGAATTTTGGAAACCTCCGATGAGTATTTTCCTTATTACAAGAAGTACCATGCCTATTGGAAAATGTATGGACTTGATCTTCCTGATAATGTTTTAAAAAAGATTTACTATAAGAATGCCTTGAGGGTTATTCCCAAGCTAGATGCAAGCATTTTTCCGGATTGATCACTATAATAAAGTAACTGTTGGCGGAAAGTCTACCATAAACCAAATGCTACTTGGGTGAAATACCCACGCCATTTGGCACCGTGCGTCAGATTATTTAAGGAAGGAAATGACACTTCTTCTAAAACACTGTTCATTCCTTCCACATGGTCAGTGGTGGTGACGGTGTTGTTTCCTTTTAACTTTTGCAACAGGTACTCCGCCGCTTGTTCTTCCCAACGGGGTTTTGACAGTGGATTCATTTGGCTCCAGGCATCAAGGTATGCCCTTAGAATTTCATATCCGACAGGCTCTACATGAAAAATGATGCCACTGATGTTAATTTTACGGGTCATGGCGAGAATAAAATTTCCAATTGTACTTTAAGGATGTGGGAATAGTATAAAAAGTTGCATACTTCGAGCTTTTTTTTCTTATCATTGAATAGTATGAAACAAAGATGTCAGTGGGTAATTGGGGCATTTGATGAGTACATCAAATACCATGATGAAGAATGGGGTGTTCCTGTACATGATGATAAAGTTCTTTTTGAATTCCTGACTTTGGAGGGGGCGCAGGCGGGACTCAGTTGGAGCACAATATTGAAAAAGCGCCAGGGCTACCGCATAGCTTTTGCAAATTGGGATGTAGAAAAGGTAGCCGGATATAGCGAGGGCATGATTATGCAATTGATGCAGAACCCGGAAATTGTTAGAAATCAATTAAAAATCAGATCAACTGTATCAAATGCTCAGAATTTCATAAAACTCCAAGATCAATTGCAAAGTTTCAGCAGTTACCTTTGGTCCTTTGTGGACGGCAAACCAATTGTCAACCAATATAAGAGCCTCCAAGAAATTCCTGCCAAAACGGAGCTCTCAGATACCATTAGCAAAGATTTAAAAAAGAGAGGATTTAAATTTGTTGGTACCACCATCATATATGCCTATATGCAAGCGGTAGGTTTAGTGAATGACCATACTGTGGATTGTTTTAGATCTAAAATCTAAAATCTGAGACCATAGATCTGAGATCAGAGATTTCTGATAAGAGTTTTTCTTGACAAACGTATGCTCCACATACCCAAAAATTCACCGTTATTGTTTAGTGGGAAAGTGAATAACAGATATTGTCCTTCTATATCTTGCACATTTTGGTTTACCGGGTGACCATTATCAATGCTATACTGATATGCTTCCAGAAGAGCAGCTTCTTGAGTAAGAAGCTCATCAGGAGGTTTTTTGAGGAGGACTAATCTAAAACCATCATGGCCCATTGCCAGGTTCATAGAGTCCATAACGGATTGCCCGTCAGGAGTTAGCCAGTATGTTACATCTGTTGATAGCTGATCCAGCTGTTCCACAAATTTATTTCCCTGATCGTAAGCTGCACTGATGATCTGGTCCTCAGTGACCCTCTTAATTTTACGGTCTATGATACCATCTTTAATTCTTTGATGGTTGGCCTGTTGTTCACTGAGGTCCCCACAACCAAAAATGAATAACAACGCGATATAGTATACCATGGAAACCTTTATCATATCTAAAATTAACTAAATGTCAGGTCTGACAAAAGAGGCAATCAAATATATATACTTCAAAAACAAGCTTTGGAAAACATTTGTTAATTTTGAACATCACAAAAAAACATGCTGGACAAACTACAAGCCATAGAGGATCGATTTGAAGAGGTAGGTCAACTTATCGTACAACCGGATGCAACGGCAGATATAAAAAAGTATTCTAAACTTTCCAAGGAGTATAAAGACCTGCAAAAGATAGTGGATAAATTCCACGAATATCAAAACGTATTAGATCACATTGCAAGCGCTAAAAGTGTGTTGTCTTCTGAAAAAGACCCGGATTTCAGAGAAATGGCCAAAACTGAGCTGGATGAGCTGCAACCTCGAAGGGACAAATTTGAAAAACAGTTAAAAGCCATGTTGATCCCTAAGGACCCTAACGATGGCAAGAACTCCATACTTGAGATCAGGGCGGGTACAGGAGGTGACGAGGCAGCTATTTTTGCCGGTGACCTGTTCAGAATGTACCAACGTTTTGCTGAAAAATCAGGATGGCGTTTAGAGGTTTTAGATCTAACCGAAGGGACCAGTGGAGGCTACAAAGAGATTATCAGTATGGTGACCGGTAATGATGTATATGGCAAATTGAAATATGAGTCCGGAGTGCATCGTGTACAGCGAGTACCAACTACGGAAACACAGGGTAGAGTTCATACCTCAGCAGCTAGTGTGGCAGTACTTCCGGAAATGGATGAGGTAGAGGTAGAGATCAACATGAATGATATCCGTAAAGATACTTTTTGCTCCTCAGGACCAGGTGGCCAAAGTGTAAATACTACTTATTCCGCAGTGCGCTTAACTCATATTCCTACAGGGCTGGTGGTTTCTTGCCAGGATGAAAAGTCACAACTGAAAAACCTGGATAAGGCTCTAAAAGTTTTACGTTCCCGGCTATATGAAATAGAAGTACAAAAGCACCAGGATGAAGTCGGCGCCCAGCGCAGGTCTATGGTGGGCAGTGGAGACCGTTCAGATAAAATACGCACTTACAACTACCCACAAGGCAGGGTCACAGATCACAGGATCGGTTATTCCGTGCATAATCTACCCACGGTTATGGACGGGGAAATTGGCGACTTCATAGAACAGCTTCAGATCGCCGAGAATGCAGAAAAACTAAAAGAGGGAACGGACTAAACTGCTGTGAAGTACCAATTGTGCCTAATCATCATCTCAGGGTTGTTTCTGACCCTGGCAAATTGTACTCCGGAGGAGGAGGTAATTACTATTGATCCTGAAGCCCATCTAACTTTCTCTACCGATACATTATTTTTCGATACTCTGTTTACAGATACGGTTAGTTTCACCCTCCGTTTCAGGGTTTTTAATCCTCAAGATAATGCGGTCAATTTAAGCAGCATTTCACTAGCAAGTGGAGGAAACTCATTTTACGACTTGTTGATAAACGGAATCAAAGACAAACAATTTCAAGACCAGGTCATTTTAGGAAAGGACAGTCTGCTGGTGCTGGTGGAAGTTACTATCCCCTCACGAGATGAAAATACGCTCTTTCTGGTTGAAGACTCAGTAATGTTTGTGACCAATGCTAATATTCAAAAAGTAAATCTGGTGGCTTGGGGACAGGATGCCCATTTTTTTAGAAGAGACAGCATCATTGCTTGTAATACTCTTTGGCCGGCCGATAAACCCTACGTTTTATACGGTTCAATTCTGGTGGATAGCTTGTGCACATTGACTATCGAAGAAGGGGCTGAAATATACATCAACAGAAACGCTACCATATTTGTGGGGGGGTCATTGCAAGTTGTTGGGTCTACAGATCAACCGGTTTTATTCAGAAACGTGCGCCTGGACCTGGAGCATGCTCCCGGACAATGGGTAGGTTTGGTATTTCTTGAAGGCAGTAAAAATAACAAAATCGACCATGCCGTTATTAGAAATGCAGAATTCGGAGTCCGCCTGGGTACGCCTGACCCCGATACCATACCTGATCTTATCATTAGCAATTCCATTATAGAGAACATGTCCGGGTATGGTATTCTGGCATTTACCTCCGACCTGAAGGCTTATAACCTGGTGGTTAACAACTGTGTTAATGCCACTGGTGCTCACTTTGCGGGAGGCAACTATATTTATCAACATTGTACATTCGCCAACTACTCCATTGGGTTATTTAGCGAGGCACCAGCACTAATATTTACCGACAACTTGGAGCTTGACGATGGAAGTTTATTACAAGCTGATCTCCACACGCGACTTCAAAATAATATTATTTGGGGTGATCATCAGGATAAGGAAGAGTTGTTGTTCAATGCTTCGGAGGGTCCTGAATTTAAGATTGTATTGGAACATTGTCTAATTCGCAGTCAAAATGATGATTTTGACATTAATAACAATATTTTGGGCACAGATCCAGACTTCCCCCAGTTTATAGATCCTGCGAAGTTTGACTACCAGTTGGACACGCTTAGCCCCGCACAGGACCAAGGCAGGCTGTTGCCGATAATGACGGATCTTTTAGGCAACCCCAGGGACACCAAACCAGATATTGGGGCATATGAACGAATTAAATAAAAATATGAAATTTTTCCAGCAAGAACTTCGCCTGCCTCGCTTCCCCCGCGGCTTTCACCTAATAACTGAAATCATCACTCAGGAATTTAAAGATATGGAAGGACTTCAGACAGGCCTTCTGCAGGTATTTATTACTCATACTTCAGCCAGTTTATGTTTGAATGAAAATGCGGATTCTACCGTTAGACAGGATTTTGAAAGCCATTTCAATAAGATGGTACCTGAAAATATGCCGTACTACAAACACAATTATGAAGGCCCTGACGATATGCCAGCTCATATAAAGGCAGCATTATTAGGGTCGAATGTGCTGGTTCCAATAACTAATGGAAAACTCAATGTAGGCACCTGGCAGGGAATTTATCTATGTGAGCACCGTGACAATGGTGTAGCACGACGCTTAATTCTTAGTGCCTATGGAGTTTAATTAGCTTCCAGATTTGGTATTCGTAAAGTGAAGGTAGTGCCTTCACGCGGCACAGAGTGCACCTGAATAATGCCTTGTAGCTTCTCCACGGTTTCTTTTACGATGTATAAACCAAGCCCTGAACCCTTAGAATCATCAGTAGCCCGGTAAAACATTTCGAAAATGTTGCCCACATGTTCTGGGTGGACCCCTTTGCCATTGTCTGAAACCTGTATTACCGCATGATTTTGATCAAAGGTAACTTGAACTTTTATAAATGGGGTTTCCTTTGAAAGATCGTGATACCTGAAAGCATTGGAAACCAGATTATTAAATAGGATCTGTAATCGTTTTGGATCACTATAGAAATTTTTATAGGGTTCGATTACCACCTTGGTTTCGATAGAGCCTGCTGTAGGCAGATATTTGAGGTTGTCGAAGGTTTCCTGGGCCAGATTTTCAAAGTGTACTGGTTCAGGATTTACATTAAGACGTGCATTCCTGGAAAAGTGAATAATATCAGATATGAGGTTATCCAACTTGTTTACGCTGGCCCTCATTAGTTCCAAATAGCCATTTAATTTGGAGCTGCTGTTTTCCAACATGGCCACATTTACCAGCCCTAGAAGGGAGGATAAAGGGGCTCTAAGGTCATGAGAGGCGCTATAAACAAATCTATCAAGTTCGGCATTGGTCTTTTTCAGTTCATCATTTTTCTCATGTAAAAGTACTTTGGAGCGTCTCAGATCTGAGATGTCTACGATTGCCCCGTCAAATATGGGCTGTCCGTCAGCGTCCTTGCTAAGGATACTGCTTAGAAACCCCCAAAAGGTGGTCCCATCGCGCTTCAGAAACTCTATCTGCTGATTTTTCAAGCATCCTTTGGTGGCTAGTTCCCTGGTTACCCTGTCGCGATCACGTTCATTGACATACAGCTTTTCAGGGCTAATATTAATGGCCTCTTCAACGGTGAGCCCAAACATACGGGCAAATGCCTTATTTACATAAATGAACCCATTTTTAGGAGTACTGCGATAAATACCTTCGTTAAGATTCTCGTTAATAGAAACCAACAATTGCTCGTTTTCCTTTAGCCTTGCTTCTGTTTGTTTGATACCGGTGATGTCCTGGGCAACCACTACTACACACTGCTCCCCATTAACTTCCACCAGATCAAGATTAAGAATGGTGTCAATGGCCCGGCCGTTCTTAATTCGGAATCGTACTTCCAGGTTATGGACAAAGTAGTTATCCTTTAGTAGTTGTCCAATTCTGCTGGGGTCCTGATCATCAATCCAAAAACCCAATTTCAAAGCGCTGATCCCTACAATCTCACTCCTCTTGTACCCGCCCAGTTTCAGAAAGGCATCATTTACCTCCAGTACCAAGCAGTTTCTCAACTTGAATATTGCCAGCGGCATTGGAGCCGAATGAAAAGCTTTGTTGTAAATATTGTCCGTTTTTGGGTATCCGTTAGACCAACCGATTAGGGGTTTTGACATGGATGAACTGGAACCAAGAATTGATTTGCGATGATGAGTTTCGAAGAAACAAACAAACGCCTGACCGTTTTCGGATGAGGGAACCTCAAGCATTTGCATTCTGCAGATATATCCACCAGTCAACTGTATAAACTCGGTAGCTTGATTCTCACCGTTAATAGCTTGTTTCAAAAGTTTAGAACACCGGGCTTGGATATAAGGATGAAGGATTTGGTCCAAATCGTTTCCTTCCTTAGGAGGACCAGTAAATACCGGGGCTTTAGGGCTCCCATTGACACCCAATATGCCCATTTCCTTATCGACTATTACATAAGGATGTCCGAATGGGTTGAACAGTGTTTCAGAAATAAGCTCTCTATAACGCAATGGAATTTCTTAACAGTCTATAAATATGGTTTACAACGGGACCTTTAAGCCTCCGATTAAGGTACAGAAACACCATTATCATACCTTCTCAAATCATTGTAAAAAAGTACATCTAAGAGGTATTTGGAAAAATTAGGCTAGGGTGGAGTAGCCCATTAGTGTAAAAAACTTCCAATTGCTATATTTGTTCACACACAGAACAAACTAAATCTATCACAATATGAAAGACCTACTCAGATTGTTGCTATTGCCCTTATTGCCGCTATTGCTTGGTTCATGCGGCTATAACCGTATGGTGAGCCTGGACGAATCTTGTGCCAGCCAATGGGCAAATGTGGAAAACGTCTATCAGAGAAGAGCAGACCTTATACCTAACCTAGTGAACACCGTTAAAGGCGCTGCACAAACAGAACAGGATATACTAACTGGCGTTATGGAAGCCCGAGCTAAAGCCACCTCTACTACCATTGATGCCAATAACCTCACTCCTGATAAGATCGCCCAGTTTCAACAGGCACAGGATGGGCTAAGCTCTGCATTGTCCAGATTACTGGTTACAGTGGAAAGGTATCCTGATATAAAGTCCAATCAGAATTTCTTAGAACTCCAAGCTCAACTTGAGGGCACGGAAAATCGAATATCTGTAGAGAGGAAGAGGTTTAATGACCAGGTGAATTCATACAATTCATATATCCGTCAGTTCCCACGGGTAATTTATGCAGGCTGGTTTGATTTCGAAAAGAAGGGGTATTTTCAATCCGTTCCCGGTTCAGAGCAAGCACCAGAGGTAAGTTTTGATTAGCCACCATGAAGCCTTTCTATAAACTGCTAGACGAAGCCAAGATTGTTGCGGCCATAGGTGATGTTGAGCTTAAAGCTACTGCGGAGATTCGGGTCCATGTAGAAAAAAGATGTCAAATTGATGTTATGGACCGGGCCGCAGAGGTATTTGCTAATCTGAACATGCATCAAACCAGATATAGGAACGGGGCGCTAATTTATATTGCCTATGAGGATCATAAGTTTGCTATTATTGGAGATGCGGGGATCAACGCCAAAGTAGGGCCACATTTTTGGCAGCAGAAGCAAGAATTGCTTTCTGATCATTTCAAAAAAGCAGAATTCACGGTGGGAGTTTGTAAGACAATTGAAATGCTAGGGGCAGAGTTACAAAAGTATTTCCCCTACGAACCCGGAGACACCAACGAGTTGCCAGATGACATATCTTATGGAGACCAGTAAATGAAAACATGTTGGATAATCTTATTCTGGTTAATCAGTGGTGGATTGACCGCTCAGGAATTCCCGCTTCCAGCTGATCCTCCCAGGTTGGTGAATGATTTTGCTGGATTGTTAACATCTCAGGAGCAGTATTTGCTAGAGGGAAAGCTTGGAGCTTATAACGACTCTACCAGTACGCAGATTGCCATCGTAACTGTAGAATCGCTACATGGGTACGATGTAGCCGAATACAGCTTTGAACTGGCTGAATCGTGGGGCATTGGACAGGAAGGTGAGGACAATGGGATTTTGATTCTTATTGCGCCGAATGAAAGGCGTATGTTCATAGCCACTGGATATGGTGTTGAGGGTTATGTACCGGATGCTATTGCTAAAAGGATAGTAGAGGGCACCTTGAAGCCTAATTTTAGAAATGGATCTTATTTTGTAGGCCTGGACCAGGCAACATATTTACTAATGGGTCTACTCAGCGGCCAATTCTCACCACAGCAATTGGAAGAGGAAACTCCTGCTATTCCATTCCTTCTACTAATTTTTGTTTTTATTATTGTGATGATCGTAATAATGAGAAAAGGAGGTCGCTCCGGGAGGTACCGGGGACAGGGTGGCCATACCTACATGGGGCCTTATTACGGGGGCGCCACCTGGACTAATTTTAGTGGCGGAAGAGGAACATTTGGCGGCGGAGGTGGGTTTGGAGGGTTCGGAGGTGGTAGTTTTGGTGGCGGGGGAGCCGGAGGAAGCTGGTGATCACTTTCGGACCACCAGGCACCCGGCTAAAATATCATGTAGACCCTGTTTCTTTTCGGTAATTCCGATCATAATGTACCCGATATAGATAACAAAAGTAGATAAGATCTTTCCGAAAAACCGGCCACTGGCTCTGGCAAATGAAATTCTCTCACCTTCCATATCGGTTACTTTTAGATTAATCACCATTTTACCTAATGTGCCTTGGTAACTTCCGGATTCCAACAGTGCATAGTATAGCCAGGAAGCAGCAAAGGACACTATTCCAAATATAATAGAAAGGGTTATGACCACCATCTGGTTGGCCGTGTCCTCCATATCGTAAAATATTGCAGTGCTCAGACCCATGGTTAGTCCAACAAAAATCACTATGGTTCCTATGACAAACCCCAGCACAAAGTAGTCAATAATATAGGCTGCAAGTCGCAACCAAAATCCTGCATACTCAGATTGGGGCGGGGTGTTTGGTGTTTCTATGGTTTCCATAATCTTCCTTCAAAAGATAGTAATAAGCAACAAAGGAAACAAACTGACTATGCAATAGTAACTATAAGCGTAGACATGCATCTTAAGTCATTCACGTTCACAGTTTTGAATTCTTCCAGATATATTAAGGAATGCCGTTGCACCAATTCGAGGAGGATTTTTCTGGTTAGCAAAAAACGTTCGGTACCATCCGGTAAAAAAAACCTGCCTGACTCCAGTGGGGCCACTTTTTCTTCAATTCCAATATCGCTGGTCATCCGGACAAAAAGCATTGACCCGGGTTTGAGGCATCTTACCAATTCACCAAACATTTTGTGAAAATGTTTATCATTCCTGGCAAAATGTAGTACAGCGCTGGCAATGATCAGGTCAAAGGAATGGTCGGGGTAGGACAAGTTTTCGATGTCTCCTTCCTGAAATTGATCTCTATGGAGGTCAGGACGTATGGAGCCCGCTATAAATCGCAAAGCTTTCACTGCAGCAATACTTGTATCAACCCCATATACATCGAAGCCAGAATTTAAGAAATAGATAAGATTCCTCCCCTCTCCACATCCGGCGTCTAAAACCTTCATGTCCGGTTGGAATTTGTTTTTTAATATCTGATCCAGCAGGTAGATGTCTACATTGCCGAAGTATTGGTTAATCGATGATAATTCCATACGTCAAGGTCTGGTAATAAGGATAAGATATTATTTTTTGGCGGTGATCCAATAATTTACAAGGGGTTGCAGTTTATAAATTACTAATTGTATTTTTGAGTTCATGCGTATAATGCGAAGCATGCTTTTCCTTTTATTACTAATTACTACTTTTCCGGGTTATGCACAAACACCTCTGGAACAGGCATTTGCTGAGCTGAATATAGGAACTGAGTTGCCGGAAGATCTTCTGGCCACTCGCTCTGCGGTTTTCCTTAAATCCTCTTCGCCAGACTCCACCAGAATTGCCCATGATTGGGAACTATTGGTTGAAGAACTCCACAAAAACCTGGTTGCCCTGCATATAGATGCGGTGGCATATTATCGTTGGCAGGACCTTATCGCAGGTTTTGACGCCTCTGGTTCATACATACGCTGGTTAAAGGACAGAGAAATCAATCAAGTGATTCTTTTGTCAATAGATGAGGAGCATTTTCAAATCTATATAATACCCACTAATGATCAGCCTGGGTTATTGGCAACAGACAGCCCCTCCTGGCACACCAGCAATAATTCATTGGAAAGTGCCATAAAAACATTGGCCATCACCGTTAGGAGGACCGGGTTGGACATAGCTAACTTACTGATTGCAGAATCACCCGAATTTTTCACAGATACCGAGATTTTTAAAAAAAACCGGTTTGAATCATTTCAGCCAGATTTGAAATTAGATAAACTGGCTGCTCCTCTGTTTTTTGGTAATGATCCTGATAATTTGGAAAATTCAGTAGATAAGGAGCTTGAATCGATCATGCGACAAGCGTATCCATTCAAATATGAGCTGGTAAGTACTAAACTAACAGAGGACTTAATGAAAAAAGCTGGGTTTCAGTACGTATTGCGATACCTGCACGCAGAGGAATCCACGTTGAAAACTTTGTTGGACTACACAGATCAGGTAACTAGCTCCTCGACACTTGGCTACAAATATTATATAAAACATCTGATCACCGGAGATATCTACCTTGGAGATACCTGGGACAGTCGGACTAGTTGGCAAGCGGCACTGAGCGTACATCTTAAAAACCTGAAAAGGTCCTTGAAGGTGGAATGAGGGCCAGTTGCAAATCTCAGATCTCAAATATCAGATCTAAGCCCCAAATCTCAAATATAATTTCAAAAAAGCTGAAAACTAGCCAAATTATTCAACTTAATATAAGCTCAATCCTAGTGATCAGAAGATTACTTTGTTTTACTTGCTCAAGTTCAAAATTATCAATTTATTTATCTTCTTAAAGGTAGTTACCAAAGCATAAATGGTCACCCAAATGAGAAAAACGTTTGATCTGGTAATGTTGGTTGATGACAACGACACCTACAATTTTATCAACCGGCGGATCTTGGAACAAAATCATTTTGCAAAAAATATCGAGGTACAAAGCTCGGGAATTGGTGCATTAAGCTATTTAGAGGAGCACCTCGATAGTCCTAACAAATTACCCGATATTATATTTCTGGATATCAAAATGCCGCTGTTGAATGGTCATGAATTTCTGTTTAAGCTCGGGCAGATTTCAGAGACAGTTTGCAACAATAAGTGTAAAGTGGTGATGTTGTCTTCCTCTGGGGATGAAGAAGATATTAATCAGGCTAAAGAATATCCAAACGTAATTAATTTTATACAAAAACCGTTAACGCTTGAAGCGTTGAATCGCCTCAATTGAAACCTGAAATCAACTACTGGAAGGCCTAATTTCACAATGGTAAACCTGTCCGGTCCTTCTAGGTAAACTACATCAGTATTATAATGCTCTGATATCGTCTGTTAAAGAGGACATTGTCATCAGGGTACTTGACATTGGGAACATCGGAGGTATCTACAAGGGACCCGCGGGGATTCTACACAATCGCAGGTTAGAAAACATCTGGAATTTTATGAATTTGAATGGTAATAGATAGCCAGGTTAAAACCGCCGGGTATAACCTACCAAAATTAAAAAATCTGCCAAACCACCTCTGGTTACACCGTCCAGTGATTCGGAATAGTTACTCTTCATTATGTTTCGGTGCAGTGCCACAGGCATGGAAAGATTAACGGTATTCATGATATTACTCCAGATTAAGGCCGGTTCGACATAGACTACCATTCCGGGCCGGCGAAAACCGTCGCTATCGCCAATTAAGTCATTCACTGGCATACCATCGATACGCCCCCCAAGACTGATTGCAAATTTGGATATAGAAAATGTAGTTCCAAGCCTGAAATTGTATTGGTCTGGGACCGAAGCAAAAGTACTTGCGGGGCCTGATCCAGGTTCAATCCACATGGGCTGTGGGGAATCATTCATATTCCGGGGGTTGATCATGTAGAATCCGGAGGCGTATAAACTGAAATGTTCCGACAACCGTTGAATCCAATAAGATTCCAGAATAATTCCCCAGCCGCCATCTCCCGGTTGCTGAGCAATGTCTAAATCCCGGGATTCGGGGCCGCTGGGGGTATACCAGTGTCCTTGAACCCGTTCATTGGCCGTGGGGATCTTAATGCCTAAACCGACAGCAAGGTTACCCTTCCGAGCAGTGTCTGGCTTAAACAACCAATAATTTGCAGAAACCCGAATGTCTCCCAGTTGAACGCCGGGGTACATGGTATGTCGTATGTTATCAGCATGGTAAAAACTCTCTTCAAGATAAATAATGGGGACATTCAAAATAAAACTCCAACGTTGATTTAAGCTGTATCGTGCAAACAAATTGAAGGTATGGCCGGACATGCGCGGCTCCCTTTCCAGTTCCGCTACCTCTTCAAGTTCATCGGTGCCCTGAAAGAAACTATTGGATTTAAGATATCGATAAGAAATACCGGCCTCCCATTGCCCGTCATAAAGGTATGACAGACCTTGAGTGCCTAAGTTAGGAGGGATGTGCTTGGCAGGCATACAACCTTGTGCCAGTGACTTGTTGTAGATACTAAGAACAAGAAATACGCAGAATACAATTTTGTAAATGGAAAATCCTGAATTTCCCACAAGAGTCGTTTTCGATTGGTGCATTAATTTAATAATTGACCAATTAAAACCAAATTTATATGGCTTTACTTTTTCCGGAAGAATCTTTGAATGGAGGGCGCTTGAGCAATTCAATGAATTGAGGATTGTCCCGAAGATGATCGAAAACTGGATCAATATTTAAAAGGTACGCAAATCCATAGTCTTTTTCATTATATGCTTTGTCCAGATAGTGAAAGGTCTTTTCATCATTTCTTTGCGCCGCGGCAATCATGGCCAAAGGTATACTAATATTCCTTGCGCCTTCAGATTGCAGTTCAATTAATAGGTTATGATAGTACGCACTCCTTTCTGCATTACTCGTTTTCAAGTAAGCAGCTGATAGAAAAGCTTTGCTATGATGGATAAAAGTGTTTAAGGTATCGCTTGCAGCAATTTCCAAGAGGTTAATGGATTCCTGGTAATTTCCTGTGTGATAATTAGCCCAGCCAACCCAGTGTCGAAAAAAACCTCTATCTTCATATGTTAGTGCACGCCGGTATGATTCGATGGCTAGTTTGTCTTTGCCCTCCAGCAATTGAATAAGCGCCTCATCCAGGTAGACAAGAGTATTGGATGGATCAATTTTTTTAGATAGCTCAACGAGCTCTGAGGCCCGGAGAAGATCTCCCCCTGTAATGTAAACACTCAACGCAGAACATATGCATAAGTTAGTAGGTATCTTAGGCCAGGAATTTATCTCGAGTGCCAGGTCAATATTTCTTTTAGCCTCCTCAAGATCGTTAAACCAATATAGATCCAAGGCGCCCATTATTAAATAGTTATCAGAATTATTTGAATCAAGCTCCATAGCCGTTTCAATAAGTGACCTCATTTTTTCAGGGGAGCTGTCGAATGGGGTATACTTGCCCCCATTTCCAAGCATGAAAGAATACCAGGCCAGTTGTGTGTAAGCTTGAGCATAGTTAGGATCCAATTGTATGGATTTTTTTAACAACCTCACGCTGGTATATTTCCCAGCTGGATGAAATTCTGCTCTAGCCTGTAAGAATGAGTTGTATGCTTCAAAATTTTGAGTATTCATACCGTCAATCTCAATCTCCTCTTCGGTACTAAGTTGTACATTCAACGCCGCCGCTACCTTTTTGGCAATGTCATTCTGTATTTGAATGGAATTACTTAATAGGTCATCGTACCTGCTACTCCATATCCTGGCATTGGATTCAGGGTTGATTAATTCCAGGGAAAGACGTACGCTGTCATTATGAATTCGGGAACTTCCTGATAATATCATGGAAACTGAAAGTTCAGAAGCTATATCCTGTAGACTTTTATCGGTTTCTTTATAGACGCGAGTAGAGGAGAATGCACTGATCTGGAATTGATTTATTTTTGCCAACTCATCGATGATCTCCTGAGTGACCCCAACAGAAAAGTAATCTAGTTCCTGGGTTTGATTCAAATTAATCAATGGAAGCACTGCCATTTTGATCAGTTTGGAATCCCCGGGTGGTAGTTGATCATTTTTTGAATCAAAGACATTTGATACTGCCAGAATGACTATCAATATGACTGCAACTGCCATTGCCACTTTTATTAATGGGTTGTTTGAGAAGATTGGGGATTGAACCAATTTCCCCTTTCCCTTCATTTCTTCCACTTTAGGAACTTTCAGCCCCAGATTGGACAAGGCAAAAAGATCAATTGGTTCTTCAACGTTCTTAAAACTGAAGCTTCCGATCATTTTCGTTTCAAACTCCTGATGATTTCGAAGCTGGTCTTTCACCACGGCACTCATCAAAATTGAGTTTCCCACCCCCATACTTTCAATGCGCGAGGTAATGTTCACCCCATCCCCAAATACATCGTGGTTTTTACGAACCAGCTCACCAATATGGATGCCTATTCTAAGTGGTACATAAGGATCCCCTCTCAATTGTTTTTGAATCTCAAGGGAGCAGGAGGCTGCATTTACCGCACTGGTAAATAGTATCAAACAACCATCTCCAAAAGTCTTAATGATTTCTCCATGGTATTGTTTGGTGGCGCTGTGGATGGCATGCTCAAAGTGTTGGAGTTTCAGTAATGCCTTTTCTTCATCTTCCTGCATCATTGAGGTGTATCCGACGATATCGGCAGAAAGGATTACGGACACATGTCGATCGAGGTCCTCCATCTTTGAAAGATTGATAATTTGGGCTACTTAATTTAAAAATTATACCTCCTAAATCAAAATTCGCTGACCAATGACAACGGGGATATAGTCCGCGAAACAGTTACTTTAACCATCAACCTTTAATCAAAAATGATAGTCCGGTTGCGATAAACCAATACTTTACGTTCCAGATGGCTATAAATGGCACGGGATAGAACAATCTTTTCCAGGTCCTTGCCCTTTCGAATCAGTTGGGGTATATCATCCTTATGAGAAATATGTGCTACATCCTGGTCGATTATAGGACCCGCATCCAATTCTTCGGTCACGTAGTGACTGCTCGCCCCAATAATCTTAACTCCTCTGGCGTGAGCAGAATGATAAGGTCTGGCCCCCGGGAAAGCCGGTAAAAAACTATGATGAATATTGATAATCCGACTGGGGAACGCATTTATAAATTCCGATGTAAGTATTTGCATATAGCGCGCCAGCACCAAAAAATCAACCTCAAGCTCACTAAGCATCTCCAACTGCCTGGATTCCTGTTCAATCTTATTTTCAGGGTTCACAGGAAAGAACTTAAAGGGAATATCAAATCGTTCAGCCACTGCTTGTAACTTTTGGTGATTGCTGATTATTACAGGGATCCTAACCAGCCATTCACCCGCCTGATACCTGCTCAGAATGTCGTAAAGACAGTGTGACAATTTACTGACAAAAATTGCCATCTTTGGGGTATTTGACTGGAAATGGAGACTCCACTCCATTGAGTACTGATCAGCTATCTGGCTTTGAAACACTTCCTTTATGTCGTCATCGGGTATGCTGAATTCAGAAAGTTCCCATGCTACCCGCATAAAGAACACATGGTCGGTGAAATCCACATGCTCATCAAGATCCATGATGTTGCCACCATTGCTGCTTATAAAATCAGTTACAGTAGATATTATTCCAGGCTGGTCAGGACAGCTGATTAAAATAATGGCTTGATGGGATGCGGTATCAGTCATCATCTAGCAATGTTTTGGAAGTTCGGTAAACGGTGCCTTTAAAGACACCCACAGTTATTTGGTCTTGATTGGTAATCAGTATATTGTAAATGCCGATTTTGTTAGTCTTGCTAATCTCGCTGGCCTCGGCAATAAGCTGATCCCCCAATTTCACCGGAGCAGAAAACGACATAGAAGTTTCCAGAGCCACACTTAATTTGTTATAACCATTGCTGGCTATAGCCAGGGCACTGTCAGCAAAGGCGAAAGTGACACCTCCATGCACAATATCAAAGCCGTTCAACATTTCATCCCTGATAATCATGGATATTTTGCAGGAACCCTCAGAAAGTGCCAATACCTCGATTCCCAGCCAGGCACTGAAGCGGTCGTTACTAAGGAGGTGGTCAATAACGGCTTGTAGGGATGGTTTTGACATAGTTTCTTGTTTAGTATTTAATATTTTGGGTTCTATGTTCCACGGGTTGAGTTAAAAAGCGCATAATCACCAACTCAAAAATAGGTTAGCTGCTAAAAAACCATAATTTAATTGACAGTACTACAATCGTAACGATCAATACCCGTCGTATCCAAACATCACCTTTGGCCACAGACCATCTGCTGCCGATCCAACCCCCGATGGCATTTCCAACCGCCAGGGTAAGTCCTATGGCCCAGTTCAGAACATCCTCAAATATAAAAACCGCAAGTGCAGCAAGGGAATAGGTAAGGGCCACAAAAACCTTGGTACTGTTGGTTTTCACTAATGAAAACCGGTTGATCGAAGTTAACAAGGGATCATGATAAATCCCACACCAGCCTGTATAAAACCTCCGTAAATCCCCACACCAAAGAAGGACAGAATACCTATGATCTGATGTTTCCGGTCCAAGCGTTCCTCCTGTTCACCGGATTTTTTCAACGGTCGGACAATGATCATAATCGCTACCACTACCATAATTAATGACAGGATCCTGTTAAACAGTTGGTCCTCAATGTCCACTGCAATCCGGGCTCCAATAATGGCTCCAAGCATGGCAGATATACCCAGGTACAAGCTATAGGGCCAGGTGCTTACACCTTTACTTCGGAAACCAGCTACTGCGAAAATGTTCTGACCAATTATTCCAATACGATTAGTTGCGTTGGCCACTGCAGAAGGCAGCCCCAGGAATATGAGCAATGGCAAAGTGATCAGTGATCCTCCACCGGCAACTACGTTGAGAAAACCGGCAACGATTCCAGCAGCTATGATAATTATGGCATCGGTTAATTCCATACATTCCGATCAACAAGGCGTCTCACTACCACGCCGTGAACGGCCAAAATATAAGAATAATATACGAGACAGGAGCTTGATTTGGCATGAACCGAATAAATTGTCGAGATATCACTATATTTATTTTGAGTATTTGATGGTTATGGATATCGACAAACTGGATGAAGAGGTGAGGCGAATACTATCCAAAGAGGATGGTACACAAACCTATTCAGAGATACGTGAAGAACTGATTGAAAAAGGCTATGGTCAGCAAGAAATGGGCTATATCATGGGCATTGTGGATGAAAAATTGTTGACTAGTTTAGACAAAGGAGACCAAAAAAAGGCAGCTGTCCGGAACATGATCATCGGTGCAGTGATGGCGATTATTGCATTAACGGTAATTAGCGCATCGTACTTCGGCTCAATGGCGCCAAAAGAAGTTTACTATGTATCACTGGTGGTTTTTGCCGTAGGTTATTTGGTTTTTCGGAATGGGTTCCGGCGGAGGGGCGCCGGAAACAGGGGGAACGAAGGGAGCAGGGGAACAAGTGAACAATAGAACAGGGGAATAATAGAACAGGAGAACAGGAGAACAGGAGAACATGGGAACAATAGAACAGGGGAACAATAGATGAATTCGGATGGTGGGTGTTTATACTATCATCTGCTGTAAATACACGTGTAAATATTTAAGTAATTATACCTGTCTATTTGATGCAAATCAGGCGTCTGTAGCCCGAACTCAGAACCGCGGAGCTGGGACATGAAAGCTTCAATTGGAGTAGACAGATTGGGAATGGTAGAACAGTAAATCAAACTGTAACCCAGAATTGGTGAAGATCATTTATTTGGTTTAAGCCCAATAGGCATTGGTGGTTCGCTCTTTTATTGTCCAATAATTTGCTTCAAGTAGCCGAATATCTGTTTTAGATTTCGATCCTGATTTTTAACTTTTGACTCCAACTCAAATAATTTGACAATGAACTGACCATGGGTTGTAAGCATTTCTCGAAGTCGGACGAAAATCTCTATTATTCTTATACTCATTTTTAGTGATCTTCCACTCCTTAGAACATTTGCTAACATTAAAACGCCATGTTCAGTGAAAACGTAAGGAAGAGTACCATCATATCTACATCGGTATCCGTAAGTTGAAACATAAAGTTCTGCTAGATCACGATCTAACATCACCTTTAGTCCCCTTAAATGATAAATTTTATTTACAACAAATTTGTCAGAAACAAGCATTTGTTAGCCATAGCATTTGTATTGCCAATATATAAGGTGGAAGTGTCAGGAAATGGAACTGAATAATATACCAAATACAACGAGGGCAGGCACCCACTACCATACTGCCACTGTTTGATAAAAAAGCTCTAAATTTAAGTTACAAGCAAACTATCACCATGCCTGACCTGCTTCATTTAGCGATTCCTGCATTTATACTATTACTGTTGGCGGAAGTCATATTTGACACCATCAGTAAGCGAGAACTCTTCGAAACCAAAGATACCTTCAGCAGTCTGGCCATGGGCATTGGGAATGTAGTGGCGGGGTTGGCCACTAAAGGGGTGATCCTGGTAGTATACCTATGGATTTATCAGTATCGGGTATTTACCCTTGATGGGACCAATTGGTGGGTATGGATATTATTACTGCTGGCAGACGATTTCAGCTACTACTGGTTTCATCGAACCAGCCACTCTTGCAGATACTTCTGGGCATCGCACGTAGTGCATCATTCCTCTCAGCGATACAATTTGTCAACCGCCCTAAGGCAAACCTGGACAGGAAATCTATCGGGGTCCTTTATGTTTTGGGCCTGGATGCCCCTGATTGGTTTCCATCCAATTATGATATTAAGCATGCAGGCCATTAGCCTGATCTACCAGTTCTGGATACACACGGAAACCATCGGTAAGATGCCGTACTTGCTGGAACTGGTATTAAATACACCCAGCCATCACCGGGTGCATCATGGTTCAGACATTAAGTATCTCGACAGAAACCACGCAGGGATATTGATCATATGGGACCGCATGTTCGGGACCTTCGTGAAAGAAGAAAAACCCTCTACTTACGGTTTGACCAGAAATATTGACACCTATAATCCTTTTAAAATAGCGTTTAATGAATGGCGCGATATATTTACTGACCTGAAAAAATCACGAAGTTTGCGCCAATTTTTAGGATATCTGTTTGGACCGCCGGGTTGGAGTCATGATGGAAGCAGGAGAACAACTGCGCAGCTGCGCGCTGCTGCGAATCTGAGATCTCAGATTTCAGATCTCGGATAGGCTATGGAATGAACGGCTTAATCTGTGCCACAGAAACCCAGGATTGTGGCAGAAATTTACTACGTGCTGCGTCCTCTACTAAACACTAAACACTAAAAATTGCTAAAAACCTCACCACCTACAATAGTGTACACCACCTTAGTTTCCAGGATCTGCTGCTCAGGAATCTTCATAATATCTTCAGAAAATACCGTAAAATCTGCCAATTTGCCCACTTCGATGGATCCTTTTATATCTTCTTCAAATGCGCCATATGCAGCGTCCAAAGTGTAGGACCGCAGTGCCTGTTCCCGGGTCATTTTTTGATCTGGTTCAAACCCACCGTCAGGCTCGCCATCAAGGGTTTTCCGGGTGATTGATGCATAAAATGATGCCAATGGGTCCAAGGGCTCTACCGGAACATCGCTGCCATTAACAATAATGGCCCCTGTTTGCAATAGCTTCTGCCATACATAAGCGCCCTCTACAATTCGCTTCTTCCCCAGCCGATCTATGGCCCAGGGACGGTCTGATGAAAGATGAATGGCTTGCATGGCTGCAATTACCCCCAATTCTGCAAATCTGGGTATGTCCTGCGTACTAAGATGCTGTGCATGCTCAATTCTAAATCTGGCGTCTTTGGCAAGGTCAGGATACAATTCAAAAACACGTTGATACCGGTCAAGCACTTCGCGGTTGGCACGGTCGCCTATGGCATGAGCGCATACCTGAAAACCACTGACTAGTGCACGCTCAGAAATGTCCGACAATGAATCGATTGGAGTGGTTGCATGACCAAAATGTCCAGGACGGTCGCTGTATGCTTCCAATAACCAGGCGCCACTGGAACCTAAGGCTCCATCCATGTACATTTTGACGGAACGAATAGTAAGATGTTGGTTTCCATAACCTATTTCCGGACCTGAGGTAAACCATTGATTTAGTAAGGTAGATTCATTACCGCTGAGCATGGCCCACATTCGAATGGACATAGTTCCATTATCTATTGCTTCTTTATAAAGGTCTATGGTTCCCTGATAGGCGCCGGCGTCCTGGAAACTGGTAATCCCATTAGCCAGGCATTCTTTAACTGCCAGTTTCAGGGCTTTTCGGTCCATTTCCGGGGTGGATTCAGGAATATGCCTGGAAATTAGATTCATGGCTATTTCACTAAATACGCCCGTTGGATTACCCGATTCATCACGGATGATCTCTCCTCCTTCTGCGAGTTCTAAAGGGGCCTCTTCCAGCCTAATATTCTTTATACCAGCGATTTCCATGGCCTTAGCATTGGCAAACCCGGCATGACCACTGGCATGACTGAGATAAACCGGGTTATTGGGTGATACCGCACTGAGCTTGTAATGAGTCTGGAACCCTTTTATTAAGGTATCGGGTTTTGGTGTCCATTTGCTTTGATGCCATCCCCGTCCAATAATCCATTGTCCTGGCTGGCTATCTTTCACTGCGGTCTCCACCATGTCCACTATTTCCTGGTAACTATTTGCGTACATAAGATCTAGTTGTAATTTGTTGTAGCCCATGCCCATAAAATGTCCATGTCCTTCAATCCATCCGGGTGTCATGGTAAGCCCATTAAGATTAAGCAAACGGGTATGTTCTCCGATTCTTTTAACTATTCCGTCCTCATCTCCCACATAGACGATCTTCCCATCAATTATTCCCACCGAGGATGCTTGGGGCTGATCCTCATTCAGGGTATGGATTACACCATCGGTGATCAGGAGATCCAATGGTTTGGGAGCACTACAAGCAACCAATAGAGATATACTGAACAAACTAATACGGAAGGCAATATTCATCGAAATTGACATGCGTGAGTCATTACTCCGAAACCTAACTATTTTGCGCCGAGTTCCATAATCCTCCGGTATGTTAAATTCCTGAAATCATGAATTATTAAATCCGCTAAGGACAAATCCTGATTGCCTGAATTAGGGTTTTGGAAACCGATACATTTCATATTTGCTTTTTTTGCAGCAGCTACCCCGTGACGGGAGTCTTCAATGACCAGACATTGACTGCTGTGACTGTTGGTCAGACTTGCGGCAACCTTGAATATTTCCGGGTGTGGCTTTGAAAACTTTAGATTGGCCCCGCTGACTTTGTGATCAAAAAAATGAGTAAGCTCCAGTAGTTCCAGCACCAAGTGGATACTTTTCAAGGATGATGAAGAAGCCAGGATCAAATTCATGCCTTCTTGATGCAATGATTCGATTAACTCACTAACTCCCGGTATGGGGCCAAGGCGTGGTTCACTTTTTAGCCGTTGGTGATATCGACCGCGATCCTGACTTAATACTTCTTCAACTGTAACTGACAATGAAAATTTTTCGATTAATTCCTGCCACATGTTCTTTGAAGAACGTCCTATATATGTTTGGTATTCTTCCTGGCTAAGTGAGATGTTGAGAGATTCAAACAGATGTGCCTGTAGTTCTTGGTGAATGGGTTCACTATCAATAATGACCCCATCCATATCGAAAATTACTGTTTCAATCATAATCGTCACTTATGCAATGCCTGTAATGTTTGGGTGGTGTAAGGCTTCCAAACAGCAGTCAAAAATAATAATTTTATATTCCAATGGCCTTTTATCCATGAGAAATGAAATTCAGTCACGGTGTCAACGTTGTATAAAGAAATGAAAACCATAGTGTGTTGTGCATTTGTTTTGGTTTGTTCCGGATTTATTTACGGTCAATCACAAGACAATATTGTTCCCCCTGAAATCAAATATATTGATCTTGAACCAGGGGTGCGGTTGGAAGTACTTGACTGGGGTGGTCAGGGACCCCCACTTATGTTCCTCGCCGGCCTTGGCAATACTGCTCATGTGTATGACAATTTCGCCCATCATTTTACTAAAGATTATCGGGTCTATGGCTTGACTCGCAGAGGTTATGGCACTTCAAGTCAGCCCCTATATGGTTATGACATGCCTACATTGGCACAGGATATTAAGGGTGTATTGGATAGCCTGAAGATTGAGAAGATAGTGCTTATTGGCCATAGCATCGCCGGAGACGAGATGACAACATTTGCCGCCAAATACCCTGACCGGGTAAACAAATTGGTTTATCTGGATGCGGCCTATGATCGCTCAGATTTTGTTACGCTAATGCGGAAAGCACCTTATCCCCCACAGGCGCAACCAGAGATGTCTGCCATTGATTCTACTTCTGTTTTTACTGTGAGCACTTATTTATCAAATATATTTGGAATGAAATATCCTGAGTCAGAGGTATTGGCTACCCGCACTTTTACCGAAGAAGGGAAGTTAGAGGGCTCAGTGACTTCCGATAGAATTGGCATCAAGATTATTATGGGGCTTGAATCCCCGGCATATAAGGACATCCAATGCCCGACCCTTGCGGTATTTGCAGTTTTCAACCATGTTTATGAGTTATTCCCTAACTATGAAGATTTTGACCATAGTAACAAATTAATGGCGCACCAGGCCATGGAGGTATTAAAACCTTATGTACTGGATCAAATTCAATACTTCATGGATCAGGTAGATCAAAAACAGGTGGTCCAGTTTGACGGTGCTGATCATTTTGTCTTCCTGACACATGAAAGAGAGGTGGTTAATGAACTTCTGCAGTTCCTGTCAATAGCGGAGTAAATGTCTCCGAATAACTGAAATTTTTTTTAAGGCCTGATATCTACCAAATTCGCTTCGCAATCAGCAAGTTATCCACAATTACTTGTATAAACACTTATATGCGAGTTGCTTAGGCAAGAAACTTTCTTTGAACGGATTACGTTTTTCATAGTATCACTACACTTAAAACCATGTCAATCAACGAGTTGAAAGTACAGATCTTACAATCAGTAGGTAGATTGGATCAGTTACAATCAGAGAAGGTGCTAGTTTATATACGCCGGGTGGTAAAGTCCAGGCGCGAAGAAGAAGATTATATCAACTTTAAGCGACGGGCTATGCAAGAAATACAGGTTGCTATTGATAATAATAGTGACCCCCAGGTTGCCTAAGCATTTTCAGCACACTCTGTTCACAAAGCGCAGTTTTAATCAAAGAATGGTACCTTTACTTTTCTTAAACATAAGCAATTTGTAGAGCAGCCCCACACTTTGTCATTCAACTTTTAGTTCTTACACCATGAAATTAGTGCTTTTTCAGGCCCTTCTGGTCATCACTTGCGTTTCTATTACCGCCCAGAACAGCCAACTCACCTTAGACCGCATTTTTAATTCCCGGGATTTTCATAATGAACAGTTTGGTCCTGCCCGATGGACTGAGGGCGGGAAAGCTTATACTACGCTGGAAAGCTCTACCCAATATCCTGGTAAGTATGATATCATCGAATATGCTGCAAAAACCGGGGAACATTCTGTTTTAGTAAGCGCGAGCATCCTGGTGCCTGAAGGCTCAAAGCGACCCTTGACATTGCAAGATTATAAATGGTCTCTTGATAAGCATCATTTAATGATTTACACCAATTCCAAAAAGGTGTGGAGGGACAATACCAGGGGAGACTTTTGGATTCTCAATTTATCTACAGGCCAATTGAGGCAGTTAGGAAAGGATTTTCCGGCATCCAGTTTAATGTTTTGCAAGTTCTCACCGGATGATAACCGGGTGGCATATGTAAGTGGCCACAACATTTATGTAGAGGATATTGAGACCGGCAACATTGTCCCTATTACCAAAAACGGCTCGGAAACATTGATCAATGGAACCTTCGATTGGGCATACGAAGAGGAATTTGGGATCCAGGATGGTTTTCGTTGGAGCCCTGATGGGAATAAGATCGCCTATTGGCAGCTAGATGCCTCTGATATCCGGGACTTCTTAATGATAAATACCACTGATTCTATTTATTCCTACACTATTCCTGTACAGTATCCAAAAGTTGGGGAGGACCCCAGTAGCTGTCGTATTGGGATAATCAGCGCTAGCGGAGGAGATACACAATGGATTCCGGTGCCAGGGGACAGTAAGCAAAATTATCTTCCCAGAATGATGTGGTCGCCCGACTCAAAAACTGTGCTAATTCAGCAAATCCCCAGAAAGCAAAACACTAATAGAATTTGGGCTTATTCTGTTACTGATAACTCCATTGAGAACATTTTTACTGATAAAGATGACGCATGGGTGCGGGCCATAGATGATTGGATTTGGCTTAGCAAAGGGAAAGAATTCAGCTGGATCGGTGAAAAAAATGGGTGGAAGCATTTTTATCGAGTGAGATTGGACGGCACCGCCGATAAAGCCGTAACCAGTGGCGACTTCGATGTAGTCAGTATCGAGCTTATAGATGACGATAACGGCCATGTTTATTTTATCGCCTCACCAGATAATCCTACCCAACGTTACCTGTATAGAATGAAATTGAACGGAAGTGGTAAACCTCAAAGGTTGTCCCCAACAGATCAACCTGGTGATCACAGCTATCAGATGGCCCCGGGTGGGAAATACGCCTTTCACACTTACTCAACAGTCAATGAACCTCCGGTGATAGATTTGGTCACATTGCCCGGGCACCAGTCGGTTCGCACTTTGGCTGCCAACAACAAATTCAAGGACAACTTAAAAGCTTTGGATAAAAATCCTGTGGAATTTTTTAATATTACTACAGAAACCGGAGTTAACATGGATGGATATATGATCCTGCCTACAGGCTTCGACAAAAGCAAAAAATACCCCATTATTTTTTATGTCTATGGGGAGCCAGCCACACAAACTGCCCGGGACCGGTGGGGAGGTACCCGCACCTTGTGGCATATGATGTTGGCACAGCAGGGATACATTGTGGTCACTATGGACAACCGTGGCAGCCCCAGTCCAAAAGGCCGTGATTGGCGAAAAGCGCTCTTCAGGAATATTGGTATACTCAATGTGGAAGACCAGGCCATGGGCGCCAAAGAAATTCTTAAGCAGGATTTTGTTGATAAAGAGCGGGTTAGTGTTTGGGGATGGAGTGGAGGAGGCTCCATGACATTGAACCTGATGTTTCATCATCCTGAGATCTACCAAACTGGTATGTCTGTAGCCCCGGTGGCCAACCAATTGCTTTACGACAATATATATCAGGAAAGATATATGGGAGTTCCCTGGGAAACCAGGTTGGACTTTGTTCTAGGTTCGCCGGTTACCCATGCGGCAAAGCTGGAAGGTAATCTTTTGTTGGTACATGGCACCGGCGATGATAATGTACATTACCAAAACAGTGAGGTATTGATCAATGAGTTGATCAAACACAACAAGCAGTTTGAGATGTTCTCCTACCCAAACCGCACCCATTCCATCAAAGAAGGGAAGAATACCCGCCGGCACCTTTACGGGTTGCTAACCAAATACCTGAAAGAGCATATGGAACCTGGAGGAAAGCCGCAGACCGGCTTAAAGAATATCGAACATTAAATTAACCATGGGTGATTTTTGATTTTAGATGCTCAATAATAGTATCTAGTAGCTGGGCGCGGGTCGCCTTATCGAAATTCGCCAAGTATCCGGCGGTAGCTTTCTTCATCAATATTTTCTCCGCAAACAATTGCCGCACAAGTTTTGCCAGCCACCGTATTCCGGGATTTTACAATTCCAGCCAATGCCAACCCTGCAGATGGTTCAACCATTACCCCCAGATGGTGTTCCAATAAACGAAGTGCATGCACAATGTCCTGTTCCTCAACCAGTACAAACTCATCCACCAGGGCTTTGCAATGCTGGTAGGTGATGGTTATCGGATCCAATCCTCCTGCGGTTCCATCAGAAATGGTATGAATGGTAGATGGTGGCACAATAATTCCTTGGTCAATTGATTGTGCCATTTCACTGGCGTTTTTTGGTTGTACTCCTACAATCCGTACTGAAGGGTTTGCCTCTTTCAAATACCCGGCGACCCCTGAAATTAAACCACCGCCTCCCACCGGCACAAATACCTGATCCAGATGTTTTGCCTGTTGTTTAAGTTCCAGGCCGATGGTTCCCTGACCAGCAATAACTGCCATGTCATTATAGGGGTGTATCAGGGGAAGATTATTAGTTTTGGCCCAGGCAATGGCAATTTGCTCGGTCTCAGCACTTTGATCGCCTTCTTTAAATATCTGGGCCCCATAGGTCTCCAGTTTAGAAAGTTTGGATTTGGAGATGGTTTCGGGAACAAAGATAGTCGGCATACAATTATAAGCCTTAGCAGCATGGCATACCGCCAGGGCATGGTTGCCGGTTGATGCCGCCACAACTTGACTGAGATTGGGTTGCCCCTGGGCTAATTCAACGAATTTACTTAGAACACCCCTGAGCTTGAAGGAACCAGTGATTTGCTCATTCTCCATTTTTAAGAACATACTGCAGCCAGTAATCTCATCTAAAGAAACGCTTTTTAGCAAAGGTGTTAGTTTCAGATGACTGGCTATATGTTGGTAGACCTTCTCGATCCGGGCTTTCATGCTTCCTTTTTAAATCTCTTGCCGTTTATATAATAAAAAAAACCTGATTGATTCTTTATACGTGTTCAATAGGCAATACAAGTCTTTGTATAAATGTAAATGATATTACAAATATCAAAAAAATAAAATTTTTCTACAATTTGGAAACCCTTTCAATCGAAAGGGGTCTTTCTAGCAGTAATTAACTATGAGGTTGGAGTCCGGAGCGTTTAGCTTACATAAATACCTGATCAGAAGAAGTCAGAGTGGAGACCGGAAAGCACAGCATGAATTGTACAATCTTTACGTAGAGGCCATGTACAACATTTGTAGAAGAATGATGGGTAACGATGAGGAAGCTAAGGATGTATTACAGGATTCCTTCATTCAGGCATTTTCAAAGCTTGGCACCCTACATAAGGAAGAGCTGTTCCCCGCGTGGTTAAAGCGAATAGTAGTCAATCGCTGTTTGAATGCGTTGAAGAAAAATCGAGCTATGGTTGAACTGACAAACGATGAGATTGAAATGCCCGAGGAAGAACAGGACGTCCAGGAAGAGGTTAAGTTTCAAGTAGAACGAATCAAGAAGGCATTGGATCGAATTTCAGCAGGCTGCCGGACAGTTTTGAACCTCTATGTCTTTGAGGGATATGATCATAAGGAAATTGGGAAAATATTGTCCATTTCAGAGTCAGCTTCGAAAGCTCAATACAGTAAGGCCAAAAGTAAGATAAGGCAAATTCTAAATGCAAACCCAATCTGATGGCAAAAGATCAGTTTAAATATTTCGTAGAAGAAAATAGGGCAGGCTTTGAATCATACCATCAAGATTTCCAAGAAATTTGGATGGAAATTAAAAAAGAGATTGAGCCGTCTTCTAAACCAATGTGGTCATCATGGACAAAAATGGCGGCGTCATTTTTGATTTTCGCTCTAAGCATGTTTGGGTTAATGAAATATCAACAAAATGCTATGCTACCTGCGGAATTACGAGAAGCTGAAAACCATTATTATAGCATAATTGCCACCAAGATGGAAATGGTTAAGCAGCATCATCAAGAAGTTGATGATCTGATATGGCAAGACCTGGAATTACTTGACCATGCCTATACTGATTTAAAAAAAGACCTTAAGGAGAAAGTCGATAACCAGGAAGTAGTCCAGGCGATGATTGAAAACTACCGGGCCAAATTGGAAATACTTGACCAAATACTAGATGAAATTGAAAACAATGAGGATGAAAAAGTCAAGGGGTTGGAAATATAGGATTTGTACCTTATCACTTTTAATGATTATTGGGATTAGCGTCTTTCCTAGGGATGATGCCAGATTAAGTAAAACCATTACCAAAACTTATCATGCCAATGTTGGATCAAAGCTTGAGCTTAATAATAAGTATGGTGACGTAATCATTAATACCTGGAGCTATGATTCCATTGCTATTGCCATAACCATTACTTCATTCGGAAAAAACAACGAGGCCGCAGCAAAGTTAATGGAGCGGACTGAAATTAATTTTTCATCAACTGCCAGCGGATTGGTTGTTTCAACCCAATTGGATAAATCTGACGGATGGTTAAGGAATTTTTGGAATGAGCTAAGCGGATACTCTCAAACTATCATCAGTAAGGACCAACTAACGATCGATTATGACATCTCTTTACCTGAATTCGTACAACTGGAGCTATCCAATAAATTTGGTGATGTTTATGTTGCTGAGCGATCAGCAACTACACGAATTAACATCAGTAATGGAAATTTAAAAGCTGAAGATTTAACTGGCGAAGTGTACTTGAATCTCAAGTTCTGCGAGGCCGACATTAGTTCTTTAAGGCAATCTGACATAACCTTGAAATCATCAGAGCTTAACCTGGGCAATGCCCACAAATTGACCGTACAAAGCAGCTCATCCGACATTTTTTTAGGTTCAATTAACCAAATCCGCTTGGAATCTCGAACAGATAAAATATCCATCAATGAAATTCAGACCCTGGAAGGTCGAAGCAGTTTTTCTAAAATTCGACTGAAAAATGTATTGGGTGGACTGGATCTGGTAACTAATTATGGAAACCTGACCCTGGATAATATAGACAGCGGGTTCTCTAAGGTCCTTGTACATGGGAAATCTACTGATATCAATCTTAGGTTCGATCAACTGGCCTACTTCAATACCAGAATTGTAGCCAAGGAGGGAAAATTTGATTTACCTGATGACCACGGACTCAAACAGGTTTATACTGATGGCACTGAAAAATTTATCCGCTCAACCGGGCATTTGGGGGTCCATAAAAGCGGTCCGGGGGAAGTCAACATCGATGCTCAGGGCGGAAAGGTTCGGGTTAGTTTCGCCCCTTTTAACGCTCAAACAACTAAATAAAAATTATAAATATTTAAAAAACCTTAAACATCTAAACATGAAAAATCTTGTAATTACGCTACTTATCCTATGCTGCTTCAGTCAAGCAGTCTTGGCACAAAATGAACATGAGATCCCAGTGAAACAGACGAAGACATTGTTGGGCAATGGTACCAAAGTCAGGGGATTTGGATCTCTGGATATGCGCATGACCGAATTTAAAGATGACCTTGGATTAGTAATAGGTGCACATGGAGGCATTATTCTCAACAACCACTTTGTAATTGGGCTGGGGGGATATGGACTTACTTCAAATTTTGTAATTGAGGATAGTGAGAACTTTGATGAGTTATATATGTATGGAGGTTATGGAGGATTGATACTGGGAGGTATTTTTTCGCCAAAAGAGGTGGTCCATGTTTACACACAGGTTTTAATCGGAGCAGGAGGTATGGAAGTGACTGATAGAAACTACCTAAATAATTTCAATCGTCACTATGGCTTTGGAACATTCGGAGAAACTACAGCTTTCTTTGTGGTTGAACCGGGTTTGGAAGTGGAGGTTAATATCACTCGGTTTTTCAAGATTGGGATAGGTGCCAGTTACCGTCTGGTGCGGGAAAGTGACCTTAGCACAGTGAGTAATGATGACCTCAGTGGATTTAGCGGAGGACTGTCACTTAAATTTGGCAAATTTTAAAATCCGAGGGCTCCTTTATTGAATATTAAAAATGGTAAAACCTCGATAGATATTATTTTTTGAGTCTTTTGCTTTAAAATGTAAGGTGTGAGTTCCGGTATTTAATTTCCTGGGTAAGGGTAATGTCCACATATGTTTATGCTGTACAGCCTTATTAATCCATCCAGGGAATTGACTGCGGTCTTTTAAATATTCAACAATAAACGGATCGTGCATTGTCGCTTGTTGCATCATTTGCTGTGGCCCGTTATCGATGCTGCAATACACATTTGCCGCCGAATCGGCATTATATATATTTACTAAGATCTCTTTATCAGTCAATGAGTCCATATCCACCATCCCAACCGGAAACGTTACACGCATTTGTTTATACTCCGGGATATGTGCCGGGATATATCGATAATTAAATGTGTTATCCGTAAAGCTAAAGATATAAAACCCATTGGGGGAGCCATCAAGACAGAAGCTTTCCGGAATACCACGAGCATCTTTGGGGCCAGACCACCAGGCGCCACATCCGGCACCAACATTTATATTGTAAAAAGTAGCATCACCCAACCAACCATCCTGCTTGGCAAATTCCAAATGATCGATATAATGCATATGCGCTGATAGCGCCAAAAGATGACGCCGTTTTTCCAATATTTTAAAGAATTCAGCGCGATTGGTAAGGTTGATGCTGGCACCATCGGATACAGGTGATTTTATGGGAATATGGGTATTTATTACCACAAGATAATCTTGCGGTGTATTCTTTAAGTCTTCTTTTAACCACTGTAATTGACGTTTGTTTAAATAACCGGTATAGCCGCCGTTTTTATTTTTATCGCTGTCCCAGCCATTATACCGTCACATTATCCAAAACCACAAAATGGACCTTTCCATAATTAAATGAGTAATCTGCGGGTCCAAAATGACGTTTAAATGTCTCCGCTGCCAGACTATCATGGGAAACATCAAGGTTCATATCATGGTTGCCATGCACATTGTAAGCAGGCAATCCCAATTTGCCAACTATCTGGTTGTACTCTTTATAAATCGAAAGGTTATCAAAAGCGATATCACCGTGGGCGATATAAAATCTTGCCTTACGGCCATACATCTCACTAACGATATCATCACGAAAATAACCAACTTCCGTTGAATTACGTGGTTGAGGGTCCCCCACGATAATGGCCTCAAAATTTTCTGTATTGTCGGATTTGTACAACGCAAAATCAACCGATTTCGGCAACGGCCCTGTGGGCTCCAGGCCGGCATATTTTAAGTTTTTTGGTGAACCCCGTGGTTGGTGAATATAAAAAAACCTTGGCTGTTGATTTTTATTAAACGGCAGGGAATAACCGCTGGGTTTTGTAATAAAAATGATCATACGAGACATGGCAGGCAATGTGTATCTACCTGTGCATCCGTTCGCACAACATCTCGTTGATTGGAAACAAGTACCCCGGAAACACCGGCTTCATGGCTATCCCGCAGACCGTTTTGGTTTTCATCCACATAGACAACACCTTGTATGGTCTGCGGTTGTGCCTCCACCCACAGAAAACCCACAGTCAACATAAAAATTACTAGGGTAGGCATAATTACTACTTTGTCCCTTACGCTACACCTTTGATCGTGCATCCATTCCCACGTCGCGCGCCAGAGCTTCGTACCAGGTATCGTCATCAGCCGAATGCCAGTCCACCCATTCCTCATCAGTCATGGACGCCCTCCACTCAAGAAAGGGTAATACATCCGGTCCAACAGGGTGCCGTAGTTGATTGTTATCACTTTCAGCGACCTCAAGGATTTTATCCGCTACCAGCGTAGGGGGGACGGGGTTTTTAAGTGATGTAGCAAACATATCAGCTATTCGGTGCAGGTTTGGATAATGTGATTCACTGCTGCCATCCTGAATGCCTCGTGCCATATCAGTATCAATTATTCCAGGCTCTATAATGGCCACTTTTATGTTAAATGGTTTTAAATGGATTGCCATAGTTTCACTCAATGCCTCCAGCGCAAATTTTGAAGCATTATAAGGTCCAAACGGTGCAAGAGCAATGCGCCCAGCTACACTAGTAACATTGATGATGCAGCCGCTGTTTCTTTCCCTCATCTTAGGTATTACTGCCTTAGAGCAACGTATAGGACCCAAATAATTAGTGTTCATAACACCTTCAAACTCTGACAAATCTAATTCTTCTACCGAACCGCGGCGTTCGATGCCGGCGTTGTTTACTAAAACATCTACTGAGCCGTTCTCATCGATGATAGATTCGATACAATTTTTAACTGATTTATCGGAATTTACATCCAGTTGATGAATTGATATGGGCAATGACTCCTGTTGTGCCCGGTTTGCCAATTCAGATGCGCTCTCTGTATTGCGCATGGATGCATAAACCTTATAGCCGGCCCTGCCAAATGCAATAGCAGTCTCGAGGCCGATACCACGGTTGGAACCTGTTATGATCACTGATTTCATGAGATTTGTTTTTTGCTGAATATAAGGTATAATTTAACTTTTTTTATGAAACTTATTAACACCGTTAACCAAACTTCTGTGGATCCAGTCCATGGACTGACTGTCAAACTGGTCCCAAATGACAATGAACCTGGCGTTATAAATTCCATATAGATCGATGATGCTTACCAGTATACCATTTACTACTAAAGCAAGCTTTTGATTGGGGAGCTTTGAAGCAATGGTATTCACGTATTTCGCACCTTTGGGAGTAAGAATAATACGGAAATTTCGCATTTCAAAAAGTGAATCATAGGCCATCTCCGTGACTTTTTCAAAAGAATCAAATTCAATGATGGGCTCTTCTAAAATACAATACATGGATTCTGCGTTAAGCAGTTTCATTTTATGGTCGCATAGCTCCAAGTCAAGGTCTATAGTGAGGTAAATTCCTGGCTTGGCTTGACCAATGATCACCTGGCAGCTAATTAGTAAAGCTAGTACCAACGAATATTTAAGATTGAGCATTTATTAAAGATATAAAAACTAATGGTCAAATAGTCTATGTCAGCCTACCTACAAAGTAGTATGACTAAACGGAGGCCGGTTATTTATAGATTTACTATATTAAATAAAAAAAGGATTTACCATGCTGAATGAGCTTCTGGTGGTCGGCACACTGATTATATTTTCTTGTTCTTCTCCTGAGATCAATCAAGACTTTGCTCGTTGGGAAAACCATGCTGCTAATACTGAGATCATTCGAGATGATTTTGGGGTGCCACATATTTATGGTAAGACCGATGCAGATGCTGTGTTTGGCCTACTTTATGCCCAATGTGAAGATGATTTTCCCCGGGTTGAACAAAACTATATTTGGGCTATTGGCCGTTTGGCGGAGGTGGAAGGTGAGGAAGCTATTTATAGTGACCTACGGGCCAGATTATTTATGACCAAAGCTGAGGCCATCGAGTATTATCAAAAAAGTCCAACATGGCTAAAAAAGTTATGTATTGCTTTTGCAGATGGCATTAATTTTTACCTTCATACCCATCCCGAAGTGAAACCACGACTGTTCACCAGATTTGAGCCCTGGATGCCCATGTATTTTAGTGAAGGCTCTATTGGGGGAGATATCGAGCGGGTGTCCATTAAGGGCATCAGGGAGTTTTATCAGCAGCAGTTGGAAATGGAGCCGACGGAAGCTTTCAATTTAACAGTGCCCAGGGTGTTGGAAGAGCCCCGGGGATCTAATGGTATGGCCATTTCGGGAAGTTTAACCGAATCCGGAAATGCCATGTTATTGATTAATCCACATACTTCCTTCTACTTCCGCGGAGAGGTTCACGTGGTCAGTGAGGAGGGGCTCAATGCCTACGGTGCGGTGACCTGGGGACAATTCTTTGTTTATCAGGGCTTCAATGAAAAAACCGGCTGGATGCACACCTCCACTTATACTGATGTGATCGACGAGTTTGTAGAAGATATCCAATATCAGGATGGATCACCCATGTACAGGTATGGAGATAAACTACGTCCGGTAGAAGTATCGGAAGTTACATTGAAATACAGAAATCGAGATGGTACCTTAAACGAGAAGACCTTTCCTGCCTATCACACCCATCATGGGCCCATCACTCATTTGGTAGACCATCGGTGGACCGCCACTGCTTTGATGTGGAAACCGGTAAAGGCCCTGGCTCAATCATACAAACGCACAAAATTGAGTAGTCATGGTGAGTTCAGGGAAATGATGAATATGCGTACCAACTCTTCAAACAATACCGTCTATGCCGATGCTCATGGAACTATTGGATATTACCACGGTAATTTCATCCCCATCAGAGACCCTCGGTTCGACTATTCAAAACCAGTAGATGGAAGCAATCCTGATACTGACTGGCAGGGATTACATACCGTGGATGAATCCATTACTTTGTTCAACCCGCCTAACGGCTGGATTCAGAACTGCAATTCAACCCCCTTCACCAGCGCTGTTGGGAACAGCCCCAAAAAAGAAGATTACCCAGGATATATGTCGATTGATCGTGAAAATTTCAGGGGGATACACGCCATTCGACTTTTGACCGGAGGCGACGATTTTACTTTAGACAAGTTGATTACACTGGCCTACGATCCCTATTTGCCGGGATTTGAGATTCTGATTCCCGGGCTGATAGAAGCTTTTTACCAATCGCCAGATCCCCAATTACAGGCCCCTATTGAAGCGCTTCGGAATTGGGATTTCAAAGTAAGCAAAGGGTCGATAGCCATGTCCCTTGCACATTTCTATGGCACCATGTGTTACCGGCAGGGACAGTCACCGATGATGTTTAACAGAAAAGCAATGGAGCGGCTAAATTATTTTGGCACTGATGCACCTTTCAAGGAACGACTGGACTTATTTCGGACAGCTTTGGAACTCATGGAAGAGCTTTATGGAACCTGGGAAGTACCGTGGGGAGAAATTAACCGGTTTCAAAGACTGAGTGGAGACATTAACTTGGTTTTTGACGATGATAAACCCAGTATCCCAGTTGGTTTGGCATCTGGCAACTGGGGAGCTCTGGCAGCATTCGAAATCCGGACAAATGACCGCAACAAGAAATTCTATGGTACCAGTGGCAACAGTTTTGTGGCAGTGGTTGAATTTGGGGACAGGGTCAAAGCCAAAAGTCTGCTAGCCGGAGGGCAAAGTAACAATCCAGATTCACCGCACTTCGACGATCAGGCACAGCGGTATGCAGATGCAGTATTCAAGGATGTTGCATATTATAGGGAGGATGTGGAGCAAAGAGCAGTGTCGATGTATCGACCAGGCAGTAAATAGTTATGAATTATAAGGTATGGGTTATGAGATTGACCAAACCCGTTTTGCTTTTTAGCAAAAAAACTATATAGATAACTATATAGCTTACTATATAGTTTTTTTGGCATGCATCCCACGCGTTCTGTGTCCAGCGCCTAACACACCTATTTTTTCTCGTTAAGCACAATATCCGTATAACCAAAGCTGTACTTTGCGGAGAACTGAAGCCTGTTAAACC
>PVMK01137684.1_pt1 | contig 64343 bp, 64 predicted proteins | sample 1853481 | NCBI WGS metagenome assembly PVMK01 (sample SAMN08533507, study PRJNA380276) | Marine sediment metagenome, whole genome shotgun sequencing project.
GGGAACGGCCGGCTCTTCCGTGCGAGACGAGCACACGAAGCGCTTCGCCGCGATCGTCAAGGAGCTGAACGCGACGGTTGACGAATCTGAGATCATCGCCCTCGTACGCGAGGCAGAGGAGATCGTTGCGGATCAGGCGGTGATCCTTCCGATCGTGCAACGACTGACGGCTGCTGCCGTCTGGGGTGACGAAATCGGAGGCTTCAAGCACAATCCCACCAGCCGGTCGCACACGTGGAACATCGAGTACTGGCACCGGACCGACCGCTGACGAAAGAGCGTTAGTCGGTCGCCTCAGAAACCAGCTCAGAAGGCTGCTCATCTTCGGCCACTGTGCTCGCGATGTACTCGACACCAGCAACGATCACTCCGAGAACCACGATGGCAACGACCACACCCCAGATCGGGATTCGGGGACCGACGAGAAGGAATCCTCCGATCAGAACTGCGGCACCGACCTGGACGAACCCCCGATGGGCAGCAATGAAGCGCACCACAGGAGAGGTCGTATCTCCGCCGAGCACCGAATCACCGGTCTTCGACACGGCTGAGCGCACCGTTGTCGCTCCCGATGAACTACCCATCGCCCAAGCGACAAAGATGACGAGGACCCCAAGCAGCAGCACAACCCATGACTGCCACACGAACTGTCGGAAGATGATGTCCCACGCCGACTCAGCTCCCGCCTTCTGAATCGCATCTTCGATACCACCCGTCATTGCGTTACGAGCCAGACGGAGTTCGATAAGTGCCGCCACCATCGACACGACCGCAGCGCCACCCAGCCAAACAGAGATTCGTCTTCTGTCGGTCGCCAATGCAACCGCTGCGATGAGAAGTACGATCGAGAGACCTATCACTGCCCATCGCACCGATCTCATGAGCTCCGCAATGGTCTTGATCAATCCGGAATCCGGGAGCTCGAAGAGCTCGATTGTGAGATCGCGGTCTGTGTCTTCGAGAAGCCCGAAACCGCGCCCGTCGAGCTCCTCGACGATCTGGTCAGTGATCACCGTGAGGTCGAGAACCGCGACACCCTCCTGCTCGACGAGAACCCCGTCGTCGAAGGCACCCACGTACGCCTTTGCGATCCTGTGAGCACCCGTGAGTGCGCCCGTCCATACCGTGGTGAATCCGTCCGACCGAATGATCTCAACCGCAGCCGTGACGGTTAGGTCCCGCACTCCCGTCGTAAGCGGACCCGCGATGAATGCGAGCCCGTCGGGAAGTGTTTCGCTGATTGTCTCGGTCACTTCGAAGGACTCGATGACCCTATCAGCCGTCCGCTGCGCGAGGGCAAGGGAGACGGCCTCATCCTTCGGGAGAGGAGCGAGCGTCGAGACGAATCGGTCCTCATCGAGTACCGTCGTCGTCAGCCAGCCAGCGTGATTTGCCAGTAGCAATGCCAAGCCAAAGAGCACGGAGAGCGCAATTGCGATGCCCATCCGTGTTGCGCTGCGGGATTCCTTCATGGTCCGAATCTAGTGGTACGGTCAGTGCGAACACGACGAGGGAGGACATTTCGTGGCCCATGAATCCGACGAACATCGCTCCGGCGACATGGAGTACTCCGAGAATGGGCTCGGTGTCGGGACGATCATTGCGGGGATCGTCGCCATCGCAGCGGTGATATTTGCCCTGCAGAACAGCGATCCAACCCCGATGGAGTTCCTATTCTTCGAGGCAACGGTTCCCCTGTCGGTCGTGATCGTCATCTCGATCATCCTCGGAGCGACCCTCGGCTGGTTCTTCGGCGTCATGCGCCGCCGCCGCAGAAAGAACCGCCACGACTGACTTCCAGTCGAATTCCACTAGGCTCTCGGAACGAAACGCTCATCCAGAGCGGTGGAGGGACAGGCCCTGTGAAGCCGCGGCAACCGATTTGTTCGGTGCCAATGCCTGATCGATGAGAGTCGAGCGGCAATCCGTTCGAGGCGCGTGAGCGTTTCGAGACGAGAGGAGCCGTGATGGACTACATCGATGCACTAGCACAACGTGTGCTCATCTTCGATGGTGCCACCGGTACCTGGCTCCAGACCCAAGACCTCACACCAGACGACTTCGGCGGCCCTGAATTTGATGGGTGCAACGAGATTCTCACCGCCACGCGACCTGATGTCATCGACGCGCTCCATCGTGCGTACCTTGACGCGGGCGCTGACATCATTGAAACGAACACGTTCGGAGCATTCGGCGTCCCTCTCGGGGAGTACGGCATAGCCGACCGGGCGTACGAGCTGTCTGCCGCTGCAGCGGCGATCGCCCGGTCTGCAGCAGACGAGTACAGCGGGCGATTCATTGCCGGATCGATTGGCCCTGGCACGAAGTTCCCGACGCTCGGTCAGATCAGATACGCCGACCTCAGGGACCAGTACGAAATCGAGGCGGCCGGCCTCATCGACGGCGGGTCAGATCTGCTGATCATCGAGACACAGTTCGACCTACTGTCCGTCAAGGCAGCAATCAACGGCGCCAGGAAAGCCATGATGACCTCTGGAAGGGACCTCCCGATTCAGACGCAGGTCACCATCGAACTCACCGGTCGCATGCTTCCGGGCACCGAGATAGGCGCAGCGCTTGCAACGATGGAGTCGCTCGGCGCGGATGTGGTCGGCATCAACTGTGCAACCGGACCAGTCGAGATGTATGAGGCGGTCCGGTACCTGACCCGCCACAGTGTCACCCCCGTCTCTGTGATCCCGAACGCAGGACTGCCATCGGTGGTCCAAGGTGCGATGCATTACGACCTCGGCGTCACAGAAATGACCGAGCATCTCACAACCTTCGTCGAGGAATACGGTGTCAGTGCAGTCGGCGGATGCTGCGGCACAACGCCCGAGTACATAACGAGGCTCGTCGACGCACTCGGGGGCCGTACGCCTGCACAGCGGCATCCCACGACGATACCCGCCGTCACATCCACATACTCGTCGGTTGCGCTCCATCAGGACACGTCTCTTCTCATCATCGGAGAGCGCACCAACGCCAACGGTTCGAGAGCTTTCAGAGACGCCATGCTGGAGGGCGACATCGACACGTGTGTGACCATCGGGGAGGGTCAGGTCGCGGAGGGCGCGCACCTCGTTGACCTCTGCGTTGACTACGTGGGCAGAGACGGGACGAAGGACATCGATACGCTCGCCCAGCGTTTCTCAACAGACATCACAGCGCCCGTCGTAATCGACTCGACCGAGCCGGAAGTCATGGAGGCCGCGCTTGAACGTTTGGGTGGACGATGCGTCCTGAACTCCGCGAACCTGGAATCGGGAGAGGGCCCCGGATCGCGTCTCGACCGTGTCTTCTCTCTCGCGAGGACCCATGGCGCAGCGGTCATCTGTCTTCTCATCGACGAACGCGGACAGGCGCGAGATGTCGAGTGGAAGATGGAGGTTGCCCACCGCCTCCACACGATTGCGACAGAGCAGTACGGCCTGCGTTCACAGGACCTCATTTTCGACCCGCTCACATTCCCACTCTCCACCGGCGGAGAGGACCTGCGTCAGGACGGCATAGCCACGATGGAAGCGATACGACGCATCAAATCCGAGCTACCGGATGTCGCCACCGTCTTGGGCGTGTCAAACGTTTCGTTCGGACTGAAGCCCGCAGCACGACGTGTCCTGAACTCAGTATTCCTCCACGAATGCCGCGAGGCGGGTCTCGACGCGGCGATCATCCACTCCGGAAAGATGACACCCCTCCACGCCATCGACGATGAACACATCGAGGTGTGCCTTGATCTGATCTATGACAGGCGGACGGACGAATACGACCCACTCGAAGCACTGCTCGAAGCGTTCGACACGCTCACTGACGCCGAGAAGGCGAAGGACCCCTTTGAAGGACTCACACTTCTCGAGAGGTTGGAGAAAAGAATCGTCGTCGGCAACGCCGTGGGACTCGACGAAGATCTGGACAATGCGCTCCAGTCCATGACCGCGCTCGACATCATCAACGACATTCTGCTGGCGGGGATGAAGACCGTTGGCGTGCTCTTCGGCAACGGAGAAATGCAGCTTCCGTTCGTCCTGCGATCCGCTGAGACCATGAAGGCATCCGTCCGCTATCTCGAACCTCACCTCGACAAGGCCGCTGACACCAACCGTGGGGCCATCGTATTGGCGACGGTCTCTGGCGACGTGCACGATATCGGCAAGAACCTCGTGGACATCATCCTTACCAACAACGGGTACACGGTGTACAACCTCGGAATCAAGGTACCGATCGCCACGATGATCGAGGCGTTCGAGGAGCACAATGCTGACGCGATCGGCATGAGCGGTCTCCTTGTGAAGAGCACACTCATCATGCGCGAGAACCTCGACGAGCTCAAACGGCGAGGCCTCGACGACGTCCCGGTTCTGCTCGGAGGGGCGGCACTGACGCGGGGCTACGTTGAGGATGACCTCGCTCATCGCCACAACGGGCCCGTCATCTACGGCAAGGACGCGTTTGCTGGACTCGATGCGATGAGGTGGATTGCAGGCGATGGAGACAAACCTGTAGCGCCCAGCCGCTTCCGCCCACAGGTCGTGAAAGCATCGCCAGACCACGGCCCGAGCCCGAGACGCTCGCCTGACATCACACCTGACGGACCCGTCCCCGATGCACCATTCCTGGGCTCCAGGATCGTCAAGGGAGTGGAACTCGATGAGATTGCTCGGTACCTCAACCGAACAGCGCTTCTGCGGAACCAGTGGCAGTTTCGCCCTGAGGGAGGCGAGACTGCTGCCGAGTTTGAAGACCGACTCGCACCGGAGGTTCGCCGAGTGCTTGCCGCCATGGTTGCCAGCGACTTGCTTCGACCGCAGGTTGTCTACGGGTACTACCCAGCAAGCAGCGATGGCGATGACCTCATCATCTGGACAGACGAACAGAGAACCGCGGAACTCACCCGCTTCAGCTTTCCGAGACAGTCAGCGCCACCGTGGCTCTGTATATCGGACTTCTTCCATCCGGTCGAATCCGATCAATGCGACATCGCCGCCTTCCACATCGTCACCATGGGTGCGGCGATCTCCGAGCCGACGGCAGAGCTCTTCGCTGAAGATCGCTACGAGGACTATCTCAAGATCCATGGTCTCGGCGTCGAGATGACGGAAGCGCTCGCCGAGTACTGGCATGCTCGCATCCGCGAGGAACTCGGTATTTCGGAGGCCGATGACCCAACAGTCAGGGGGCTGTTCCGACAACGATTCCAAGGAGGAAGGTACTCGTGGGGTTACCCCGCTTGTCCAGACCTCGAGGACAACATGAAGGTGGCCGATCTGCTCGAGGCACACCGGGTGGGCATCAAGGTCGGGCCAGACACCGGGTATCAGTTTCAGCCGGAGCAGACGACCTCTGCAATCATCTGCCACCATCCACAAGCGAAGTACTTCATCGCCAGGAAACCCAAGGAGCTCAGGGATGCTGACTGACAGCTCGACGTTCGTCCATATGAGCGAAGTGAACCCGCCGGAGCTGCCGGACGCGTCGCACCTGCTCCTTGGCGGTGCATGGAAGAACGTCCTGGTCACAGAAAATGTGTTCGGGAAGACCCGTGTATCCCCGTACGCGTTCGCCGCACGAATCACACACGACAGTCCATCGGTCAATCCGACGATTGTTGTGTCAACGAGGGACCGGAACATTCTCGCGATCGAGAGCGAAGTACGCGGAGCACTTGGGAACGGTGTCAGTTCCTTTCTGGTTGTCGTTGGCGACACGATGCCGGCGATCGACCACCTCGCCGACCACCTCGAGATCGTGAGACACCTCAGGGACTTGCAGCACAAGCTGCCAGAGTTCGAAGTCGGAATGCCGACCCGGTTCCAGGCATGGCAGAAACGAAAGAGGATCGCTGCCGGCGCGCAGTTCCTTGTGTGCGGACCCGTTCTCGACCCCGCAACGGTCGGCGGTGAGGTCGCCGAACTCGACCTTCAGCCGGACGATCCACCTGTCTTCCTCATGGTGATCCCACCTTTCTCAGAGGGTTGGCTCGACCAAATGGAATCCATGGGTGCAATACCCGCCACAAACTCCCTTCGCGCACGTCTCGGAGAATCCACAGAGAAGAAGGCCAGAAGAGAATTTGCGTGGGAGAGCTCCCTGCAGGTCGCACACGAGGCGGAACGCGCTGGTTGTGCGGGAGCAATCCTCATGGGTCTCAAGTTCGAGACGGTCGTGGATGAGGGCGCTCTCGCCTGGAATCAGAGCGGCCGCTAGCGCTCGCATATACACAGATAGGTGATGGGCTTCGACGTATGCTGCCGGACATGGACGAGCCGACCAACCACAATCCTGATGCGGCTGACGACGACCAGTACCCCCTCCCAGCGGAGCCTTCGAGGGGCAGCCTGACGAAGATCATCGTGTATGGGTTGGGAGGTGTCGTGCTCATCCTGATGGTCGCGTCCGGTGTTGTCTCCATCGGCGCGACTGAGGAAATCGTCGGCTTCCTCCTCGTCGTTGTTGGCCTCGTTGAGTTGGTCATTGTTCTCATCCGTCACCACGAGCTCAGGTACCTCGCGCCATCGGTGATGGCGGTCGTCGTCGGGATAGTGCTGATCTTGTGGCCGAACGAAACTCTTCGTGTCGCTGGACTCGCCCTCGGTGGCCTCATCGTCACTCGTGGAGCGCTTGACGTGTGGGCCGGAGTCCGCAGGTGGCACGCGGTTGGTACGAACAGTTGGGTACTCATCCGCGGCCTCATCGGACTTGTGCTCGGCACCCTGGTCCTGCTCTTCCCTGCGCCGGCGGTCGAGATCGTCGTGGTCCTTGCAGCGGTTGTCGCAATCCTCAGGGCGGTGATCACATCGTGGTTCGTGTTCACACATCGAGATGCCGATGCACGGATCGCAGCTACGGACACGAGCGGGATCATCACCTACTGGATGACGCTGCGTGACCTGACAGACGAAGAGAGTCAACACCTCGAGGACAAAGTGTTCCTCTTCCGAGGGCAACGGCGCTCACGCCTCTGGAGATTCGCGATCTTCATGAGCCTCGCGACGACAATCGCAACCTTCGGCATCGCAACCGACTCGACCGCTGTGGTGATCGGCGCCATGCTCATCGCACCCCTGATGTTGCCGATCTTGGGAGTGTCCGCTGGCCTCATCAATGGCCGATTGCGATCCGCCTCCCTCTCGGGGCTCATTGCGATCGGGGGAATCATCGGATCGGTCGCGATCGCTTGGCTTCTCTCCTCCGTGATCCCAAACATTCAAACGGTGATCGCGAACGGCCAGATAACGTCTCGAACAGCCCCCAATCTGCTCGACCTTGCGATCGCGATCGCTGCTGGCGCGGCCGGAGCGTATGGGGTGTCCCGCGCAGAGGTGTCTGACGCACTCCCTGGCGTCGCAGTCGCAATAGCTCTCGTTCCCCCACTCGCCGTCGTCGGCATCACCCTTCGCGCTGGGGAGTTCAGCCAAGCTGGCGGAGCCACCGTGCTCTTCCTGACCAACCTGTTCTCGATCATTCTCATGGCCGGGCTCGTCTTCCTGCTGGTCGGCTACGGCGAATGGAGCAGTCTGTACCAACGCAAGGACAGGATTCGCACGTCGTTTGCGATCGTGGCGCTCGGAGCCGTGCTCATCACGATTCCGCTTGCACTGACGGGACGAACGATCCTTGCGAACGCGGCCGATCTTCGAAACGTGTCACAGGCTGTGCACGAGTGGTTGGGAGACGACTCAGAGATGCGGATCAACGAAGTGACGGTGGAGGGCGACAATGTACGAATCCAACTGATCGGCCCGGCACACGAGCTGCCCCAAGAGATACTGCTCTACGGTGCCATCGAACAGGAAGTTGGACGGCCAATGACGACGAGGCTCGCCTGGATTGAAGAACACATTTCGACCGAACGTTGAGTCCGTGAGCGAAAATTAGTGCTCCTCTGTCCACTCATCGGCATGTTCAACCATGTACATCGACACCTCGTGAACCCGATCGAGCACGTCACACAACGAGTCCTGCTTGAAGACGACGTCCACAAGCGAACGTTTCGCGGCACCTACAACTGAAAGAAGTTTGTCCTCCTTGTCGGACAGCGCAGCCATCGTCTCGACGGAGGACACCTCAATCGGCAAGTCGATACCTCCGATGCCCGCGAGCTCAGCCGACAGGACGATGATGTCGGGCGATTGAACCAATGGTGGGAGCGACCAGTTGAAGAAGAACGTAACCTCGAATTCGTTGTCCTCATCCTCCGGAACGTCATCGGAAGCATTGAGCGCATCCTCGAAACTCAGGAGCAGTCGAGGGTCGACGTCGATCGCGATGTGCAGATCGAGCGGCCCGGCGCATGCCTCCGCGGGGTGAACATCGATCTCCCACGACTGTCGAAGCGTGTATGTCTCGACGAAATGCCTTTCGTCGTGCACGTGAAAACCGTGCTCCAATGCGTGGTCCTTGAGGTAGGTGATCGTTGAAGCAAGATCGACCGCCATCAGTCCGCCTCTCCCTGATGAATCTCGATACCACCCATCAAGGCGAGGGCATCCACCAGAAGCAGCGGAGCATCCTCGTCTGGCGAATCCGGTTCCGTGAGATTGCCGACACCACCCAGTATGGAACGACCCATCACCTCGACGCGCCAGTGAGCGGGAACGATCACGTCGACACCGCCCATGATCGCTCGCAGGGTGAGATACGCCCCAGGCGCAAGGTTTGCCTCCGTCAAGTCGAGTCGAATGCCACCCATGAACGCGGTTGCGCGACCTTCTTCGAAACGTGGCGTCGTGCTCCGGAAGTCGGCTCCATCCATCGCTGCGACAACAGCAAACTGTCCATCCTCCGCGGCACCGAAGGCGGGGATCCTCTTCCTCACGATGAAAGCAGCAAGTGCACTCGCAAGGCCGAGAAACACGAACCCAGTGACAACACGCTTGATGAATCGCATAGGTTGAAACTACCAGCCGCAAGCGACGTATCGGCCGGTCGTTGTCGCCGGCGTACAGCCTGAACGCGTCAGACGATCGGCGAGGTTGGGTGTGTATCGGTGAGCCCGAGATGCTGAACCGTTGCGACTGCCGCAACGACAACTGCAACGCCGAGCCACTGAACGGGCTCGAGCGCCTGACCGAGCATGATCGCCGCCGCAATCGCGGCGATGGCAGGTTCGGCGGTGGCGACGACACCAACAACTCCGGACGAAGCAAAACGGAGGGCAGCGAATTCCACGATGAACGGGACCGCTGTTCCGAGCGTTCCGATGATCAACAGATCACGCCAGGCAGCGGCGCCGATGTCCGTTGGGAACGTCCAAATCGGTAGAACGATGAGCCAGAGTGCGGCGGCAAACACGAATCCCCATGCTGCAATCTGGGCTGGCTTGTACGTCTTACCGAGGTATTCGCCGTACAGCAGATACACGGCGAAGGCAACGGCAGAGGTCAGACCGGATGCGATTCCCCATGCGTCGGGGCCTCCAACATCCACGCTTGCGTGACGAGGCCCACACCGATGACCGCTGCAACGGCCGCCAACCACACGAAAGCTCGCACTCGTGTCTTGTGAACGACCGCTATCCACCCGAGCACAAGAATCGGCGCAAGGAACTGGATCGTCGCCCCCGGCCCGACGCCAAGAGCGTCGAGTGCCCAGAAGAACGTCACGTTCACAATCGCCAGGTTCAGACCCAGCAGGGCAAATTTCCAGAAGCCGCCCTCGAGTCGCAATACGCCTCGATGTGCCGCGTACGGCACGAGGAGCACAACAGCGATCAGGGCACGACTCTGTGTGACACGAGCAGGCGATACGACGTCGAAAACGCCACCAGCGATCGCGCCAGAAACCCCCCACATCGTCGCCACCGCAAGCGTGAGGAGTGCTCCCTTTGTGGTGCGGTCGATGGCCATCGAACGAGCCTACGGAACCTGCCTGCTGCTGTAGTATCACGACGAATCTCGAAAGGAACCATGGCACCGCGAGTTCTCTTCGTATGTGTCCACAATGCAGGACGCTCCCAGATGGGAGCAGCGCTGCTTGAACACCACGCAATGGGGCGCGTCGAAGTACGATCCGCCGGCTCGACTCCGGGAAACGAGGTCAACCCGATGGCTGTTGCCGCTCTTGAGGAGTGGGGCATTGATATTGCCGGTCGGACTCCGAATGTTCTGTCAACGGATGAGGTCAGGGCCTCTGACGTTGTGATCACCATGGGTTGTGGTGATGCGTGCCCAGTCTTCCCTGGCAAGCGGTATCTCGAATGGGACCTCACAGACCCCGCCGGTAGGGACCTTACAGTGGTGAGGTCTGTGCGAGACGACATCGACCGACGGGTGCGTGGCCTACTCGCAGAGATTCTGGATTGACTGCAACCGAATGGGCTGACGCGGGGTTCTTTAGGGTATGAGAGCACGCGACGCGTCAACCGACGCAGAGATCCAAAGCACCCTCGTTTCAGACCCTGATCTTGGGTTCACAATGCTTGTGCGCAGATATCAGCCAGGCATCTACTCGGGCGCACGCCGGCTCACACGCCGTCACGAAGACGCACAAGAGGTGGCACAGGACACCTTCTTGCGCGCATACAGAGCCCTCAACAAGTACGACGAATCACGAATACGAAACCTGAGGATTGAAGGGTGGCTCTGGACGATCGCGTTGAATCTGTGCCGCAACAGGGCAACACGAGCGAATCCCGAGAGTCCTGGAGAAGTCGATCCTGTGAATCCGACACCCGACATACCGCCCATCGATGCCGAGATGTGGAACCGACGCCTATCGAAGCTGTCTCACGATCAACGGACAGCAGTGGTACTCCGCCACGTCGTTGATCTCCCCCTGGCGGATATCGCGCAAGCAACAGGACGCCCTGAGGGAACCGTGAAGGCAGATATCTCAAGAGGTCTCAACAAACTAAGAGAAGCTGTGCAAAGAGAGGAATTGACATCATGAACATCGAAACCCGCCTTGCCAACTTGAATGAACAACCCCCCGCAGATCTCGAACAAGCCACTGTCGTCGATGCTGGAGCCGGTGACTTGGTTGCCACAGTCGACAGCAGGTTTGGACCGCTGTGGATTGCCTGGAGTCGCGTAGGGATCACGGGTCTGACTCCGGTATTCGCATCGCCTACGATTGACTCGTTCCTCGATCATCACAGGCGTGTGTCCTACGAGGCTCCGTCGATGCCGAAGTTCCTCGAGACCGACGTCGAGGACGCTCTCGCGAGCGGCGCATCGGAAGGCCTCGACTTCGACCTTCGGGGTGTCTCTGAGTTTCAACAGTCGGTGCTCAGATCATGTGCCACGATCCTGCCGGGTCAGGTCCGCCCATACGGATGGATCGCCAAAGAACTCCACAAGCCGGGCGCAACACGAGCGGTTGGCACGGCGCTGGCCAAGAACCCGATCCCACTGCTCATCCCATGCCACCGGGTGGTCAAGTCAGACGGCTCCGTCGGCAGCTACGCCTTCGGCGCAGAGATGAAGCGTGACCTCCTGATCCACGAGGGTGCAATCGCGCTCTAGATCGTTGGCAGGTCCTGCTCTCAGTCTGTGTCTACCCTGCCCCCATGGACATCATCGAGACTGTGAGGGCATCGGTCATCGGGGCCGACAATGTGGTGCCAGGGCCGTTCGGACCGAGACGGGTTACGTATGCCGATTACACGGCATCTGGGCGGTCGCTGACCTTCATCGAGGACTACATCCGTGAGGTCGTGCTGCCGCTCTATGCGAACACGCATACGGAAGCATCGGGTACAGGACTGCAAACATCAAAGTTCAGGGAGGAAGCACGGACGATTATCCGTCGCTGTCTCAGTGCCTCAGATGAATACGCGGTCATCTTCGTGGGCAACGGTTGTACGGGCGCCATCGACCACATGATCCGTGTCCTTGGGCTCTCGATACCTGACACACTCGACTCGCGGTACCACCTCACCGATGTGATTCCGGCCGAGGAACGCCCGGTGGTGTTCATTGGGCCGTTCGAGCACCACTCGAATGAACTGCCGTGGCGCGAGTCGATTGCTGATGTTGTCAAGATCGGAGAAGATGCGGACGGTCATATCGACAAGGATCAACTCGGGCGCGAGCTCGAGAAGTACGCAGACCGACCGCTCAAGATCGGATCATTCTCGGCTGCCTCAAATGTCACAGGAATCCTGTCGGACACATGGGGCATCGCCTCCCTCCTACACGAGCACGGGGCTCTGTCGTTCTGGGATTTCGCCGCAGCCGCACCTTACGTTTCGATGAGCATGGAGCCGACCGAAGCACCACCGGCGGCATACAAGGATGCCGTTTTCATTTCCATCCACAAACTGATCGGTGGACCTGGTACGCCCGGACTTCTCGTCGCACGGAAGGATCTGTTCCAGAACGCGGTGCCTGCGGTTCCGGGCGGTGGCACCGTGTCATTCGTCCGACTCGATTCCCACGAGTACGTCCCAGATATCGAGCGCAGGGAGGAAGGGGGTACGCCAGCGATCGTTGGCTCAATCAGGGCGGGTCTTGTCTTCCAACTCAAAGAAGCCGTTGGCGCCGATCGCATCAAGAGCCTCGAGGAGGGATTCATTCGTCGAGCAATCACACGTTGGATGGCAAACCCATCTCTCGAGATCCTCGGCAATCACGATGCGGAGAGGCTGTCCATCGTCTCATTTGTCGTCAAGCACCACGGGAAGTACCTCCACCACAACTTCGTCGTTGCCGTGCTCAACGATCTCTTCGGCATCCAGTCGCGAGGCGGATGCTCGTGCGCCGGCCCGTACGGTCACGCACTGTTGGGAATCGACGACGCGCACTCTGCGGAGATCAGCCGCGAGGTCGGGCTCGGCTGTGAGGGGATCAAACCGGGATGGGTGCGGGTCAACTTCAACTACTTCATCTCTGAGGCCGTCTTCGAGTTCATCACCGAGGCGGTCAATCTCGTTGCGACCCATGGATGGAAACTCCTCCCGTGGTATCGCTTCGACACCCGCACCGCAGAGTGGATCCATGTCGACGGCAGAGGCGCTGCTCCGTTCTCTCTCTTCGATGTCGACTACTCGAGCGGATCACTTGAATTCGACGCCGAACCGAGACATGCGCCTGATACCGAGCTCGCCAGCTACCTGACCGAAGCACGCACATTGTTCGAGTCGATCGACCCGACGACCGGTCCACAACAGCCTCCGTTGGAAGCAACGGCGTCGTTCGAGGACCTTCGCTGGTTCCTGCTCTCTGAAGAGGTGCGCACCGGTGAGTGATCCGTCCCCCGAGTGGTTCGACGCCGCTATCGCCACTGAACCGCAAGAGCGGGAAGTGGCCGTTGATGGCACACCGATCCGGTATCTGTCGTGGGGAGATACCGACAAGCCTGGTCTCGTATTCGTGCACGGAGGCGCTGCGCACGCCCATTGGTGGTCCTTCATCGCCCCGCTGTTCACATCCGAGTGGCATGCCGTTGCCATCCACCTGTCAGGGATGGGTGACTCCGGGCGCCGAGAGAACTATTCGCACGAGACATGGGCAAGAGAGGTCATGGCCGTATCAGACGATGCCGGTTTCCCAGGACCACCCGTCGTTGTTGGGCACAGTCTCGGAGGAATGGTCACGATCCAAACCGCAGCGACATTCGGAGACAAACTCGCAGGAGCAGTCATAGTTGACGCACCCGTTAGACGGCCCGCGCCCGAGTCTGAGGAGGGCCGAACGGGACATGCGTTCAGAATGCCAGGTGTGTACGAAACGAAAGAATCCGCCATTGAGCACTTCGCTCTCGTGCCGCGTCAGCCGTGTGACAACGGTTACATCGTTCTATACATCGCAGGCAAGTCTGTCCATGAAACCGATCGGGGTTGGACGTGGAAGTTCGACCCAAACATCTTTGACGGAACGCTCGTTGCACTGCGGGATCAACTCACAGCGGTGCGCTGCCGCGTTGCGCTCTTCACAGGAGAGAAGTCCGTTGTCGTTCCGCGGGATACAGCGGCCTACATGTACGAGTTGATGGGCCGTGTCTCGCCATTGATCGAGATTCCTGAGGCGCATCACCATCTGACGTTGGACCAACCTCTTGCATTCGTAGCTGCACTTCGCACACTGCTCGCCGACTGGCATCACTCGGTGGCCTTCGAACGGTCTTGACCGAACGAGTATGCTGCATGCAGGTATGGGGAATCGAAGCGACAGCCAACTCACGCTGGATCAGGCATATCAGGCCACATTCTTGTGGCTTGACCATGCCGGTGATCCTCCGGTAGACATCTCCGAACCAGCGCACGGCTCGGTTGAGCTACACACGGAGAAGGCGTTCGTCAGGGTCAGATCGAGTGATGGCCCCGTCGAGCAGTCGTCCGTGCTCGCGCTGCTGCGGGCAGCTGAGAAGGGCAAGAAGCTCATCCTCTTCTCCCCCTCAGGCTTCTCGCCTGGCGCGCTGTCCATTGCTGAGACCCAGGGCATTGCACTCTTCACACTCAACAGCCACGGGCGAGCCATCGCAGAGACGACGCATGCTCGAATCGTTTCGCCAGACACCGAACCTGACCCACCGTTCGCTCCCGACGCCGTTGAGGAGGAGGAGACGTTCTGGTCCTACACGCCGCCTCCTCGCGCCGAAGAGAAGTCGGACTCCGAGGGCGAGGGCATCGATGCTGGAACGCAGGACTGGTCCGACTGCCCTTCGTGTGGCACAACGCATTATCACAACGCGAATTTCTGCAAAGAGTGCGGAACACGAATGCAGATCGATACCGAAGCTGCAGCAACGATGCGCTGCCGCACATGCGGAGGTCACGACATTGAGGTATTGGAGCGGTCCTAGTGGTCGCTGGGATAGGGATTCTGATCGTCAAGATGAGTCAACCACTGGCTGAGGTCCCGAAGCGGTGCTCGGCGGGCGCGTCATTGCGGTTCTGTTGAGTCGGAAGCGTCGCCGTCTCCCACCCAAGAGCGTGGTCCGGGACCGGCACGCCCGCGCCGATCCTCCGGATTCGCGATCCAGCACGTTTTGAAGGACAAGCATCCACAGCCGATGCAGTTCGTAAGCCCCTCGCGGAGACGAGCCAGCTCCGCGGCGCGCTCGTCGATCCGCTTCAGCCATTCACCCGACAACTGTGCCCAATCCTCTGGCGACGGCACGTGGTCGGGGGGCAGTTTGACGAGTTCCACCGCGATTTCGTCCAACGAGAGACCGATCCGCTGCGCGAACAAGATGAAGGCAATTCGTCGCAGCACCGAGCGGTGATAGCGCCGGTGCCCGGAACCGGCTCGCTCCGAGACAAGCAGACCTCGCTCTTCGTAGAAACATCGACCAGCGTCCGAATCGCCGCTTCGTCTGCCTGATAGCTGTCCATCATCGACGCCAACCTACCGCACACAACGGCACCTATCCGACCCCTTTGAGCCGAACATATAGCCGGATATGTACTCTGACATAGCCAGCTGTGAGGAAACTGAAGAAGGAGCTCGAATGCTGAAGCTCGGAGTTATCGGAACGTCTAGCAAGAAGAACGAAAGGCGAATTCCTATCCACCCGGATCATTTCGCGCGTATTCCAGAGCCGCTGCGACGCCAACTGGTCTTCGAGGAGGGCTACGGGGCGTCCCTTGGGATAGACGATGAGGAGATCGCTCGCCAGAGCGGTGGCACTGCGACACGGCGCGAGCTGTTGATGGACCTTGGTGCGGTTCTTCTTCTCAAGCCTGAGCTGGAGGATCTCGAGGTTCTCCGAGAAGGTGGCCTCCTGTGGGGCTGGCCGCACTGTGTTCAGCAGCGGGCTCTGACGCAGGTCGCGATCGAGCGCAGGCACACCCTGATCGCGTTCGAGGAAATGAACGTCTGGGGGCCCGATGGACACTCGGGACGGCACACATTTTACAAGAACAACGAACTGGCCGGATACTGCGGTGTGTTGCATGCACTGCAGTTGAAAGGCATCGACGGTCATTACGGCGACCAACGCAAGGCCATCATCATTGGCTTTGGAGCGGTGAGCAGGGGGGCCATCTACGCACTCAAGGCACGCGGGTTCAGGGATCTCACGATCTGTATCCAGCGCCCCGATCACGAGGTCAGGGAGGAGGTGCTTGATTGCCATTACGTCCGCATCCGACCCAGAGCCGAGGGTGATGCACGTCAGATGGTCGTGGAGCACGACGGCTCCGAGCGACCGTTTCTCGACCTGATCGGCGAGGCCGACATCATCGTGAACGGGATCTTTCAGAACCCGGAGCGACCTCTGATGTTCGTCACCGAGGATGAGATATCCCACCTCAAGCAAGGGTGCGTCATCATCGATGTCAGCTGCGACGAGGGAATGGGATTCTCCTTTGCCAAGCCGACCACGTTCGACGATCCGATGTTCAAAGTCGGACAGATCGACTACTACGCCGTGGATCACACGCCCAGCTACCTGTGGGAGAGCGCGTCCCGTTCGATTTCAGCCGCCCTGCTCGTTCACCTGCCAACCGTGTTGGCCGGTCGCGAGGCCTGGCGCGAGCAGGAGACGATTCGGCGCGCTGTTGTGATCGACGAAGGTGTGATCCTGAAGCCGGACATCCTGTCGTTCCAAGGGCGTCAACCACAGTATCCGCGCGAGCCTCTCCCTGCGGCACTGCGCTGAACGGAGGCACCGAAACAGCGCTGCCGCCTGCCTCAAGGCTCGCGGTCTTGGATGAGGATCAGACACTCGCAACGCAGGAACTGCAAGCCGCTATCAAGGGATGGACGCGACTCCAGATGCCCTACGAAGCAGCACAATCGCGCTTCAGGCTTGGAAGGGTCTTTCACGACGTGGGGAACGAAACGGCAGCGTCAATGGAGACAGATTCAGCCAATTCAGCCCTTACGCGACTGGGAGTAGGTCACACGTCACAAGCCCGCCAATAACGACACATATGCTCGCTTGATCTGGCCTGACACATTGCCGGTTTTGCACCCGGTCTCTATAGTGGGTACTGCCACGAAAGGGGTTGGTGATGACTACCGGCGGAGACACAGTTCAGAAGGTCTGTCCGCTGTGTGCAGAGCACATTCAGCAGCTTGCGTTGGTCTGTAAGCATTGCGGATATGACTACACCAGTCATTCGATTGGCGGAGCCGGCGCAGTCACAACGACCAACGGTCTTGCAGTCGCATCAATGGTGCTCGGCATCCTATGGATCTGGTGGATAGGTTCAATCCTTGCGGTCATCTTCGGATTCGTGGCACTTAACCAAATTCGGAACTCCGACGGCTCACAGACAGGGCGCGGCATGGCAATCGCTGGGCTTGTACTCGGATTCATCGGAGTGGGGACCATCCTGTTCTTCGTCATGGTTGCAGCCGTCGGTTCAAGTGTCAGCTGAGAGTTCGACGAAATTGGTACCAAACTCGGGATGATCATCACCACATTTTCGCTCTAGAACCGACTGAGTCACCAAGCACCGACAGATGCGGAGGCAAATCGACCGTTGGGACTCGCCAGCCTCCCACCTATCCCACAACTCACTCCGCTCAGACTCCGACATTCGTACCATCGTGCACCTCCATCGAGACAAGTCTCGTCGAAAGTGATGCAACGACCACCTGAACTCAAAACACGTATGCGTGCTCGGCGATACGTAGAGTGACTCCATGAACTCTGTTGAACATGTCCGATTGATCGGCCGCTTCTACAACGACATGTGGAACCGGTTCGACAAGTCCGTCTTCGTTGACATCCTGCACCCGGAGATCCAATTTCAAGGCTCGCTCGGACAGACCAAGGTCGGGTTCGCCGAGTTCGGAGACTATGTCGACTACATCCAGGCGTTCGCTTCCGATTTTCACAACGAGGTCCTCTCCACCATTACGGAGGGAGACTCGACGTTTGCCCGTCTCTCGTATACCGGCACTCACCAGGGGGAAGTGTTCGGCTTGGCACCGACCGGTAAACGATTCGAGTACGCCGGGGCTGCCGTGTTCACCTTCTCTGAAGGCCTGATCCGTGATGTTTGGGTACTCGGAGACATCCACGGACTGACTCAGCAACTGTCCAACGACGCGACCTGACCTGCGAATAACGGCACATATGCTCGCCCTCCAAGGCCATGCATATTGCACATATGTTCGACTAATTCTGCTGGTTTCGTCTGCCTCGCGCGCCCACGGCAATGAACAGGATTCCAAGCATTCCAAGAACGATCAGCGGTCCATCAGCCGCTTCAGTCCACACCATCAGTCCCGCGGCAAGCACCGCAAGGACGATGCCTGTTACCCACATGATTGTGTCTTTCAATTTGCCCTCTCTGTTGCTTCCCAAGCGTATGTGCAGAAAACGACCAAGCGTCGACACCCGCCACAAGTATTAATCAGGCACATATGCACCCCCTGTACGCCGGAGGTATCGCCGGATTCAGGCGGTGGAGAACGCTGCTGGCTCAACCGAAGATGATCACAACCACAACGACGACCACCAGGATCGCTCCGGCAAGCAGCAGCCCACCACCGATCAACCCGCCACGAGTTCGGACAACGCCGTAGGTCATAGGGTCAGACTCATCAAGCGTGAATTCGGCATTGTCTGACTGATCGGTGAATCCGTGGGCCAGCATCGACATGCGATATGACCGGAGCGGATTGCCTGGATGGTTGGAAGGCTCTGCTCCCTTCCCCGATTGCCCGAAAATGCGAGACACTGCTACTCCTTGCATCTTCCTTTGCCCAGCATCTCATCAACCTACACCCACCACAAGTATCAATCAGGCACAGATGGGCGGCATGTCTTACCGGGATGGGTGTTGACGCGTACCGCGTGATGCTCGAGGCGGGGGTATCAACGTCGCCGAACCTCTGATGCGCTACCGTCTGTAGATGCTGAGCAACACCGGTCATCTCCCTCGACTTCTCGACAGGGAGCTGATCGCACTCCTCACAACGGTCAACGAGAACGGTCAGCCCCAAACCTCACCCGTTTGGTTCCAGCGTGACGGTGAAGACATCGTCGTGTTCAACCGGCCCAACGCTCGTCGGCTGCGAAGCATCGAGACAAATCCCCGAGTGGCTTTGGCCCTTCGCGCTGATCGCCAAGGACATGCGCTCGTCTCTCTCGAGGGCACAGCGGCAATTGAGCCCCACCTACCGAGGGCAAAGGACTTCGCGGGGTATGAGGACAAATACGTGGATGAGATCGCTGACCTGGGCTGGACTCCAGACTCGTTCTCTGACGAATACTCAGTAGGGATCCGCATCACCGTGACCAGAGTCCGCGCTTCGGACATCTCTCGCCTACTCGACTAGACACTCCAACTTCCTGCGGAGCCTCCGTCAAACCTGTAAACCCACGAACCGGTGGTCCACACCGCCCATCGCGGCACATATGATCGCCATGTAGGCCACGCAATTGCCGACTCTGGGGGGCGTTTCAGGTCGTGGAGGATGTTCTGTTGACGAAACGCCTCAGAGTTTCGGAAAACACTTTGGGCTGTTCGATGAAGGGGTAATGGCCGCTCTCGCGAATAACTGCGAGTTCTGAATCTGGAATGAGGTCGTGTAGGAGTTCCGGTGCACCAGCAACGATGAAGTCTTCTTCGCCATGAATGATCAGCGTCGGACAGTTGATGTTCTTCAACTTCTCTTGAACTGTGATATTCATCTTCATCGTGCGGGCCGGTCCGGAGATTGCGACCATGTTGCATGCAGCTACCGCATCGAACGCCACAAGGTCGAAGTACTTCTCCCGTGCCTCAGCAACGTGGAATGTGGCCCCTTCTGACAATCGCATCGCCTCGTTGTGTGTTACTGGATCGCCCGCAAGATATGCATCGCTCTCATACAACTCTTCGAGATGATTCCACTCGTCCTCGGCAAACCGATCAATCAAGGCTTTGTACGACTCGATGAGCAGGCCTGTGTTGACTGGTGCGGGATCAATGAGGATGAGGCGTGTTGCTCGGTCTGGATGCTCCGTGGCATAGTACATGGCGAGCAATCCGCCCCAAGAGTGCCCGACGATATTGATCCGATCAAACCCCCATGCCTTTCGTAGCTCCTCAAGGTCTGACACAAGCCACTCAACAGTGAAGTTGCCTTCGGTTATGTGATCCATAGAAGACTTGCCGTTCCCTCGCTGGTCATAAAAAACGATCTGGTGATCGCTCGCCAGATCGTCAAAGAAGGGGAACAACTCGTCGTGCCACATTCCCGGCCCACCGTGAAGAACCACGAACGGCTCCCCGCTACCGATCATCGTGTAGAAGTGCTCCACGCTATTCACGGTGACGTACCCCTCGGGTAGGATCACATCAGAATTGTTCTCAGATTCAGGCATGAGCCATCATCCCACAGACGTACCACCCACCCACAACGGCTCAGTGTCATGCTGGTGGTGCCTGGTGGGTTGGTTCTCGATAACGGTGCCCGCTTTCGAGTGTTGCTTGTTCAGTGTTACGGATGGGTCCTGTGCAAGGAATGTTTCACCGATTGAACCGCCCACAACGGCACATGTGCTCGCCGTCTGAGGCTATGCATATTGCCGGATATGCGCTCTCGAAACGCTCCATTGTTCTGCCATACTTCTCCTTGTTGAAACACCAGGTGAAGGAGCTGTGAGATGGACTCGAAGGTATTGACGGACACGCCGGTTGTCGGGACTCCATCGACTGCCTATGACGAAATCTATGTGGCTGGCACTGAGCCGCTTCTTGACGGAGAGATACGGGTTACGGTCATTGGAAGTGGCGATCCGTGGCCACGGAAGTCTCAGGCGTCTGGTTCGCTCGTGATTGAAGTCGGCAACCCCCAGAAGGACTTCTTCTTCTTCGATCTCGGTTCCGGTGCGCTGATGAACTTCACCGGTTTGCATCTCCCGTAACGGGTACGTCGAAAGTGTTCCTGTCGCACCTCCACGCAGACCATATCGGCGACATTCCTGGCCTCCTTGGGAGCCTGGCCAAGATTGGTCGGGTCGACCCCGTTGAGATCTGGGGCGGCAGTTCTGACGAGCCTGAGCTGGGTCTGGCAGCCTTCGTCGAGCACATGACGAAGGCATTGGCTTGGGACGCACGCTCCTTCAGAGGTTTCAACGCCACGACGGGAACTGCTGCAATCCCTCACGAACTCCCGTACGACCGGCCAGAAACCGTCTACGAACGCAATGGTGTCACGATTTCCAGCTTCCCAGTGATCCATGCCCTCAACGGTGCTGTGGGCTACACGATTGAGTATGCGGGACGAAAGGTTGTGTTTTCAGGCGACACTCGTCCGTGCCAGTACGTCGTCGATGCCGCAAAGAATGCAGACCTACTGATCCATGAGTGCTTCCAGTCGCCACGGATCGCCGCCAAGGCGATGGGCCTTGACGAGGCACTCGCAACGAACCTCCTCAAAGGTGCGCATACGATCCCTGATCAAGCTGGCCGAATCTTCGCCCTAGCCGAACCACGTATGGTTGGACTATGGCATCTCGACCTGCGGCCCGGAGTTGACGCAGTGTTCGACGAAATAGGCACCCACTATTCGGGACCAGTCGTTGCTTCCCAAGACCTGACTGTCTACAACGTCACGGCGGATGCCGTTGTAGCACGACAGGCAGCACTTGATCCCGCCGCACCGGTCATCCATGGACCCAGCGCTCTGGAACGGCGCCTAGACGACCCGAACCCTGCCCCCGCCTGGTGGGCCGATGTCCTGCTTGATATGTAGACGATTGCGAGCAAGGCGATCTCAAGAGTCGGTAGCCGACACCACCCATAACGGCACATATGCGCACCGGTAACCTGCACGAGATGTCCGATCAAACCTTCACATATATTTGGGAGTACAGGGTGCCTCCCGAAAATGCTGATCAGTTTCATCAGCTCTACGGATCGCACGGCGCGTGGGTACAGTTGTTCGAACAAGCCGCCGGGTTTATCGAAACCACGCTTTATCAGGACCGCACAGACCACCTTCGGTATGTGACGGTGGATCGTTGGGAATCAGAAGGGGCCTTCACAGAATTTCGGTCGGCTTTTGCGGCTGAGTTTGATCGTCTTGACCGTGCCGGTGAACGACTGACTTTAGACGAAAGGCAGTGGGGCGAATTCGGGTCGACACCGTGACAATGATTTGCCCATAACGACACCTATGCGCTCCCTGTGGACCGAGCATGTGCCGGATATGAGCAGCCGATTGCTGATGATTCTCTAGCCCACTGAAGCGAAGAAGTCGGTGATGGCCTGAGTATCGTCCGAGAAGGACCACCGTTCAGTGACTTTGCCTTCGGCGTTCACGTGATGGATTTCGGCGGTGCGATACCTGATGTCTTTGTCGCCAGCTGTGACGTGAACCTCCACAAGACCGACCACGTGATCATCGTTGGCAACCACATCATGAAGACTGATATCGAACTCAAGTTCGGCCAACCCCGACATGGAATCGGCAACAGCTTCAGCCCCGTGCATCGTTTCACCGCCGATCGTGTTCCAAACGACGTCCTGAGCCAACATGCCACCGAACGCTTCGAGGTCGCCAGATGCGAATGCGGCGTGAGCTGCTCGATATGCGAGTGCGTTGGGATGGTCTCCCACATCTCCTCCTTCTGGATAACGGTCTGAACCTACACGATCTCGCGAACCGCCGCTCAGCCAGGCACAGGAAGGGTCGGCGCCGCAGGCCCAGAATAGAGGCACACATGGGCGACCTACGGAGTGAGTTCAATCGCACATTTTGCTGGCCATGGGCGGCTTTGATTCGCAGTTCGCCGATTCTAGGATTGCCCTTCATCTTCCTCATCGATGATCGGCATGAACATTAACCCATTACTGCATGAGGTCTCGGGCATCGAGTACCGGGTCTGCCTACCCGCCGACACACCCGAGATCGGTCGACTGCTCGCCGAGAGCTTTACGAAGCATGATCCGCCCGCAATCGCCGTTGGTCTCACGCCCGACAAGTTTGAAGCGTTCGTCACATTGTGGCTTCCTGGAGCTGGAGCGGATGGGTTGACGATTGTTGCACGAGATTGTGGGACAGGTCAGATGGCAGGAGCGTTGCTAACGGACGATGCGGCAGCGCCGCCACCCCAAGGCCTCGAGGGGCTATCTGAGAAGCTTGACCCCATATTTGATCTTCTCGGTCAGATCGACACGGACTATCGGGACCGAAGGACGATTCTGTCCGGCCAGTATTTGCACCTGTTCCTTTTGGGCGTTGCCGAACAGTTCACCCGACGAGGCATTGGACGGGAACTTGTTGCAGCGTGCCTGCAAAATGGAACCGCCAAGGGATACACATCCGCAGTTACAGAGGGAACCAATCTCGTATCACAGCACATCTTCAGGGAGCTTGGGTTTAGGAAACAGGCCGAGCGCTCATATGGCGAGTATCGATTCGGTGGTTCGGCCGTCTTCGCTTCGATTGCGGAGCACGGTGGCCCGATGACAATGGACCGACACATCGAAAATCGAGGAGCGACCGGCTAGCTCTTCTTCGGCCAACGTGCACACATCGGCACCTATGCACCGCCTGTGAGCCGAACGTATTGCCGGTAATCCGTGGCCGCGAAGCAATAGTGTCTTCTGATTGCGACACGCCTGTTCGGAGATGTGCAATCGTAAGCCGACGCTTCCACATCTGAACTAGGGCCCATCACCCGTTCGCGACTGTATCCGACAAGCGCCTCGGCGCTTGCGACAGTGGCACACCTCAGACAGCGAGATTATCAACACGATACAGTGCCTTCCCCCTGTAGAACAGGAGCACCATGAAGACCCCGACACCGAGCCTCCTTCTCGCCGGAGCGGTACTGCTGATCGCAGCGAGCTGTGGTGGTGAGTCCGAGCAAGCGGCCGAACAGCCGGCTCCCGAAGTAACGGCGACTCAGGACCTGGGTACTGCGCCAGAATCTGAGAGTGAACCTGACAACGGCGCTGCTGACGATGCGAGGACAGACACCACGCTCGTGGCACCGGAAACCGAAGCCGTTCCTGGTTCCGATCCGAAGGGCGACCCGTTGGACGGCATGGACAACCCGACCGATGAAGCCGATGTCGCCGGTGGCGACATCGCGAGCGTACGTCATGTTCTCAACGAGCCAGGGGACAATTGTTTCATCATTGATTTCTACGGCGACGCAGAGGCCACCGCTGCTGAAGTGGGAACATACATGATCGACGTCGAAGTCGACGACTCCACAGGCGGGGGATTCGGAGTTCGTACAGAATTCAGCCGTGGGGAACCGGCGAATGGGTCTGTCAGGCTCGGACCACTGGGATCTGGACGGGACAAGCTCGAAGGAGCGGTCGTACACCTCGCATGGGAAGACAGCGACACACTCCACGCGTGCGTCGATAGCGGGGACACGAATCTGGAGGTAGCGACCTTCATGGTCTCGATGTACATCTTTTCAGCAGATGGAGATTACTGGGACCGAGCTGAAGGAGTGGCAGCTCCGTGATGATCATTGACGAGAGGCCACATCAGGCTGATACGTCAAGGGCTGCGGTATCGATGGCGGTATCGCTGAACAGTTCAATGCGATGGTTGCCAGAGTGCCGCTAGCTCGGATGCCTAGCTCCTACTAGGTCTTCTCGACCTTGCGCTTCATGACGCGGCTCTTTCGATCAGCAGCATCGGCTCCCGTGATTGAGAGTCGAACCCCAGCCAGCTCCATCCGCCGTTCGAGCGCACTTCTGAATCGCTTCGGGCAGGTTGCGAACCCCGACAACGGAATCGTTTCGCCTCGCGCCAGTCTGCTCCGCTCGCCATCGACAACCGCAACGGGCGGAAGCACACCGAGCGGTTGACCAGGGATCGAGCCGGGTTCGAGGCGTGTGATGGATCCAGGTTCGTCCGGTGAGATCGAGATTCGCACGTACCAAGGCAGGAACTCTTCGTTCTCGTCGTAGTCGAGGCTGATCTCGGTCAATGCCTCGTATGGGATTCGGTATGTGTGATCGTCAGGGTCGTCGCCAACCACGTAGAACAACGCTCGGTCGGACAAGAGCCAGAACAGCACAGCACGCTCCGAGTCGCGTCTGTCGAGACCGGCAGCAGATCGATCGAGCGTCTCGTCACCAATCGTGAGCGGCCTGGCCTTCGTCTTGGCCTCGCCCCGGCCGAGATCGAGAACGGCTTGTTTGAATCCATGCAGAATGGGCATATGCGAAGAATATAGGGCGCGGAGCAAACAGCAAAGACGAGTATGGCAATTCTGTAGTCTGGTCGGATGGGCAATGATCTCAGAGCAACCGGGCATGAGCAGGCGTGGTCGTGGTCACTCGAAGAGTGGGACCGCATGTGGCGCCCCTCGTACTGGCTCAAGAAGCCTCCCCAACCGCACAAGACGCACTTGTTCCATCTCGTATTCATCCTTGGCCTCGCCGGGTATGCAAACATCATCGCCAACGAAGTACTCGACGATGTCTGGCACATTCCCTTCAACCTCGGCGTTCTCGGTGTCGCGCTTCTCGTCGCCAGGCGAGCGGGCACAACGTGGACAACGATGGGGCTTCGGCCTGATCGAGTAAGACGCGGCGTCGCTGTGGGCGGAGCCATCATCGGTGTGATCGCTGTTGTCCTTGTGGTGGGCGTCGCCATTCCTGCAACGCGTGACCTGTTCAAGGATGAGCGAGTCATCGAGAACTCAACCACATGGGTGCTTCTCCAGACATTCGTCCGCATTCCGTTGGCGACGGCGCTGTATGAAGAAGTGCTCTTCAGGGGCATCGTGTTCGGCATGCTCGCGCGCCGCCGCTCTCCGGTCGTTGCAGGGCTTCTCACGTCTGTGCTCTTCGGTCTCTGGCATATCCTGCCGACACTCGACACCCTGCAGACAAATCCTGCGGGCAACATGTTCACCGGAGCCATCGGACTCGTCGTTGCCATTGCCGGAGCAATCGCAGGCACATTCATTGCAGGCTTGGCGTTCCTATGGATCCGGCTCTACGCGAACAGCACGTACGCATCCGTGCTCGCCCACATCGGCACGAACTCCATCGCCATGCTGGCATCCCTGTTCGTGGTGCACGTTCTCTGAAGCAACCCTGCCCTCTTCGTCGCGTCTTGACATCGCCCATTCGAGCAGCCAGACTGCTTCCATCTGGTCCATGGGGATCGGGCGTAGCGATTGAGGAGGGTCGATGAACAGGCTGTTCCAGCCAACACCATCATCGGCTCTCGCGCGCCCAAAGACGCTTTAGAACCAGCGCTCCTCCAGCTCTCGAGATCCATTTCAGGTGACGGCGCGCCGTTTCGTACACCTGTCTCGACTCCTCCTCCAAGGACCAAGAATGATCCCCGTAAGTGCATATTTCAGACTGTTCTCAAGCTATCTGAGGCCACACCGCCCCAAGGCTCTGGTTCTCGCTGGCATCCTGCTTGCGACGATCGCGCTCCAGCTCGCCAACCCCCAGTTGATCAAACAGTTCATCGACGGTGCCACCAGCGGTGAACCAGCCTCAGATCTGATTCCCATCGCTATCGCATTCATGGTTATCGCTGTCATCCATCAGGGCCTCGCTGTGTGGGCGACCTACCTCGCCGAGCAGATCGGATGGTCGACGACGAACCAGTTGCGAGCCGATCTCATGGACCACGTGCTTCACCTCGACATGGGGTTCCACAAGGGGACGAGTCCAGGCGAACTCATCGAAAGAATCGACGGCGACGTGACCGCGCTGTCAAACTTCTTCTCATCAATGATGATCAAGGTCGTTGGCAACGGGGCACTTCTCATTGGCATCCTTGTGCTGTTGTGGATGGAGTCATGGATCGTCGGATCGGCGATCTCTGTGTTCACGGCGATAACGCTGCTTGGACTATTCAGGCTGCACGGTGTCACTGTGCCGTGGCAGAAGGAGATCCGCGCCACCAGCGCTGAGATGTACGGCTTCATAGGTGAGCAGATCGATGGCACAGAGGACATCGAGGCAAACGGGGCAACACCGTTCATGCTGACACGCTTCGACGCCATCCAACACAAATGGCTGCCCCAAGTCATTCGCGGCTGGACGGGCTGGGCAATGATGTGGAGCGCATCGATGGCTTTGTACTTCCTTTCGCTCGCCGTCGTATTCATCACTGGCGCTTGGTTGTACGGCGCTGGCGCGGCCACGCTCGGGTCCGTGTATCTCATCTTCCAATACACAGAGATGGCGCACCGACCGATTGAACAAATCAGGGAACAACTCATCGACCTCCAGAAGGCTGGCGCATCGATCGACCGGGTTGAAGCCCTCTTTGCACGCGCCTCCGTGCTTACCCAGCGTGACAGCCTGCCACTGTCCGACGGAGCTCTTGGTGTTCGCTTCGAGAATGTCACGTTCGCCTACAACGACGAGGCAGGCGACGAAACCGTGCTTGACGCTGTGAGCTTCAACATCGCCCCAGGCAGGATCGTTGGCCTCCTCGGACGAACAGGATCTGGCAAGTCGACTATTGCTCGGTTGGTGACCAGACTCCACGAACCCCAAGCGGGCGAAGTCCTGGTTGGAGAGCATGCAACCTGGAACATCGATCTTGGCCAACTGCGCCACCGAGTTGCAATGGTCACACAGGATGTACAGCTCTTCAGGGCTTCCATTCGTGACAACCTGACATTCTTCAACGACGAGGTGGACGATCGTGAACTCACCGAAGTGATCCACAGGCTTGAACTCGACGAGTGGCTCGAAACACTGCCGAACGGTCTCGACACCATGCTTGAGTCCGGCAGCGGAGGACTCTCAGCGGGACAAGCACAACTCCTTGCGTTCACGCGGGTATTCCTTCGCGATCCAGGAGTCGTCGTACTCGATGAAGCTTCCTCGCGCCTCGACCCTGCAACTGAGGCATTGCTCGAGCGAGCTGTCGACCACCTACTCGAGAACCGCACAGCAATCCTCATCGCACATCGCCTTGAGACCGTTGCCAGAGCCGACGACATCGTCATCCTCGAGGACGGTCGCGTGATCGAGTACGGGGAGCGGGCTGCATTGATACGGGACCCGAATTCCCGCTTCTCTCGGTTGCTCGAGACAGGCATGGAGGAGGCGTTGGTATGAGCACACAGACTTCACCGAACTTCGCCCGAGTGCTTTTCGCAATGATCCGGAGACAGCCGGTCCGCTACAGCTTCGCGATGTTTCTATGGACATCGATCTGGGTCTTGCCGATCCTCATCGGGCTTGTATCAGCCCGATACTTCGACGCGCTTGCTGAAGGCATGACCACCTCCATGCTGACGATGGTTGTTGCGGCCGTATTCGCGTATGCATTCTTTCGGACGATCTTCATCTTCCTAGGCATGCGAAACCATGGATCGCTGCTGTTCCGAGCGGCAGCCACGATGAGACGCAACCTCCTCGTGAGGATCTTCGAGCTACCCGGCGCGGCCGGACTCGATGAGACTCCTGGAGAGGTCGTAAGCAGATTCCGTGACGACGTCGAACACGTCATCGAGCCTTTCGACCTCTTCGTGGACTTCGTCGGCTCTCTTGTGGCGGGCTCGATCTCGCTGGCGATCCTGTGGTCCATGGACCCAGTCATCACAGCAGTAATCGCCATTCCGGTGATCATCGTCGGGTTCGTGTCGAACCGCACGGGCGGTCTCGTTCGCAAGTACCGCATGCAAGCGCGGGATGCGACTGAAGCCATCACAGGATTTCTGGGCGAAACGTTCGCTGCCACACAGTCGGTGAAGGTCGCAGGTGCGGAAGAAGACATGCTCGGCCACTTCGTCGAACTGAACAACGTTCGTAAGACGATGATGGTGAAGGACCGCACCCTCATGGCGGTGATCGAGGCCGTCTTCAGAAACACCGTCAACATCGGTACGGGGCTCATTCTGCTGCTAGCGGCTGGCCGGCTCTCAACAACCGGCGACGCCGGGCTCACGCTTGGCGAATTCGCCCTGTTCGTGTTCCTCCTGCACCTCGTGACTGAGTCGGCATACTTCTATGGCGTGTTCATTGCGCGGTCGAAGCAGGGGCGGGTCAGCGTCGAGCGACTGACCGGCGCGCTGGCGGGCGAACCGTGGACCAGGCTCATCGCAGACACGGACCTTGGCCTCGATACGAATGAGCCACCCCCGGCCGCGCCGCTCCCCGACCCAGCGCCGTTCTCCTCGCTCTCGATACGAGGGATGAGTTATCAGTACAACGGATCGACGAACGGCATCAACGACGTCAGCCTTGACATTGCACAGGGCGAGTTCGTCGTGGTCACCGGCCGAATCGGCTCCGGTAAAACAACGATGCTCAGGACCATCCTCGGACTACTCCCTGCGTCGAGCGGTTCCATCAAATGGAACGGTGAGGAAGTGGACGATCCATCCACGTTCCTCGTGCCGCCTCGGATTGCGTACACACCCCAGGTACCACGACTGTTCTCCATGTCGCTCGAAGACAATCTGGTGCTGGGTGCCTCGCTCGCAGAGGGACAGTTGGACGAGTCAATCCACATTGCAACGATGCGACATGACATCGACACGATGCCGGAAGGACTGGAGACCTTGATTGGTCCCCGCGGAGTCAGTCTGTCCGGTGGGCAGGTTCAACGGTCAGCAGCAGCACGCATGTTCACCCGCGCTCCGCAACTGCTCGTTCTCGATGACGTTTCATCGGCGCTCGATGTCGAGACTGAACAGTTGTTGTGGAGCCGATTGTTCGAAGCGCGGTCCGATGTGGCTGCACTCGTGGTCTCGCACCGCCACGCAGCGCTCGGAAGGGCAGACCGGGTGATCGTCATGGAGAGAGGCGAGATCGTGGCCGTGGGCACGGCAAAGGATCTCGCGGAATCGTCCGAGACGTTCCAGTCGATCTGGCAGGGAGCGCTGGCCGCTAGCCCCGAGTGATCGAGAGAATCTCGATCTCGAAGGTGAGCGCCTGACCGGCGAGTGAATGGTTGGCGTCGAGCTTCACCGTGTCAGCAGTCACCTCGAGTACCACGACCTCCTGCCCATTGGTCAGATAGACCGTTTCGCCAACCTCTACATCGTCCTGCTCAGGGTTGAGCGGAACCTCGATGACGTTGTCCTCGCTCCACTCTCCGTAGGCATCGTTCGGTTCGATGCGAACAGTGTTGACGTCGCCGACCTTGCCACCACGCACCGCGTCGTCGAACCCACCGATGACCTGCCCGGTTCCAACGGTGAAACTGAACGGCACGCCTCTGTCGCGAGACGAGTCGAACTGGGAACCGTCATCGAGAGTTCCCACGTAGTGCACATCAAGGAGATCGCCGTCTTGCACTGTGAATCCCTCCTCGGGAGCGGTCTGGGTGGGTATGGGCGTGCTCGTGGCAGTCTCCGCAGGTGTTGTATCCGTCACTGCCGTTGTGGTCGACGAGGAGCCCTCACTTGATCCACACGCTGCAGCGAGCAGTCCAAGGGCGAGAGCGAGAAGAATGAGTGAACGACGCATTGGGATCCTGGCTTCGGCGGTTTCTACGAGGGTACCCAGAGTTCCACGTAGTTCAGGGAAGGGTCGTGCCGAGAGAAAGTCGTACGGAGTGGCGAAGATGGCGTCGCCCGCATGTGCTGCGATCATGTGCGGTCCAAGACGCAGGATCTGCCACCGGTCAGAATTGTGTGCAACGGTTTCGGCTTCTGCTGGGTTCTATATGGTATGAGTACTGACAAGAAAGCAAAGCCGCGTCTGCTGACCACCTCAGAAGGCGTGAACAGGGGTTCGTTCGCTCCTGTGGATTGGGTGTTATTCCTTTCGGTGTCCCTGATTTGGGGTTCGTCATTCCTGCTTATGGATATCGGGCTGGACTCGTTCCAGCCGGGACTCGTGACCCTGCTGCGGGTAGGGCTTGGGGCGGCCACACTGTGGTTGATTCCGCAGGCCCGCCGAGCGCGTATCGAGCGTTCCGACTGGGCACGCCTCGGCCTGCTGGCCTTGCTGTGGGTAGCTATTCCCTTCACCCTGTTTCCCATTGCCCAGCAGTTCATCAACTCTGCAATAGCTGGGATGCTCAACGGTGCAACGCCGATCTTCACCGCTGCAATAGCCGTCATGTTGCTCAAACGGCTCCCGGGAATCCGCATTCGCATTGGTCTGATTTTCGGTTTCGTCGGCGTGGTTGTCATCGGGCTTCCATCCATCAGCGAGGGCAACTCTGAGGCGCTCGGTGTTGTTCTCGCCGTCACCGCAACGCTCTGCTATGGATTGGCACTGAATATGGCAGCACCGCTCCAACAGAAGTACGGATCAATACCCCTGATGGCACGACTGCTCGCCATCGCCACCGTGATGACAGCACCGTTCGGGATGTTCTCAACGCTCAACAGCGCGTTCGCCGTGGGATCGTTCCTCGCCGTTGCAGCGGCAGGCGTAATAGGGACGGGCATTGCCTTCGTGATCTTCGGAAATCTCGTTGGGCGGGTCGGCCCGACACGATCCTCGTTCATTACCTATCTGATACCCGTCGTCGCCATCGTCCTAGGTGTCGTAGTCCTGTCAGATGAGATCACATCCGTAGCCCTCGTGGGCACGGCATTGGCCACCGCCGGAGCCCTCCTCGCTTCCGGCAGCGACAGATAGCACTCACTCGACCCGCCCTGTATCCGAGGCAATACGTCCGGCTATATCAACCGCGCGCATGTGCCGTGAGCGGCGGAACCATCTACGACACAGGGAAGCAGGAGAAACCACCAAAGGCATAGACAACGATTCGGAGAGGGTTCGATAGTGAGCGCCGTCTGTATCGAATCTGTCGTATTTCAGGTGGATCATCACATGAAATCGCAAGCAATATGGTTGGCTGCATGTCCAGTCGTGTGCGACAGTGATACACCAAAATGGGAGCCCTGTTGAAGGCTCCCTTGCCGTCTCTTGACTCCGACCTCCGGCCGACAACTAATCTTCGTGTATGGCCAATTACACACCCCCTGTTCGCGACATCTCCTTCACGCTGGACACCATTGCGGACGTAGAGACGATCATTGCCCTGCCCGACTTCGACCACGTCGACACCGACATGATCGAGGGAGTGCTCGACGAGTCAGCCCGTTTCTTCTCTGAGGTGTTCGCACCGACGAATGAGATCGGCGACGAGAAAGGCGCCGTGCTTGTAGACGGCGAAGTCCATACACCCGATGAGTTCAAGCCCGTGTGGGGAAAGCTCGTCGAGGCCGGGTGGACAGCCGTCACAGGATCACCCGAGTACGGAGGCCATGGGTTCCCCAGGACGATCGGCATCACCATCTCAGAGATGATGACGTCGGCGAACCTCGCCTTCTCGCTCAACCCGATGCTGACCGGTAGTGGCATCACGTTGCTCACCCGTCACGGCAGCGACGAGCTCCGTGACCAGTACCTCGCCAAGCTGATCTCAAGCGAGTGGACAGGCACGATGGTGCTCACCGAGCCGGAGGCAGGTTCCGATGTTGGGGCGGTTCGTACCAAGGCCGTCAAGAATGGGAACGGCAGCTACGAAATCAGTGGAACCAAGATATTCATCACGTGGGGCGATCACGACCTCACGGACAACATCATCCACCTCGTCCTCGCTCGAACACCTGACGCACCGGTCGGGACGAAGGGAATCTCACTGTTCGTCGTTCCCAAGTTCCTCCTTAACGACGATGGAACGCCCGGTGAGCGCAATGCGGTTGAGACGGTCTCGCTGGAGCACAAGCTCGGTATCCACGCAAGCCCAACGTGTGCTCTGTCGTTCGAGAGAGCAACAGGTTTCCTCGTCGGCGAGGAGAATCAGGGCATGCGATACATGTTCACGATGATGAACCAGGCGCGACTCGAGGTCGGGCTCGAGGGCCTCTCGGTCGCCGAGCGGGCATATCAGCATGCCGCTGAGTACGCCAAGGACCGCGTCCAGGGTCGTGCGCTCGGATCCCACGATCCAGCCCGCATCATCGACCACGCTGACGTCAGGCGCATGCTGATGACGATGAAGGCCTACACCGAAGCGATGCGGTGCCTGATCTATGACGCGGTGGCTGCAGAGGATCGCATGCACGGCGCCCCTGAGGAATCGGAGCGAACCGCAGCTTCCGATCGGCTCTCCCTCCTGACGCCGATAGCGAAGGCATGGTGCACCGACAGAGGTGTTGAGGTCGCATCGATTGGGGTGCAGGTACTCGGCGGGGCCGGGTTCATCGAGGAATCTGGTGCGGCACAGTTCTACCGGGATGCTCGCATCACTCCGATCTACGAGGGCACGAACGGCATCCAGGCCATCGACCTCGTCATGCGGAAGCTCCCAATGGGAGACGGGGCCGTGATCAACGGGTACTTGGCAGAGATCGAGGCACTCGATGAGCCACTTGCCGACGCTGGGGACCAACTCGCTGATATCCGAGGGCACCTCTCGCGCGCCACGGAAACACTCCGCACGGCCACCGAGTACCTCAATTCCTCAAACGACGTGCTCGCACGTATGGCGGGAGCCACTCCGTATCAGGAGATGCTCGGGACGCTGGCGGGCGGCTACTACCTCGCTCGCCAAGCGCTTGATGCACTGCCCACCGCTGCAGAGGATGATTGGATGGCCGCAAAGGTGGCAACGGCGAGCTTCTACGCCGTGAATCTACTTCCGAAGGTCCACGGCCTTCTACCAGCAGCCATCAACGGATCCGAGCTGCTGTTCGCCATCGACGACAGCCACATCGGCACCTGACATGACGAGCGACAAAGCTGCCGCGTTCTTCGACCTCGATCGAACGATCATCCGAGGATCCTCGGTATTCACATTCGGATGGGTCGCCTATCGCAACGGAATGGTGCCGACGGCTCAACTGCTCAAAGATGCCGGATCGGCTCTGACCTTCAAGTTCTCGGGAGCCTCTGATGACAAGACCGAGTCCGTCAAGGCTCGGATCCTCGAGGCAATCGAGGGTGTCCCGGTCGATACGTTCACTGGCCTCGCCGACGATGTCATCCCCAAGCTGCTCGATGGTGTTCGCAGGGAAGCCAGAGGCCTCATCGACCTCCACGCGGATGCCGGGAGATCGACCTACATCGTGTCCGCATCGCCGGTTGAGATCGTTGGGAAGTTCGCCGACGCCATGGAGATGACCGGTGGAATCGGCACGGTTTCCGAGATCGCCGACGGCGTCTACACAGGGGAGCTCGCGGCTCCATTCTGCTACGGGGAGGGCAAGGCCGAAGCGATCGTCGCTGTGGCGGAAGCCGAGGGCTACGACCTGTCCCACTCATACGCGTACACCGACTCTGCGGGGGATCTCCCGATGCTTGAGATCGTCGGACACCCTGTCGCGGTGAATCCGGATAGAGCGCTCGAAGCGATCGCGTATCACCGCGGTTGGCCCATCGTCGAGTTCTCTCGAACTCGCAAGAGGGTCGTCAAGAGAACCACCGCAGCTACCGGCGCGGTTGCACTGGGCGGAGCAACATACGCACTCGGTCGGAGACACGGCCGGTTGAGATCTCTGAGGTAAGACAGCGGGGCCCAGCGAAACGCTCGGACTACCGGAGTCCACCCGCTACCTTCCTCAGTGGGCATACCTCGTCTACCTCGCCCGAAGGAATGACTACAAACCAAACCACTCAAGACGCGACGACGTTCGCGTCCCTCGGGATCGACACAGATCTCGTCAATGAACTCGACAGCCAAGGCATCACGGACCCATTCCCGATCCAGGAAATGACAATCGCTGATGCTCTCGCTGGCGTGGACATCACCGGAAAGGCCCAGACAGGATCTGGCAAGACTCTTGCGTTCGGCCTCCCCATGATCATGCATGTCGAAAAGGCAGAAGCGAAGAGGCCTCAAGGCCTAGTACTCGTACCAACACGCGAACTGGCTGTGCAAGTGACCAGGGCACTCGAGCCGTTTCTGAAGCTTCGGGGTCTGTCAGCCGTATCGGTGTATGGCGGTGCTCCCATGGGACCCCAGACCGACGCATTGAACGGGGGCGCATCCATAGCGATCGCGACCCCCGGTCGTCTGCTCGATCTGTTGGAACGTCGGGCTCTCGACCCACGGGATATCAAGATCGTCACGATCGACGAGGCCGACCAAATGGCTGACATGGGCTTCATGCCCCAGGTCAGAGCGATTATGTCCCAGATACCTGAAGACCGGCAGACGTTCCTCTTCTCCGCAACGCTCGACCACCAGGTACAGGAGTTGATCGATCGATACATGAGCGATCCGGTCAACCACGAAGTCGCGTCAGAGACCGAGACCGTGGACAGCATGGAGCACCGATTCTTGAAGGTGCACTACATGGACAAGGCGAAGGTCGTGACCGAGATCTCGAGTCACAATGACCGTGTTCTCGCCTTCACAAGGACGAAGGCTGGGGCCGACCGCCTGACGCGAGATCTCAAGGAACTCGATGTGGCAGCTGCCGCCATCCATGGAGACCTTCCACAACGCAAGCGGGAGCAATCATTGAGCCGATTTTCTGACGGCAGCGTGAAAGTCCTCGTTGCGACGAACGTTGCCGCTCGTGGTTTGCATATCGACGGTGTCGATGTGGTGATTCACTTCGATCCACCGGACGACCCAAAGACGTATCTCCACCGAAGCGGCCGGACCGCACGCGCTGGCGAAGATGGACTCGTGGTAACGCTCGTCGAGTGGGATCAGGTGAACGAAGTTCTCGGCATCCAGCGGAGGGCAGATCTGAACGTTCCCATCGTCAAGATGTTCTCGAACGACGAGCGTCTCGCGGACCTTGCCGCATGGGAGCCGCCTCCCGATGAGGCTCCCTTCAAGGCCAAGTCGATCAAGAAGCGCAAACGCAAGGGCTTCTGAACGCGGGCAACGGGAGCGACCGATGAAGCGCTCCCGCTGCTCTCATCTAGCGGACAGGCCGCCAGGAATCTGGCCCTATGGCGTTGTTATTGGTAGTCCGGCATCGACCAGGGACGTGAACGAACCGCCGTAGGCCTTGACGTTGTCAGCGCCAAGAACATGCAGGGCGGCCAAGGCCATTGCCGACCGGTGACCGGAACCGCAGTACGTAACGACATTGGCGGACGTCGAAACGCCTTCAATGCCGACGGCAAGGTCGCGAAGATCAATGTTCAGTGAACCTTCGACGTTGCCCTTTGCATACTCGTCCGCTGTCCTGACATCAAGAGCGATCGCTCCAGCGTCGAGGGCGGCTTGCACATCGTCAGGACCGCCGGCCGATAGGAACCCTTCTGGGATCGTCGACAGGAAGCCGTTTACGGCTGCAACGAGTTCAGGAGCGATATCCGGCGCTCCTACAACCTCAGCCTCGACGACCTCGGTGCTGACATCCTGGCCGGTCTCGGTCCATCCGTTCCAACCCGGCTTGTACGACAGGACATTGTCATAGCCGAGCATGCCGAGCGACGACAGCGCTTGTGCGGCGCGGAAGCCGGACTTGCAGTACACGTACACCTGACGATCCGTCGGGATCTTGTCAAGGTTCGCTCCGAGGGTCCTGAGAGGGATATTGACCGCTCCCGGGACATGGCCCTCTTCGTACTCGCCCGTTGTCCGGACATCGATGACGAGGGCACCGCTGGCCTCAACGCCTTCCTTGAACACATCTACGTCCGAGATGGCCAGGAAGCCCGCTGGGATCGTCGACAGGTAGTCGTGTACAGATGCATTCAGGTCGAACTCGGCCACGGCCGTGGTGGTGGTTGCTGGTGCCGCCACCTCTGTCGTCGTGGTGGTGTCGGCATCGCCTCCACCGCATGCGGCAGCGATCATCGCTATCACGAGCACGATCCCGATCAGGGATGCTCGATACATTCTTCGCATCATATTCCTTTCGTTGATTGGGGCAACATGTCCCCTTGCAAGCCTTTGCTCGCCTTTGTGTGTAGATCTCTTGGTCATGGGGTCTGGTCTCCGGAGCTGTGCTCCAGCTCTTCGTCGAGTCCATCGACCCACTTGGCGTGTTCCATCTCCATGTCCTCCACAGACACGTAGCCGGTTGCCATTGACGACCAGGCCTTGTAGACGAAGGTGAAGAAGACGTGGCCGACGAGGAGCAGTGTGAGCGCAAGCATCGACAGATCGTGGATGATCGCGGTCCATGACAGCATCGCTATGGACAGGTCCGCCTTGAACCACCAGAGGACGAGGCCGGACAGCACGCTCACGGCGGAGATCACGATCACGGCTGAGTGGTGTAGCTTCTGGCCTGCGTTCAGTCGGTCTTGGGGCGGCATGTCCGCGGTACGACCCAGCGCATATCGATACATGGCCTTGAACCAGGCGACATCGTCCTTGTCGTACCGGAAGGATTCGAACAGAATCTCTCTTGCGCCACCGCGATCCATGAACAAGTACAGGAACGGAACGGACATGAAGCCGACGGATGCGATCCGGTGGAGATACCGTGACCATCCTCCGGCTGCCAACCACGCAAGTGGGCTCCACACAAGAGCTAGACCCGTGATGAGAAGGATTAGGAACGAACTCGCCATGACCGCATGGACGACCCTCTGGGCCATTCGGTAGCGGAGGATCTCTCCATCGTGATTCTTCTCAGTCATGTCAATCGCCTCCTTCGCTGTCGGTAGCACCTGCGACCACGAGCTCTGACTCTTCGATCGCCCTGAGTTCGGCCATGTGATTGCGCCGGGCGATGACTCCGAGCACACCCGCACCGATCGCTGCCATTGCGGTTGCGGCCATCGATGCGGGCTGGATGAGCTGCTTCCACACGTCTGTGACAACTGGAACGGGAGGTGGATCTGCAGGGATGTCGAGCGTCTCGGGATCATCGGGCAGGACAAGGATCATGCCGAGGCCACCAGCCTGAGTCTCGCCGTACACCTGAGCGTTCGGGTAGCGACCTTTGATCGCATCAGCGCGTCTGTGCGCTTCCGTGAGGATGTTGTCGCGCGTGTCGTAGACGAGCGCTTGAGCCGGGCACGTCTGGACACACCATGGGACTCCCCCAGACGCCACCGTCGAAGCACAGCCATCACACTTTGTTGACTTGCCGTTCTCCATCTTGGGAACGTCGTATGGGCAGGATTGAACGCAGTATCCGCATCCGCTGCATGCGCTTGCATTGAGTCTGGTGAGACCGTCTTCCTTGAACAGCGCTCCTGTTGGGCACACCGAGACGCAGGCGGCGTCAAGGCAGTGGTAGCACCGCTGATTCTGGAACCCACCTGTGAGATCAGGGAAGATCCCCGATGTCTTCTCGTTGAGTTCGATGTACTGGGTGCCGAGAGGCAACTCGTTGCCGGTCTTGCACGCCACGACACATGCTTCACAGCCGATGCATCGGCTCATGTCGAGGAGGAATGCGTGCTCCATGTCAGCCCCCCTCGACGATTCTGACGAAGTTGACGCGCAGTCCTGCGCCACCACTGATCGGGTCGAGCTTGTAGCGACGCATCATCTTCGTATCACTGGCGCCCCGGCCGTTCGCCCGTGTCAGTCCTTCGGACGCCTGGCCGAAGCCGTGCGCCATGAATACGGCATCCCCGCGAATCCGCTGGGTCGACTTGAGAGCGATCGGGCCGGTCCTGTCACCAGCCTCGTTCTCGAGCCACACACGGTCACCGTTGGAGTATCCGAGTTCGGTCGCCTTGTCTTCATTGATCCAGAGCTCATTTTCGGGATAGATATCGCTCAACACCGGTGTGTTCTGTGTTCTCGCGAAGGTGTGCTGAGGCGATCGACCGTACAACAGCCTGAAGTAGCCGGATGGCGGCTCCTCGCTGGGTTCGTACACGGGCATTGCATCGAATCCGGCATCCGAGAGGACCTCAGATGACAGTTCGATCTTGCCAGACGACGTTGGGAATGGAGATTCGTCTTCGAAATCCTCTAGGTATGGCTTGCCCTTCTGGATGATTACGCCGCCCTCTTCGTGCATCTTCTCGAGACTCGAGCCGACAGAACGAAGACGCGTATTGAGGTACTCCTCGATCGTTTCCCACTTGAAGTACGCCTCGAGACCGACTCGGATCCCGAGTTCCCTCGCGATGACCCAACCGGGCAGCGTGTCGTACATCGGAGCGACCGCTGGCTCCCGCATCTGGATGAACGGGGTCTTGTGCGAGACCTTCGAGAGTTCGTCGTACCGCTCGAGGTATGTGGCCTCGGGCAGCACCACATCCGCCCAGGCGATGTGTTCCTGGGGCAGGACGTCTATGGCGAGCACGAAGTCGAGCGCCTTGAGTGCCTCAATTGTTCGGTGCGGCATCGGCAGAGAGTGCATGAGGTTGACTCCGTAGACCATCAGACCGGCAATGCGGTATGGGTCATCACTGATCATCGGGTCAACGAGCTCCTGGATTGCCGTCGCTCCACGCAAGAACGTGTCGCGAGCGCCATCAGCCCGTGCCTTCCCCGTCGGGCCGAGGGGGAGCTCGTCATTGTCCTCACCCGGCTCAGCGGAGCATCCGCCTGCGCTCCCTGTCACCGCGAACGGAGGATGGGGGTACGAATCGAGGAATGCTGACTTGTCGAAGTACAGGCCACCATGGCGTCCGTACGCACCGAGCAGAGAGTTGATGATGAAGACGGCACGCATCCGTTGGGTGTCGTTTCCATACCACGTGGTGTGACGGCCAGGCATGATCGCCGACTTCGGATGCCGCTGACCCATCACCCGCGCAGTTTCACGAATTTGCTCCGCTGAGAGGTCGGTGATCTCCGATGCCCACTCAGGTGTGAACTGCGCGACGTGAGCCTTGAGTTCATCGAGGCCGATGGCCCACTCGTCGAGGTAGGAGGCGTCGTATAGATCTTCCGCTATGAGCACGTTGATCCACGCCAGTAGGAGCGCGGTATCGGTTCCGGGCTTGATGGGAAGCCAGTGGTCAGCCTTGGCGGCTGCACTCGAAAATCTCGGATCGACAACAATGACCTGTGCTCCCCGACTGTGCGCGGAGATGAAGTCCTGCATGACGGTGTTGCGAGAGTCCTCGCCGATGTGGCTCCCGATGAGGGTGATGCATTCCATCTCGTCCCAGTCCATTGGCTCGTGGCCCCCGGCGGGGAAGCCGACGGTCAGCTTCGATGCCTCGTCACGGGGACTGAGGCATATGGAGGTCGAAGGCTTCCCAGCGTTCGGCGTTCCCCACGCCTGGGCAAAGTATTCAGCGAACCACGAGTCGCCGGTTGTGTGTCCAAATATCGCGAGGGCCTCTGGGCCGTATTTGTCCTTGATCTCAAGGAGCTTCTCTGCGGTGTAGTCGAAGGCCTCCTCCCACGTGACCTCGCGGAACTTGCCCTCGCCGCGTTCACCGGTTCTGATCATTGGCGACCGCAACCGATCCGGATCGTTCATGAATGAGACGCCGGCTTGTCCTCTCGCACACAGCATGCCGCGGCTCTTTGGATCCGTAGGATTGCCATCGATCTTGATGACCTTGCCGTCAACGCTCTTGACGACGATGCCGCACTTCCAAGGGCACATGTCGCAGTAGTTGTATGTCGTGACCACATCACCCTTTGCGAACCATGCTGGTTCCGGATACTTGGCTGCGAATCCGGGGGAATGGGTTCCCATGAGAGCGGTGCCTGCGAGGCTCGATGCTAGGAACTGCCTACGAGAAATCTGGAGGTCGACTATGGCCACAACGTATCCTTCATCGGTATGTTGCAATGTTATACATAGTTGCGTAGTACGTGACTCTGCAACTATGTATAACATTGACGAAGGCTGCTAGAAAAGTGCCACTTCACCCTCCGATACTCACCACAACAGTGTGTGGTCCACCGACCGACCTATTGTGACGCCCTACGCCGAAGGCGTTCTCCCCGATACCTGGAGCACCGATGACCAACCAGTACGACGACGCACCCGACCTCACAATCGATCTGTCAAAGGATCACAAGGCTGTCATCAGCACCACCGCTGGCGATATCTCGGTCGACCTCTACGCAGCTGACGCGCCGCAGACCGTGAACAACTTCGTATTCCTCGGTGGCGACGGTTTCTACGATGACGTGATTTTTCACCGTGTGATACCTGGCTTCATGGTCCAGGGCGGCGACCCAACAGGAACCGGCACCGGCGGACCCGGATATCGTTTTCGTGATGAGCTCGGCCATTCGAAGTCCTCCTACAAGCGCGGCACGCTCGCCATGGCGAACTCAGGGCCCAATACGAATGGGTCTCAGTTCTTCATCATGCACGCCGACTACGGCCTGCCGAACCAGTACTCCATCTTCGGTGAGGTCACCGAAGGCATCGAAGTGGTTGACGCCATTGCGGCAGCCGCGACAGGTGCCCAGGATCGTCCGGTACAGCCAGTCACCATCACTTCGGTCACGATCACTGAGTCCTGAGGAACTCCTCAGCAGGCCTCTCCCCTCTCTGGGATTCTGCAGATCGGCCCACACCAGGGGAGAGACATTGAAGAATACCCTGCCGAACCGGGCACGGCTTCGTGGAGTTGGGAACGCATCGCGGTCCCAACTCCCAAGGAACTCGAAGCAGCGTCGCTGCTTCGAGTTCCCGTCTAGCGTAGGGCGCCATGGATTGGCTCATTGACCCATTTGCGCTCGGCATCCAGCAGCGAGCACTAATCGCTGGCTCGTTGACGGCGATCGTCTTTGCCGTGGTCGGCACGTGGGTCGTGATACGCGGCATGACCTTCCTTGGTGACGCTCTCGTGCACGGCGTTATCCCCGGTATCGCACTCGCTGTGTTGTTCGATTTCAACGTGCTCATCGGTGCAATCGCGGCGGCACTGGTGATGGTCATCGGAATCAACTTCGTGCACCGCCAGACGGAGTTTTCAGAGGACACCGGCATAGGTTTGCTGTTCGCAGGAATGCTCGCACTCGGTGTCATCCTCATTTCAACAACACCTGGCTCGGACGGCACACTCACAGCGATCCTGTTCGGGAACGTCCTCGGTGTCACGGTGGCAGACGTCGTGGTTCTCGCCGTCGTTGCTGTCGTCACCGTTGGCGGAACACTGCTGCTCTTCAAGAGGCTCCTCGTGCTCGCGTTCAACGAACAGAAGGCAGAGCTCTTCGGACTCAAACCACGAATGACGCACGCGATCCTGCTGGTATTGATCACGCTTGCGATCGTTGGATCATTTCAGACGGTTGGCACTCTGCTCGTGTTCGGCCTGATGGTTGGACCGCCCGCAACAGCTGCCCTCCTCGTTCGCCGCGTACCAACAATGATGCTCACCGCAGGCATCATCGGGGTGTTCTCTGTGATCGGCGGCCTTGTCATCAGCTACCACGCAGGTACATCGGGCTCCGCCACGATGGCGCTCATTCCGATCATCTTGTTCTTCGCGGTGCTTATAGTCAAGACGCTGCGACAGAACCAGGGGTCAGGAGTCGAGGATCAGAAAGCCGTGGCTCTCGAGTCCTGATTCGTGACTTCTCAGGAAGCTTTGCGGCGTTCGCGGTCCCTGAGCCTTCGACGCATCCTGCGCCGCTCGCTCGCATCCAAGCCACCCCACACCCCTGCAGCCTGATTGGTGGCAAGCGCGTATTGCAGACACGCCTCCTGCACAGGACACTCGGCGCAGATCTTCTTCGCAGCCTTGGCCGCTGATTCGTCTTCAGACGCTGGGAAGAACGTGTCGCTCTCGACACCGCTGCAAGCAGCAGACTCCCTCCAGCCGGCGTCTGGTTCCCACATCAGATCACTCAACGTAAGCAATGTGCCATCCCTCTTCTCTCCGAGAACCATATAACCACTATCGCCGTGTGTGAATTCCCGATTTGGCACATGATGACACCTGGCTATGACACGAAACGCCGTTCGGGGCCAGCAATCTGAAGTCCGTCAGAAACCTGTGGGCGGTTCTCGGCTGTCGTCATGGGTCCACGTCACCGATGACTCGACGGCCACGACACCCTCAACGCGCGTTGCAAGCTCTTCGAGGATTCTCGCATCAGAGCGCGAAGGTAGGTGACCGGAAAGCGATGCAACGCCATCTTCGACCGCCACGGACACTTCGCCCGGGGACAATCCCAGCACACCAACAGCCACATCGTTGGCAATTACGTTGCAGAGCTCCTCATCGGGGCGAGCGAACACGGCCATCACGTCAGCTCGAGAAATGACCCCGACCAGCGTGTTGTCCGGAAGGACGACAGGGAGGCGCTTTACGCGAAGATCGGTCATCATCCTCGCAGCCTCAGTCACCGAGCTTGCGCTGTCGATGGTGTGTGGATCCGATGTCATCACATCACCAACAGTCTTCGCATTCGGCGGCTTGGAATCGCCAAGAAAATTCGCAAGCAGGCGGCGTCGCTGACGCCCCCATGCCCGGCTCGCCTCAGCGGTGACGAAGTCGGCCTCTGTGATAATTCCAATGACCTTTCGGTCATCGGAGATGACGGGGAGACCGCTGACACCCGATTTGACCATCACTGTGGCAGCCTCCTTCAAAACGGCGCCCTCTGTGATTGTCACAATCTCTTGACTCATTACATCACCGACCTTCACCGACGAACCTCCTCGTAGAAACCTGTGGACATCACGCTAGTGGTCAATCGCACAATCGGCCGGTTCGACCAACTACCAAGGGTGCACTACGATCATTCCACTTGCACCGAATCCACCGGGGGACACAGTGCCACTCAACATCATCTTCCAAGGCAGCGAGACTGCCGTCGAAGACGACGCAACCGTCCTCATTGGATCGGACGCCGCTTCGACGATCCGGATCGTTCGTCCCGGGCATTTCACGTCGACACGCCGTTGCGTCGTTCGACGGTTCCGAGTGGAAGGTCGAGGACGCCGGTAGCCGCAACGGGATATTCGCCGACGGCCAACGGATCCAGACGACAACGATTGACGGACCGACAACCCTGTATTTGGGGCATCCGGTCGATGGTGAGGCGATCTCATTCGTTCCAGTGTCCGACGGCCAACCCGAGTCCATTCAGGACGAGATCGACGCCTTCGTGATCGCGGAAGAACCGAAGGCAGAGAAGGCATACACGCCAGCTCCTGTCGCGAAAACGCAAGTGCAGCCCGCTATCGGTGGCGGCCCCTCGGACGCCGAGCTCGCCGCATTGACGGCAGCACTTCGCGATCAGATCAGCTCGGTCAAGGGCCTCACATGGTCCGTGTGGGCAATGATCGCGGTGACCGCCGTCCTCGCGGTGATGACCCTCTTCGTAGGAATCCTCGGCAACTGATCCCGCCCGAACCAGTCTGGCGCTGCCGAGCACCGTATTCGGGCCTGAGCAGCGCCAGACTGCTAGAGGTTCTCTTCTAAGTCGGGGTTCTCGAGGAACTTCAGGACTTCGTCCGCGATCTCATCGGCTGTTGGCAGATCGTCAGGCATCTTTGCGGTGGTTCCGATTCTCCCCTCGAGATTGTCGATGAACTCGGCTGCATCAGAGCGCTGGCTGATGATGTCGTCGAGACGATCGACCTGGACACGGGACAGTTCCTCCAACTCGGACAGGTCAAAGTCTGTCCCGAGCTGGCCGCCAACCTTGCCCAAGAGCGCAACAACGGCTGGGTGATAGGGCCGTCCGACGTATTGAGGGACCTGCGCCCAGTACCCAATCGTCTCGAAGCCTCCATCTTCCACAGCGGATCGGAAGACGGTGCCAGCAGACGCCGGCACGACGATCTCGTCCATCAACATCTCGTCGCCGCCGAGCAACAGCCGGGGATCAGACGCCGTACAGAAGACAGATGTCTCTGCGTCATGTTTTACAGGAGTCGGCACCGCGCCAAGGGTCACAAGGTGGGCGATGTCGAAGTGCTGAACGAGATCGCTGATCCCGTCACAGATGCCTGACCATGCGTAGTCAGGCTCGTTGCCGACCAACAACAGCACATCACGACCGGATGGTCGAACATGCACGATCTCCATGCGAGGCCACGTCAGTGACTGCGACTCGCCAGCAGTGAACCGCAGAATCGGACGATTCGACCGATAGTCGAAGATTGCGTCAGGGTCGAATGTGACGATCGGTTGGCCATCCTCAGCCAACCAGTCCGCTGCATCGCTCGCAGCCGAAGCAGCGTCCCCCCAACCAGCCAGCCCGAAGATGAGGACAGGTTTCTCCATCGGAGGCGGCGGGTGGAGCGTATAGAGCGGCATAGGGGGAGACTAAAGACAATCGATGAAAGAACAAACAGGAAAACTCAACGTGGCTCTCTGCATTACAGATAGAGGCCGTTCCGGCTGTCGTCAGTTTCGCCCGATTCGATCGCCTTCTGGTCGCGCATCCGCTCAAGCTGGGCGGATGCTGCCATCTGCTGGCTGATGAGCGATGCCTGGATGCCGTGGAACAAGCCCTCGAGCCATCCAACAAGTTGAGCCTGTGCGATCCGCAGTTCTGCCTCAGATGGTGTCTCTGTGATGGGAACAAAGACTGCGTCGAGCTCCTCGACGAGGTCATCGGACAGCACGTCCTTCAGTTCGTCAATCGATTGGTCGTAGATGGCAAGCAGCCGTTGACGTCCCGCCTGATCGAGTGAAGCTTCTCGCACTTCGTCGAGCATCGCCCTCGTCATCGAAGCGATTCGGATCAACTTCGATGGCTCTGAAACATGGGGACGACCGTCCTCAACGTCGTCTGGCTGCTCGACATCAATCACGATCTCTGGCGTGACTGACTGTGCCTCGATTGCCTTGGTCTCTGAATCCATCAGCGGAGCTTACGGCGGCACGGGTCCACCGTCACCGGTACGATGCGCATAGTCGTCGATTTGCACCCCATGCTCTGGGATCGCGCCTGTATCGAGGCAGCCATCCTGATCCTCACTCCGTGGCCATCACCACTCTGTAGGCGATCAGGCGTTCACGGCTGCGAAGCGGATCGTGTGCCAGCCTTCTGCACCATCCGGCTTCGGCCTGACACGCTCTTCTGATTGGGTTTCGCCCGTTCCGTCTGTGGCACGAACACCCAAGGTGTGGTTGCCCGCGCTGACATCCGCGGTGTACGACCACTGCACCCAGCTGTTCTCAGACAGAGGAACAGACAATTCTGCGTCGGCCCATGGACCGTCGTCGATCTGCACCTCAACACGTTCGATCCCGAGCGTTGGCGCCCATGCGACGCCACCAAACGTATAGACGCCGGAATCGATGTGGTTCCCGCTCTTCGGCCTGTCGATCCGCGACTGCGTCTTGACCGGACCTTCCTTCGACCAGCCTCTGGGAATCCAGTATCCGTCGAACGCGTCCCAGGTTGTGAGTTCTATCTCTTTCAGCCACTTCGTTGCGGACACGTACCCGTAGAGCCCTGGGACGATAAGCCTCGCGGGAAACCCGTGGTTGGCAGGAAGCACCTCACGGTTCATTCCTACAGCGATCAACGGTTCACGGCCGTCATAGGCAAGGTCTGTCGGGAACCCCGCACTCCAACCGTCCACCGACCGACTCGCAATCTGGTCCGCGCCCTGCTGCACCCCTGCGAGGTCAAGGACGTCCGTCAGTAACACACCAGTCCACAACGCGTTCCCTACGAGCCGATCACCAACCTCATTGGAGACGCAGGCCAACGTGGCGTACCGCTCGACGAGCGGAAGAGTGGTGAGGGTCTGGTATGACAGCACAATCTCGTTGTCGACCATGCCTTTGACGGTGAGTGTCCACTCGTCGGGGTCGATCGTCGGAACGACCAACGCTGAGTCAATGCGATAGAACGTTGCGTTCCCAACAACAATCGGGGCGATGCCGGCGAGGTCGAATTGATTGGCTGCGGTCGGATCCGGCTGGCTCTCCACTGGCTCGGGAAGATCGAGCGCCGCAAGCTGGGCTTCGGCTCGGGACCGAATCTTGGCTCTTCCGATGCTGATCGTCCCCACGGACACCGCTACGGCCGCGCCAACAGCAAGCAGGAGCCTTCGGCGGTCGATACTGGGGACATCCCCGTCTGTGATGACCTCGGAGCGGGGAGTCGTCCATTCTCTGATCTCGTACCACACCGTCAGGCCGGCACCGGCAGCGATGAGCGTCGTGACAACGACGATTCCCGCCTCTGCTCCGACCTCGGCCAACTGAGCCGCAATACCGATAACGGCAAAGGCGGTGAACCCCCCGATGATCGGCAACGGTGACCGCGACGATGCCATCCCCAGGAACCAACCAACAAGCAGCGCTACGACGAAAATTCCGATGCCGAGTACGGCTTTGTCGGCAGTTCCGAAGGTTGCAATAGCGAACGACTCGAGCCATCCGGGCGAGATGTCAACAACGATTGCTCCGATCGCTGAGATCGCCGAAGGGATGGCAGCCGATAGACCCGCAAAGAGTTCTGTCAGGCCAAGCGCAACCGCTACACCGGCAGCACCGGCCCACGCCGACGCCTTACGCGCGCTTGAGTCCATGGCATCCTTCCCCATTGAACACATGAACGAGCATGACGACCTATGAGTTCCGCTTTTGGGCGATCCATGAGCGGAAGGACGACCGATCGAGCGTGTTCACCACGCGTTGCGCTGGAACCCAACCCTTCCGGGCCTGCGCAACGCCCCATTGCGCGTTGCCATACGCAGAAGTGTGGTGGGCATCGGTCGATATGGCGAACAGTACATCTGACGTCTCAACTGCCCTGCGCAGGAGCGGTGCTGCAAGGTCGAGACGGTGTAGATGGCTATTGATCTCAAGCGCAGTATGGGTGGAGGAAGCGGCCTCGAAAACGGCATTGGGATCGAAGCGCACTCCGGGCCTCGTGCCGATCCTCCGCCCACTCGGATGACCGACAACCGTCACGGCGGGATTCCCTATCGCGGCGACGAGACGATCCGTTTGCTGAGCCTCAGACAGATCGAAGTGCGAGTGGATCGATGCAACGCCGAAGTCGAAGCCGGTGAGGAACTCGGCGTCATAGTCGATCGAACCGTCAGGACCGATATTGAGCTCCGCACCATGGAGGATCGACAACGACGGATAATCCGGCCGCAGTTCATCGATCAGCGCCCGCTGCTCAAGCATGCGTTCCCTTGACAACCCGTTCATCACAAGATCCTCTGCATGATCCGTGATCGCGATGTATTCCAGTCTCCTGGCGACGGCGGCGTCGAGCATGTCAATCATGGAGCTGCGCCCATCTCCAGACCAGTCCGTGTGGACGTGGAGGTCACCGCGAAGGTCGCTGACGTGCATCGGAGCCGGCAGCTCGCCGTCCGCAGATGCAGCGATCTCCCCTGTGTCCTCTCGCATCTCAGGGGTGATCCATCCGAGGTCGAGACGGTGATAGATGTCTGCCTCGGTCAACGACGCCACCACCGCGCCCGTATCTATCTCGGAGAGGGAGTACTCATTGAGCGTGAGCCCGAGACCAAGCGCACGTTGTCGCAGTGCGATGTTGTGTCCCTTCGAACCTGTGAAGTACATGAGCGCCGCCCCGAAGGCAGCTTCGGGCACGACCCGGAGATCGACCTGCATTCGATCGTCGAACACCACGGATGCTTTTGTGTCCCCCGATCCGAGGACCGCAGTGACACCAGGCAGCGCCACGAACTGTTCGGCGACCGGCGAGTCCGACTCTGCGGTGACAAGAATGTCGACGTCACCGATGGTCTCAGAAAGTCGACGCAGACTCCCAGCGTACTCAACCCTGAGCACGCCCTCTACTACCTCGAGCTCGCCCATTACACGGCGTGCGATCTCCATGGCATCTGCGATCGGAACACGAGTCTCGTCGGAGTGGATCCCTAGGAGCGTGATCGCCTGGGCGATCTTCTCCTCCGACTTCGCGCCGAGCCCTGGCAGAGTTCGGAGCTGCTGCTTCTCGATCGCCTCCGTGAGGCCGGGCACATCAACAACGCCAAGCGTGTCTTGGAGGAGAAGAACTGTCTTGGGCCCAAGGCCGGGGATCCGCATGAGGTCAAGCATTGTTGGCGGGAAACGCATCTTGAGCCTCTCCACCTTGCCGATGGACCCACTCGCCGAGAACTCGACAATCTTGCGTGCGGTGCTGTCACCGACTCCGTCGATCGAGGTCAGTTCTGCGACTGACATCTCAGCCACCCGCTCGGGAGACACAGCTATAGCGTCGATCGCCTTCTCATACGCCCGCGTCCTGAACGACTGGCTCTGGGCGTCTTCGAGTTTCGTGTACGAAACAAGTTGCCGAAGCGCCGCAATTACGGACTCGTTCGAGGACGTCACAGCGATATGTAGGCGTAAAGAGCAAAAACACCCAGCAGGATCGTGCCTTCGACTCTGCTGATCCTCTGCGATGTGTAAGCGAACGCGCCGGCGAAGACCGCCGAAAGCACCATCAACACGATCAACACCACTGGAACGCCGTCAAATACCGAGGGCCCGAGCACGGCGGCGAGACCTGCGACACCAAGCGAGTTGAACACGTTGGACCCGAGCACATTTCCGAGGACGAGATCGGACGCACCCCGCCGTGCGCCGGCCAAGGCGGCTGACAGTTCAGGCAGGCTTGTTCCTACGCCGGTGATGAGTCCCATGAATACGATCGACAGACCCATGCTATCTCCGATCGAGAGCACGCCGACGAGGAGCTGCTGGCCAGCCACAACCGTCGCAACCAGCGCGACGAGGCCGTAGAGAACCTCAACCCAGACCCTGTCTGGATCGGCCACGATATCCGCAAGATCCTCCGCTGGAGGCGCGTCTCCGTGCCTCGTCCATACGACCAGGGTCGACACCGCACCGAGCATCGCAACAAGGAGGAGGATGCCTTCGGCGATTGAAACTTGTCCATCCAGAAGGACGATGGCGAGGACCGACACCGACGACAGCATCAAGATGCCCTCGCGTCTGACGACCCTGACTCTCGTGCTGAGGACCGCAACGAGTGCCGCTGCACCGAGGACGAGCGTGACGTTGGCGGTATTGGACGCCACGATGTTGCTCATTGCGAGGCCGGTCTGGCCGTCAGATGCTGCCATGGCTGAAACCACGAACTCAGGAACCGACGTACCGAATCCGACGATCACCGCGCCGATCACGACGACAGACACATTGAACACCTTTGCGATCCGTACCGCGGACAGCACGAGGCGGTCAGCAGCGACAACCAGGATGACGAGGCCGGCGATGATTCGCAAGATGTCGATGCCCACTCAAGAACCTCCAATGGGCGGCGATGGTACTCGTCTCACCACGCTGGCAAGAGTTGACGAGCAAACATCGTGAGCGCCGTTCTGCACACTACGCTCTCGAATTCATGGCAGATTCTCATGAACCCATCCACGAAACCTGGCTCTCGTCCGACCGGCTAGTTCCGCACCGATTCATTCGGCCTGTCATCGAGTTCACTCGCGTCGAGGCTGCCGGTGGAATCGTTCTCCTCATCGCGGCCGTGATCGCGCTGGTCTGGGCCAATTCGCCTTGGAGCGCGGCGTACTACGACCTGTTCAATACGCACATCGCGATCTCGTTCGGCGCCATCCATATCGACGAGACCCTCAAACACTTCATCAACGATGGTCTCATGGTTGTCTTCTTCTTTGTTGTCGGCCTCGAGATCAAGCGTGAGATGGTCGTCGGCGAACTCAACTCGATCAAGAAGGCTTCCCTCCCTGCGCTGGCAGCTATCGGCGGAATGGTCGTACCCGCTTTGATCTACTTGGCGTTTGTCATACCAACTGGGGATGCAGAAGCGATACGTGGCTGGGGTATCCCGATGGCGACGGACATAGCGTTCTCCGTCGGCGTTGTAGCCCTGCTCGGGTCGCGTGTCTCAGTAAGCGCCAAGCTCTTTCTTCTTGCTCTCGCCATCGTTGATGACATCGGGGCGATTCTTGTCATCGCGGTGTTCTACACCGAGGAACTCGTCTTCGGATACCTCGCATTCGCGGCGTTGCTTCTAGTCGGTATGCACATCGCAAAGAAGATCGGTGTGTCGAGCTTGTTGTTCTATGTTCCGATGGCAATCGCTGTCTGGTATGGCTTCCTCGAATCCGGGGTGCATGCGACGATCGCTGGTGTGATCCTTGGACTCATGACACCGGTGTACGCAAAGTACTCGGATGAGACATTCCGCCAGAAGGCGGTCCGTGTCCTGGAACGGTGGGATATCAACAGAGCTTCACCACATGCAGCCGAGAGGCTCGATCACGATGCCCTCGAACTCGCACAAGTCGCAAAGTCATCCGTTCCCCCACTGAATCGTCTCGAGCATGCTCTCCACCCGTGGTCTTCGTTCCTGATCGTGCCGCTATTCGCCCTCGCCAACGCAGGGGTGCGCTTCGTCGGTGCCGACACGGGGCTCGGTGAACAGCTAACCAGCCCCGTTGCCCTTGGCGTCGCCGTCGGCTTGATGGTCGGCAAGCCGCTCGGTGTGACAGCAGCCACATGGATCGGTGTCAAGCTCAATCTGGGCGTGCTACCACGGCGCACGAACATGAAGACGATCTTCGGGCTCGGCACGTTGGCTGGTATCGGCTTCACTGTTTCGCTCTTCGTGACAGAGCTTGCATTCAGTCACGAGATTCTTGCTGACGAGGCGAAGCTAGGGATTCTGCTCGGGTCGTTCGTGGCCGGTGTCTTCGGGTATGGGGTGCTCAAGACGCTCAAGGCGCCACAGGATGAGTCAGCCGAGGCCCCCTCTCTACGCACCTGAATGTGCGCGTCTCTCCCACGAGGAGAGAGACATTCAAGATCTTCAGATGTGGACGGAGCGAGTGCCTGTTCTTCCCTCTTTGATCCGCCTGTCGGCGATCTCGATGTAGCTCGCATCGAGTTCGTAGCCGACGTAGTGCCTTCCGGTCTCCACGGCAGCCACTGCTGTTGTACCGGATCCAAGGAACGGATCGAGGATCAAGTCACCCTCGAATGTGTAGAGCTCGATCAGTCGTCGAGGCAACTCGACGGGGAACGGTGCAGGGTGCCCGACCCTGCGGGCAGACTCGGGGAGGATGTTCCAAATAGACACGGTTGCTTCGAGGAACTCCTCCTTCGTAATCGTGTCCTCGCCCTTGCGGACACGTGCATAGGAACCCTTGGACGCGACGATGACGTATTCGTGAATATCGCGCAGTGTCGGATTCTTCGCCGACTGCCACGATCCCCACGCACACGAGCCCCCGGCACCCTTCGCCTTCTGCCAGATGATTTCACCGCGAAGGTCGAACCCGATCTCCGTGAGAAGTGCTGAGACGTACTGATTGAGCGGGGTGTATGGCTTGCGTCCGAGATTCGCGACGTTCACAGCAACACGACCTCCGGGTTCAAGAACCCTGTACGTCTCGGTGAATACATTCCGAAGCAGTTGGAGGTACTCATCAATGTCGAGGTCCTCGTCGTAATCCTTGCCAACGTTGTACGGAGGCGACGTGATCATGAGGGCGACACAGTTGTCCGGGATCTGACGCATCGTCTCTGAGGAAGCTTGGAAGAGTTGATCAACAACGGACGCAGGTGGATCAGCAATCTCCCCGACCTCGCGACCGTCTGTGCCTGCATGCATCCTCCGGCCGTAGTAGCCGGAAGAGTCATGTCCCTCGCGCTTGCCAGTACCGAAACTGGCCGTGCTTGTTGCCACTATGCCTCCTGAGCGCGCAGGCTAACAGTGAAAGGCACGAGCTTCCGGAACCATTCGGTTCGGCTATTGCGATGCACTCGCCGGGGGAATCCCCACGCCCAAAAGGATGTCAACAACTCGCCGCCTGTCCTCGTCACTCCACTGGTACGGGTCAAGCATCTTCGTCGTAAAGTCAGGATTGATTTCTAGGATTGTCGCGGCCTCGCGTTGTGGCGACGGCCGCAGCCGCGTTCAGGTCACTTCGGCTTTGTAGCTGCCGAGGTTGAGCACCGAAGCGGCGTTGGCTGGGGGCGGTTCGAGGACATGTGCGAGACCGTCGGGGCCGGGAGCGTGCACAAGATCGATGAAAAATCGGTAGTTCCATGCCACCCCTGCGGGCCGAGACTCGATGCGGGTGAGGTTGGCCCCGCGGAGGCCGAGTTCCGTGAGCACGAGAGCCAAAGAGCCAGGAGTGTGGGAACCCGTCACAACGATCGTCGTCTTGTCGTCATCATCGTTGACGACTGGATCACCAACAGCGAGCACAACGAACCGTGTCGTGTTGTGATCTCTGTCGAGGACGTCGTCAAGAAGCACCACCAGCCCATGCGCCGAACCCGCGCGTGGTGGCGCCAGGGCTGCGACCGTCGGGTCTCCTCCCTCAGCAACCTGACGAACGGCGCCTGCCGTGTCGTGCGTCGGAATCGCATCTATGCCCAAGTCGAGGAGAGCGTGTTCGGCCTGGGCGAGCGCCTGAGGATGTGAACGCACCTCGCGTATGTCTTCGATGGAAGCGCCCGGAATGCCGTGGAGAGTGTGGCGAACCTCGACGAGGTGCTCGGCGAGGATCGAGAACCGGACGTGGCTCGCATCCCCTGGCAGCCGGTCGAGCACCGGCAGGACCGAGCCTGTGGTGGAGTTCTCCACGGGGACCACGAGCCGGTCGACGTCGCCTGCTTCGAGCGCGTCGAACGCCAGAGCAAACCCGCGGTGGCCGATGAACTCGCCATCAGGGAACAGCTCGCTAGCTGCCCGATAGCTGTAGCTGTGCTGCTCTCCCTGGTACCCAATCTTCATAGGGGGAGACCCTATCAGGCGCCCGGTCTCACGAATCAGGCCTCAGGCCTCAGGCCTCCGCGGGTTCGATGGGACCGTGGGCACTCGCGTCTCGGCCGTTGTGTCGTTCGCTGACCAGTGTCACAAGTATGACGGCCGCGACAATGTCGGCAACCACCGCTGCAGATGCCGGTCCAGGGAGACCAAAGGATCGGAACAGGATCGGACCGATCGCTGCGCCGATACCGCGAGCGAGGCTCATCGCCACGACCATCCATGCCAGGTACCTTGCCCTCGCCCGTGGTACGAGTTCGGATGCGAGTGGTATGGAAGACACGATGGTGAATTCGAAACCGAACAGCGCGATGCTGAGCATCGCCAAGCCCAGCGCCATCTCGTTGCGAACAGGGATCAGCAGCGCGAATGCAGTCGCAGAGATCATCAATCCCACGATGACGGCCCGTCGTTTTCCGATTCGATCCGTGAAACCGAAGGTTGCGCCCTCACCTGCAAGCTCGGAAGCCCCGATAAGAAAGGCGGCACCTCCGAGAGCCGCGAGCGACAACCCGAAGGAGTTCTCGAGCCACGCTCCGAATACCACGATGATCATCTCAGACGCCAACGAGAAGAACCCAGCAACGACCAGGAATGCGATCCCTGAGCGACTGAAGCGACGGCCGGCGACCGAAGCGGGGGACGTCAGATGGTCTGCGTCGACGAATCGGGGAACCAGCAAGATCGCCGCAACTGACAGCACGCCGAACACCCAGAACGGAGTTGCCCAGTCCGTTCTCGAGATCAGCCACCCTGTCGCGGGTGCTCCGACAAGCAGCGCGCCAGCCCACGTGAATTCGAACACCGCCAAGTATCGGGCGCGTCGCTCGTACGGAATTCTGTCAGCGATGTAGGCCTGCGCCGAGACATCGAAGACCGGTTTGGCCAGACCAAGCAGGGCGAACCCCAGAAGAGCACCGACGTAGGCACTCGTCAGCGCGGTTACCGCCGACCCCGCAACGAAAAGGAGAAGTCCTGTGGTGATCAACCGCCGCCGGAGCTCCCCATGCCCCATCACGCGTGCTACCGCAGGGGTACCGAGACCAGCGACGTGTCGCACGCTCACGAGAAGTGCAGCCTGCTCGAGCGACACGCCGAGGCCACGGGCGATGACCGGGAGGAACGGATATACGAACCGGTAGGCGGTGTTCATCACGAGCCGCTCGGCCGATAAGAACGCGAGCGTGACACGGATTGGATGCGGCATCCGGGAATCCTAGAGATCCTGTCGGTCAGTCAAGACCCATCAATGCATAGGCCTTCCTACGTCCGGTCGTCGAGCAACATCGCGATGTCCTGAACAATGATGGACTCGTCGGAGCCAATCTCCTTGATGCCGTCATCCATCATCACGTAGCAGAACGGACATCCAGTCGCGATGATGTCCGCATCGGTGGCGATCGCCTCTTCGGTTCGTTCGATGTTGATCTTCTTGCCAGCCTGCTCTTCGAACCAGAACTTCCCGCCACCGGCTCCACAGCAGAACGAGTTGGTTCCATTGCGAGGCATCTCTACTCGGACGCCAGCTGCATCGACAATGGTTCTCGGTGCGAGGAATGTGTCGTTGTGCCTCCCCAGGTAGCAAGGGTCGTGGAATACGATGGACTCGCCGGTCGACGTCGGGGTGAGACGCCCGTCCTCGACGAGTTGGCTCAGCATCTCGGAGTGGTGAATCACCTCGTAGTCACCGCCGAACTGGGGATACTCGTTGCCGAGCGTGTTGAAACAGTGAGGGCACTGAGTGATGATCTTGTCAATCCCGAGGTCGTTCAGGGTTTCGATGTTCTGAAGCGCCAAACCCTGGAACACATACTCGTTCCCCGTTCGGCGTGCCGGATCGCCGGTACATAGCTCCTTGGATCCCAAGATGGCGAAGTCCACGCCGGCCTTGTGCAGCAGCCGTGCGGTCGAGATCGTCACATTCTTGTTGCGATCGTCGTAGCTCCCTGCACATCCGACCCACATCAGGTACTCAGCAGTAACCCCTGGCTTGCCGAGGCGCTTCACCTCGAAGTCGAGCTGCGCGGTCCAGTCGCCCCTCGTGTTCTGATCCATGCCGTACGGGTTGGATGAGTTCTCCATCGATACGTATGCCTTACCGAGCTCTGACGGGAAGTCGGCCTCCATGAGTGACAGGTACCGACGCATGTCGAGGATCTTGTCAACGATTTCGAGCCCAGCGGGGCATGCCTCGTCGCACGCTCGACACGTGGTGCACGCCCACAGCTCGTCTGAGGTGATGAGTTCGAACACGTTGTCGGACGTGACCGTGAGGGTCGCATCCACCGAAACAGGTGGCGACTGGGGCGGAGTCGCCGTGGCCGAGGCGACGGTGCCGAGTTTCAAGACGATCTCGCGTGGGTCGAGCGACTTCCCCGTCTGGTTGGCTGGGCAGACGGCAGTGCACCGGCCACAGATCGTGCAGGCATCGGTATCGAGGAGCTGTTTCCACGTGAACTCTGCTGGGGTCGATGCACCGACAGATTCAATGTCGGTCGCTTCCATGAGGTTCGGCATCTCGCGCATGGCACCCTTGGGTCGTTCCCTCGGTTGCAGTGCGAGGTTCGCTGGCGTCGTCACCATGTGACGGAGCTTGGTGGTTGGCAACACGACGAGGAATGCCAGGAACACGACGGCGTGAAAGATCCACATCGTTTGATGGATGCCGCTGGCCGAGGACGTCGACACAAGGTTCGACAGCGGGTCGCCGACGACGGACCACTGCTCGAATGCGGGACTGCCCATCCACGCGATACGAGCGGCCTCCGTGCGCAGTCCTGACACACCGATCGATGCAAGGAGGATGAGAATCCATGCGTCCTCCGGTCTGGTCTTCGACTTGATTCGTGCCGGCGGAGCAACGTAGCGGCGTATTGCGGCCCATGCAACGCCCCCGAGGAATACGATGGCAGCGATATCGAGGATGAGTGAGTACCACTGATACACATCGCCGTGGAGGAACTTGAGCGACGTCGGTGCCAGGTGGTCGATCTCGAGAATGACCGTTCCGAGGAACAGGAAGAGGAACCCGTAGTACATCATCGCGTGCATGACGCCCGCTCCCGGATCCTCCATGACCGTCTTCATCGAAACGCCTTCACTGAATCTGTTTAGGCGCCGCTTCAGATCCCCCGTGCGTTTCTCGCGAGAGCCCCGCTCCCAGTTCTTCGCTCGCATCGCAAAGAGCCCGAGCGAGAGGCCGAGGAAGGTCGCAACCATGATGTAGAACATTGCGACGACCATGGCCGGGATATTGCCGAAGACTTCGCGCCCGACGTCGACGTGCGGTTCCTGTGGGAGCGATCCGAGCCACCACATCACAAACGTTCCGACGACGGAGAGGAAGGCGAGGACTCCAAGAGCCTGTGAGATGGTGAACCTACTGTTCGTGTCGTCCTCTGGCTTCGTCTCAGTGGTGGTCACCCTGTCTCCTCGCACGTTCGACCCCGATTGTAAATCATGTCCGCGTACCCAGGGGTTCGGGAGCGCCGTAAGCGTTCCTCGGACCGAACCCGGTCCGGTCTACAGCCCACAGAACGGGTGAGCGCGCAGTTCTCCCCTGAGTCGCGGAGCGACTCCCAAGGAACGCCGTAGGCGCTACCCGTTCCCAGACTATTTGCTGACCAGGGCTCTCATGAAGAAGAGCAGGTTTGCGGGACGTTCAGCCATTCGGCGAGTGAGATACGGATACCACGCCTCACCAAAGGGGACGTACACACGCATCTCGTGACCCATGTCAACAAGCTCACGCTGCCGATCTCTTCGGATCCCGTACAACATCTGAAACTCCCACGGCTCTGATCGGTCGCTCGCTCCGACGAGGATCTTTGCAAGGCGCATATCGTCGTGACTGGCAATGGCAGGCTTGACGCCGGTTGCCTTCATCAGCGCTGCACCGAGCCGATCGAAGGACTCGTCAACTTCTGCGCCCTGGAAGGCGATCTCGTTCGGTTCAGCGTAGGCACCCTTACACAGCCGGATATGTCCCCCGAGGGGAATAATCCGTTCAAGATCGTCTTGTGTGCGCCGCAGGTACGACTGCAGCGCGATACCGAGGTTGCCGTGCGTCTTCTGGGCCGTGGCGTACATGTCAATCGTTGCCTGGGTGTGGGCTGACTCCTCCATGTCGACCGTGACGTTCGTGCCGGCATCGAGGGCGGCAGTGGCGATCTCATCGAGGTGCGTGGCCGCCGCATCATTGTCGAGTCCCAGACCGAGTTGCGTCAGCTTGACCGAGATGTTGGCGTCGAGGTGATGCTCGGCGATCTGTCCCAGGCACCCAAGGTACGAGTCTCTCGCCGAGGCTGCCTCCTCAATGGCAGACACGTGTTCTCCAAGGTGATCGAGCGACACTTTCATGCCGAGCGCGTTGAGTTCCTTGGCCACATCCACAGCCTCAGCGAGGGAGTCACCGGCGACGAATCGTTTGGCAACAGATCGTCCCGCCGGGGTGTCAGCCACGATCTTCTTGGTGACCGACCTCTCGGTCACGGCGAGCACCGCGGCCCTGATCATCGGTCAGACACCTTTCTGCCTAGTTCGCGCGAACGGTCAGCAGCGGACCGCACGGCGTTCTCAAGCAGCGCCCTGAACCCACCGTCTTCGAGCACGTGCATCGCGGCCGCAGTTGTTCCACCAGGCGAAGTCACCTCTCCACGTAGACGGAAGGCCGACTTGTCCGAGGTACAAAGGAGCTCCCCTGCGCCGCGAACGGTCTGGTGAACAAGTTTCTCCGCAGCATGATGAGGGAGTCCTTCGCGAATTGCAGCTTCGATGAGCGCCTCAGCCATGAGGAATATGTACGCAGGCCCGGTGCCAGAGACTGCCGTCACCGCGTCGAGCAGATCTTCGGGTACCTCGATCGTTTCTCCGACTGCTTCCAGTACCTCCTGTGCCCGAGCCGAGTGCTCATCACTCGCGTTCGACCCAAGCGTGTAGGCGGTCATGCCGAGGTCGACCGCCGACGGAGTGTTCGGCATTGCCCTGACAACCGGGACGCCCTCGAGAGCGGCTTCGAACACTGACACGGGCACACCCGCAGCGATCGATACGACGACTTGATCAAGTGTGACGATGCCCTCGATCTCGCCGAGCACAGCCGGTACATCCTTCGGCTTTACAGCGATGATGAGCACATCTCTTCCGGATGCAGCTTCGGCAGCCGACAACGTGACTTCAGATCCGGTTGCGAACTCAAGATCACGCGCACGTTCGGATCGGCGAACGGCAAGATGCAGATCTGATGACTCCCAGCCCGCACGAATCAGCCCATGGGCGAATATCTCACCCATGGCCCCCGCACCAAGGATCCCGACAGTGGGTCGTGTCATAACAGCGAGGATATCGCGACGGCGAACCGTTCGGTCATGGCGCGGTCGTACCCAACGAGCCTTACCGATCGAAGCGAGGTGCGCTCCGCGTCAATGAACGAGGCGGCCGCTTCCGCGATGACCACTGCCGCTTCGTCAGCCGGGTAGCCGTATACGCCTGCGGATATCGCAGGGAGTGCCACGGATATCGCCTCGATCTCGGTGGCCGTGTCCAGCGCTGCAAGGACGGCAGCGGCGAGCAGCTCCTCGTTCTCCTGACCAGATCGGTAGATCGGACCAGAAACATGAGCAACGTACGATGATGGCATGTGCCCTGATGAAGTGAGCGCTGCCACACCGGGGACAAGCGGTCCGTATGTCTCGATCCACGCGGCCGATTCCTCATCGATGGTCTGGCCTCCGGCGTCCGAGATGGCCAGGGCGATGCCACCCCCGTGCGCCAGCTCGTTGTTCGCCGCGTTCACGACTACCTCGACGGGCATCGATGTGAGATCGCCCTGCACCGCAGTGATCGTCGTGCTGCCGATACGCACAGCCGCAGCCGAGCCTTCGAGAATGTCGATCGTCTGCCAGCCGCGGCCATCGAGGTGCACGATTTCCAGGTCGGTCGTCCACCACTCCGTCGACGCTCCTCCCTTCAGGTCGATGCCGATGTCATGGGCAACCGCGACCACGTGCTTGGCCACTGCATCCGACGGATCGACCACCGTCATCCCTGGCAGCCGCGCCTCGATCTCACTTCGAATGAGTGGGTAGTGGGTGCAGCCAAGGACGACGACATCCGCTGCCGAGGCCGCGATGGGAGGCAGGTAGTTGTCGAGCAGCGGACCGACCGGTTCGCCATGCTCCACGGCTGCCGCGAGACCGGGACACGCCTGTTCGATAACGTCGATGTCTGTTCCGTGGCGACCAACAAGGCTTTTGAACAACTCACCCTGGAACGTTGCACTCGTGGCGAGAACCGCGACCGTGCCGCTCTTCGTCAACTCAGCAGCCGGCTTCACCGCTGGCTCCATACCGACGAAGGCGATGTTCGGGAGAACGTCACGGAGCTTCTGGAGAGCGGCAGCAGACGCTGAGTTGCAAGCGATGACGATCTCAGTGACTCCCGCAGATTCGAGATATCGCCCGAGAAGCTCGGTGCGATCCCGAACCACCTCGAGTGTTCGCTCACCGTATGGCCCGAATGCATGGTCTGCCACGTAGATGAGGTCTGCCCATGGAGCACGTTCACGCACGCGTTCGAGCACGGTCGTGCCGCCGATGCCAGAGTCCAATACCGCGATCTTCGTCATGCTGGGAAGATAGGCTCGCCCGATGGAAAGAGTTCTCGATCACCATCGACGACGGACCGAAGACATGGATCAGCAACCAGCACATGTTCTTCGTCGCCACGGCTCCCAGCCGTGATGGGCGAGTGAATGTGTCGCCGAAGGGACTTGACTCACTCAGGGTTCTTGGCGAACGGGAGGTCGTATGTCTCGACCTCACCGGCGGCGGCGAAACAATCGCCCACATCCGCGACAACAGCCGGATCACCCTCATGTGAAGTGCGTTCGACGGCCCACCGCGGATCGTACGTGTCTACGGCAGGGGCAACGTGCACCTCCCAACAACCGGGCGCTGCAGAGAGCTGGTGGGGCTGTTTCCACAACGGCGGGCGATCAGGTCCGTCATAGCAATCGAAGTCGCGAGGGTTCAGGACTCGTGCGGCTACTCCGTCCCGAAGATGCAATTCGTGAACGATCGGTCGCAGCTTGATGCGGGGGTGGCCAAACGAACTGACGCTGATGTCGCTGCGAATTGGATCGAGAAGAACACTCTGAGCATCGACGGATTGCCTGCGCTCGACCTCAAATAGCGCTCAGCCCCCGTACGTATTCCGGTGCACAAGCTCTTCGATCGACTTACGACCGCCCATTCTTGTCGCGCCAGCAGACACTGCCGGATACCCGATTGCGATCGCATACCGGCACCGAACTCCTTCAGGGAGAGCAAGCACCTCAAACGCGACCTCCTCGCGGTGGAGCGTCACCGGACAAGTCGCCAATCCGATGGCGTCAGCGGCAAGCATGATGTTCTGGGCCAGACGGCCCGTGTCGAACTCATAGCCCTCTCGTTCCTGGACGAGGGCGATCGCAGCTGGCGCGTTGCTTACGGGGATCATGAAATCACCGGCACCACACAGACGGTCTTTCTGCGTCGGGTCATCAACGACGATGAACGACCAGTCCTGCCGGTTCTTCGCTGAACCGGTCCACCTGGCTGCCTGAAGGACTTTGTCCAGGTCTTCAGTGTCGATCGGTCGATCAGCGAAGGTCCGGATGGCGCGAAGTGAAAGAATGGAGTTGTATGTGTCGCTCATGGAGCAAGCGTAGCCCGACCGACCCCGACTCTCGGAGCAGCGTCGGCGCAGAACTCAGAATGCGGCGTCTGACATCTCCATGATCCAGCCGTCTTCGCCTTGGGCAGCAACGGTTCTCACGCTGATCTTGGGCAATGCGTCCCCGACAAAGAACCTCGCGGAAGCGATCTTGCCCTCGTAGAACCCGACATCGTCACCCGTCGCATCTGCAAGAGCGGCGTGGGCAACCTCGGCATGCTCGAGGAGCAACCAGGCCATGGTCACCTCGGACAGGCTCTCAAGAAGCGAGTTCGTGTGCAGACCCGTCTTGTAGATCTCCGTAGGGTTCTGCATCGAATTCATCGAGTGGCCTACGAGAACCCCAATGTGGTTCTGCACCTGCTCGAGTGCTTGACCGAGAGCCTGGCGCTCGTTCGCGAACTCATCAGAACCACCCTTGACGTACTCCATAATCCCTTCGGCGAACTTCATCAGCGTCTGGCCCTGGTCACGGGCGATCTTGCGGAAGAAGAGGTCGAGCGCCTGAATGGCAGTTGTGCCCTCGTACAACGTGTCGATCTTTGCGTCACGGATGTACTGCTCGATCGGATAGTCCTGAGTGAAGCCTGAACCGCCGAACACTTGGAGCGACAGAGCAAGGAGCTCGTATGCCTTCTCGGATGAATAGCCCTTCACCATCGGAAGTAGCAGATCGTTGACCTTGTCCCAGTACTCGTCGTCTGGATGGAGCACCTTGTTGTCGAGCGTCGAAGCCGTGTACATCCAGAGCGCGCGGAGCCCTTCGGAGTAGGCCTTCTGGATCATCAGGATCCGACGAACGTCGGGATGGCGGATGATCGCGACGCGGGGAGCCGCTTTGTCCATCATCTGTGACAGATCAGCCGACTGCACACGTTCCTTGGCATACTCGAGGGCGTTGAGGTAGCCGGTCGACAACGTTCCTGCCGATTTGACACCGATCATCATCCGAGCGTCCTCGATGACCCTGAACATCTGCCGGATGCCGTGGTGGGCTCCACCAACCAAGTAGCCGATGCATGGCTCGTTCATGCCCATGGTCAGCTCACAGGTCGTGGAACCCTTGATTCCCATCTTGTGCTCGATGTTGGTTGCGTAGATGCCGTTGCGCTCGCCGAGCGATCCGTCATCGTTGACGCGGAACTTCGGCACGATGAACATCGAGAGGCCCTTCGTCCCAGGCTCGGCACCTTCGCAGCGAGCAAGGACGAGGTGAACGATGTTCTCGAAATAGTCGTTCTCACCTGATGTGATGAAACGTTTGTCGCCTTCGAGGTTGTAGGTATCGCCCTCGATATGGACTCGCCTTGGATGTCCAGCGCCAACGTCGGAGCCGGCGTCGGCCTCCGTGAGCGCCATCGTGCCGCCCCAGCGGTTCTCGACCATCGGCTCGCGCCCACTGCTCCACTCTGAGTCCTGCGTGCCCTCGTTGCAGCGATGACGCCTGCCATCAGCGCGGACGCGTAGAGGAATGCGGCAGGGTCCGCGCGCGATCAGCATCTCGCTCGTGGCCCACCGAAGCGAGCTGACGGAGCGCCGAACCCGCGATGTCTCTCATCGAGTCCGAGCAGGTGCCACCCGCCTCGTACAGTCGCGTCGAGGCTCGCCTTCACGCGTCGGGGAGCTTCACCTCGTCGTCGACGAGCTCAGTTTCGCGGTCGGCCTCGACGAAGCTCGCGGCGAACTCCTCGGTCGCGAGTCGGTCGACCTCGCGGAGGGCATCTCGTGCCGTGCTCTCGTCGAACGAGGCGAACGGTGCCTCGCCGTAGTACTCGCCACCTTGAGGTACTCGAAGAGGTTGAACTCGATATCCTGCGATTGCTCCTGTAATGGCTCATATGCTATCCCTTGTTCTGCGTAACTCCACCAACGCGATCCTGGCCGCGTGCGAGCGCGGCCTCCGCCGACCTATCCGACACAATTTGAGTATACACTCCAAGTTTGAGTGTCGACCATATTTGAGTGAGCGCTCAACATCTGAGCTACGCTGCACGCGACGAAAGGACCCGTGGCGCGATACCAGGTAGGCGTACAGACCGAGGCCAAGATTGTCGAGGCAACTCGCAGCCTTCTCGCTGAGGGCGGTATGGAAGCCGCGACGCTCAAGGCGATCTGTGACCGTGCCGAGGTGCGTTCCGGGAGCTACTACAATCTCTTCGACTCAAAAGAGGAGGCGATCATCCGGGTCGTCCGCGAGTCGATCCGCGCCGTGGATCCCGATCCGCAACACGAGGGGACAGACACCGTTGATGACCTCGTGGATGCATACATTCGGTTCTTCGTAGAGGAGCCCAAGATGGCAAGGGTCTATGTGATGGCTGCGGTGACGGGTGACTCACCTGGCAACGGTGCACGCAAACGGTTTCTTCGCCACCACCAACGCCGTGTCGAACGTTTCGGCGAGGCGATGCAGCGCGGCGACACGTCGCTGACACCAGAGGAATCCGCGACCTCAGCGGAGCTTCTGCTCGCCTCACTCGACGGGCTGGCGTTCCGCTGGGCGCTCGACAGGGACTTCGATTTCCCCAAGTCCGCTCTCCTGGCAGCAGAGCACCACGGCTGAGTCCGGCCGCTCAGCCACATCTCGCGTCCAACGCTCAGTAGGGCAGGCTCGCTGCTTCACAGAGGAACTGATTGAGATCGCTGCCGGCCCTGAACCGCTTTGCAAGCTCCAGGTCGAAATCCGGCGAGGTCACCAGCTTCTGCGAGAGCTTGGAACCCGCGATGAATGTCTTGAGCCTGAGGTCGTCTGCATAAGGGAAGTCCGGTTCGAACTCCTTGGGAACCCGCTTGAGATGGTCCGCATCGTCGTCTGACAGGATGCCCCAGACGTCCGAGAATCGTTTGTACTTGGTGGCCTTCTTCCAGTCATCTGGGTGCTCGTAAATGTGCTGCCTGATCTGGCGAGCAACCTTGGGTTCCGGATTCCACATGCCGATTCCCGCAAAGCATGCACCGGGCTCGATATGGATGTAGAACCCGGGCGCATGGACGTCCTTGCCCTGTTCGTGGCGGAACTGGATACCGACGTTCGTCTTGTATGGCGTCTTGTCTTTCGAGAACCGTGTGTCTCTGTAGGGACGCATGAGGCTCCCGCCGTTGGTTCGCATATCGGCAACGAAGTGTTCAGATATCGCCTGAAGCGTCGAGCCGAAATCCTCTATGAACGCCTTTGCAGGCTCGCGGATGACGTCGATGTATCGGTCCTTGTTCTGCTCCCACCATGCCCGTTCGTTGTTCGTGTCGAGTTCCTTCAAGAATGTGAACACCTTTGGGCTGAAATATGACTGTGCCATGGAATCCTTCCTTCCTCCCCACCATATTGGGAACCGACGACAGATT
>PVMK01117854.1_pt1 | contig 64309 bp, 57 predicted proteins | sample 1853481 | NCBI WGS metagenome assembly PVMK01 (sample SAMN08533507, study PRJNA380276) | Marine sediment metagenome, whole genome shotgun sequencing project.
AAAGATTGGCAGATATTTTCCATTCAGGCACATATAGGTTTAAAAAGCAGGTCAGAATTCCATGTTCGATTTGAGAAGAATTCCCATCGTAAAGGTGCTTCTTCCATTTGCAGGAGGATCACTGGCTGGACACTGTATTTTACACCCACATCAGGAGCCCGAACTTTTGGTGGCCACTGCAGTGATGTGGATTTTCCAGCTGGCTGTTTTTCATTGGAATCATAATTCTGGAGATAGACAGTGCCTATTTTTCCTCCTGACCTGTTCGCTTTTATTTCTTGTTGGATTTGCCACTGGAACATTGACCCGGCCGGTGGACCCTGATTTGCCTCTCGGGGAGAAGGTTATGATCCGGGGAGTGATCACCAGAGGTCCCATTCCCGGGACTAAATACTGGTCTTATGAAATGGAAACCGAAAGTCTTTGCTGCCGGGACTCTTACTTTGGGATCAGAACCCAATTAAAAATCTATATGACCTCCCTTTCCGATACCTTACCAGGGGTGGATTCTTTAATGCCAGGGGAGGGGGAAGCCTGGCAATTTTTTGGCCAGCTGGCACCCATTAAAAATAGCGGCAATCCCGGGGCCACAGATTTTAAGGCGATTTTAAACAGGAATAATTGCTGGTATCGATTTTATTCGGATTTGAGCTATAATCCCCGCATGCTGAAAAAGCCTGTGGAACAGAAGGGGTTGGGGTATCGCCATATCCATGCTGCCAGAATCCGGAATGCAGTTTCAGACCATTGGAGTGGGAACGGGAATGAAATCTCCCTGTTAAAAGCGGTCTGTCTGGGTGATCGGTCGGATCTGACCAATGAGTTAAAAGAGGCTTATTCCAATGCAGGGGCCATGCACTTACTGGCAGTTTCAGGACTGCATATGGGTTTAATATGGTGGGTTTTATATCACCTTTTTGCATGGATGGTCAGATTATCGGGAAGGGAAATTTTCAGATCGTTAAGCATCATAGCCATACTCTGGATATTTGCATTTGTGACTGGCTTTTCCTCATCTGTTGCCAGGTCGGCCACCATGTTCACCCTATTTACTGCAGGCCGCCTGATGTGCCAGAGGATGCACGCTATGAACGGGATCTTTGTGTCTGCTTTTTTGCTGATTCTGATAAATCCCTCCAGGATGCTGGATGTGGGATTTCAACTCTCATATGCTGCCATTATGGGTATTGTAGCCTTCTACCCCGTACTCAGGCAACTTTTAAGCATAAAGAACAGGGTGCTCCGCCGGATCTGGGAAGGTACTTTGATCAGCTTTACGGCCCAGATCTCTACAGCTCCCCTGGTCATCTACTACTTCCATCAAATTCCGGTCTACTCTTTGATAACCAGCCTGGTTACAATTCCGCTTCTTAGCCTTTTGATTGCCTTTTTTGTGATTTCCGTCCCATTTATGGTAGCTGGAATTTGGAGTTTTCTCTTTAATGGCGTTCTGATAAAGCTGGCATTTCTGATCAATTTTTCAGTAGAGTGGGTAGCCTCAATTCCAGGTGGTGTGGTGACTGACCTAAACCTCCATACGACCATGCTCTGTTTATGGATGGGTATAATATGTACAATGATGGTTATTCTGAATCACAGGATGGCTCTGGCTCGTTATTTATTAATTGGACTTCTATCTGCCTCACTGTGCTGGGCTGCGCGAGTCAGCTATCTCCGCACTCATTCTTCAGAGTTAGTCATTGGACATTTTAATCATGCCAGCATCATTACCTTCCGTGAAGGCAAAAAGGTGGATCATTATTGCCTTTACAGGGATAGTGCTGCTTTTCACTACCTGGAACAATACACTTCCCAAAACTGGTGCAGCCGCAGTTTTCAAACCAGCATGATTGAATTGGTAAGTATGGACTCCGTGAAGGGAGCCATTTCCGCTTGCAATTTAATGACTCCAGGCGTATGGCTCCTTGGAAATGACTGGATAAAAGGTTGGATTATTTCAGGTACTACGGAGCTGCTCTTTGGGTTCGGGGCAGACTTTGTACTTTTAACAGGAAATCCCCCGCTCAGCCATATTTCATTGGAATTGTTAAATAGCTCTGGTGAGGTAATTCTTGACGGATCCAACAGAAACTGGTATATGCCTGTAATAGAACAGTATAAAGAAGAAAACATGTGCCTTTTCAAGGCATATAAAACTGGTGAGCATGGGGCCTATCTGAAAAGATGGTAAAAAAAGGAGTTAGCATTCGCACAATTGGACAATTATCTGTTATTTTGCCATGTTTATTTTAGTTTTATTATGCGTATTGTAATAGCCGGAGCAGGCGAAGTTGGAACCCATCTGGCAAAGATGTTAAGTAGTGACGAACACGACCTTGTGGTGATCGACAATGATGGTGATCGCCTGAAGGCTGTTAGTGGTGCAATGGATGTGCTTACCCTTGAAGGTAATGCCAACTCCATAGCTCAATTAAAAGAGGCTAAAATCAACAAGGCCGACCTTTTTATCGGGGTTACCTTTTCCGAGGCAGTCAATGTCAATGCCGCTATTCTGTGTAAGAGACTTGGAGCCAAAAAAACCATCGCCCGTATAGATAACCAGGAGTGGTTGTTGCCAGCCAATAAGGAGATGTTCGAGAACCTGGGTGTGGACTTCATGATCTACCCCGAGAAAATTGCTGCCCGCGAAATCGTTGGTCTTCTTGCTGAAACCGGGAGTACCGAGGTGGTAGAATTCTCAGGGGGAAAATTACATATGTATGTGATCAGGTTGGATGAGAATGCACCTATCATCTCCAAGACCTTAAGGGAACTTACTCCCGGAGAAAACGGACTGGAGTATCGGGCTGTGGCCATTACCCGACATGGACATACCATTGTACCCTCCGGGGATGACAGGTTCGAAGCAGGAGACCTGGTCTATGTGATTAGCAGCAAAGCCGGATTAAAAGAATTGTATAAATATTCTGGCAAGAAGCAGTTTGAGGTTCGGGACATCATGATTCTGGGAGGAAGTCGAATCGGACGAAAAACAGCCGATGCACTGGGGAAACTGCATTATGTAAAACTCATTGAAAAGGATCGTCAGAGGAGTTATGAGCTTTCCAATTATTTGAGTAATACGCTGGTAATTAACGGGGATGGCACCGATATGGAGCTGCTTAAGCAAGAAGGCCTGGAAAAAATGGATGCTTTTATTGCGGTTACAGGAAACTCCGAAACCAATATCCTCTCCTGCCTGCTGGCCAAACACCTGGGTGTAAAGCGGACCATTGCCGAGGTGGAAAATATCGATTATATCCACCTGGCTGAGAACATTGGAGTGGATACCATTATCAATAAAAAGCTGATTACGGCCAGCAGAATTTTCCGTTTTACCATGTCAGAGGAGGTCTCCAGCATTAAATGCCTGACCGGGACCGAAGCAGAAGTCATGGAGTTTGTGGTAAAACCCGATGCTCCGGCCACCAAAGGTACCCTGGCTGAGGTGAAATTCCCTGGCGAAGCTATTATCGGAGGAGTGATGCGGGGAAAGAAGGCATTTATTGCCCATGGAGAAACCCTGATCAAACCCTACGACAGGGTGGTTGTTTTTGCTTTACCCGGTGTCATTCATTCCATAGGTAAGTTCTTCAATTAACAGATTTCATGCTCAACCACCGGACCATCATCCGCATATTAGGCCTCATCCTGATCACTGAAGGAATCTTCATGTGCTTTTCAGTCCCGGTTGCACTTATTTACAGGGAATCGGATGTGTTGAAGTTACTCCTGTCAGGAGCCATTACTTCTGGTGTCGGTGCTCTGGCTTACTTCCCATTTAGAAAATCAGATCTCAAACTCGACAGGAGGGATGGATATATAATTGTCACCGGAGGATGGCTACTGTTTTCACTGTTCGGAACCTTGCCTTTTCTGCTCACAGGCTCTATTCCCGGATTTACCGATGCTTTTTTTGAAACCATCAGTGGCTTTACCACCACAGGCGCATCTATTCTGAATAATATTGAAGAATTATCCCACGGGATACTCTTCTGGAGGAGCCTTACCCAGTGGCTGGGAGGCATGGGTATAATACTTCTGACATTGCTTCTTTTACCTTTCCTGGGTATTGGGGGAATGCAGCTTTTTTCGGCAGAAGTACCAAGCCCCACGCCGGACAAACTCCATCCCCATGTGAAGGATACTGCCAAACGCCTCTGGCTCATTTATCTCATTTTTACCGTGGGAGAAACGCTGCTTCTATGGGCCGGTGAAATGGGACTGTTTGATGCGGTATGCCATTCTCTTACAACCATGGCCACAGGGGGGTATTCCACCAAACAGGCCAGTATTGCCCACTGGAATTCGCCCTATATTCATTATATCATTACCCTGTTTATGTTTCTGGCGGGCACCAACTTTACCCTTTCCTACTTTGCCATGCACGGAAAATTTAGGAAGATATGGAGGAATGAAGAGTTTCATTGGTACCTGGCCTTTATTGGAGGTTTCACTCTTTTTATTACCATTGGCCTTTTCTTTACATCAGCAAGGGGCATTGAACCTGCTTTTAGAGACTCTATTTTTCAGGTTGTGTCCATCCTGACCACCACCGGATTTGCCACAGCAGATTATCTTTATTGGGCACCCTGGCTCATTGTCCTCATTTTTGTTCTGATGTTTTTTGGCGGATCTGCGGGCTCTACCGGAGGTGGGCCAAAAATTATGCGCATCGTGATTATGCTGAAAAACAGTACCCAGGAGCTTAAGCGAATGATTCACCCCAATGCGGTGATCCCTGTGCGCTTAAACAGAATGGCCGTGGAAGAATCGGTGGTTACCAATGTTTTGGCTTTTTTCGCTTTTTACCTGCTAATAGCCGTGGTTTCCATGGTGATCATGTCGGTACTGGGAAATGATTTTGATACATCCATTGGTGCAGTGGCTGCCACTTTGGGTAACATTGGACCGGGAATTGGAAAAGTCGGGCCCGCACTGAATTATGCGGAGATTCATACGGCTGGAAAGTGGTATCTCTCTTTCCTGATGCTGGTGGGGAGGCTGGAATTATTTACTGTCCTGGTCCTGTTTTCGCCCATGTTCTGGCGCAGATAATCAACTGAAGCAACTGAAGCAACTGAAGTTTAATAATCCACTTCTCCCAGGCCTTCTCTGATCAACTCGGGCTCCTCGCCGCTGCAATCCAGAATTGTTGAGGGAATGATTCCACCATAACCCCCATCAATTACCACATCCACCAAATCGCGGTACTCCTCATAGATTAGTTCAGGATCGGTAGGGTATTCAAGAATATCGTCATCCATTTTCAACGAGGTAGTCAGTATGGGGTGGCCAAGCTGCCTGACGATCTCAAGGATGATGTTGTTATCAGGAATCCTGATTCCCACTGTTTTTCGGTGAAATTTTATGGATTTGGGAACCTGGTTGCTGGCATTGAGAATGAAGGTATAGGGACCTGGCAGGGAAGACTTCATTAACTTAAAAGTGGTGTTATTCACATGTCTGGCAAAATCTGAAAGGTGACTAAGGTCTGAACAGATAAATGAAAATTTGGCTTTCTCAGGTTTAATCCCTTTAATCCTTGCCACCCTCTCAACAGCTCTGGCTTTGGTGATATCGCAACCCATGCCATATACAGTATCGGTGGGGTAGATGATTACACCCCCATGCTCCAGCAGATCAACTATCTTATTGATCAGGCGGGGATCGGGATTCTGTTTGTAGAGCTTTAGCAGCATATGGGTCCGGTGAATGGCGTAAAAATAGTATAAATGATCAATTAATTCAGTCAGTTTTGTAAATTGAACCTATGCAACTGCCCACATTGCCCACAGAAAGCTTTTCGCTTCGACCCTGGCACACCGATGATGCCCTGTCATTGGTCAAGCATGCAAATAATCCCCGGATTGCTGCCAACCTCAGGGATGGATTCCCTTATCCATATACCCTTCCGGATGCGCGAAAGTGGTTGAAGATGGTTGGAGATAATAGCGATGATATCATCCTGGCCATTGTGGTGGATGGTGAAGCAGCCGGAGGAATGGGTCTACACGGAATGAAGGATGTATACCGGTACAATGGGGAGATAGGGTACTGGCTATCTGAACAGCACTGGGGCAAAGGAATTATGTCCGGGGTTGTGGGCATTATGGTTGAATATGCTTTTGTTCAGACCCATTGGTTGAGGCTTTTCGCCTGCATCTATGAATCCAATCTGTCTTCCATGCGGGTGCTGGAGAAAAATGGATTCCATAGAGAGTCTATTCACAGGCTGGCTGTGATGAAAAAGGGCAAATTGCAGGATGAACATCTTTTCACCTTGCTGAAGGAAGAGTGGGAGAAAGGGTGATCGGTTACATATGGCTTCGCCATGTTACAGGTTTGGGTTACATCTGGCTCCGCCAGGTTAGAATTGGTGAATAGTGGGTGGTGATCAGAGAACCGGGGGAATTGAGAATCCTTCATTTGCGTCTTCCGAATCTTGCTCTTCGTGTTCTTCCTCTTCCTCAATGTCCAGAGGAGAACGGTCGGGCTCGGGTCCCTGGTCTTTGTAGACCAAAGCCAGCAGCAAACCAGCCACGGCACCTGTGATATGAGCTTCAAAGGAGACCTTGAAATCAAAGGGGAGGAGCCCCCATACCATGCTTCCATACCAGAATACAACCAGCAATGATATGGCCATAAGGCTTCGTATCTTCCTGATCAATCCGCTTAGAAACAGGAATGTTGCCAGGCCGTATATGAGTCCGGAGGCCCCAATGTGATAGGCATGCCTGCCCAGGCACCAGAGGAGAATACCACCAATGAAGTAGATCAGAAACCAAATTTTGTAAGCGATGTCCCGATAGAAGTAGAAAAGGGCAAGGCTTAGAAGCAAAACAGGCATGGAGTTGTCAACCAGATGCTTCCAGTCCCCATGGATGAGCGGGGAGAATAGTATGCCTTTCAAACCAAAGAATCTTCGTGGATAGACGCCGGTTTCCACAAAGGACACTTCCATGGAAACCTCGTAAAACTTAACGGCCCAGATGATCAGAAGGAACAATCCAGGAAAGACCAGGCTATATATAAAACGCTTTCTATCTTCCTGCATATAACAAAGGTATATTTTTTCCGATTGTACTATCTTTAAGCCTTAAATCCTTCCATGATGACAGAAATTCTGCTGGGTGTATTAATTCTTCTGGCCATTGCAAACATGGTTCTTATTATCAGGAAAAAAGTATCCTTTGATATCAAACCCCAGATGAAAGAGGTCGAATCGTCCATACTCAGGTTCGATACCACTTTGGATAAAACAGAGAAGTCCATCAAAGACGAGTTTCAAAGAAACAGGAAGGAAAACAATGACACGGCTCAGGCAAACAGGGAGGAGTTGGCCGGAGCGCTGAAGTCTTTCGAGGACAAGTTTGCCGCAAATATCAAGGACCTGAATGAGCTGATCAGGCAAAAATTCGGGGATTTTAACAAACATCAGATCGATAACAACAAGATTGCCACCGATCAGATCAAGGAGGTGGAGAAGACCATTGCAAAGCATTTGAAACTGATTCAGGAGGATAATAACAGGCAATTGACCGAGATGAGGAAGACCGTGGATGAGAAGCTTCAAACCACCCTGGAAAAACGACTTGGTGAATCTTTTAAGCTGGTTAGCGACAGGTTGGAACAGGTTCACAAGGGCCTGGGCGAAATGCAAAATATTGCCACCGGAGTGGGTGATCTGAAAAAGGTTTTGTCCAATGTAAAAACAAGGGGCGTACTGGGAGAGTACCAGCTGGGGAATATACTGGAACAAATCCTTACGCCCGATCAGTATGGTAAAAATGTGGCTACGAAGAAGGGAAGTCAGGCCAATGTAGAGTATGCCATCAAATTACCTGGAAAGAGTACGGATGAAGAGGTGTGGTTGCCTGTGGACTCCAAATTCCCCATTGAACCCTACGAAGCACTCCTGGCCGCTTATGACAGTGGTTCGCCAGAGCAGATTGAAATAGCTCAGAAGCTGTTAATCAAAACTGTTGAAGGCTTTGCAAAGATGATCAGTGAAAAGTACATTGATCCCCCTCACACCACTGATTTTGGTATTATGTTCTTGCCTGTGGAAAGCTTATTTGCCGAAGTTTTAAGGCATTCCGGACTTTTTGAAACCCTCCAGAGGACTTATAAAATAACGGTCACAGGCCCTACTACCTTATCCGCACTGCTCAACAGCCTGCAGATGGGATTCAGAACCCTGGCTGTTCAGAAACGAAGCAGTGAGGTGTGGAATGTACTGGGTGCTGTAAAGACCGAGTTCAGCAAATTTTCAGAGCAGTTGGGCAGGGTCCAGAAGCAGCTGAACACCGCTTCAGGGTCTCTCGAAACTCTTCGAAATACCAGGACCAATCAGATAGAAAGAAAACTTCGAACAGTAGAAACTCTGGATGGACTTGAATCAAAAGATGTACCTGAGTTCCCAGACGATGAAGGTTTGGATGAACCAAATGAAGAATAAAGTGTTATTTATGATAGTTTTTGTATTTACGAATTAATTTAATCTCTATATTTGCCCCATGTTTTAGAACTATGTTTGACAACATTCTATATAACGTTCTCGTGGTGGTCGTGCTGGTGCTTATTCCAGGAGCCGACTGAGAGTGGTATATAAAGATTAAAAAAAATATAAAGCCATTCTCAGCAAAGAGGATGGCTTTTTCAGTATTTAAAGGAAAGACAAAAGAAAATGAAGATACAATATCGAAGTCATACCAGTACCATGGGCAGAAAAATGGCCGGAGCAAGAAGCCTTTGGAGAGCCAATGGAATGAAGGAATCCCAGTTTGGAAAACCTGTATTTGGTATTGCCAACTCATTTACCCAATTTGTTCCCGGTCACGCCCACCTGCACCACATTGGTCAGCAGGTAAAACAAATCATTGATGATGCCGGATACTTTGCTGCCGAATTTAATACCATTGCCATCGACGACGGGATTGCCATGGGGCACGATGGAATGCTCTATTCACTTCCATCAAGGGACCTGATTGCGGATAGCATCGAATATATGGCCAATGCCCATAAGGTGGATGCGCTCTTTTGCATCTCCAACTGTGATAAGATTACCCCTGGTATGCTGTTGGCTGCCATGCGCTTGAATATTCCGGTTATTTTTGTTTCAGGAGGTCCTATGGAAGCCGGAAGAGATGGCGACGAATCCTATGACCTGATCGATCCCATGGTCATGGCTGCAGATCCTGCAGTGAGCGATGAGAAATTATCAATGATTGAAAAACTGGCCTGTCCTACCTGCGGCTCATGTTCCGGTATGTTCACTGCCAATTCAATGAATTGCCTGAATGAAGCCATTGGACTGGCTCTGCCGGGAAATGGTACAGTGGTGGCTACCCATGTGGAACGCAAAAGGCTGTTTGAGAAGGCTGCAAAACAACTGATTGAGAATACACGTAGCTATTATGAAGAGGGGAACGAAAGTGTCCTGCCCAGGAACATCGCCACCTTCGATGCCTTTGAGAATGCCATGACTCTGGATATAGCCATGGGTGGGTCCACCAATACAGTACTTCACCTGCTTGCCATTGCCCATGAAGCAGGAGTGGATTTTACCATGGAAGATATAAACAGGCTTTCCAAGATTACCCCGGTACTCTGTAAGGTGGCTCCCAGCTCAAAATACCATGTGGAGGATGTGAACCGGGCAGGAGGGATCATGGGGATCCTGGCTGAATTAGACAGGGGTGGCTATATAAAGGGTGATGTAAGCCGTGTAGACGGAAAGACACTAGGCGAAGCCATTAAATGCTTTGACCTGGTGAATAAGGAGCGGTGCGACAGGATTGAAAATGTCTACTCTGCAGCACCGGGTGGGGGCATTAACCTGAAGATGGGTTCACAGGAGAAACGGTATGAGGAATTTGACCTGGACAGGGAGACAGGTTGTATTAGAAATATAGATAATGCATACAGCCTGGATGGCGGATTGGCCGTTCTTACAGGCAATATTGCCCAGAAGGGATGTATTGTAAAAACTGCCGGTGTGTCAGAAAATATACTTCAGTTTGAAGGTCCGGCCAAAGTTTACAATTCACAGGATGAGGCATGCGATGCCATACTGGAAAAAAAGGTTGAGGCCGGTGATGTGGTGGTCATACGTTATGAAGGCCCCAAAGGAGGACCGGGCATGCAGGAAATGCTCTACCCAACTTCCTATATCAAATCCAGGCATCTGGGCGAGAAGTGCGCATTGATTACAGACGGACGCTTTTCAGGGGGGACATCGGGACTGTCCATTGGTCATATCTCTCCTGAGGCAGCTGATGGCGGAGCCATTGGTCTGATCAGAGACGGGGACCGGATCCGCATTGATATTGCGGCTCGATCGATGGATTTACTGGTGGATGAGAAGGTACTTGCGGAGCGCCGAAAAGAAGAAGATGAAAAAGAGAATGGCTGGAAGCCTGTCAGGGAGAGAAATATTTCTAAGGCCTTAAAAGCTTATGCAAGCATGGTAAGCTCTGCTGACAGGGGAGCCATTAGATTAATCGATTAAGACAGAACATAACTAAATACTTTAATAGCATGGAAACTGAAACAAAAAAGAAGGCAGCTGAGGAGACGATGGCCGGTAAAAAGATGTCCGGGGCTGAAGCACTCCTTCTGGCATTGCTGGAGGAAGGTGTTGATACCGTTTTCGGATATATCGGCGGGGCCATTATGCCTGTTTACGATGCATTGTATCATTATGAAGACAAGATAAAACACGTGATGGTGAGGCATGAACAGGGTGCTGTACATGCGGCCCAGGGATATGCCAGGATCTCAAGAAAACCCGGAGTCTGTTTTACCACATCGGGTCCCGGAGCCACCAACCTGGTGACAGGACTTGCAGATGCCATGCTCGATTCCACTCCGCTCGTGTGTATAACCGGTCAGGTGGCTGCACCTCTGCTGGGATCTGATGCTTTCCAGGAAACGGATATGGTCAGTGTGTCCATGCCGATTACCAAATGGAACTACCAGATCACCAGCGCAGATGAGATATGTGATGTGATCGCAAAAGCATTTTTCTATGCTAACTCTGGCAGACCTGGTCCGGTGCTTATCGATATTACCAAGAATGCCCAGGTGGAGCAGGTGGAGTACAACTACAAGAAAAGGACGCAGGTAAGAAGTTATATGCCAAATCCGAAGCCAACACCGGAAAGCATCGATATGGCTGCACTATTGATCAATGGAGCCAAGAAACCATTTGTACTCTGCGGTCAGGGTGTAACTATCTCTCGTGCCGAGGCTGAATTTAAAGAATTTGTAGAGAAGGCAGGAATACCTGTGGGGAACACACTTAATGGAATGTCTGCATTTCCGGAAGGCCATCCGCTGGCTGTTGGTATGCTTGGCATGCATGGGAATTATTCTCCCAATATCAATACCAATAAGTGCGATGTGCTGATTGCCATTGGAATGCGTTTTGACGACCGGGTAACCGGCAGTGTGAACACTTATGCCAAACAGGCCAAGGTAATTCACATTGAGATTGACCGGGCCGAGATTGATAAGAATATCAAGACCGATGTGGCCATTCACTCCGATGCAAAACTTGCGCTTCAGTTGCTGCTTCCCAAAATTCAGCCAACCGAACATGCCGAGTGGCTTGCCTCCTTCAGAGAGCTTGAGGCTATTGAGCAGGAGAAGGTGATTAGTAAGGACTGTTTCTCCAGTGATCCCAAAATGCATATGGGAGAAATAATTCATACGCTCTCTGAGAAAACAGATGGAAGAGCTATTCTTGTGACCGATGTGGGTCAGCACCAGATGGCTGCTGCCAGGTACTACAAGCATAAGGAGAATAATTCATGGGTTTCTTCAGGTGGACTGGGGACAATGGGTTTTGGCGTACCGGCTGCCATGGGTGTGGCTTTTACAAATCCTGATCGCCCGATTGTTTCGGTTTCCGGAGATGGTGGGTTCCAGATGACCATCCAGGAGCTGGGAACCATCTCACAGTACAAGCTGCCTGTAAAGATGATCCTGCTTAACAACCAGTACCTGGGTATGGTAAGACAATGGCAGCAACTCTTTTATGATGGACGATATGCCAGCACCGGGCTCACCAATCCGGATTTTGGTAAGATTGCTGAAGGATTTGGTGTTCCCTCTAAGAAAATTACAGATCGGGAAGATCTCGATCAGGCCATGGATGATTTACTGGCTTTTGACGGGCCGTTCTTGTTGGAGATTGAAGTTCAAAAGGAGGGAAATATTTTCCCCATGGTACCAGCCGGGGCTTCCGTATCAGATATTCGTTTAGACTAAAGCATTATAGAGATGAAAAAGGAATATACACTATCCGTATTCAGTGAAAATAAAGTGGGACTCCTACACCGGATTACCGTGATCTTTTCCAGAAGGAAAATAAACATTGAGTCCTTAAATACGTCTGAATCAGAAATAAGGGGAATCTACAGGTTTACCATTGTGATTAAGGCCACTGAAGAGATGGCCAAGTCGGTGACATCGCAGATTGAAAAACAGATTGGAATCCTGAAGGCATTCTATCACACCCTGGATGAGATTGTTTACCAGGAGATTGCTCTCTATAAGGTGCCTACCGCTGCCTTTGCCCATGGCGATGAAGTGGAGAACCTGATCCGCAGGCACAATGCCAGGATCCTGGCCATTGAGCCTGACTATATTGTGGTGGAGAAAACCGGACATAAAGAGGATACCAAACAGCTATTCAGAGAGCTGGAATCTTACGGTGTGCTGCAGTTTGCCAGGTCGGGCCGGATTGCACTTACCAAGCAGATAAAGGAGATTTCTGCCTACCTGAAGGAGATTGAAACACATCACGAGGAGACAGCTGGTGATATGGTAACTTATTAAGGGAAATATTAATAATTAACAACAGATAAAGATTAAAATGGCAAAATTGAATTTTGGCGGCGTTGAAGAGAACGTTGTAACAAGGGAGGAATTCCCCCTTTCAAAGGCACGGGAAGTGCTGAAAGACGAATTGATTGCAATTATTGGATATGGTGTTCAGGGCCCGGCTCAGGCACTAAACCTAAGAGACAATGGAATCAATGTTATTGTTGGACAGGCTCCCGAATTTAAGGCGGACTGGGATAAAGCTGTAAAAGACGGTTTTGTACCTGGTAAATCCCTTTTCCCTATTGCGGAAGCCGCTGAAAAAGCTACTGTGATCCAGTACCTGGTATCAGATGCAGCTCAGAGCGCTGTTTGGCCCGTCCTGAAACCATGCCTGAAGGAGGGTGATGCACTCTATTTTTCACACGGATTTTCAATAACTTATAAGGACCAAACTGGTGTGATACCTCCTGCAAATGTGGATGTAATCCTGGTAGCTCCCAAGGGATCAGGAACCAGTGTTCGCCGTAACTTTCTGGCAGGAACAGGCATCAATTCAAGCTATGCCGTCTTCCAGGACTACACTGGAAATGCTGAAGAGCGTACACTGGCACTGGGAATTGGGATTGGCTCAGGTTACCTTTTTGAGACTGATTTTGAAAGCGAAGTTTACAGTGATCTCACCGGAGAACGTGGCGTTCTGATGGGTGCTCTTGCCGGAATTATGGAAGCGCAGTATGATGTACTTCGTGAGAATGGCCATAGTCCCTCCGAGGCATTTAATGAAACAGTTGAAGAGCTTACTCAGAGTCTGATTCGTCTGGTGGACGAAAACGGAATGGACTGGATGTATGCCAATTGCAGTGCCACAGCCCAGCGCGGAGCTCTGGATTGGAAACCTAAATTCAAGGAAGCCACATTACCTGTTTTCAAAGATCTCTATCACAGGGTGAAGACCGGAGAAGAGACCAGGGTTGTACTTGAAAAAACCAGCGGTGCTGACTATAAGTCTCATCTGGAAGCTGAATTGAAAGAGATTCACGACTCAGAAATGTGGCAGGCTGGTGCGCAGGTGAGAAGTTTGCGCCCACAAGATTAGTCGATAGTCGGTAGTCGATAGTCGGTAGTCGGTAGTCGGTAAGCGAAAGGATTTAGGATCAGATATATGCGGTTCTGTTATGTCTCAAAACATGAGATATTGGCAGAACCGCTTTTTCTTACTAAATTTGCAATCCGGGCAAGTCTTATACGACCAGCTCCTGCAGAATTCCCCCAGGACCGGAAGGTAGCAAGGGTACGCGGTTGTAGCGGTGCGATATAAGTAGCTTGCCCGTTTTTTTTGCACAAACCACTAACTATATAATTCCTGTTATCATGGAAGAAAAAACTAAAGCCCCCTTCTGGAAACCAGCGTTAATTTATGGTGCAATTCTTGGATTCGTTGGGATTCTTGTTGGTGTGATTTTTTATGTGATGGACCTTGCAGCTGTAAGCTGGACCCAATGGGTTAGTCTCCTTATTAGTTTGGTGATCATGATCTACCTCCTGGTGAATTATAAGAAAGAGTATCTGGGTGGATATGCCAGTTTTGGACAGATATGGACAATGACTTTTGTGATAGGGATCATAGCCACAATCATAGGCGCGATTTACACCTACATTCTCATGGGCATAATCGATCCTGAATTGATTGATAAGATGAGGATTGCAGCCGAACAAAAGATGCTCAATAATCCCAGAATTCCAGAAGCTTATATGGATACAGCTCTGGAGCGGTTGGAAAAGAGCATGAGCCTGAACAGGATAATGATCATGTCGATGATTTTTGGTCCGGTTTCCTGGGCGATCTTAGGTTTGATCATTGCTGCATTTGTAAAAAAGAAAAACCCGGCAGATCAAATAGCCTAATCTTTAATATTCCAAATGGATGTATCGATTGTAGTTCCCCTGTTTAACGAGGAGGAGTCACTTCCCGAATTATGTGACTGGATTAACAGGGTGCTCTCCTCTCACAAGCTCTCCTATGAGTTGATTCTATTGGATGATGGGAGCAATGACAAGTCCTGGGAACAGATCGAGATCCTGAAAGCTAGCTTTCCCCAGATCGTAGGAATTAAATTCAGAAGGAATTACGGAAAATCGGCAGCCCTGCACACCGGATTTGGAGTGGCTCAGGGAGAGGTAGTCTTCACCATGGATGCTGATCTGCAGGATAGTCCGGAAGAGATACCGGAAATGCGCAGGATGATAAAGGAGGAGGGATTTGATGTGATAAGTGGTTGGAAAAAGAAGAGATATGATCCTTTTCTTACCAAGCGCGTTCCCACCAAACTATTTAACTGGGCAGCCCGAAAGGTAAGCGGAATTCGTCTGCATGACTTTAACTGCGGATTAAAGGCTTACCGGCTCAATGTTGTAAAGAGTGTGGAAGTATATGGCGATATGCACAGGTATATTCCTGTGCTGGCAAGCAGCAACGGCTTTAACAGAATAGGGGAGAAGGTGGTGCAACACCAGGAACGGAAGTATGGCGTGACCAAATTTGGTATGGACCGCTTTATGAAAGGATTTCTGGATCTTCTGACGGTCTCATTTCTAACCAGGTTTGGGAAGAAGCCCATGCATCTGTTCGGTTTCCTGGGCTCATTTATGTTCCTGGTGGGGCTGGGCATTGCCCTCTACATGGGGATCGATAAATTGATTGCGCTGCTTAAGCATGTTCCGCAGAGGTTGATTGCCGATAGTGCTTTCTTCTATATGGGGCTTACCAGCATGATTATGGGAACACTCCTGTTTATTGGCGGTTTCCTAGGGGAGCTAATCTCCAGAAGCGCGATGGACAGGAACAATTATGAGATAGAAAAGAAAATTTGAATACATATCAAAAAAGCAGAGTAGATGAAGATTCATTTGATATCAGGAGCATGCGGATTTGTGGGGAGAAATATGGTAAAGCGCTTATACCGTACCACTCAGGACAAGCTTTTTATAGTAGATGACCTTTCCATTGGAACACATCCGTCTACTTGGATGGAGTATTCGGGATCGAAAATGATTCAGGATCTGGAGGTCATCGGTGAGGATGAACGCATCTACTTCTGGAAGGGCGATTTCAGGGACCTGCTATTCAGGTTCAGAATGAATCCCAGACATATTCAGGAGACCTATGGGCTCGACTTTGATAAGTTTTCAGATGTATTTCATTTTGCTGCCATAGTGGGAGGCAGGTTAAAAATTGAGGGAGATCCCATGGCTGTGGCCCTGGATCTCTCCATCGATGCCGAATTTTTCTACTGGGCATGTCAGCATAAACCAGATCGAGTATTGTATCCAAGTTCCAGTGCTGCATACCCCATCAGTCTTCAATCACCCACAGGGGCCATTGCATTGAGCGAATCCGACATTGATTTTACCAAGAACCTGGGCGTTCCTGATATGACCTATGGATGGTCGAAACTCACAGGCGAATTTTTGGCGCAGATTGCTGCCAGGCACTATGGAATTTCGGTGGTTTGTATTCGCCCCTTCTCCGGATATGGTGAGGACCAGGATCTTACATATCCTGTGCCGGCCATAGCAGCCAGGGCTGCCAGGAAGGAGAATCCCTTTGAAGTCTGGGGCTCGGGTAAGCAAGGCAGGGACTTTGTGCATATAGACGATGTACTGGATCTGATTTTTATTCTAATGGACAATGTGTCCGATGGAAGTGCCTACAACATTGGTTCAGGAAAGCTTACTTCATTTCTGGATCTTATTGGTGTATTTACAAAGATTGCCGGATATTCACCCGAGATAAAGCCCCTGCTTGACAAACCTGTGGGTGTTCACTCCAGGTATTGTGATATGTCGCTGGTGCAGGAGAAATTTGGATGGAATCCAACGATCTCCGTGGAAGAGGGCATGAGAAGGGTGTACGAAGCTGCATTAAAGCAGATCTAATTTTTTCCGGATGAGAAAAATCGTCGTATTTGGACCAGGCCCTCAGTTTAAAGGGGGAATTGCCAATTACAATACTTCCCTGGCCAAGGCACTTGACAGGAACAAAGATCTGGAGGTGCACATAGTCTCATGGATCCAGCAATATCCTGCCATTATTCCGAGGGATTTTATCGACCGAAAAAGCAAAACAGATCAGCTGGCCGGTACCCGCATCAAGGTCCATTACCTTTTAAATTACAACCGTCCGGGTACCTGGCGGAAAACAGTGAAGCTGATTCGGAGCTTACAACCCGACCGGGTGATTATTCAGTGGGCCATTGCCATCCAGGGGATTCCGCTTCGTTTCCTGGCCAGGAAATTGCAAAAAGCCGGGATCCGGGTCTTTTTTGATCTCCATTTTGTGGTTCAGAAAGAGAACAGTACACTGGACCGCATGCTGACCCGTAGGTGTATCCGTTTCAGTGATGCCTACATAACCCATGCCCTGAAGACTTTCGATGAACTGAAAGAGCTGATTCCCACTAAGAAATTTGGCGAAGATGGCGTACCGGTACTTAAGCTTTATCACCCGGTATATGATATGTTCAAGAAGGACGAGAATTTCGATGTGCAAAGTTTTAAGTCCTCCCTTGGATTAAAGAAGCACGTCTTCCTCTTCTTTGGTTTTATCAGGAAGTATAAGGGCTTGCACAATGTGATTGAAGCATTTAATCTGGTCAGTCAGAAACGAGATGATGTATCCTTGTTAATTGTGGGCGAGTTATTTTGGAGTACACTCGACAATAAAAAGCTTTCAACACGGCTAAAGAATGCCACTTTTGGTTTGGCAAAAAGACTGTTTCTGAATAAACAGGATGACGAGAGGGATTATCGGCCTCTGGATCTGATTGAGAAATATAAGCTGCAAAATCAGGTCACGGCCATCACCGAATTTGTACCCAACGAAGACGTTCATAAATACTTCCAGGTCAGCGATTCGATTACGCTTTTTTACAGTGCCGCCACTCCATCAGGTGTGGAATCGATGTCTTATAACTTCGGACTTCCCATTCTGGCAGCCCGCGTTGGGCACTTCAAAGAAACGGTGAAGCAAGGATACAATGGTTACCTGGCTGAGCCCGAAAATCCGGCTTCCATGGCTGAGGTGATGCTGCAATCAATTGATACCCCTATTCCCGCAGAGCATGTTTATGCCACTTCGGCCGAGATGAGTTGGGATAATTATGCGTCAGCGATCCTGGAGCATTAATTGCATCTCTGTCCAAGCAATGATTTCTTTAATTTGGGAAGGGGCAAACCACCTGTATTGATTTTCTTTCCGGAACCAGGTGAGCTGTTTACGGGCAAATTTCCGGGTATGCCTCTTAATCAGATCCACTGCCTCATCCAGCGTGACCTGCCCGTCCAGGTATTCAAAGAGTTCTCTGTATCCCACTGTCTTTAATGCGGTGTATCCCCGTAAATGTTGAACTTCTTTTGCCTCCTCCAGCAATCCATCCACCATCATTTGATCGACCCTTTCATTGATGCGGTCGTACAATACTTCCCGCTCCATATCCAGAGCGATCCTGATGATGTGAAAAGGTCGGTCCTTCTTGATTGCTTTCAAAAAACCCGAATAGGGTAAGCCGGTTTGAACAGAGATCTCCAGGGCCTTTAATACCCGCATGTGATTTTTCAGATCAATTCTTCCGTAGGATACAGGATCCAGTCTCTTTAACTCCAAAGTCAGGGCTTCCAAACCTTCTGTTTCGAACCGCTTAAACAGACGATTTCTAATCTCTGGATCGGTGGTGGGTAAATCGTCAATACCTTTACAAACGGCATCTATGTATAGGCCTGAACCTCCAACCATAATCACAAGATCGTGTGACTTAAAGAGCTGTTTAAGAGTCTCTAGCACCTGGTGTTCAAAAGTGCTGGCATTATACGTATCCTCAACAGAGATGGTCTGTATAAAATGGTGTTTTACTACGGCCAGTTCTTCGGCAGATGGGACGGCTGTACCAATGGATGTTTCACGGTAAATCTGACGGGAGTCGGCCGAAATAATTTCTGTTCCAAAATGTTCGGCAATTTGGACACCACAGGTAGTTTTTCCTACGGCGGTGGGACCGGCAATAACCATTAGTGTCTTATCCATTTTAATAGTCCTCTGGCATACTGTCCTCAAACATATCCGGATCAAGGTCATCCAGTCTCAGATTTTGGGGATCTTCATCCTCGTCTTCCAAACCATCCCTGGATGGATCGGAATCATCCGCCATAAGATCGAATTTAAGCTGGGGTGGCGGATCTCCGCCCTCCTGTGCAACGAATGGAGTATCTTTGCTTGAGCTTTGATCCTCCATCTCAATAAGCTCCATATAGAAGGCCCGCTCCGCAAAAAAATCAAATACATAGATCATTCGCTGGTTGATCTCTGTAAGGGGTTCATCAAGTGTTACCTGGTCCATGGTGGGCGTGCCCTGATTCGGATCCTGCATCATATCAATGAGCGCGATTTCCTGCTCTTTTTCCCATAATTCGTTGGTGATAAAGAAGGAGGCTAGCTGGTTTGCATCATAGCCCAGGTTTTCCTGCAGGACTTGGTGCAGTTCAAGAAATGTATCTGAACCTTCGGTTACCACATCCCTGAAAAAATTTGGATCCTCATCACTGACTATTCTGAAAAGGTAAATCATATTAGTCTTATTCATTTAAAAACCTGATGGTGTCTACCCCATCAGCATAGTCCCAGGGCATGGGCTCCTGGGTTGATCCAGGTGGTACTGCTCCTTGAATTCCGGGGTGTACTGAAACCACGCACTGGATCTCTTCTTTGCGGCTGGCAAGCAAATCCTCAACCCATTTAATTTCCGAATATCTTTCATAAAATACAACACCCACCGGACTGGCAATGGCCGAATCCTCTTTGAGTAATAGCACTTCATTATCCAAAAGCGAGGCCTGATTCATCAGATACATGGTCCGGTAATAGTCCACATTATTAGCGTACTTATTATGCTGGTATAGTGGGTGATATCTGTCCAGAACCCCCAGTAAGATTTTCAAGTCATACTCTCTGGGAATATATAGTTTGGTCACGTTCCTGCAACCCATGCCGAAATAGGTGAAAATATCTTTCCCAATTCCAGCCAGCTCCTTTTCAGACTCCTGGCCAGTGAGCACAGCAACTCCATTTCGGTTCTTCCTGATGATATGTGGAATGTCCCTGAAATAATATTCAAAGTAACGGGCACTATTGTCGCTTCCTGTGGCAATGATCGCATCCATCCCAAAAAGCTTCTCATCGGCAAACGTTATTCTGCTGCCCATATCCGGATCAATGTCCAGGACCAATTCGGCCACTTTCTTAACTAGCCGGTCATCTTTGGAAGAAGGCTTGGCCAGAACTTTATGTCCTGCAGCCAGGACACATAACAGGTCGTGGAATCCCACCAGGGGGATATTTCCTGCCAGGATCAATCCAATGGTCTTTTGTTTTTCAGGTGGAAAACCAGGAAGATTATACATATCAAGCCACCTGAATAAAATCTCTTCCTTTACCATTTGCGAGATTCCGCGGAGAGCCTCCAAAATATACTCCTTTGTAAACCAGGGATTATATATATGCTCCGTCTCAATCATGGAAGCAAATTCAATAAAGTGCTTCTCGTTTAGTTCGACCAGCTCAGGGGAGTCGCGGCGAACATCATTCGGGAACTGCGCGATAAATTCACCCAGCCTGGCGAATGTGCTGATAAAGGGGTGTCTTTTTTGCAAGCTGCTATTTGTTTTCCTGCCTGATCAGGTTTAATGCCGACCCAGCCTTGAACCAAAGGATCTGGTTTTCATTCAAAGTATGACTGGCTGCAAAAGAATCAGACGTGCCATCGGCATGATGCAGATTTATTTCCAACTGTTTCCCCGGGGCCAGCTCTGTGAGACCTGTCACATCCACCAAATCGTTCTCTCGAACCAGGGTATAATCCTCCTTATTGACAAAGGTCAGTCCGAGCATTCCCTGTTTTTTCAAATTGGTTTCATGGATCCTGGCAAAGGATTTAACCAGCACCACCCTGACTCCAAGATGGCGGGGCTCCATGGCAGCATGTTCGCGGGATGATCCTTCGCCATAATTCTCATCGCCCACCACAATGGTTCCAATTCCATTGGCTTTATACGCTCTGGCTGTCTGCGGTACGGGTTCATATTGGCCCGATAGCTGGTTTAATACAGAATTGGTCTGGTCATTGGCCTCATTTACCGCCCCAATAAGCATGTTGTTGGAGATGTTATCCAGGTGGCCCCTGAATTTCAACCAGGGTCCGGCCATGGAGATATGATCGGTAGTACATTTGCCTTTGGCCTTGATCAGTAACTTCAGTCCCTTCAGATCCTCTCCATTCCATGGTTCAAAAGGGGATAGTACCTGCAATCTGTCAGAGTCTGATTTTACATGCACATTGATCCCACTGCCATCTTCTGCAGGTGCCTGATATCCGTTGTCCTCTACCTCAAATCCTCTTTCGGGAAGTTCCATCCCGGTAGGTTCATCCAGTTTCACCTTTTCTCCTTTTTCATTTACCAGACTATCGGTAAGGGGATTAAAGGTCATATCTCCGGCAATGGCCATGGCAGTTACAATCTCCGGTGAGGCCACAAAAGAGTATGTATTTGGATTGCCGTCATTGCGCTTGGCAAAATTTCGGTTAAAGGAGGTGATGATGGAGTTTTTTTCCTGTTTGTCCGCATTGTGCCTTGCCCATTGTCCAATGCAGGGACCGCAGGCATTGGCCAGTACCACGCCACCAATCTCTTCAAAGGTGGCAATCAATCCGTCCCTCTGGATGGTGTATCTCACCAGTTCAGATCCGGGTGTGACTGTGAATTCAGCGGCTACCTTCAAGTTCTTTTCCCTGGCCTGTTTGGCCACAGATGCTGCACGGGTAATGTCTTCATAGGAGGAGTTGGTACAGGAACCGATCAAGCCCACTTCCAGCTTCTGCGGGTAATCATTCTCCTTTACAGCCTTTGCAAATTCGGAAATAGGCCACGACCTATCCGGAGTGAAAGGCCCATTGATATGGGGTTCCAGCGTTGAAAGGTCAATTTCAATTACCTCATCGAAGTATAGCTCTGGGTTGGCATACACTTCAGGATCACCAGTCAGATGATCGGCAATGGAATCAGCTTCAGCGGCCACATCAGCCCGATCGGTTCCTTTAAGGTATTCCTTCATTTTGACATCGTAGCCAAAAAGTGAGGTAGTGGCTCCGATTTCTGCTCCCATGTTGCAAATGGTTCCTTTCCCGGTGCATGAAATGGATCCGGCACCCTCTCCAAAATACTCAACAATCTTTCCCGTCCCTCCTTTAACAGTAAGGACTCCGGCCAACTTTAAAATGACATCCTTAGCTGAAGTCCAGCCGCTCAATTTTCCAGTTAGTTTCACTCCAATCAGTTTGGGGAATTTGAGCTCCCAGGGCATTCCCGCCATCACATCCACCGCATCGGCACCACCCACACCTATAGCAATCATACCCAGTCCTCCTGCATTTACCGTATGTGAGTCAGTCCCTATCATCATTCCCCCGGGAAATGCATAGTTTTCGAGGACTACCTGGTGGATAATGCCTGCACCGGGCTTCCAGAATCCAATTCCATATTTATCGGAGACGCTTCCCAGGAAATCGTATACCTCTTTGTTGGCGTGATTGGCTGTTTTTAAATCCGCCAACGCTCCATCCTTTGCCTGGATCAGATGGTCGCAATGTACCGTAGAAGGCACAGCCACCCTGGCCTTACCAGCCTGCATAAATTGCAGCAGGGCCATTTGAGCCGTGGCATCCTGCATGGCTACACGGTCGGGCTTAAAGTCCACATAGTCTCCTCCCCGGATGAATGAGCGCAAACCGTTTTGATCGAACAGGTGTCCGTACAGGATCTTCTCGGTCAGGGTGAGGGGTTTTTTCAGAATATCTCTTGCGGCATTGATCCTTTCAGGAAATGCTTGATAGGTCTTTTTAATAACCTCAAAATCGAAAGTCATGGGCATAGTTTTGAATAAAATGTAAATATATTGGAAAATGGTCTGTAAGCCTGACATAATAGGCCAAAGATTGTTCAGAATTTTATATTTTTATTGAATATCTAAAACTCAGCCATGCGATTTGCAATGTTTCTTGAGAATCTGAGTATCGCCCTGACATCTATCAGGACCAATTTGCTTAGGACCATACTCACCGTTTTCATCATAGCATTTGGTATTATGGCGCTGGTGGGAATCCTCACAGCCATCGATTCCATTAAGAGCAGTCTGACCGACTCATTTAGCCTGATGGGAGCTAATACATTCACCATTGAATCCAGAAGTATGCGGGTACAGATTGGGAATCAGTCTTATCGAAAAAAGAACCATGATTTTATCTCGCACAAGCAGGCTCAGGAGTTTAAGGAGACCTATAAGCTTCCGGGTCGTGTGGCCATATGGACCAGGGCTTCCGGTTCTGCAATCGTAAAATATAAGGGCTATCAATCCAACCCTAATAATACTGTGCTGGGTGGAGATGAAGATTATATCTATACGGCAGGATATGAAATTGAAAAGGGACGGAATTTTTCATTCAGCGAGGTGGCAAGCAATGCCAACCTGGTCCTTATTGGTCAGGATATAGCCAAACAGGCTTTTAGTGACAATCAGAACCCGCTGAACAGGTTCATATCTGTAGGGAATGGCCGATACCGGATTATTGGAGTTCTGAAGTCCAGGGGGCAGTCGGGAGGAATGGGGACCGATCGAACCTGCATTATTCCCTATACCAATGTAAGACAGTATTTTTCCAGGCCCCGGATGAGGTATTCCATTAATGTGATGCCCAGTACTCCGGCAATGCTGGATATTTCAGTTTCAGAGGCAGAAGGAATCTTTCGCCTGGTGCGCAATTTGGATGCCAGGGATGAAACCGACTTTAATATTACCAAGAGTGATCAATTGGCTCAGATGCTGATTGAAAACCTGAAGTTTGTGACCATGGCTGCCACATTTATCGGGCTAATTACCCTTATGGGGGCTGTGATCGGATTAATGAATATTATGCTGGTCTCAGTCACTGAAAGAACCAAGGAAATTGGGACCCGAAAGGCTCTTGGAGCCAAGTCTATAATGATTAAACGTCAATTCCTATATGAAGCCATCGTAATTGGACAGCTAGGGGCAGTTGTTGGAATTATTTTAGGAATTGTTATCGGAAATGGTGTATCTTTAGCTATAGGTTCCAGTTTCATTATACCCTGGAAATGGATCATATTGGGAATTGGATTGTGCTTTGGTGTAGGAGTTGTTTCGGGATACTTCCCGGCAGTTAAAGCCTCCCGGCTTGATCCCATTAAGGCATTACGATACGAGTAAAACAGTGAATTAATATGGAAGATCTCTATCTGAAAAAGACATTCAACTCACCTGAAGTAGAGTTTATTGCCAAAAAAGGAGAACTCTCCCTCGAGGGAAGATCAATCCCGGAAGACCCGGGTGAATTTTTTGAGCTGTTGATTGACTGGATCAATGAGTACTTTCTGAATCCGGCCAAGGATACGGTGATGAATATCCGACTGGAATACATCAACAGCGGCTCATCCAAGTACATGCTCGAAGTATTGAGAATTATGAAGATAAACCATGATGCGGGCAAAGGTGTCCAGATCAAGTGGTACTTTGAGGAGGGTGATGAATCTATTCAGGAACTGGGAGTTCATTACGAGCAAACCATCCAGATTCCATTTGAGCACATCGAGTATTACTAATTTTCTTACGAAAATAACAACTCCCAGTAACCCACATCCACCCACTTAATGAATTTGAATCCCACCTGGGAGAAGTGGGCCACTTTCTTAAATCCGAACTTCTCATGCATTTTGATGCTTGCATCGTTGGGGAGAGAAATTCCTCCTATTATTGAATGGAAACCCTGTTCCTTTAATTGGCTAATAAGCGCTTCATAGAGGGTAGATCCAATTCCTTTTCCGGTAGCTGCCGGACTGAGATAGACAGTCGACTCCACCGAATAGCGATAGGCACACCTCCCTTTCCATTTAGATGCATAGGCATAACCTAAGATTCGATTCTGGTCCTCAAAGACAAGCCACGGCAAGGAAGGGATGATTTCGTCAATGCGGGATATCATGTCCTCTGTGGTAACAGGAGATTCTTCGAAACTGACGATGGTATTTTGGATATAGTAGTTATAGATTTTGCAGATCTGGGCTGCATCATCCAGTAAGACATTTCTTACCATTTGATAGTTTGATTTGAAAAAAAAAGGGAGCTGTTGGGCTCCCCTCTGATTGTATTAAATAGAGATCTTCTATGCGTTGTCTACAGAGCTCATGTGCTGCAGCAGTTCAATAACTTTAATGGAGTATCCCATCTCATTGTCATACCAGCTAACCACTTTAACGAAGTTGTCGTTAAGTCCGATACCAGCACCTGCATCGAAGAATGATGTGCAAGACTCGCCCATGAAGTCATTGGAAACAACAGCTTCTTCAGTATATCCAAGAACACCTTTCAATTCGCCTTCACTGGCTTCTTTCATGGCTGCACAAACAGCTTCGTAAGAAGCACCTTTTTCCAGGCGGCAGGTCAGGTCAACCACAGATACGTTAGGGGTAGGAACCCTGAAAGCCATACCTGTTAGTTTGCCATTCAGCTCGGGAAGTACTTTTCCAACAGCTTTGGCAGCTCCGGTGGAAGATGGAATAATGTTTTGTCCGGCTCCGCGTCCACCTCTCCAGTCTTTCATGGAAGGACCATCTACAGTCTTTTGAGTAGCAGTGGTGGCATGAATGGTGGTCATCAGACCTTCAACGATACCAAAACTATCATTCAATACCTTGGCAATAGGAGCCAGGCAGTTAGTAGTACAGGAAGCGTTGGATACAAAATTCATATCGCTGCTGTATTTCTTATGGTTCACACCCATCACAAACATGGGAGTGTCATCCTTTGAAGGGGCAGACATGATCACTTTTTTGGCTCCGGCGTCGATGTGACCCTGAGCACTCTCTTTGGTAAGGAAAAGACCGGTTGATTCAACCACATACTCAGCTCCTATTGCGTCCCACTTAAGGTCGGCAGGATTCCTCTCGGCTGTAACCCTTATGGTAGATCCGTTAACCACCAGGTTTCCGTCTTTTACTTCAACGGTTCCATTGAAACGTCCGTGAGTAGAGTCATATTTCAGCATATATGCAATATAGTCCACATCAATCAGGTCATTTATACCTACAACTTCTACTTCAGCTATGTCAGCAGCAGCTCTGAAGACCAATCTTCCGATGCGGCCGAATCCATTAATACCAACTTTAATTTTTCCCATGTTTTTAATTATTAAATGATTATACGAATTATTGTTTTTTTTATAACAGGAGTGCGAATTTACGCAATAATATCAAATCGGCAAAGTGCCGGAGGAGGCAAAATACCGATTTAACTATTTCTTAATAAGCGGGGTTTTTAAGGAAGGATTTCTGAGCTTTTCTTACCTTCCTTTTTTCTTTCCAGGACTTGGACCTTGCGGCCTCACTAATATCAATTATTTTACCGAATCTGTAGCCCACGTTGAGGTTAAAAAAGAGGAAACTATTATGCTCGGTGGCCATGATCATAATCTCTTTGGGATAGGCTGTCAGGCTGAGTCCGACCTCAAGGGCATGAACAATGGCATCTTTCTGACTGTATTCAAAGCTGAATCCCGTTTTCCCGTATAATCCAGGTAACACCTTCAGTTCGCTAAATCCCATATGGAAGGGGCCCCGTCCTCCGATCTGAGTCTGGTGAATACCGGGATTAAATTTCATATACTCTTTGCTGGTGGCCTCACCTATGGAAGAGAATGTATAAACTTCGTAGTAGATTGGTTTTGTGAATCCAAGGGAGAGTCCTCCGCTGTAGAACATTCTAACTGATATTCCGGTCTTATCGTGTTTTCGATATAATTCTTTTTGCCATCCGGCCGCTCCTTTCAATTCCCAGAAAAGATTTTGTTTCCCATATACATATCGATGCGTGCTGTAGTCGTAGGAAATAGAGGTCTTTACCTCTTTGGGGTGCTTCACATAGGCGAAATCTATATCGATGATAAACTGGTTCTTTGCATTCCGCCAATACCCGTATCTGTAGTTTCCACTGACTCCATTGGAGTTAAGAAAAATCCCGAAAGTCCTTTCGTCCCTCAGCATTACCCTCTTCTGTTCATCAATCTCTCCCTGAGCCATCAGGGAGCCTGCTGATAAAAGAGCGATAATTATGAGTATAAAATATTTGCTCATTGAGAATCAATAAGGATATCCAATACAAAGAAAACGAAATATTGAAGGGAATGTTGAAAAACGGACGAAAAAAAGATCTACCACAGGTAAATCCTCGAAACTTAATAAGGGCTAACCAGGCACTGGTTAGCCTACCTGCTCGCTTTGGTCAGTATCAACGTGGCTATAAGCGGGGCAAGCTTGCTTGTTACATGAACTCATAAGAATTCCCACCGCAAATACGACTGCTATGATGATCACTACTCTTTTCATGGTTATAATGGTTTTGATCCGGTACTGATGTGCTACAAATATATAATATATCTAATTATAAAAAACTTTGACTTATTAAGGTGTTTCCCAACTGTACGAGAAAAGTTTTACCAATGTTTCCTTTTTAACGATTATTCATAAAGCCTTGTTGTGCTAAAATGTCAATTAAAGCTTTAGAAAACAGAATATTGTCCTCTTTCTTATACCGTATACCAGTAAATACATGTGCCAGGCTCTTTGCGTTATTTTCTTTGACGAATTCCAGATTTGATGTGATCAACTCCTTGGTTTGATAGTGTTTATCTATTTCCTCATCGGAGTAATCGGAATATGTATCATAATGAATAACAGCTTCCAAAGGAAGCCTGTCTGTAAGTTCAGGTTGTTCATCGGGGTAACCAAGTGTAACCGTAGTGACGGGAATCACACCTTTGGGTAAATCAAGAATATCAATAATCTTACCGGCCATATAGGTGGTGGTTCCCAGGTAACAAATCCCCAAGCCTGCATCTTCAGCTGCCACACATACATTCTGGGCCACCAGCAATGCATCAATGGCAGCAGTGAAGAAGGAGAGAAAATTGTCATAACCCGGTTCTGCTCCCCTGAGTCTACACCACTTATTAAAACGGTTGAAGTCTGCGCAAAAAGTAATGACCACAGGAGCCTCCCTGATCATGGGCTGGTTAAAATGGCAGGGTGAAAGTTCCTTTTTAACCGCTTCATCGGTGGTAACCACCATGGAGTAGACCTGCATGTTTCCCGTCGTAGAAGCCCTTGTCCCGGCTTCGAGAATGTATTGCAGGATCTCATGCGGGATGGGATCGGTTTTGTATTTTCTAATGCTTCTGTGATTGAGTAGCGTATCGGTCATGGGATTAAAATTTGGGCAAAAATAGCTATAAATAGTCGGGATGATTCATTATTTTCGCCCAATCTATTTATAGCTCAAAACCCAACAACATGAAAAAACCAAATTTCTCCAGGTATGGTAAGATATCTGCAATTCTTGTATTGACCTTGCTGTTTGTGCCGAATCAGATCGAAGCAAAGGAAAAAACTGAAGGGATTGATTCGATGCTTTTGTCTGGTCTCAAATGGAGAGGTATAGGGCCCGCATTAACTTCTGGTCGGATCGCTGATTTCGCTGTAAATCCAAAAAACCACAGTGAGTGGTATGTGGCTGTAGCCTCCGGAAATGTCTGGAAGACCAACAACAATGGGACTACCTTTAAGCCCATTTTTGATAAGTATGGGTCGTACTCCACCGGAGTGATCACCATGGATCCCGGTAATCCAAATCTACTATGGCTGGGAACTGGTGAGAATAACCATCAGCGTGCACTGGGGTATGGAGATGGGGTTTATAAATCGGAAGACGGAGGGGAATCCTGGAAGAACATGGGATTGAAAGAATCGCGCCACATTGGGGGCATTGTGGTGGATCCCAGAAACTCCGATGTGGTATTTGTTGCCGCAGAAGGATCTGCCTGGGGACCTGGCGGAGACCGTGGTTTGTACAAAACAAGCGATGGTGGGGTAAGTTGGAAAAAAGTGCTGGAGGTCAGTGAAAATACGGGTGTGAATAATGTGGTCATCGATCCGGTGGATCCGGATGTTATGTACGCCACCAGTGAGCAGAGGAGACGGCATGTATACACAAAAATTGGAGGTGGACCCGAGTCTGCTGTTTATCGTTCCCTGGATGGTGGAGAAACATGGAACAAGTCCATGAAAGGACTGCCAAAAGTTCATCTGGGAGGCATGGGTATTGATGTGTCACCTGTTGATCGCAATGTGGTCTACCTAATTGTGGAGGCCGCAGAAGGCAAGGGTGGATTCTTCCGCTCTGAGAACCGCGGTGCCTCCTGGAAGAAGATGAGTGATCACCATTCCAGCGGTCAGTATTATAACGAAATTTACTGCGATCCGGTGGACGTGAATAAGGTTTACTCTATGGAGACCTATTCTTATGTAACAAAGGATGGAGGCAAAACCTGGAGTCGCCTGAGCAACGAGAACAGGCATGTGGATGACCATGCGCTATGGATCGATCCTTCAAATAACGGGCATTTACTGATAGGTGGCGATGGAGGAGTTTATGAGACTTATGATGGAGGGCTCACCCATCAGTTTAAATCTAATCTGTCTGTTACCCAGTTTTACCGGGTAAATGTGGACAATACAGAACCCTTTTACAATGTCTATGGCGGTACCCAGGACAACCGAACCCTGGGAGGGCCATCCATGAATAAAAGTGCTGTGGGTGTCTCCAGTGAAGACTGGTCATTTATTAAAGGCGGAGATGGATTCTGGGTGGCTATCGATCCGGAAGATCCCAACATTGTTTACTGTGAATCACAGTATGGAAATGTGCACCGGCACGACAGAAAAAACGGAGAGGGTATCTCCATTAAGCCCATACCCAGGAAAGGGGAGGAGACCTACAAATGGAACTGGAATGCCCCACTGGTAATCAGTCATCATTCCCATACCCGGATCTATATGATGGCCAATAAGCTGTTTCGTTCCGACGACCGGGGTAACTCCTGGGAGGTAATCAGTGAGGATCTTACCTCGGAGACAGACCGTAATACATGGCCGGTTATGGATCAATATTGGAGCAGGGATGCGGTAGTAAAAGATCTATCCACCAGTTTATGGGGTACCGGGGTGTCATTTTCTGAATCCCCTCTGGATGAAAATCTGCTCTACACAGGAAGCGATGATGGAGTAGTTGCTGTGACCGAAAATGGCGGAGAGACCTGGAATAAAGTAGCTTCATTCCCTGAAATTCCGGAATATACCTATGTGAGTGATCTATTGGCCGATCGCTTCGATACCAATGTGGTCTACGCTACCTTTGATAACCGCAAACGAGATGATTTTACACCCTATGTGCTCAAGAGTACAGACCGGGGAGCTACCTGGGAGTCCATCACAGGAAATCTCCCCGAAGATGAAACAGTGCATACCATCGCACAGGATTCAGAAGTACCCGGACTGCTTTTTGTGGGAACCGAGTTTGGCTTTTATTTCACAAAGGATGGGGGTGAGGCATGGACCAAACTTACCGGTGGCCTTCCTATAATCAGTGTCCGCGATATAGTGATTCAGGAAGATAAAAATGACCTGGTACTGGCCACATTTGGCAGGGGATTTTATATCTTGGACAACTATACACCATTGAGGGAGCTTGCCAGGGAGAAGGAGATTATGGATAAGCCTGCTTTTATATTCCCTGTGGCAGATGCCATGATGTATATTCAAACCGGAGGGAAACTGGGACAGGGTTCTACGGTTTTCAATGCTAAGAATCCCGACTTCGGGGCCACCTTTACCTACTATCTGAATGAGGTGCCCAAGACTTTGAAAGAAATGAGAAAGGAGAAGGAGAAGGAACTCTTTAAGAATAAGCAGCCCATTCCTCAACCTACTCAAGAGGAAATAATGCTTGAAGAGGAACAGCAGGAACCCACTTTAATCTTTACCGTGTATGATAAAGATGGTTATGCCATCAGAAAGTTGACAAAGAAAGCCTCCAAGGGTGTCAACAAGATTACCTGGGATTTACGCTATCCTTCAACCAGGCCTGTTTCTGCAGGTACTTCATCCGGAGGGCGAAGGGGAGGGTCCTCAGGTGGAAGCGGATTCCTGGCCATGCCGGGGGCTTATACCGTAGGGATGGATATTGTAGAAGACGGAGATGTGATTGCCTTGACTGAACCGGTAGCCTTTATTGCAAAGCTGCTGCAACATGCTACCCTTCCAGCAAAGGATTTTGGGGCACTGGTTGCTTTCCAGAAGGAGGTCTCAGAACTTTCAAGGGTGATGGCAGGTACGCAACGTCTTGCACAGGAACAAACGGGGAAACTGGATGCCATCAAGAAGGCCCTGGTTCAAACTCCTGAGGCTGGTGTTCAGATGGGTGCCAGAGTAAAAGATCTAGAGGCACAGTTGAAAGATATCCAGTATGCACTAAATGGTCCACAGGCCAGGGCAAGCTGGGAAGAACTGCCCCCCATGCAGATGCCTTTAAACCGGCGCTTAAGTACCATGACCTATACCCACTGGTCGTCTACATCCGAACTGACCAAAACTGAGACCGATCAGCTGGAAATCCTCAGGGAGGAATTTCCACCTGTACTCTCACAACTGGAGCTGGTTGTGGATGGAATCCGGGAGCTTGATCAGGAACTGGAGGCTTTAAAAGCACCCTGGACCCGGGACGGGTTCCGGAGTTAAACTAAGAGGATAGATTCTACAATGATTTAACCGGGACACAGATATCCACGGTGAAGGTGGGCGGATTCTCCTGAGTGTGCTCCTCGGGGTAGTACTCATAAGGATATCCATCCGAAGGTTGGTAACCGCTATCGGCCAACCAGCGGCAGACTGCATCCCAGGCTTCTCCAAACTGATGAGGTTTGACTTTAAAGCTGCCCACAACGTATTTGCCGCCTGGAACATGCATTTTCCCAAATTCTCCTTCGGGTTTTACATCCTCCTCTACGGTAATACAGGCACTCTGTCTAACCTTTTCCATCTCCACAACCTTGGGGTCGTCGTGGTAAACGGTGACCGTTTTGGTCTTTGGGAAATTTAACAATCCCCTGGGGCCGGCCCACTTCATTAGTTTCTCAAAGGCACCGCCAATCTGGTCGAATGCGCCTACATGTCTGCAATAGATCAGGTCCATGGCAGGCATTTCATTTACTGTAATGTTTTTTTCCATGTTTGTGTTGCGATTTAGTTTCAAAAATTCATCGCTAAAGTACATGGTAGGGGTGGTGTGGGATTGATGATCCTTGCGGTCAGGTTGACTATTCTTGCTGTCCTGCTCCATCTGGTAGGTTCTGAAGTCACCGGTATTTTTCCCGAAGTGGGTCTTAAATGCCCTGCAGAAAACCGCTGTGCTATTAAATCCGCAAAGAGCTGCTACTTCTGAGACCGGACGCTGATAATCAGATAGCAACATACTTCCCGCTTTCTGAAGCCTGATCCTTTTTACGTAATTGTTGATGGTCTCTCCGGTCAGAACCCTGAATATTCTATGGAAATGGAACGGGGAGAAATGGGCAACTCCAGCCAGAGTCTCCAAAGTGTGTTCATCCTCCAGATGTGAATCTACATAATCCACCACGCGATTTATCCTCTGGAAATAAGCCTTTCGTGATTGCTGTTGAATATTCATAGAGGTGTATTGTATTTTGATCCACTATTATACCATAGTTTACCGGGACTTGCTTGACCAATCTTGCCAATTTACATCATTTTTCAATAAATAAGTTGTGTTGTATGTTAGAATTACCTAACATTGTATTAGAAATATATAACATAATGTTAGAATTAGTTAATAAAACCCATATAGTGATGAGAAAAACCATGTTTATAGCGGTTCTATCAGTCAACGTACTGTCATCCATGATCTTCTGGATAGTCCTATCAGATGTGACATTAAATCTTAAGGAATCTTCATTGATCATTATTCTACTGGTGGTGGTCGTTTTTGCTGTTTTTTTTGCTTTTCGAAGGCTAAAAAGCGCCAAGCAGAACCTGCCCGCTGAGGATGAGATGTCTAAGAAGCTTTTGCGTAAAAATGCGGCCACCTCTTACTATGCATCAATTATTATGTGGCTTGCATTTATGTTTTTTGAAAAGCACATAGACCAGGAAATAAGCACGCTCATCGGAGCGGGAATCCTGGGGATGGCCCTGATCTATACTTTGAGCTGGATATATCACAACTACATCAGACGCTCACATGACTAACCGGATAAAAGAGTTACGGGCCCGGCACAACTTGACCCAAATGGACCTTGCACGCAAAGTGGGGGTAAGGCGTGAGACCATCGTCTTCCTGGAAAAAGACAAATACAATCCATCCCTGAAGCTGGCATATGACATAGCTCAAGAATTTGGATTACCTATTGAAAAGGTATTTCTATTGGGCCAATTGCATATCTTTAATGTTCAATCCAACAATAATTGATCATGCGAGATTTTAGAAAGTGGGTATTTTCAATCATCCTGGCATGTTTGTTCCCATTAAACGGGACCGCCAGTGATCCAAAGGTACCAGATCTAACAGTCCGGATAAGCTACATCGCCAACGAAGGTTTTCTTATAGAGACAAACCAGAAAAAGATCCTGATCAATGATATTGGAGTGAGGGTGTACAGGATGGTCCATGGCCCCTATCTGGTTGAAGATCCCAAAACCGGCTTAACCATTGATAGACATCGGAACATACAGAACCTGGGATTTTTGTTCGATGTGGGGGGTGTCAAAGTCTTCCACTGTGGCGATTCCAGTCCCCGGTGGCTGGAAGATTATGAGCATATCAGGCTGGATAAGGAGGGGATCGATGTGGCCATCATGGGCAGCGGATTTTTGGCTTCCACAACAGGATTTGGGATTGAGATTCTAAGAGACCTGATCAAGGCAGACCACATCATATTGATGCATATCCACCACGATCAGAATTCCTATTTCATCGATGTGGCCAAACAGGTAGAAGATGAATTCCAAAGTGTAACCATCTTTGAAACCCTGATGGACTCAAAAACCTTTACAGTATCCCACTAACCTACTAACCCATTAACACTTGCGAAGCAAGTTTACTAACCCTTTCGAAATGAATTAATTCATTTCGAAAGCTATACCCAGCTCGTCGGCTATCTCCTTCATCTCCTTTTGAACGGGTACCAGCACATTTACACCTTCTTTGCTGATGCGTTCCTCATTCTCACGCTCAGGATCGCCAGGGATCATCACCCGGTCGTATCCTTCTGCAGGTTTGGCTGCCCTGAAGGTTTCAATCCATTTGTCCATCTGTGATTTGAAGGCTTCGGGTTTCTGAAAGGCATCGATGCGCATGGCACCAAAAAAGTGTCCGGTACCTTCTCCAACCTTTTCCTCTTTCACCGGAAGGTATGCCACCGACGGAGGACAGAATGGACCGAAGTTGGCACCTGATAAGACGGCAGAAAAAATATCCACAATAGCACTCATACAGTATCCTTTGTGGCTTCCCTGTTCCCGGGTTCCGCCCAGGGTGACCATGGTTCCGCCCTCTTTGAGAATATCCGGATCATTTGAAGGAACTCCATTTGCATCCTGTACGTAGCCATATGGAACTTTTTCACCCATTTTGGCAGCCACTGCCAGTTTGCCACGAGCAATGGGGGTGGTGGAGAAGTCAGCCACAAAGGGTGGATGAATGCCTGCTGGAACTGCCACTGAAATGGGGTTGGTTCCAAGCATCTGAGAAACCGAGAAGGTGGGGGCTACCAGTGGATTGGCAATGGTCATGCAGATCCCAATCATATCGTTCTGCAAAGCCATCATAGAATAAAAACCGGCGATGCCAAAATGGTTGGAACCACGTGTGGATACCCATCCGGTTCCTGCCGTCTTGGCCTTTTCAATGGCGATCTGCATGGATTTGGTGGCAGCGATCATCCCGATGGCTCCATCCCCGTCCACAACAGCTGTACTGGGCGACTCATGAACGATCCTCACATCTGGCTTCACATTTATCCGATCTGCCTTCCAAAGCTGGAAGTAGTCTTTGATCCTGATCATTCCGTGACTCGAATAGCCCCTTAATTCGGCGGCAATAAACACATCTGTGGCCATTTTGGCGTCTTCGGGCGTGCATCCCATTTTTTCAAATACTGTCCTGGTAAACTGCTCTAGATAATCTACTTTAAACATAATTTCAGATTTAGTTTTTTCTGTTAAATTTCCTTGATCTGGCCTGCGCAGTGGGCATAATAAGCATGTCATCAATATTTACATGGGATGGCCGGGTCACTACAAATAAAATGGCATCGGCAATGTCTTCAGCATAGAGTGGGGTATATCCGTCATATACCTGGTCGGCCATCTTGGAATCTCCCTTGAAACGCACCAGGCTGAATTCGGTTTCTGCAGCTCCGGGATCGATTGAGGTGACTTTGATTCCATGATCGACCAGATCGATTCGCATGCCCTGAGTAAGACCGTCCACTGCGAATTTGGTGGCATTATAGACATTCCCCCGCTCATAGGCCTCTTTCCCTGCGATGGAACCTATATTGATAATGTGTCCTTTTTGCCTTTTCACCATACCCGGAGAGATCATCCGTGTCATATAAAGTAAGCCTTTGATGTTGGTATCGATCATCTGCTCCCAATCATCTATTGAACCTTCATGAATATGGCTAAATCCGGCAGCGAGTCCGGCATTGTTTACAAGCACATCCACATCTTCCCATTTTCCGGTAAGTTGCAGACAGGCTTTACTAACTGCATCCCGATCCCTGATGTCGAATGCAAGGGATAAAACATCGGCCTCTGTTTTAAAACGAATCTGCTCTTCCAGTTCTTCCAGCTTTTCTATCCGCCGGCCGGTTATAATTATATCAAAATCATTCCTGGATAATAATTCGGCTGTGGCTCTGCCAAAGCCTGCGGTTGCTCCTGTGATAATTGCAATTGGTTTCATGGGATTGGATTTCTAACAAAAGTAAAAATTATCTTGATGATCTATTCACTATATTTGTGTGTAAACTTTGAAAAATATGGATTTGAATGCAGCCCAACTAAAGGATCGTGCCCTCTCTTACCTGACCCAGGATGAACTATATTCCATTGAGTCGATGCTGGGCAGGGAGCCTAATCCGTTCGAATTGAATATGTTTGCTGCCATGTGGTCGGAACATATTTCTTATAAAAGCTCCATCAAGTGGCTTGATGAGATTCCGCGTGAAGGCAAAGATGTTTATGTACGCGCCGGGGATGAAAACGCTGGTGCGATCCATATCAATGAAGAGCTGGTCTGTGTGATAAAGATGGAGTCGCATAATCACCCCATTGCCATTGATCCCAGACAGGGTGCAGTAGGGGTAGGCAATTTAAACCGGGATCTGATTACCATGGGAGCAAAACCCATTGGTCAGCTGAACATTCTCCGTTTTGGCAATCCAAAGGAGAAGCATGTAAAGGATATGGTCAATGCTGTTGTGGGTGCACTGGGGAGTTATTCCAACAATTTTGGGGTACCTGTGGTAGGCGGTGAGATACTGTTCGATCCCAGTTACAACTATAATCCGCTGGTTAACCTGATGGGGGTGGGGATCATCCAAAAAAGCAAGATGATCAAAGCAAATTTTAATGATACTTCGCAAAAAGTGATCCTTCTTGGAAAGAAGACTTCGGGCCGCGGTGTTCATGGGGCCGGATTTGCTTCTAAAGCCATTGTGAAAAAAGGACAGATGGTTCCGGAATCTCAGGTGGCTGATCCTGCCACAGGAAAAATTTTGATGGATTGTATCTTTGAGTTGAATGAACTGGGATACATCGGTGGCATGCAGGACATTGGTGCAGGTGGGGTATTGTGTGCCGCGGCTGAGATGGCTGACCGGGGAAAGAAGGGAGTCGAGCTCCAGCTTGATGGCATCCCATTGCTCAGGGATGATATTGATGCATTGGGTATTCTGTTGTCCCAGACACAGGAACAGATGCTGATGGCTGCCAATGAAAGGGATATTGAGGATATAAAGGCAATTACTGACAGGTGGGGACTTGAATGTTCGTTAATTGGAAGAGTTACGGATGAGGAACGTATCAGGATTCTGGAGAAGAAGGAGGTTCACGGAGATCTTCCTGTAAGTCTGCTTGTTCGCGGAGGAGGGGCCCCGGTTTATCTCCGCGATATGAAAGAGAGGGGAAAAACTCCACTGGTGCTCTCTGCAGAAGATGTACCCATGCCGGGTAATTTGAAAGATATTGCCCGTAAAATGGTGTCACTTCCCAACATAGCTTCCCGTAGGTGGATTTATGAACAGTTTGATACCATGGCCGGACTGTCAAATCTGAGTGGGGGGTATGCTTCAGATGCAGGTATTGTTAAGATTCCGGGTCACGATCAGGCACTGGCCATGAGCGTGGATGGAAATGCACGATATGGGAAATTAGAACCCAGAAAAGGAGCCATGATAGCTGTGGCTGAAGCCTCCAGGAACATCATTTGCTCTGGAGCCAGACCCATGGCGCTGACCGATGGCCTAAACTATGGCGATCCTTCCGATCCATATGTATATAATGATTTTGCAGAGAGTGTTAAAGGGATTACGGAGGTATGCCGGACCATGGAGATTCCGGTTATAGCAGGGAATGTTAGTTTTCATAACCTGACTTATAACGGTGAGGATATCACATCGGTTATTCCCACGCCTGTAGTGGGTATGGTGGGTATTCTGGACAGCCACGAGAATGTGATGACTGTGAATTTCAGGAATAAGGGAGATATGATCTTTCTTGTTGGCAGGTCTGACAATGATATTTCATCCTCTGAATACTTATCATATGTACATATGGTGAATGAATCGGCGGCTCCGAAATTTGATCTGGAGTATGAAATGAAACTACAGAAGGTGTTGTCCATCCTGATCAAGGATCGCCTGGTTGATTCGGCCCATGATGTGAGTATGGGAGGGCTTTTTATTACACTGGTAGAGTGCGCTGTACCGGGCGGACTGGGTTTTGATATTACTTCACCGGCAGAAATTCGTGGAGATGCATTCCTGTTTGGAGAGTCTCAGAGTAGGGTGGTTGTGAGTGTTACACCTGAGAAGGAGACAGATTTTCTGGACTATATGATGGAAACCGGTATTCATTTTTCTGCGCTCGGACATGTAACCAAGGAGGAGCTGAGGATTGATGATGTATCGTTTGGTTTTATCTCCGATTATGCCCGGGATTTTGAAGAAGCACTTGAGCGGATTCTGTCAGATTGAGGTTTCTTCCAAAAATATTATACTAATTGCTCTATTTAGGCGTTAAATCAATAATGAAAAAAATCCCACTCTTTGTACTGATCTCCCTAATCAGCTTCAGTGCGATTTCACAATCTCAGGAGAAGAGGCCCAGAAATCTGACGGCCTTTGACTATAAGAGAATACACTTCGGATTTACAGTGGGATTTAATATGATGGATCTTGGTTTCGAAAGGAATTATGAAGCTGAAGATTTTATTTACGCCGATGTAAGCTACCCCTTACCTGGATTCCAGGTAGGAATAATATCAGATCTCCGATTAAATAAAAACTGGAACCTCAGGTTTATGCCTGGAATTAGTTTTGGCTCCAGAGAGATCTACTATTATGAGTACGATCAGGTAAATGGACCGGGAGATGAGGTTCAATTGGCAGGTGCAGAAAACCCTGTGGCCCTCGGACCTGGTTACCTGGATTTTCCTCTACATTTCAAATATCGTTCTGACCGGCATAATAACTACAGACCATACCTGGTGGGTGGCTTAAATTTCAGGTATGACATGGCCGCAAAAAAGGCTTTTGATTCGGAGTCTAACAATTACCTCAGGTTTAAACCTGCAGATTTGTATGTGGAATTTGGATTTGGAGTGGATACCTATCTGAAGTACTTTAAATTTGCTCCTGAAATAAAGTTTGCCATTGGGCTGGCAAACATCATCGCAGATGAGGGAAGGACTCCCTATCCACAGTTTATAAATTCCATCAACCGGGCCACTTCATATATAGTGATGCTTAACTTCCACTTCGAATAGAGGAAACCTTTGAAGCAAAGGTTTTACCTTCTTATTTCCGAGCACAGAACAGCTACAGAGGATGCCACATTGAGTGATTCAGATCCAGCTCCACTGGTGGAGAATGACGGAATGGAGAGCCGTTTCTGTATATAAGGATTATACCGGTCAGACAGTCCGTGAGACTCATTCCCAAAAAGAATCATCGGATTTTTATCCAGGGGGGTCTCGTAGATGTTTTCCCCATCTAGAAAAGTACCATAGATTGCTTTCCTTTTCATCCCGGGTCCATCCAGTATTTCCTTTAAATCTTTATAAATGATATGGATACGCGTAATAGCGCCCATGGTAGATTGAACCACCTTAGGATTAAAAGCATCAGCAGAATCCGGGGTGCATATCACATGACCGATGCCGAACCAGTCAGCCGTTCTGATGATGGTCCCCAGATTTCCCGGATCCCGGATCGACTCAAAAGCCAGTACAGGAGCGTCTGCCACTTCATCTTCGTTGAATTGTGGATCGGGTATGGTGACCAGGGCAAGGACTTGGGAAGGGGTGACCAGATTACTTACTTTCTTGATTTCTGTAGGGGCAGCTTCAATGGCTTCAATTCCTGATCCGGACAGCTCAGTGTGGTTTTGTCCGATCCAGGCTCCGTTAGCGAAAAGCGATTTGATCCTGTGACCCTTGCCAGCCTTCATAAGCTCCTTCACCAGTTTTTCACCTTCAATGATGTACAACTGATTTTTATCCTGAATTTTTTTTGACTCAAGGACCGAATCAGTTTTATTTGTGAGGAAGAAATCATCTTTTTGGTATAACTACAAAGATGAGAAAATAATCGGGTGGATTAAAATTCGTAATTTTACAGCATTAAGAGACAACATTGCACCGTAAGATTCCATATATACTCCTTTTTATCTTAGCGATTTCTCTCTTTTCCTGTAAAACTACAAAGTATCTTCCTGAGGATGAATACCTCATGGATAGCTACAAAATTGAAACGGGAAAGGGAGACTATGACAGCAGGCGCTTGCATGATTACATAAAACAGAAACCCAATAAGCGCATCATTTTCTGGAAGTTTTACCTGTCGCTTTACAACCTTTCCAATCCGGAAAAAGAGAATGGGTTTAACAATTGGCTTAGGCGAATCGGGGAGCCTCCGGCCATATATGATGAGGATCTTAAAGCGAGATCCGCCGAGCAGTTAGATCTCTATATGAAGAATAAGGGATTCTACAATGCCGAGATTACCGATACCACCATCATTAAAAAGCACAAGGCAAAAATCTATTATAATGTAGTACCCAATCAACCCTACCGGATACGTAACATCAACTATTTTTTTCAGGATGCTACACTTGCCCCTATGGTTCTGGCAGATACCACATCCACCAAATTCAAGTCAGGCGAATTATTTGATGTGGATGTACTGCAAGAGGAGAGGGTCCGTATAGAATCACTTCTGCGCGACAGTGGATATTATGCCTTCAACAGGGATTACATCTATTACTCTGTGGACAGCTCTCTGCAGAGTCACCTTGTGGATGTTACCCTTGATGTGAGGAACTATCCCAAGCAGGACCGAAACGGCAAGATCATTCATGTGGATCATCCGGTTTTCAAGATCAGAAAGGTCTATCTGATTACAGATTATGAGGCCATGTCTAATGCGGTTAGTGAGGATTCAGGAAGTGTAGTGCAGAAGGATACCCTGCTCTATGATGGGATTCATATTGTATATGGTAAAAAACCTAATATCAGACCTGGGGTAATCACTCAAAAGAACTACATCACACCAACTGCACTATATGATGCATCGGACGTTCAGCGCACCTACCGAAATCTCTCCTCGCTTAGCGCATTCAGTAAAGTGAACATTCGGTTTAGTGAGGTGGAGTCAGATAGCTCCTTATTGGATTGCGAGGTGATTGTAGCTCCATCTACCAAGCAGGCTTACCAATTGAAACTGGAAGGAACCAACTCAGCAGGAAATATAGGGGCCGCTGCCAATGTGAGCTACCGGCACAGAAATCTCTTTGGGGGTTCAGAACAGTTCGACCTCTCTTTTAAGGGAGCTATTGAGGCATTGTCAGAGAATATTTCAGAGGCCGACTCGACCTACTCAGGTTTAAACCTGATGCAGGAGTTCGGAGTGGAAGCAAGACTTCGGATTCCAAAGTTTCTGCTTCCTTTCAAATCGGAACAGTTTATTCGAAAATATAATCCCAAGACCAATATTCGCCTCTCCTACAATTATCAGAAAAGGCCGGATTACATTCGCACCTGGCCAATGCTTCATTCGGATATGACTGGAGAGGAAACGCTAAAACATTACACAAGGTATACCCGATTGAAGCCAGTCTGATACTTACTCCCTATAAATCCCAGGGTTTCCAGGATTGGCTTGACGGAAAGTACCTCTTTTATAGTTATGAGCCTCACCTGATTATCGATACCAGGTATTCTGTCGTATGGACCAATCAAAAGTTATTAAAGAATCAAAACTTCCAGGATATTCGTCTGAATCTGGAGACTGCCGGAAACCTTATGTATGCTGCTTACTCCTTGCTTGCGCCAGATCCGGGGAAAAACAACTACCAGCTTCTGGGAGTGGATTTTGCACAATACCTGAAGGTCGATATCGATTTTAGAAGTTATACCTTCCTTTATGAGGATGTGCTCCTGGTTCTCAGGGGATTTGCGGGGGTGGGTTATGCCTATTTAAACTCCACAGCCATGCCATTTGAGAAGCAGTATTTCTCAGGTGGTGCCAATAGCATAAGGGCCTGGCGGGTTAAAAGTCTGGGCCCGGGATCCTATGAGGATCCGACCAAGTCGCTATACCCAAACCAGACCGGGGATGTGAAGCTGGAGGCCAATATGGAATACCGGTTTAAGCTATTCTGGAAGTTGGAAGCAGCTCTTTTTATGGATGTGGGTAATATTTGGTCTTTATCTTCGCTGGATGACCGTGAAGGCGCCGGGTTTGAGTTCAACAGGTTTTACAAGGAATTAGCAGTTGGCACAGGTGCAGGTACCCGTTTTGTTTCCAGCTTTTTTGTTTTCAGATTTGACGTGGGTGTTCCCTTGCGAAATCCTTACCCCATTGAAGGACACAACTGGTTGCCAGGTAACAGAGGTGTTGCCTGGCAGGACCTGACCTTTAACCTGGCCATTGGTTATCCCTTCTAACCTGGTTGATATTACCAATATTATTTCTAATTTTGTGCCTCATTTTAAACCCAATCCATTTAATAAATATAATCATGTCCGATAAGATTTTAGATGTAGTAAAACCAGGTGTTGTAACCGGTGAAGATGTTCAGAAAGTATTTGCTGTTGCCAAGCAAAATGAATTCGCTATTCCCGCTGTAAACGTAGTGGGTACCAACTCTATAAATGCAGTGATTGAGTCTGCCAAAGTTGTTAACTCTCCTGTTATGATTCAGTTCTCAAATGGTGGAGCCATTTTTTATGCAGGTAAAGGACTTTCCAATGAGAATCAGAAAGCTGCCATTGCTGGTGCAGTAAGTGGAGCAAAGCATGTCCATTATATGGCTGAAGAGTATGGAGTCCCAGTCATTCTTCACACCGACCATGCTGCCAAAAAATTACTTCCCTGGATCGATGCATTGTTAGAGGCGGGTGAGAGGCATTTTAAAAGTTGGGGTAAGCCTTTATTTAGCTCCCATATGCTTGACCTTTCGGAAGAGCCTCTGGAAGAGAATATCGCTACTTGTAAGAAGTACCTGGAGCGTATGAGTAAGATTGGAATGACCCTCGAGATTGAGCTTGGTGTTACCGGTGGTGAAGAGGATGGAGTAGACAATACAGACATAGACAACTCATTGCTATACACACAGCCCGAAGATGTGGCTTATGCTTACGAGGAACTTTCTAAAGTAAGTGATAAGTTCACCATCGCGGCATCTTTTGGTAATGTGCATGGTGTTTATAAGTCAGGAAATGTTAAACTGACTCCAAAAATTCTTGATAATTCACAAAAGTATGTGGAGGAGAAATATGGCCTGGGTAAAAAGCCTCTCTTTTTCGTATTCCACGGTGGATCGGGATCAAGCCGGGAAGAGATTCGCGAAGCCATTGGTTATGGAGTGATCAAAATGAATATCGACACAGATACCCAATGGGCAGCATGGGATGGTGTACGTGCTTTTGAAGCCAAAAACCATGATTACCTGCAAGGTCAGATTGGAAATCCAGATGGAGAAGACAAACCCAATAAGAAGTTCTACGATCCAAGAAATTGGCTCAGAGAAGGTGAAAAATCCCTGATCGAGCGTATGAAAGTGGCTTTTGAAGATCTGAATTGCATCGATACGCTTTAATCTGAAACAGGATGTTGCAGGGCGGAAAAGGAGAACGGGACAGTTTCAGTAGCAAGTTCGGAGTTCTTGCGGCATTAGCCGGATCTGCAATTGGTCTTGGTAATATCTGGAGATTCCCATATGTGGTCGGACAAAATGGTGGTGGCGCTTTTCTGCTGATCTATGTGATTTTTGTGGCGGCCATCGGGATCCCTGTAATGATGTCGGAATTTGTAATCGGACGTTCTGCTCAGTTAAATCCTGTGGGCGCATTTAAGAAAATTGCACCCGGTACGAAATGGCACCTGGTCGGTATGCTGGGTGTTGTTTCCGTTTTTATCATCTTTGCATTTTATACTGTTGTTGCAGGCTGGACACTGGAATATGTGGTCCAGTCCGTCAGGTGGATATTATTACCTGAGAAGTTTGGGTTTGCATCTATGGACAATGCTGCGCTAACCCAGTTTTTTAGTAATCATTATGATTCCTTCACTTCAGGACTATGGAGGCCCATTATCTGGTTTGTAGTGATGATGCTGCTCACGGGATACATCGTTATTTCGGGAGTTAAAAATGGCATTGAGAAATTTTCCAAAATCCTGATGCCAGTTTTCCTGGTTTTACTACTTATCCTGGTATTAAGGTCTGTTACACTTGAAGGGGGCCGTGAGGGATTGGTTTTCCTTTTCAAACCTGACTTTACACAGTTTAAAGAAGCACCATTCCGGATTATCCTTGAAGCACTGGGCCAGGCGTTTTTCTCTTTGTCCATCGGGATGGGTACCCTCATCACTTATGGGTCATATATCAAGAAAAAGGTGAATCTTGCTGGTACTGCCGTAAGTGTGGTTGTTGCTGACACATCTGTTGCATTAATTGCCGGACTGGCAATTTTCCCTGCTGTATTCGCTTTTGGAATTGATCCGGGTGAGGGCCCTGAACTGGTCTATAAGACCCTGCCAGTCATATTTCAGAATATGCCTGGAGGATTGATCTGGGCATTTATGTTTTTCCTTTTGCTTTGCTTTGCTGCTATTACCTCCACCATATCGATGCTGGAGGTGATTGTAGCCTATTTTTCAGAGCAATTGAACATGTCCCGAAAGAAGGCTACCATTCTGTCGATGATCTCAGTAGGATTTCTTGGAATTCTCTGTACTGCTTCATCCGATGTCTTTGTTCTTTTTAATGCTTCACCAGACCTTATGCTTCCCCTGGGTGGATTCTTTATTGTGGTTTTTATTGGTTGGTTCTTTTCCAGGGATAATTCCAAAAAGGAGTTATCCAGTGAGGGATCATACAAGATCAGGTACCACAGTCTTTTTATGTTCCTGGTCAAATTTGTGGCACCACTTGCCATTGCATTTCTTTTTGCTCTTGGCGTTTACAGTAAAGTGATAACGCTATTTCCGGGACTTGGGTGATCTGTGACCACTTGTCACATTAACCCTTACATGATCAAAAAGCTATTACGGGAGGTTTATTTGCTGCCCCGGGGCGAGCAGCGCGCCCTGGTATTGGTCTCTTTTCTATTGATCCTATCTGTTGGAGGCAGACTTCTGGTCCAGCTTCTACCTGAAAGGGAGCCGGCAGGCATGGAAGAGTTTGTAAAAGAATCGAAAGCCCTTTTTGCATCTATCGCACGTACAGACAGTCTTCAAAAGGAGAGAAGCGATCGTCTCAAACAGAGTAAAAAGCCAAACTCCTTTAAATCCAATTCAACTTCCTATCACCACCCACCTTCCAACACTCCCCAATCCCCTATTAATATAAATAGGGCTGACTCAGCCCAGCTGTTACCCTTACCTGGCATCGGGCCTGTTTTCGCCAGTCGGATTATTAAATACAGGGAGCTGCTGGGTGGATTTGTATACATCGATCAATTGTCCGAAGTATATGGCTTTCCCATGGAAACACTGGACATGATCAGAGACAGGATCATGATTGATTCCAGTGCCATCCGTAAGCTCGTAATGGACAGTGCTTCCTTCAGAGAGCTGTTAAGGCACCCCTATCTGGAGCTGGAGGATGTGAAATCGCTGGTGGCCTATAGAGATTTTAAGCAAGATATCTCTACGCTTTCTGAACTACAGGAGAACCATATAATAGATGACACAACCCTCAGCCGAATTGGGCCTTATCTGGAGATAAATTGTGAACGAAATCATAAATAATGTTAAGCCTTGCAGGCAATTCGGATTTTCTGTTGTCTTTCATCTCTTTTTTTTCTATTTTTATAAAAGTGAAGATGAATAATTTGCCAATACTCCAGAATAATAGATATAATTTTTACTGCAGAGTTTTCAGTCTGAAGAAAATAAACCCGGGTTTAGTTGAATATTAGGATATGAATTTCTATTTTTGCGGCTCCAAATTTAAAACAGATTGAAATGATTGTAATTCCCATTAAAGAGGGTGAGAATATTGAGAGGGCCATTAAAAAGTTCAAACGAAAGTTTGAGAAGACTGGCGTAGTAAAGGAACTCAGAGCGCGTCAGGCTTATGCAAAACCTTCTGTAACCAAACGCCAGCAGAAGTTAAAGGCCATCTATATTCAACAATTGCAAATGCAGGAAGATTAGAATTCCGGGGTTTTGGCAGACTGATGAAAACTGCCCATGACCAGGATTAATGTTTTTTTGAGATACCTGCAGGCCGAGAAGAGGTATGCCAGCCATACCATCAAAGCTTATAAAAACGATTTAAACCAATTCCATGCTTTCTGTCAGAGTAATGACAAGGAGGGCATGGATTTGTATTATAAGACCATTCGATCCTGGGTGGTCTTTCTGATGGACTCTGGTTATAGTCCCCGGTCTGTTCATCGCAAACTAACCTCTCTCAGAACCTATTGCAAATACCTTATAAGTCTGGGTGAATTGGATGCCAATCCCCTTGATCGGGTTCTGAAACCCAAACTTAATAAGCGTGTTCCTGCTTTTGTAGAGGAGGCAAAGATGAATCAACTGCTGGATGATTTCGATTTCGGCGATGATTTTGAAGGGATCAGGAACCGACTGATATTGGATCTGCTCTACCAGACCGGAATGCGAAGAAGCGAACTTATAGGTTTGTCCACCCGTTCGATCAATATTTCCGGAAGAAGTCTGAAAGTAATGGGCAAGAGGGAAAAAGAGAGAATTATTCCCATAAGCGATGGATTGATTAATTCAGTTGAGCAATATCTGATAGAGAGAGAGCAAGTGGTTAAGGATCCTGTTGTAGAAGCGATGTTTGTTACGGCGAAGGGATATCCGGTATACGATAAGCTGGTTTACAGGATTGTAAACAGCTACCTGTCCATGGTAACCACACTGGATAAGAAAAGTCCCCACGTTCTCAGACATACCTTTGCTACACATATGCTGAACGGTGGTGCAGACCTGAACGCCATTAAGGAATTACTTGGGCATGCGAATCTTTCCGCCACCCAGGTATATACTCATAATACATTCAAGAAACTTAAGTCTATTTATAATCAGGCCCATCCAAGGGCTTAAATCAAAGGAGGTGCCCATGAATATCAAAATGCATTCAATTCGATTTGACGCTGATCAGAAACTCGTGGAATTTGTAAACACGAAAGTGAAGAAACTACCAAATGTTTATGACGACATTTTGGGTGCAGAAGTATTCCTCAGGTTGGATAAAGATACATCCGACAGGGAAAACAAGCTGGTAGAGATTAAACTTGATGTAAAAGGACAGACTGTTTTTGCAAAAAAACAGTGTAAAACCTTTGAAGAAGCGACAGATCTCTCCGTCGATGCTTTAAAGAGGCAACTGGTTAAACGAAAGGAGAAAATAAGGAAGAAATCTTCCTAGTTTGAACTGTTAAAAAAGGCTGCTTCGGCGGCTTTTTTTATGGCATTCAAAAAAGAGATATTTTTTTTTGTGTTTAAATCAAAATATTCATACATTTGCGAACCGATTTTGGAGGGTATAATTCATTGACGTTCTTAGTATGCCGATGTAGCTCAGTTGGTCAGAGCAGCTGATTTGTAATCAGCAGGTCGGGGGTTCGAATCCCTCCATCGGCTCTGATCTTTATACAGGAGTTCTTTTTTTAATGAAATAATACCGGGGAGATACCAAAGTGGCCAACTGGGGTAGACTGTAAATCTACTGTCGTACGACTTCGGAGGTTCGAATCCTTCTCTCCCCACGGACTTAGTCAAGAGTCGAAAGTGTGTTTATAAAGTTCTTTCGACTATAGACTATCGACTTGCGACTGGTTTACGCGGGAATAGCTCAGTTGGTAGAGCACAACCCTTCCAAGGTTGGGGTCGCGAGTTCGAGCCTCGTTTCCCGCTCAAACCTTGAGTAAGCCGATGTAGCTCAGGGGTAGAGCGCTTCCTTGGTAAGGAAGAGGTCTCGGGTTCAATTCCCGACATTGGCTCAGATAAATAGAAATGTAACAAAATAAACAATTGGTAAATTAATTATTATGGCTAAGGAAAAATTTGATAGGTCCAAACCGCACGTCAATGTTGGAACCATTGGTCACGTTGACCACGGTAAAACCACTTTGACCGCTGCTATTACACAGGTTCTTGCCAAGAAAGGTCTCTCTGAAATCAGAGACTTTGACTCTATTGACAATGCACCGGAAGAAAAAGAACGTGGTATTACTATCAATACCGCTCACGTTGAGTACTCGACAGAGAAACGTCATTATGCACACGTTGACTGTCCTGGTCACGCTGACTATGTAAAGAACATGGTTACGGGTGCTGCCCAGATGGACGGTGCAATTATTGTTGTTGCCGGTACTGATGGTCCTATGCCACAAACCAGGGAGCACATCCTACTGGCTCGCCAGGTGAATGTTCCTAAGATCGTTGTTTTCCTGAACAAGGTTGACATGGTTGATGATGATGAACTCCTCGAGCTGGTTGAAATGGAAATTCGTGAACTTCTCGATTTTTATGAGTTCGACGGCGATAATGCTCCTGTAATCCACGGTTCTGCACTTGGTGCACTGAACGGTGAAGAGAAGTGGGAAGACAAAGTAATGGAGCTGATGGATGCTGTGGATACTTATATCCCCATTCCTCTCCGTGAATATGAGAAGCCTTTCCTTCTCCCCGTAGAAGATGTATTCTCCATTACCGGACGTGGTACTGTTGCTACTGGTAGGATTGAAACAGGTATTGTAAACACCGGTGATGAGATGAACCTTATTGGTCTTGGAGCCGAAGGTCGCAAGACTGTTGTAACTGGTGTGGAGATGTTCCGCAAGATCCTCGATAGGGGTGAAGCTGGTGATAACGTGGGTCTGTTGCTTCGCGGTGTTGATAAGAAGGAGATTAAGAGGGGTATGGTTATTGCCAAGCCCGGATCAATCACTCCGCACACCGAATTTCAGGCGCAGGTTTATGTGCTTAAGAAAGAAGAAGGTGGACGCCATACTCCCTTCCACAATAACTATCGTCCCCAGTTTTACCTGAGGACCCTGGACGTAACTGGTGAAATTATGCTTCCTGAGGGAACTGAAATGGTTATGCCTGGTGATGACGTTGAGATCACAGTGAAGCTTATTTACCCTGTGGCCATCAACGTAGGTCTGCGTTTCGCTATCCGTGAGGGTGGTCGTACCGTAGGTGCTGGTCAGGTGATTAAGATAGCTGAGTAGCTTTACCTTATATAAAATAGGGAGTTCGGGTCGTAATTTATGAACCCGGCTTCTCTATTTTGAAAATATGAGTTTACGGGTGTAGCTCAGTTGGTAGAGCACTGGTCTCCAAAACCAGGTGTCGGGCGTTCGAGTCGCTCCTCCCGTGCAAATTAATAATGGAAATGAAGAGAATCGTAAACTATCTGAAAGAATCCTATAATGAGCTGGTTCACAAGGTGACCTGGCCTACATGGAAAGATTTACAGAGCAGTGCACTGGTAGTAATGGTTGCATCTCTGATATTTGCCCTGATTGTCTTCGCAATGGATATTTCATTTCAGAAAATCCTTGAAGGCATCTATAAATTAGTGTAATCCATGAGCAATCTGGAAAAAAAATGGTATGTTCTCAGAGCCATAGGTGGTAAAGAGAAGAAAGCCAAAGAGTATCTTGAAAGTGAAATTAGCAGGTTAAACCTGCAGGACTATATTGAACAAGTGTTGATTCCTACGGAGAAGGTATACCAGATCCGCAACGGTAAAAAGATCAGCAAAGAGCGCAATTATTTCCCCGGATATGTACTAGTTGAAGCTGCATTAACCGGTGAAATCCCGCATATCCTGAGAAATATCCCCAATATTATCGGATTTCTGGGTTCTGAAGTAGACCAGATGCCTACACCTCTAAGGCCCGCAGAAGTAAACAGAATCCTTGGTAAGGTGGATGAACTGACTGCAAGTGACGAAGAGATCACCATACCATTTTTTGTAGGTGAGTCGGTGAAGGTAATTGACGGTCCGTTTAATAGTTTCACCGGTATCATCGAAGAAGTAAACGATGAAAAGAAGAAGCTTAAAGTGATGGTGAAGATTTTTGGTCGCAAGACCCCACTGGAGCTGAGCTTTATGCAGGTGGAGAAAGATGGGTAGTAGTCGGTAGTCGATAGTAGAAAGTTTAAAGTGAAAAATTAAAAAATTACAATCTCCAGACAATGATATGTCCAAGAATGCTTCCTGTATGGTTGTCAGCGGATATTGTAAGCGGTAAGTATCTATATATATAAACAAAATGGCAAAAGAAGTAGAAGGCTTAATCAAGTTGCAAATTCGGGGTGGAGCTGCTAATCCATCCCCTCCTGTAGGACCCGCACTGGGTGCTAAAGGTGTCAACATTATGGAGTTCTGCAAGCAGTTTAATGGCAGAACCCAAGAGCAGGCCGGGAAAATCTTGCCAGTAATCATTACCGTGTTTTCCGATAAATCTTTTGATTTTATCGTGAAAACTCCTCCGGTGGCAGTTCAACTGCTGGAAGCGGCCAAACTCAAAAAGGGATCGGCCGAATCCAACCGGGTGAAGGTAGCAAGTGTGTCCTGGGATCAGGTACGCCAGATTGCTGAGGCTAAGATGCCCGACTTGAATGCATTTACTGTAGAGTCTGCTATGAGAATGGTTGCCGGTACCGCAAGGAGTATGGGAATTACCATTAAAGGTGAATTTCCGTCTAACAATTAATTCGTAATAAAAATGAGTAAACTTACTAAAAACAGGAAGTTAGCTTTAGAGAAGTTAGACAAGGACCAACTATATAATCTGGTTGACGCTGCTGAACTTGTGAAGGGGATGACCACCACCAAATTTGATGCATCGATAGATGTTGATGTACGTTTGGGAGTGGATCCTAGAAAAGCAAACCAGATGGTACGTGGTGTTGTAACCCTTCCGCATGGAACGGGAAAAGAGATCAAGGTACTGGTTCTGTGTACTCCGGAGAAGGAAGAAGAAGCCAAAGAAGCCGGAGCCGATTATGTGGGGCTTGACGACTATATTGAGAAAATCCAAGGTGGTTGGACCGATATAGATGTAATCGTCACCATGCCTCCTGTAATGGCTAAGGTTGGGAAACTCGGTCGTGTACTGGGTCCCAGAGGTTTGATGCCTAATCCAAAAAGTGGTACTGTAACCATGGAAATCGGTAAAGCGGTGAAAGACGTGAAGATGGGAAAAATCGATTTCAAAGTAGACAAATACGGTATTGTCCACACCTCTATTGGTAAAGTTTCCTTTACTGCAGAGAGATAGTTGAAAATGCTCGTGAGTTTATACTAACGATCATTAAACTAAAACCCACTGCAGCAAAAGGTACCTATATCAAAAGTATCTATCTCTCCAGCACCATGAGTCCTGGAATAAAGTTAGATCCTAAAGCTATCGAAGAATAATAATCGCTAAAGTGTCTCAATACGATGAGAAGAGAAGAAAAGGATGTAATTATTGATGACCTCGCAAATAGGCTCAATGACACAAAGCATTTCTATCTGACTGATATTTCTGCACTAAATGCAGAGCAAACGTCAAATTTAAGAAGAAAATGTTTTGAGAAAGAGGTCGGTTTACTGGTTGTTAAGAATACATTACTCCGTAAAGCAATGGAGAAATCAGAAGGCGATTTTAATGATCTCTACGATGTATTGAAAGATTCCACTTCCATCATGTTCAGTGAGACAGGTAATACACCTGCCAAAGTGATCAAGGAGTTTAGGAAGACCATGGAGAAGCCTGTACTTAAGGCTGCTTTTGTGGAGGAATCTATTTATATCGGAGATGATCAGCTGGATGCACTCTCCAATATTAAATCCAAAGACGAGCTGCTGGGCGATCTGGCCATGTTGTTACAGTCACCTGCAATAAACCTGGTGTCTGCATTAGCATCTGGAGGATCCCAATTAGCTGGCGCTTTGAAGACTTTATCAGAAAAAGAAAATTAATAACATTAAAAATTAATAAAAATGGCTGACGTTAAAAAAATTGCTGATCAGTTGGTCGAACTGACCGTCAAAGAAGTAAATGAATTGCTCGATGTTCTTAAAGAAGAGCATGGTATTGAGCCTGCAGCAGCAGCAGTTGCTGTTGCTGGTCCCGCTGCTGGTGATGAAGGTGCTGGTGCTGAGGAAAAGACCGAATTTGATGTGATCCTGAAAGCTCCGGGTGGAGCCAAGCTTCAGATCGTTAAGCTTGTTAAAGAGCTGACCGGACTTGGACTTAAAGAAGCCAAAGGAGTTGTTGATTCCGCACCTGCACCTATAAAAGAAGGTGTAAGCAAGGATGAGGCTGAGTCTCTCAAAACCCAATTAGAAGAAGCTGGAGCAGAAGTTGAGCTTAAATAATAGGGCAATCGCATTATCCACTTACAGGTTTAGACCCTTGGTTAACAAGGGTCTAAGCCTTTTTGCAGTTTAATAATTCACACCTTAATCCACGGATTAAAACGCGATGTCAATGCCAAATAAAAATCAAGACCGTATAAGTTTTGCTTCCATTAAGAATCAGTTGCAATACCCTGATTTTCTGGAGGTTCAGCTGAAATCATTTCATGATTTCTTTCAACTGGAAACTACACCTGAATTCAGAAAAGTGGAAGGACTCTTCCAGGTTTTTCAGGATAATTTTCCAATTACAGATACCAGGAATAATTTTGTTCTGGAGTTTATCGATTACACCATCGATCCACCTCGTTATTCAATTGACGAGTGTGTCGAACGGGGGCTTACATTCAGTGTACCGCTGAAAGCCAAATTGAAACTCTACTGTACCGATCCCGAACACGAGGATTTCGATACAGTGATTCAGGACGTTTACCTGGGAACAATCCCATACATGACCGAAAGGGGTGTATTTATCATCAATGGAGCTGAAAGGGTAGTCGTTTCACAGCTGCACCGTTCACCCGGAGTATTCTTCGGGCAGAGCGTTCATGCCAATGGAACCAAACTCTACTCAGCCCGGATTATCCCATTTAAGGGATCCTGGATCGAATTTGCGACAGACATCAACAATGTGATGTACGCATACATCGATCGGAAAAAGAAATTGCCGGTTACCACACTGCTCAGGGCCATTGGTTATGAGAGTGATAAAGATGTACTGGAGATATTCGGCCTGGCCGACGAGGTAAAGGTTTCCAAAACAGGTTTAAAGAAACTGATTGGGCGGAAACTTGCTGCACGTGTGCTGAAGAGCTGGATTGAAGACTTCGTTGATGAAGATACAGGAGAGGTTGTTTCCATTGAACGTAATGAAGTGATCATAGATAGGGAAACCGTTTTGGAACCCGAACATGTGGATGAAATCATCGACTCCGGAGCCAAGACCATTCTTTTACATAAGAATGTTCCCAATATCAATGATTTTGCCATTATCTATAACACCCTTCAGAAAGATCCGTGTAACTCGGAGAAGGAGGCTGTTATGCATATATACAGGCAACTAAGGAATGCCGAGCCACCAGATGAGGCCACTGCAAGGGACGTTATTGATAAACTGTTCTTTTCAGACAAGCGTTATGATCTGGGAGAAGTGGGTCGCTACAGGTTAAACAAAAAGCTTCAGCTGGATACAGCGGTGGATCAAAGGGTGCTGACCCGTGAGGATATTATACAAATCATTAAGTATCTGATCGAACTGATTAACTCCAAAACCGATGTAGATGATATCGACCACCTGAGTAACAGGAGGGTACGTACGGTTGGTGAGCAGTTAATGAACCAGTTCAGCGTGGGTCTTGCCCGTATGGCCAGAACCATTCGTGAACGCATGAATGTTCGTGATAACGAGGTGTTTACACCTACTGATCTGATCAACTCGAAGACACTCTCTTCTGTGATCAATTCATTCTTTGGAACCAACCAGCTTTCCCAGTTTATGGATCAAACCAATCCACTGGCTGAGATGACTCACAAGCGCCGGATGTCGGCACTTGGTCCAGGTGGTCTATCCAGGGAGCGGGCCGGTTTTGAGGTGCGTGACGTACACTATACACACTATGGAAGACTCTGTCCAATTGAGACCCCTGAAGGTCCAAACATCGGACTGATCTCCTCCCTCTGTGTTTTTGCACGGATTAGTGATCTCGGATTTATCGAAACACCTTACAGGAAAACTGTAGGTGGAAAGGTAGAATTGGCTAACAAAGGGATTGTTTACCTGAGTGCTGAAGAGGAAGAAGGTAAGCTGATTGCGCAGGCCAATGCACCTTTGAATGAGGATGGCACTTTTGTGAATCCCAAGGTAAAGGCCAGGTATGAAGCCGATTATCCGCTGGCAGAGAAGAATGACGTGGTATTGATGGACGTAGCGCCAAACCAGATTGCCTCCATTGCAGCTTCATTGATTCCGTTCCTGGAGCACGATGATGCCAACAGGGCACTGATGGGATCCAACATGATGCGCCAGGCAGTCCCACTGATCTACCCTGAGGCTCCCATAGTGGGAACAGGGATTGAAAGAAACGTAGTTAGCGATTCAAGGCTACAGGTCAGGGCCGAGGAGGATGGTGTGGTTGAATTTGTGGATGCCAACGAAATAGTAGTACGATACGAATATGAAGAGGAAGATCGTTTCGTTCGTTTCGACGATGACATCAGAAGGTACAAATTACCCAAATTCAGAAAGACTAACCAAAATACCTGTGTGAGCCTGAATCCCATTGTTCGCAAGGGTCAGAAACTCACCAAGGGTGATATCATGACCCAGGGATATGCAACACAGCAGGGAGAACTGGCCCTTGGCCGCAACCTGATGGTGGCATTTATGCCCTGGAAGGGATATAACTTTGAGGATGCCATCGTGATTTCGGAACGTCTGGTACGTGAAGATGTATTTACCTCCATCCATGTGGATGAGTATGTACTCGAAGTAAGAGATACCAAGAGGGGGCTGGAAGAACTGACATCTGATATTCCAAATGTGAGTGAGGAAGCTACCAAAAACCTGGATGAGAATGGTTTGATCAGGATTGGTGCTGAGGTTACCCCTGGTGATATTCTTATTGGTAAGATCACTCCAAAAGGTGAATCAGATCCTTCTCCGGAAGAGAAATTGCTAAGGGCCATTTTTGGAGACAAGGCAGGCGATGTAAAAGATGCTTCTTTGAAAGCCGGACCTTCTCTTTATGGCGTAGTAATCGACAAGAAGTTGTTCTCTCGCAACATGAAGGAGCGTAAGTCGAGGCCTGCCACCAAGCAGATTCTCGAGAAAATCGAAGAGAACTATCACAGAGATATAGCAGAACTGAAGAGTCAGCTTATTGAAAAGCTTTTTGAGCTTGTAAATGGTAAGACTTCACAGGGTGTGAGGAATTTTCTGAACATAGACATAATTCCTAAGGGAACCAAGTTTACGCAGAAACAACTCCAGGAGCTGGACTATATGAATGTATATCCATTAAAATGGACTACAGATAAGCATAAGAATGACCTGATCAGGGATCTTCTCCATAACTATATCATTAAGTTCAAGGAGATCGACAGCCTTTACAAGCGGAAAAAGCACAGCATTACCAGTGGCGATGAACTTCCCACAGGTATTATCCAGCTTGCCAAGGTGTATGTGGCCAAGAAGCGTAAGATTACAGTAGGAGATAAGATGGCCGGTCGTCATGGAAATAAGGGTATTGTTGCTAAAATTGTACGTTCGGAAGACATGCCTTTCCTTGAGGACGGAACTCCTGTGGATATTGTACTGAATCCTCTGGGTGTGCCTTCAAGGATGAACCTTGGGCAGATCTACGAGACTGTTCTTGGATGGGCAGGTTTGAAGCTGGATAAGAAATTTGCAACTCCGATTTTTGACGGAGCCAAAATCGACCAGATTAATGAACTTACTGACGAGGCAGGTGTTCCAAGGTATGGTAAGACCTTCCTCTATGACGGAGGTACAGGCGACAGATTTGACCAGCCTGCTACTGTAGGTGTGATCTATATGCTGAAACTTGGACATATGGTTGAAGACAAGATGCACGCCAGGAGTATTGGACCTTACTCACTGATTACGCAGCAGCCATTGGGTGGTAAAGCCCAGTTTGGGGGACAGCGTTTTGGTGAAATGGAGGTCTGGGCGCTGGAGGCATTTGGTGCTGCCAATATTCTCCAGGAAATCCTGACCGTTAAGTCTGACGACGTAATTGGAAGGGCAAAAGCCTATGAAGCCATTGTAAAAGGCGAACCCATGCCTATGCCCGGAATACCAGAGTCACTGAATGTGCTGCTCCATGAGTTGCGAGGTCTGGGACTCAGTATGAACCTGGTTTAATCTGCTATTTGGCTTAGGCCTTATCAGTAAAAGTTTTAGAAACGATAAATAATATATTATATGTCATTCAGGAAAGACACAAAAGTAAAAAGCAGTAATTTTACAAAGATTTCCATCGGATTGGCATCTCCGGAAGAGATTCTTGAGAGATCAAGCGGAGAAGTCCTTAAGCCTGAAACCATCAACTACCGGACTTATAAACCGGAGAGAGATGGCCTGTTTTGCGAAAGGATTTTCGGACCAGTTAAGGATTACGAATGTCATTGTGGGAAATATAAAAGAATCCGTTACAAGGGGATTGTATGCGATCGTTGTGGTGTTGAAGTAACTGAGAAAAAAGTGCGTCGTGAAAGAATGGGACACATTTCACTGGTTGTTCCTGTTGCACATATCTGGTATTTCCGCTCATTGCCTAATAAAATCGGGTACCTGTTGGGTTTGCCAACTAAAAAGTTGGATTCGATCATTTACTATGAAAGGTATGTGGTTATCAATGCGGGGATTAAGGAAGCCGATGGCGTTAACTATCTTGATTTCCTTACAGAAGATGAGTACCTTGATATCCTGGCAAGTCTGCCCAAGGAGAACCAGATGCTGGAAGATGATCATCCAGACAAGTTTATGGCTGGAATGGGTGCAGATGGTCTGCATTCCCTGCTCTCCAGGATCGACCTGGATGAACTGTCTTATTTTTTAAGGCACAAAGCCAGTACCGAGACTTCCCAGCAACGTAAAAACGAAGCGCTGAAGCGTCTTCAGGTGGTTGAAGCATTTCGTGCTTCTAAGGGAATCAATCGTCCCGAGTGGATGATTGTTAAAGTGGTCCCTGTAATTCCACCAGAATTAAGGCCTCTTGTACCTTTGGATGGTGGTCGTTTTGCCACTTCCGATTTGAACGATCTTTACCGCAGGGTAATTATTCGGAATAATCGTTTGAAGCGACTTATCGAAATCAAAGCACCTGAGGTTATTCTTAGAAATGAGAAGCGTATGCTTCAGGAAGCTGTTGATTCATTATTTGACAATTCCAGGAAGGCCAATGCGGTAAAAACCGATGCCAACCGTCCACTCAAATCTCTTTCCGACAGTTTAAAAGGGAAGCAAGGGCGTTTCCGCCAGAATCTACTGGGTAAACGTGTGGATTATTCAGCACGTTCGGTGATTGTTGTGGGACCTGAATTGGCTTTGCACGAATGTGGTCTGCCTAAAGATATGGCTGCCGAACTTTATAAACCATTTATCATCCGCAAACTGATTGAACGTGGAATTGTAAAGACAGTTAAGTCGGCCAAGAAAATTGTTGATCGCAAGGATCCTGTGGTTTGGGATATACTTGAGAATGTACTGAAAGGACATCCAGTGCTACTTAACCGTGCGCCAACACTACACAGGCTGGGTATCCAGGCATTTCAGCCAAAATTGATTGAAGGGAAAGCCATTCAGCTTCACCCGCTGGTATGTACTGCATTTAACGCTGACTTTGACGGAGACCAGATGGCTGTTCACCTTCCACTTGGAAATGCAGCGGTACTGGAGGCACAGATTCTGATGCTTGCTTCACACAACATTTTGAATCCCGCCAATGGAGCACCTATTGCCGTTCCTTCACAGGACATGGTTCTGGGTCTTTATTACATCACCAAATCCAAGCGCTCCATAAAGGGCGATAAGGTGAACGGGGAAGGAATGACTTTCTACTCCTCCGAAGAGGTGACCATTGCCTACAATGAAAAGCGTGTGGATCTGCATGCCATCATTAAGGTAAGAATCCCCAAACTGGGAAGTGAGACAGGAGAGACTGAAATAATTGAGACCACAGTAGGTCGTGTCTTATTCAATGAGCACGTTCCTGTAGAGATTGGTTTTATCAACGAGTTGCTTACCAAGAAGTCGCTACGTGACATCATTGGACGTGTCCTGAAGATTACAGGAACTGCCAAGACAGCCAAGTTCCTTGACGATATTAAGAGTCTGGGATATAGCATGGCCTTTAAAGGAGGACTCTCCTTTAACCTGGATGATGTGATTATCCCTGCTGAGAAAGAGGTTTTTGTGGTAGATGGATATAAGCAGGTGGACGAAGTAGTTGGAAGTTATAACATGGGTGTGATTACCAACAACGAACGTTACAACCAGATCATTGATATCTGGACACATACAAATGCAAGGCTTACACAGACTTTAATGAAGCAGTTGAGCTCCGATAAGCAGGGTTTCAATCCTGTTTACATGATGCTTGATTCAGGTGCGAGGGGTTCCAAAGAGCAGATTCGTCAGCTCTCAGGTATGCGTGGTCTGATGGCCAAGCCTCAGAAATCGGGTTCCACCGGTTCTGAGATTATCGAAAACCCGATTCTCTCTAACTTTAAAGAGGGATTGTCGGTTCTTGAATACTTTATTTCTACTCACGGTGCTCGTAAGGGTTTGGCTGATACGGCTCTGAAGACTGCCGATGCGGGTTATCTGACTCGTCGACTGGTGGATGTGTCACAGGATGTGATTATTCAGGAACCCGATTGCGGAACGCTTCGTGGACTGGTAGCCTCTGCCATTAAGAAGAATGAAGAGGTAGTTGAAACACTTTACGAGAGGATCCTGGGACGAACCACTGTTCATGACATCTATCATCCGCTTACAGGAGATTTAATTGTTCATTCAGGCGAGGAAGTTACTGAGGAGCTTGCAGTGGTCATAGAGGAATCACCCATTGAGTCAGTTGAGATTCGTTCGGTACTTACCTGCGAATCCAAAAAGGGCGTCTGTGCCAAGTGTTACGGACGGAACCTTGCCAATGGACGAATGGTTCAGATGGGTGAGGCCACAGGGGTAATTGCTGCCCAATCGATTGGTGAGCCTGGTACACAGCTTACACTGCGTACCTTCCACGTTGGGGGTACTGCTTCCAACATCACCTCAGAGTCCAATGTGGTTTCGAAATATGACGGAATCGCGGATATTGAGGAATTACGTACGGTAGTGTCTACCGATCCTGAAACAGGAAAAAAGGTAGATATAGTAATCGGTCGCCTGGCCGAACTGAGGGTTGTGGATAAAAATACAGGAATTGCATTAACCACACATACCATACCTTACGGATCGAAACTCTATATTAAGAATGGAGCCAAAGTAAAGAAGAATGATTTGATTTGCGAATGGGATCCTTACAATGCTCTTATAATTAGTGAAGTAGCTGGTACCGTCAGCTTCGACAATGTGATTGAAGGGATTACCTTCCGCGAAGAGTCTGACGAGCAAACCGGATTTAAAGAAAAAGTAATTGTGGAGACCAGGGACCGTACCAAAAACCCATTGGTCAGGATTCTGGATACCAAAGGGGAACTTGTGAAGAATTACAACTTGCCTGTGGGTGCTCACATTGCAGTTAGTGAAAGTGATAAGGTAAAAGCAGGTGAAATCCTGGTGAAGATACCACGTGCAGTTGGGAAATCTGGTGATATCACCGGAGGTCTGCCAAGGGTAACCGAGCTGTTTGAAGCAAGGAATCCATCCAATCCTGCAGTTGTTTCTGAGATTGATGGTGAAGTTGAGTTTGGCAAGATCAAAAGGGGTAACCGCGAAATCATCATCACCTCCAAAGCGGGTGAAGTGAAGAAATACCTTGTTCCCCTTTCCAAGCAGATCCTGGTACAGGAGAACGACTATGTGAGGGCTGGGATTCCACTTTCTGATGGAGCCATTACGCCAGCAGATATTTTGGCCATTAAAGGACCCACCAAGGTTCAGGAGTATATTGTGAACGAGGTTCAGGAGGTATACAGGATGCAGGGCGTGAAGATTAACGACAAGCATTTTGAGATCATCGTTCGACAGATGATGCGTAAGGTGGAGATTGTGGATCCGGGTGACACCAAATTCCTGGAAAAGCAGGTGGTTGACAAGTGGAACTTTATGAATGAGAATGACTGGATCTATGGCAAGAAAGTAGTTATTGAACCGGGTGACGCTAAGGACTACAAAGCAGGTCAGATCATAACTGCCCGTAAACTTAGGGATGACAATTCGGTGCTGAAACGTAAGGACCTGAAACCTATTGAGTCGAGAGAAGCGGTACCCGCAACCTCCTCCCAGGTGCTTCAGGGAATTACCAAGGCAGCCTTGCAGACCACCAGTTTCATTTCTGCAGCTTCTTTCCAGGAAACCACAAAAGTGCTTAACGAAGCGGCCATTTTTGGTAAAGTGGATATTCTGGACGGATTGAAGGAAAATGTGATTGTAGGTCACCTGATTCCTGCCGGAACGGGTTCCAGAATTTACAACAACCTTGTGGTTGGATCCAAAGAGGAGTTTGATAGGCTTACTGCCGGACAAACCAATACTGAATCTTCAGAAGAAGAGGAAGTTGTAGAGCCCATCAAGGATTAACTGTTATACAATGGAAGAAAAAGCCAAGAAGAACCAGATCAACATTGAGTTGAAGGAAGATGTGGCCCAGGGCACCTATTCCAATCTGGCCATCATTACCCATTCATCGTCGGAGTTCGTTCTGGACTTTGTAAGGGTAATGCCAGGAGTTCCCAAAGCGGAGGTAAAGTCCAGGGTAATCCTTACCCCGGAACATGCCAAACGCCTGTTGCATGCACTTACCGATAACATCGAGAAGTACGAAAAAATGCACGGGCCAGTTAAGAACATTGAGCCAGCCGGTGGACCGGCCATGCCAATGAACTTTGGGGGACCAACCGGGCAGGCATAGATCTGAACCTTCTTAGCCAAGTATATAAAAGCCATCTGGAATTTTTTCAGGTGGCTTTTTTTAGCTTAAATTAGAGCCTTCATCAAAGACAAAGGAATGAGATCAAGCATAGGAACAAAGGACAAGCAAAACCCCAATCAACGTCGAGACTTTTTAAAAAAAGGAATTTTAGCTGTCGGCGGGATCTCAATCATTCCCCCTCATGTGATGTTTGCAGGAAAAAGAGGCTCCTTTGCACCCAGTGAAAAGGTCAACCTGGCATGCGTGGGCATAGGTCACAGGGGTGGTCAGATTATCAAATCTCTACATGAAACGGGCCTGGCAAATATAGTTGCTTTGTGCGATGTGGATATGGGAGCTGAGCATACCCTGGAGGTGATGGAGATGTTTCCCGATGTACCCCGGTTCAAGGATTTCAGAGAGATGTTTGATAAAATGGCCGATAAAATTGAGGCCGTAAGTGTGGGTACACCCGATTTCTCTCATTTTCCCATTACCATGCTGGCCATGTCTTTGGGCAAACATGTCTATGTGGAGAAGCCCATGGCCCGTACTTTTAATGAGATTGACCTGATGATGGCCGCAGCTAAAAAATATAAGGTGGCCACCCAGATGGGTAACCAGGGTCACTCCGGAGCCAACTATTTCCAATTTAAAGCCTGGAAAGAGGCCGGCATTATCAAGGATGTGACTGCCATGACCGCGCATATGAACAATTCCCGTCGCTGGCACAAGTTTGATCCCACCATCACCAGCTTCCCTGCAAAGCAAGCCCTGCCTGAAACTATGGATTGGGATGTATGGCTGAATACGGCCCAACACCACGATTTCAACAAAGATTACCATCACGGGCAGTGGCGCTGCTGGTACGACTTTGGCATGGGAGCGCTGGGTGACTGGGGGGCACATATCATGGATACGGCCCATGAATTTCTTGAGCTGGGTTTGCCCTACGAAATTAACCCGACTCTCCTGAATGCCCATAATTCATTTTTCTTTCCTTTCTCTTCCACACTTATTTTTAAATTTCCTGAACGTGGCAATATGCCAGCCATGGATATCACCTGGTACGATGGACTGGATAACATTCCCGCAGTACCAAAAGGATATGGGGTTTCAGAAGTAGATCCCAATATCCCTCCTCCAAGCAATGGGGCACTGCAGCCGGCCAAATTATCACCAGGCAAAATCATTTACAGCAAGAATCTCACTTTCAAGGGAGCAACTCATAGCGCACCCCTCTCCATCATTCCTGAGGAGCGTGCCCTGGAGATGGCATCCCAATTGCCCGATGTGCCAAAAAGTCCTTCCAATCATTTTGAAAACTTCCTGCTTGCATGCAAGGGTGAGGAGAAATGTCGTTCATCATTTGATATATCCGGACCATTGAGCCAGGTATTTACCCTGGGTGTTGCCGCACAACGATTAAGCACCAAATTGATTTTCGACAGGGAGACCAGGCAGATTACAAACAACAAATACGCAAACCAGATGCTTGTGGGTGCTCCTCCGCGCAAGGGCTGGGAGGAATATTATACACTTTAATCAATCCCATGAAAAATCCAACATCCCGTCGCGACTTTATGAGATCCATGTTGGCTGTTCCATTGGCTGCTTCTGTTCCACTGGCTGCTACCGGAATGTCCCCTTTTATTTCAACTCCGGCTTCCGTATCCAAAAAACACGGACACAAATTCAAACTCAGTTTGAATGTCTACTCCTTCAATAATCCTTTAAGAGCTGGCGAAATTGATTTGTTTGATGTACTGGATTTTTGTGCCGAATATAATATCGACGCCATCGATCCAACTGGCTACTATTTCCCTGATTATCCGGAAGTCCCCTCAGATAAGTATATCAATGAGTTCAAAAGGAAGGCATTTCTTCTGGGATTGGATATAAGTGGCACCGGCGTGAGAAATGACCTGGCAAACCCTGATGAGTCCAGCCGGAAAGCAGATTTGAAAATGATCAAAGCGTGGATCGTAGCAGCTGCAAAGCTTGGAATCCCAAACCTTCGGGTATTTGCAGGAACCCACAAACATGAGGGGTTTTCACGTGATCAGGTATTTGAGTGGATGGCAAAAGATCTAAAGGCATGTTGTGAATTTGGAAAGGAATACGGGGTAATTATCGCCGTACAGAACCACAACGATTTTTTGAAAACCGCCGCTGATGTGGACCGTATCTTTGAGATGGTGGACTCGGAATGGCTGGGACTCAACCTGGACATAGGAAGTTACCGCCAGCTTGATCCCTATGATGAAATAGAGCGGACTACCAAATATGCTGTTACCTGGCAGATCAAGGAGAATGTATGGATTGATGGCAAAGAGACACCCACAGACTTTGAAAAACTTCTTCGAATCATTAAAGATTCTGCTTACCGGGGCTACCTGCCCATCGAAACATTAGGTGCAGGCGATCCATATATAAAGGTCCCTGTCCTTCTTAGAAATGTAAAAAATGCACTGCAAATAGTGGACGTTTAACTTCTATCGATAACTGTTTTCTCACTAACAACACCCCAATCTATTAATGTATTCTTAATTAGCTGATTGTGTTAAAATTAAATTGCTAGTTGGCAAGCATTCCTTCTCTATTTTGTATTGATTTTATATAAACTTATCTTTGTGTCGCTTTTTTAGAATTCTTTTATATTTGTCAGGTCATTTAAAAATCTATTTATGCGTATTCTAGTTTGTATTAGTAATGTACCGGATACCACCACCAAGGTGAAGTTTTCGAACGATAACACAGCTGTTGATGAAGGTGGGGTACAATGGATCATTAATCCCTGGGATGAGCTGGCATTGACCAGAGCCATGGAATTGAAGGAGGATGCCTCCAATGCAGTATCCAGTGTTACTGTAGTAACGGTTGGATCAGCAGGGGCAGAACCCACCCTTAGAAAAGCTCTGGCCATTGGTGCCGATGATGCCATCAGGGTAGATGGTTCAGCCGTGGATGCCCATTATGTGGCCGCACAGCTTGCTTCGGTTGCGAAAAGTGGAGAATTTGATGTGATCCTCTGTGGCATCGAATCCAGCGATTATAACGGTTCGGCCGTAGGTGGTATGCTTTCAGAGTTGCTGGAGATTCCTTCTGTTTCTGCTGTTTCTGGTTTGAATATTGAAGGCAGTGATGCTTTGATTACCAGGGATATTGACGGTGGAAAAGAAGAAGTGGCAGTTCCGGCCCCCTTTGTGGCAGTGGTACAGAAGGGAATCGCTAAAGAGCCAAGAATAGCTGCCATGCGCGGTATCATGATGGCCCGTAAGAAGCCTTTGCAAGTGGTTCCTGCAGTGGATGCTGAATCACTGACCGGATACCAGGAATATGTGATGCCTGAACCCAAGGCCCCCTGTAAGATGGTTGAAGCTGACAATGTGAAGGAGCTTGTCAACCTCTTAGTGAATGAAGCAAAAGTTCTTTAAGTCGAAAGTCTATAAAGTCAAGGTTCGAAAGTAGATTTTTACTAACCCAGTACCTCTTTAACCTTTTAACTTAATAACACACTAACCTTATTACATATGTCAGTATTAGTTTATTCAGAAAGCTAGGACGGGAAGTTTAAGAAGCTTTCAAATGAGGTGGTATCTTATGCCTCCGGAGTGGCCGGTATGACAGGCGGAAGCGTTACTGCACTCTCCATTGGGAATGTGGATCAG